>Ga0126376_10000117_pt1 | contig 34103 bp, 32 predicted proteins | sample PanSoiMetPlot_15_FD_92760 | JGI IMG/M metagenome (GOLD analysis project Ga0126376, IMG submission 92760) | Tropical forest soil microbial communities from Panama - MetaG Plot_15 | ecosystem: Environmental > Terrestrial > Soil > Tropical forest > Bulk soil | place: Panama | collected 2016-02-17 | reverse complement strand
CTAATCAAAAACAGCCAAATTGGTTGCGCCCATTGTAGAGGCGACAGCCCCTGCGCCCTACAAGAAAATTCTCAAGCCGCGGAAATTCGCCGCGACCAGAACAGGTAAACCGGAACGCCGAGTAAGACGATAACCAGCCCCGGCCAAGTTGTCTGTGTTTTGTACAAAAGCAAAACAAACATGATGGCGAGCGCAGAAACGATGTAGAGCGCAGGCACGAGGGGATAGCCGAAGGCCCGATAGGGGCGATCTGCGCCGGGACGATTCTTGCGCAAAACAAAAATTCCCGCGATCGTCAGCGCGTAAAAAATCAAAACTGAGAAAACGACATAGTCGAGCAAGTCGCTGTAAAGATTGCCGTAGGTGCCATCGGACTTTCGTGTGCGAAGCAAAAGCAGAATCGCGATCCAGATGCTTTGATAGACGAGCGCAACCCCTGGGACACCGCGCGAATTTAGCTTACCCGTCGCGCGGAAAAAGAGGCCGTCCTTCGCCATAGCGTAGGCGACGCGCGACCCGGCGAGAATCAGACCGTTGTTGCAACCAAATGTAGAGATGATGATGGCGACGGCCATGATGACGGCGCCGGCGGGACCAAAAATGGCATTCAGCGCCGCCGTTGCCACACGATCGTCCGGCGCATTTTGAATCTGCGAAAGCGGCAACGCAAAGAGATAGGCAAGATTCGCGAGGCAATAGAGCGTGATGACAACGATCGTGCCAAACGCCATGGAAAGTGCGACATCGCGCTTTGGATTTTTCACTTCGGCGGCGGTGAAACCGATGTTGTTCCAGGCGTCCGCGGAAAAGAGCGAGCCCACTTGGGCTACGCCAAAGGCAACAAAGAGTCCAAAAAATCCGCTAGCAGCCGTAACTGTTGGAATCAAACTTCTCAGGAAGTTGGCGCCAGGTTCAATCGGTTGTGCGTTGCGTACGGACCAGAAGTGGGAAAAATTGTCAGCAATGGCCGCGTGATTCCTGCCGACAAAGACCCCCAAGAAAATCAGGCCAACGAGCGACAGGGTCTTGGCCGATGTAAAAATATTCTGAATCCATTTACCCAGTCGTACGCCGAGCGTGTTGAGAAACGTGATCAAGATAATCATCAAAATGCCGACGAACTGTTGCACGCTCAAACTGATGGCGTATTTCGAGCCAAGATTAATCGGATGAATGATCCACGTTGTCGGCGAAATCGCGGGGAAGAGCACACCCAGATATCTCGCAAATCCAATGGCTACAGCGGCTATCGTGCCGGTTTGAATGACAAGAAAGAGTGTCCAACCGTACAAAAATCCCCAGAGGGGCGAATACGCTTCTCGGAGATAAACGTATTGGCCACCGGCACGCGGAAAGAGCGCCGCGAGCTCGCCATAGGAAAGCGCAGCGGAAATCGTGAGCAAGCCGGTGATAATCCAGGTAAGAAGAAGTCCTGCCGCCGAACCTGTCTGTCGCGAAATGTCAGCGGCTACGATGAAAATTCCCGAGCCGATCATCGAACCGACCACGATCATCGTGCCGTCAAAAAGACCGATCGCGCGGACGAAACCCGGCTCATCCCTGCCTGCGGTCTGCGCCGATTGCACTGCGATTTCAGACATAGGCTTTGGCCCTCACGTGTTTGCCGAACGCACCAACGGCTCGAGCAAGTTCAGAAATTGCCGTGCGCGCTTTCCGGGATCCGGCGCGCGCAAGATGTCGCTGATCACCGCCACGGAATCCGCGCCGACTTCCATCACTTCCCTGGCGCGGTCGAGCGTAATCCCCCCAATGGCAACTAGCGGTTTGTCCGTGAGTTTGCGCGCTTCTTGAATCATAGCCGTCCCCACGACGGGATCGGGATTCAATTTCGAGTCTGTTTCGAAAATGGGACCTAGTGCGATGTAGTCCGCATCGGTTTCTGCTGCGGCGCGAAATTGGTCCAGATCGTGCGTAGAAATTCCGAGAAACTTGCCCTTGCCCAGCACGGCGCGCGACTCCGCCACTGGCAAGTCCTTCTGGCCAACGTGCACGCCACTGGCACCGGACAAAAAAGCAACGTCGGGGCGATCGTTTACAAAAAGAAGTGCGCCGCGCTGTGCAAGCTCCGCTGCCAAACCGGAGGACGCCTGGAGCAATTCGCGCGGTGATCCACGCTTATTGCGGTATTGAAACAGGCGAACTCCCGCATCGCTCAATTTCTTGGCTGCATCGAGTTCGGAAGTGGTGAGCAATGCCGCGTCTAGTATCACGTAGAGTGGCGGCAGCACGAGGCTCATAGGCGGCTATTTCCCGTTCGTCCCGAAGAGCCGTTCGATGAAGTGCGTGTCGATTTTACCGGCGGCAAATTCAGGATCGGCCAGAATCCGCCGGTGCAGTGGAATCGACGTCTTGATCCCTTCGATCACAAACATCTCCAGCGCGCGCTTCATGCGGCCGATCGCTTCTGTGCGGTCCCGGCCTTTAACGATGAGCTTTGCAATCATCGAATCGTAGTACGGCGGAATCACCGCGTCGGCGTAGGCCGCCGAATCCACGCGCACTCCCGTACCGCCTGGCGCTTGAAAGGTGGTGATCCGGCCTGCCGACGGAACAAATGTCTGAGGATCTTCCGCGTTGATGCGGCATTCGATGGCGTGGCCGGAAAACATAATTTCGCCTGCCGCTTCTTCCATCCTTTCGCCTGCGGCAATGCGAATTTGCGCTTTGATGAGGTCAACGCCCGTAATCAATTCCGTCACCGGATGCTCGACCTGAATGCGCGTGTTCATCTCGATGAAATAGAGTTCGCCGTTCTGGTTCATCAGGAATTCCACTGTGCCGGCGTTGGTATAGCCGATTTGCTCGAGCGCTTTGACAACTTTCGCGCCAAGCTCCTTGCGCCGCTTTGCGTCTATTCCCGGCGAAGGCGATTCTTCGATCAGTTTTTGATGCCGACGCTGAATGCTGCACTCGCGTTCGCCAAGGTGAATCACTTTGCCATGTTGATCGCCCAGCACCTGAAATTCGATGTGGCGCGGATGTTCCAAGAATCTCTCGGCATAAACATCCGGAGAGCCGAACGCCTGTTGCGCTTCGCTTCGCGCTGTTTCATAGGCCGAAAGCAACTCCTCTTGCTTGCGGACGACGCGCATGCCACGCCCACCGCCGCCCGCGACAGCTTTCAGAATCAGAGGAAATCCAATAGCAGCCGCTTCTTTCGCAAGCTGCTCTTCGCCTTCGATCGCACCGTCGCTCCCAGGAATGGTCGGCAAGCCTGCGGCTTTCACCTCACGGCGCGCGCGGTCCTTCTCTCCCATGATTTCAATAATTTCCGGCCGCGGCCCGATGAAGGTAATCTGGCTCGCCTCACACACTTTTGCAAAGTTCGCATTCTCAGAGAGAAAACCGTAGCCGGGATGGATGGCGTCCACGTTGGTGATTTCCGCCGCGCTGATGACCTGCGGTATGTTCAAATAACTCTCGCTGCTGCGGGCGGGACCAATACAAACCGCTTCGTCGGCAAAGCGCACGTGCAAAGAATTGCGGTCCGCCTCGGAATAGACGGCAACAGTGCCGATTCCCAATTCCTTGCAGGCGCAAATCACGCGCAGGGCGATTTCCCCGCGATTGGCTACCAGAATTTTCTTAAACATAGAGTTTGGAGATGCCTACTTCTTGCGGCTCGGCCGGATGCCAAAGAGCGGCTGCCCGTACTCCACGGGCTGGCCGTTATCCACGAATATGCGCAGCACTTCCCCGCTCACGTCCGATTCGATTTCGTTCATCAGCTTCATCGCTTCGACGATACAAAGTGTCTGGCCTGCATCCACATGGCCGCCCACTTTCACAAACGGCTCCGCACCCGGACTGGGCGAACCATAAAAAGTTCCCACAATTGGCGATTTGACGAGATGGAGATCTTCGCTCGCACGCGGCTCTGTTACAGGCGCTGCCGACAAAGCTACAGCGGGATTCGCTCCAGGGGCTGCTCCCGCCACAATGATTTCCGGTTCCGTGATCATTCGCTGTGGGGTGGCATAAACAACATTGGCCGAGGGTTTCTTCACTCTTATGCGTAGATCACCACGCGAATATTCAAATTCCTCGAGGTTATGCTCCGCCATCGTGCGGAGGATTTGTTCGATCTGCTCCAACTCGGGGGTGCTGGACTGCTCGTTTGACGGTGACTTCGAAGGTTTTTTGCGCATCATGCCTGTTTGGGTTCAAAGTTCCATGAAATCCCGCGGAGCGCGGGTCAAGAGTTCGATTCGATCCTCATGCACTGCAACGTCGTCTTCGATTCGAATTCCTCCAACGCCTGGCACGTATACGCCCGGCTCGATGGTAACAACCGTTCCCGGCTCCAGCCGCGCTTTTTGGCCGCGCGCCACACGCGGATCTTCATGAACTTCCAGACCCAGCCCATGCCCGGTACTATGCACGAAATACTTGTCTAGCTTGTAGGCCGCCAGTGTCGTTCTCGCAGCGGCGTCCACGTCCCCACAACTAGCGCCCGACCGAACCGCTGCGATAGCCGCCCCTTGCGCTTCCAGGACGGCTTTATACCACTCCTTGACCCGTTTGGGAGCAGTTCCTACGTAAACCGTCCGCGTTATATCGCTGCAATAGTGGCCGAGTATAGCACCCAGGTCTAGGACGACCAACTCATTTTTCCCCAATCGCTTGGAAGTAGGCCGAGCGTGCGGCAAAGCAGCACGGGCGCCGAAGGCGACGATCGATTCGAAGGCGGGCCCCTTGGCGCCCCGTCTCCTCATTTGATATTCGATCTCCGCCGCGATTTCGACCTCTTTCACTCCTGGTTTTAGCAAGCCGACTGCGTGTTGCACGACCTCGCTCGCTAGAATGGCCGCCTTTCGCATTTGCGCCAGCTCCTGCGGCTCTTTCCGCATGCGGAGCGCAAGGACAAGTCCTGAAGCGGGCTTGAGCGCACTGCGAGTCCCCGCCGCTTTTCGCAAAGCATTATGCTGTGCGACCGTAAGTTGCATTGGGTCAAAACCCGCTCTGCGAATCCCTGAACTCCGAAGGTATTCACCAACAACCTGAAACAGCCCTCCCTTATGCCGGAGGATGCGGACTCCGCTCGTTTCCTCTCTGCCTTGGGTTATGAATCTGCCGTCGGTAACGAGAGCGGCTCTGCCGCTGGAAACTACCAAAGCACCAGCTTCCCCGGTAAAGCCTGTCAGGTAGAACCAGTCGGGGGGATGGGTAACCACAAGCGCTTCCAACTTTTGCTCGGCCAGCGACTGGCTTATGGCCCGCCGGCGTATTGAAAAGTTATCGCTCATAAAAAATCGAGGAGGCTTTCGCCTCCTCGATTGTAGAGAATTCTTTGGAGTTTGTCCGGCCGCTCAGTCTGGCCAGAATTATCCGGGGATAATCCTCGGCGTCAGGAAGAAAAGCAACTCCTGCGACTGCACGTTGACGTTGGTGCGCCTAAACAGATTGCCGATGAGCGGCAAGCTGCCAACAATCGGTACCTGGGTCACGTCCAAACGCTGCGAGGAGATTATGATACCGCCGATGACCACGGTACCGCCGTCTTCCACAAGAACCTTGGTTTCCGCGGATTGCGTATCCAATGCTGGAGTGCCTTGCACGCGCGGAATACCCTGATCGATTTGTGTGTTTTCCACGAGCACGTCCATAAAGACCGTGCCTTCCGCGGTAATCTGCGGGGTTACTTCGAGCTTCAGCACGGCGTCAATGAAGGTGATGGAAATCGTGTTGTTGATCGTGGTCTGAATCGGAATCTTAGTACCTTGCTTGACCACGGCCTTTTCGTTGTTCTGCGTTACGACGCGCGGCTTAGAAAGCAGCTTACCAACGCCCCGCGCTTCCGCCGCGGTGATGAAGAAATCGATTGCAAAGTTTGGCGATCGGTGGCCGAAAAACACGCCGCTTGTCGGGGCAGCAGCTCCGAGGTTTACTGCGAGCGGGAGGCTAGGCGTAGTGCTACCACTTGTGCCGCTGATTACCGGAGGCGGCGGCAGTCCGGGCCCCGTGCTGACGTTGCTGGTCCCGACGGTGGAGTCACCGGAAAACGCAGTACGCCCGCTTGTTGTGGTGCCAGCGAAGCCGAGCTGGGTACCAATGTCCTGAGCAAAGGAGCGAGACGCGGAAACAACGCGCGCTTCAATTTCCACCTGCTGGGATTTGCGATCCAACTGGTGCAGCAAGTTGTCAATCACCGGAATTACGGAAGGAATGTCGCGAATGATGAGTTGGTTCGACCGTTCATCGGCAAGAACTTCGCCGCGACTGGACAGGAATCGCTTCAGCGTCGTGGTCAAGGTGCTGGCCTTGGTGTAGCTCAGCACGCGAGTCACAGTAATCGGAGGCACCGCTTCCGATTGCGCCCGCTGCAGGTCGCGCGAGGTCTCAGCTTCCTGCCTCAAGGTCGCTTTGGTCGCGATGCGCAGCACGTTGCCGTTCAACTGCTTGTCCAAGCCGTTGTTTTGCAGAACGATATCGAGCGCCTGATCCCAGGGCACTTCGTCGAGCACGATCGTCAGGGATCCCTTTACGGCTGGATCGAGAACGACGTTCAGGCCGCTGATTTCGTGAATCAGCCGGAAGAAGTCGCGCAGGTCCACATCCTTCAGGTTCACCGAGATCGGCTCTCCCGTATATTTCGTTGGGGCTGGCGTCGCGGTCGCGCCCGGCGCCGGTTGTTGACCAGTGGAGCTTGCCATGGTCGAGGCTGCCGAGTTCGCCTGCTGCGCTGCTTGCTGCGCCGCTGCAGAACCATCCGGCCGCGCCGGTCCAGACTTCTCGCCAAACGATGCCAATGCGACTGAGGGCTGGGTCAGTTCGCTAGGCAGCGCGAAGCGAGGAGCGGAAGCGTTTGTATCAACGTTTTTGCGTGGGACCGCGCGGGGAGCTACAGCTGTGTTACGAAAATCCGTGGACGCCTTCGCGGTGTTCAACTTTACGGGCGTTGCGGGCTGCGCATCAAAGAAAATCACCAGCGCATTGCCGTCGCGCAAAACCTCATAGGGCGTCGTCTCGGAAAGGTCAATCACCACGCGAACTATATCCGGCTTGTATTGTCCAAGCCGCACGCCACGTACGGGAGCGGACATGCCGGGAATCATCGTCTTCTGAACCGCGAGACGAGCTCCAGCGAAGTCCAGCACCACGCGCTCGGGATTCTGCATCCGCGCCGTGCGGGCATCGAGGCGTCCTTCGCCTTCCACGCGCACGCTCGCATTCTGCGCTCCCTGCGTGATTGCCACGCTCGAGATCACCGAAGCGTTCGCCGTGGGACCGGCGGGCTCCTGCGTCTGGGCGAGCGCTGGCAACGAACCAAACGCCACGCTTGCTAGGATCAGGCAGCCATTCCGAAGGGCCGGCCAGTTCGTAATCATTGCTGTTCTCCTGCTATGGAGTAAATTCTCTTGTTTACTTGCCGTTCGACAGGCTTGCCGAACGCATCTTTACCTTCTTCATGGAACGTAACGCCATCCATGGAAATCTTTTCCACCGATCCGTCATACAGGCGGTCGCCTTCGCGCAGGAAATAGGTGCGCGATTGCGGGTTCGTCACCACGGCGATCATTCCGTTGCTCGCCTTCACGATGCCATCCACGCGTAGAGTCGAAACCTGTAAACCTGCTTTGCCAGGAGGCAGAACCGCAGCATTTCTCGCTGCTGCGGCCTGACGCGCCACAAGAGATTCAAACGGATCGCGGCGAGCGATTTTTGCCGGTTCCGTATCAGTCGGCTTCTTCCCCGCACCTGCCCGAGTCGGTGCAGCAGGTTTTTTCGCCGGTTTGTTCGCAGCAGTTTTTGCGGCTGGTTTACCAGCGGCTTTCTGAGCCCCTGGAGTAGTCGGCTTGGCTGTTGGCTTTTGCGAAGCGCCAGCGGCGGGCTTGGCCGCATTCTGCGTCGCGGGCTTTTGCTGCGCGGGAGCCGCAGCAGCTGGCTTCGTGGCCGGCTGCGTTGCAGGCTTCTGCGGCGTCTGCGCCGCGGGTTTTGTCTGCGCGGACAATCCTGGTGCGATTGCCGCGAGGAGGAACCCAACGATAATGGTCATAGCTGGACGCATAATTCGCTCATTCCCGCTCAGGGTTTACCTGCCGGTTTCTTCGCCGCCGCTGCCGACGCCGAATCCGCAGGCTTGGTGAAATAAGTCGTTGCCGTAAAAACTCCTACAACTGTGGTGCCGGGTTTCAAGGGATACCGGGAAGCCTTATTCGTTTCCGGATCCGTGAACTCCAGATCCCCCACGTTGATGATTCGCGAAAGCCGGCTCAACCGTCCAAAGAAATCCAGGATGTTGAAGTACGGGCCATCCGCCTGCACTTCAAACGGCATTTCGAAATAGTTGTTATCCTTCGCGGCCACTGCGAGCGCCTTCAACCGGCGGATGTCCACGTTCGAAGCGGTCGCTGCACCCTGCAGCAAGCGAATGAACTCGTCCGTTTCTTTCTCTTCCGGGACGATTGTTCGCAGCGTGTCGAGCTGCTTGTTCAACGCGTCCATCTGCTGCTTCAGTTCGCTGTAGCGCTGCTTGTACACCGAAAGCTGCTGAACTTCCTGGTTCAGCTGCGAGCGCTCTTGGACCGCTTTGTCCACCTGATCGCGCTCTTGCGCAACCGGTGAGAACGGCAGATAAATTCCAACCAGAACAAGGACGACGGCGATTGCGGCTGCCACCAGCCCTTGCATGATCACCGACATGTCGCGAAACGGATTTGCCATGGCGCCGTCCCCTTATCCTTTCTTCGCCGGTGCAGCAGCTGGCGCCGGTGCGCTTGCCGGTTTGGCCGGCGAAGCAGCCCCTGCCGCCCCTTGCGGCGCGATTTCAGCATTCAGCTTGAACGTAAATGTCTGTATGGCGCTGCTCTTCTCATCCTGGCGGGACTCTTCGATTTCCACCTTCTGGAAGTAGCCGGAGCGCTTCATCGCGGTAATGAAATTCGCAACCGAGTTAATCGAAGCGCTGGCCCCGGTTACGTTCAGCACGTTGCCCTTGCGGTTCATGTCGGTCAACCAGAGATTTTCCGTGCGGGAAACGGTGTTCGCGACCATATCGAGAAGCTCCTGACCGCCTGTGCGATCACGCTGCAACTTTTCGATCGTGTCCACACGCACCTGAAGCAACTTCTTCTGGGCGTCAAATTCTTCTACTTGAGCTTTGATTTGTTGAAGCTCGGCCTTTTGCGCCTTCAACGCCTTAATCTTGTCATTTTCTGCGCTCAGCTGTTTTTGCCAGGAGAGGTAGATGTAGCCAAGAACGAGTCCACCGAGAACCAGTCCCGCTCCCACAAAAACGATGGGAAGTGCGGCCCCGGTATCCACCGGGCGGCGTGCCGCTTTCGGTCTTGCTTGTCCAAGAAGGTTTATGCGGATCATGGCTAGTCGAAGCTCCTCAAAGCCAGGCCGACCGCGATTGCCAGCCGCGGTGCCATGTCGCGGATCTGGTTCTCACTGTGCTTGCCCGGGTTGATCAGCACTCTGCGAAACGGATTCAACTCTTCCACCGGCATCGCAAACTCTTCGCGCAACAGGTCCACAAGGCCCGGTACGCGTGCAGTGCCTCCCGCTACCACGATGCGTTGAATGTTTTCACCGCTCGCGGTGGCGCGGAAGAAGTCGAAGGTTTTCTGAATTTCGAGCGTCAATATATCCGAAACGCTCCGCAAAATCTGCTGTCTTTGTTCGTCGGTGACGCTCGGCAGGGTTTCGCCCTTCTTCAGCCGCTCTGCGTCCTCAAAACTCAGGTCCAGTTCTTTCTGCAAAGCGTCCGTGTACTGGTTGCCGCCCACGCTGACGTCGCGCGTAAACAGCGGAATTCCGCCGCGCACGATGTTAATGTTCATCACGCTCGCGCCGATGTTCAGCAGCGCCACAGTCTGCCCGGCGTCCGGCTCGTAATTCACTTCGAAACAGTTCTGCAAACCGAAGGCGTCGATGTCCACGATCACCGGCGTCTTGCCCGCCTGCGCCAGCACGTTCGTGTGATTCAGAATCTTGTCTTTTTTTACCGCCACCAGCAGAACGTCCATCTGCGCATCCATGGACTCGAGCAATTGATAGCTCAAGTTCACGTCCGCAATATCGAACGGAATGTGCTGACTGGCTTCCGAAGGAATCCGGTCGTACAACTCATCCTCGGACATCAGCGGAAGCGGAACTCGTTTCACAATCACGGAGTGGCCGGAAACGGAAGTTGCCACGTTCTTCGTCTTCACGTGCTCGTTGTCAAAGATGCGGCTAATTGCGTTCGCAACCTGCGGCGCGTCCATGATGGCGCCGTCCACTACCGTGTCCGGAGCCAGAGATTCCATGCCGAAGCTCACCAGCTCATAGCCGGCCTTCGTCGCTTTCAATTCCACCGCTTTAATTGAACTCGATCCGATGTCGAGCCCAACCAGCTGTCTACCTTTTCCGCCTAGTAACGCCATATTGCAGCCCCTTTACTTCCAACAAATCCTTCCCATCCGCACACTAACGGCGACGTCCAGTTACCTGGCTCATTTTGCGTTCCATCCAACGGTCGAGGATCGTCTTTCGAAGTTTCCAACGATTTCCCAGTTTGAACGCGGGTATTTCGCCTTCCGTGATGTAACGGTACAGGGTATCCGGGGATATTCCCAGATACTGCGACGCTTGCCGCACGTTCATTACTTCGCGCGATTCACTCACGAGGAACGCCACCCTGGCGCCCGAACAGACGCCAAAATTTCTTAAACCACTTCGCACTCCACTGCTTGCGGACTCCCGGGAGTGCTGCCCGTGCGGAAGGTTATGACATCCGCAAACGTACAGCGTCAAGCGGTTCTAGCCGGAAGTTGGCCTAAGAATACCTGCAAACTTAGGCAGTTTTCGGGTTTTGTCGGTACTGCATTCTACTAATAGGATCGCCACTCCAAATGAACCACAAGTAATAGCGCTTTCCTGAGAGGATGCGCCTGTCCCAACGGCCAGTTATTGTTTGCTCTCACACGCTCGCGGCAAATGACTCAATTTCGTACTTGGCCATTTGCCCGTAAACGCTCTCGCTGGCAAGCGTATAATCTCCGCTCGCTAGGTCGTCGAGGGAACCATGAGGTCATTTAGAAAAACCTTTGTACTCCTTTTGGGAATTACCTTTGTTCTAGGACCAGGTCGGTCGGCCGTTCGCAGGCCCAAACCTGAACCGCCAGGGTTCCTCTTTATCGCCAATCAATATGAGCACACGGCCCTGCTATATGACCTTCGCGCGAGAAGTGTGGTATCTCGCATTGAAGTCGGCGTGAATGGCCATGAGGTCGCCGTTTCCCTCGACGGCCATTTTGGTTACGTCCCAATTTATGGCAATGCTGGAGTAGGCAGACCGGGGACCGACGGTGATCGCATTGACATCATTGATCTGAAGGAAGGCAAGCTCGTTGGAAACATTCCACTAGGAAAGCCGGTTCGTCCCCATTGCGCAAAATTTGGTCCGAATGGTTTTCTGTATGTAAGCGCGGAGTTGGCGCAGGCGCTCTACGTCATTGATGTCAAAGCGAGAAAGGTCGTGGGCGAAATCCCTACGGGCGCCCCCGAATCCCACATGTTCGTGATCTCGCCAGACGGCAGGCGTGCTTACACATCCAATGTCCACGTCGGCAGCGTCAGCGTCCTCGACTTGCAAAAGCGCACTCTGATCACTGTCATACCGGTCGCAAAAACCATCCAGCGGATTTCCATGTCTCCTATGGGCGATTTCGTTTACACCCACGACCAGGAAGCTTCCATCGTTTACGCCATCGAGACGCTTTCGAATACAATCGCCAAGCGGATCAATGTCCCTGCTTCCATCTATTCCTCACAACTAACTCTGACTGGAAATACTTTTGTCGCCGTTTCTCCTGCAGGAAAGCTATTTGTGTTGAATTTTGAGTTCAATAAGATCATGGGCACTTTCGACGTTCCGCAGGCCCTCGGCGAGGTCGCACTGACTTCCCAAAGCAACCACGCATACGTTAGTTGCCCTGCCGCCGGCGTAATTGAAGTCCTGAATCTGGATAACTACAAGCTGGAAACACCCATTACCCTTACTCCGGGCGTCGACGGCCTTGAGTGGTTCCCTGCCGTCCACTAGCGCCAGCTAGATTTTCACTTCGCTGATCTGCACCATCGGCTGCACATTAGTGTACTTTGGCACGTCGCTCATGATCTCACTCAAATGCGGCCCAAATGCGCCTTGAAAAGCTTCCACCGAATCGAAATACAAATGCCCCATTGCCATAAACGGCGCTTCCGTACCAGGCGTCATTCCGCTCAAGCCGTGCTCCACGGCCATTCCTTTCAGCGCTGCGCCGCACAATCGCTGCACCATTATCATGTGCTTTTCACAGTAGTACGCAATGTCAAATTTGCTGTTTTCGCGACTCGCATAGAACACGCTTACTTTGATCATGGCAACCTCCTCACAACCCCAAACTCTTCCACATCTCCACAACGCGTGCTTTTGTGTCTTCATCCATTAGGATCTCGTCTGGCCACGGACGATTGAAACCTTCGGTCGCCCATTTGCGCGTCGCGTCAATTCCCATCTTCGATCCGTAATCCTGCATTCGCGCTGCGTGGTCCAGAGTGTCCATGGGGCCAAACGAAAACTGCACATCGCGCTCCGGATCCAGCGCACACAGCGCCTTCCACACCACTTCGTTGTAGTTGTGCACATCGACGTCGTGATCTACAACCACAATCACTTTCGTGAACATCGCCTGTCCCAGCGACCAGATCGCGTTCATGATCTTCCGGGCGTGTCCCGGATACGATTTTCGAATCGCCACAATCATTAAATTGTGAAAAATTCCTTCTGCCGGCATCGCCACGTCCACAATCTCCGGATACTGCATTTTCATCACCGGCAAAAACACGCGCTCCACCGCATATCCCATATAAAAATCTTCTTGCGGTGGCGGCCCCACCACCGTCGTCAGATAAACCGGGTCCTTTTTGTGCGTCACGCATTCCACGTGAAAAACCGGAAACTCTCCTTCCAGCGAATAAAATCCCGTGTGATCCCCGAACGGTCCTTCCGTCCGCATCTCGTTCAAATTCACATATCCTTCTAGAACAATCTCCGCGTTCGCTGGAACCTCCAAATCATTTGTTTCGCAGGGCACCATCTCCACCGGCTCTTTGCGCAAAAATCCCGCAAGCATCATCTCGTCAAGATCCGGCGGAATCGGCAGCATTCCGCTCAGCGCCGTCGCCGGATCAGCGCCAATCGCCACGCTCACCGGAATCCGTCCATCGGGATTCTTCTCCCGCGCTCGCCGAAAATGCTCCGCGCCGTGCTTCTGCGTCTGCCAATGCATTCCCGTCGTCCGTTCGTCGTACACCTGCATGCGGTACATTCCTACGTTTCGCTTCCCGGTCTCCGGATTTTTTGTAAACACCAGTGGAAATGTAATAAATCGTCCGCCATCCTGCGGCCAGCACTTCAAAATCGGAAAATCAAACAGGTTTACGTCGCTGCCTTTGTGAATCACTTCCTTGCATTGGCCGTCTTTCACGCTCTTTGGGAAAAACGAGCCCAACTCGGCGAGTTTCGGCAGCATCTTGATCTTGTCGAACAATCCCTGCGGCGATTTCGTATCCATGAATCCACGAATCCGCGCCGCCACTTCCTCCAGTTCTCCCACTTCGAACGCCATCGCCATCCGCTTCACGCTGCCAAACGTGTTCACCAGCAGTGGAATCCTCGACCCTTTTGGCTTCTCAAAAAGTAATGCGGGCCCGACACTTTTTTCCGCGCGCTTCGGATCCCGCGCAACGCGCTGGGCTACTTCCGTAATTTCCAGCACTGGATCCACTTCCTGCTTGATCCGCTTCAACTCCCCCGCCTTCTCCAGCGCCTTCACAAACTCGCGCAAATCCCGATACGCCACAATCTCCTCCGAACTCTTCCGTGCGTGACTCTAGCACAATCTCCCGTCATGCCTATCGCTGTTGGTGCACTGAAAAAGCAGGCCGTGAATCCGTCAAAAAACAAAATCGTCCTCCTGCACCAAACTGTCCATTTTTCCAGGCTAAGTCCTACGAAACACCTGTCCGCTCGTTCTATAGCCGCAACTCCTCCCCTCTAGCTATTTTTGCCCGCAAGGAGTGCCCATGAACAAATCGAACTGGTTTTGGCCCGACGTTAGCAATCTTGAAGAAGCAAAAAAGGCCTGCCGCTCTGCCATGTGGTGCGCAGTCCTGGTCGCGGGCGTTACCACGCTCTTTTCGTTCCTCGCCATGGCAGGCACCAAAATGAATAACGTTCCCGTCGACGGCTCAGCCCTTATCGATGCCGCTCTTTTCGCCGGCATTGCTTACGGGCTTTACCGCTGCTCCCGTTTTGCCGGAGTTGCCGGCTTCGTTCTCTTCCTTTTTGAACGCATTTACATGATGGCGAAGGGCGGCCCTGCAGCCAGCGGCATTTTCCTCGGAATCGTTCTGCTGCTCGGTTTCCTGAATGGCATGCGCGGCGCGTTCGCTTACTACAAGCTGCAAACGCAAACCGCCGTTCCCCTGACGTCTCCGCCGTTTTCCTGAGACTTGGCTCTTTCGCCTAACTCTTGCAGGCCCTTCACTTCGAGGGATAAAATCCTCGAATTTCGGAGGGCCTATGAAACACTTTCTCGCCGCTGTCCTCGTTTTACTCGCCGCGCCTTCGCTCTTCGCACAAGGCGCTCCGCCGCAAGGTTCCGCTAGCGGTCCCTATGTGATGGAGTACTACTACAAAGTCCAGTGGGGCCATCAAAAGGAATTCCTCGACCTCTTCGTGAAGAATCACTATCCGCTATTGCTCAAGCGCATCGAGTCCGGTGACTTTCTCTCCGTCAGAATCGAGACTCCCTCGAATCACATGACCGAAGACTCCCGGTGGGACTATCGCGTAACCATTACCTTCAAAAATTCCACGGTCGCCACAACTGCCAATCCCAAAGAAGAAGAGGAAATCAAGAAGCTGTATCCGGACCAGGCCACCTACCAGCGCGAAGAGCAGCGCCGCTTCGAAATCCTCCTCGCCCACTGGGATCTTCCCGTCACCAACATCACCCCCGTGAAGAAATAACAGCGGCGCAACACCGCGGACATTGGCTAGCGGGTCAGTTTCAATTTTGGTTCGTGACACAACGGGGTTCGGGGTTTGCACTTGCAAAACCCGAACCGAAAAAAACAAGAATTCAAACTGACGCACGACTCAAAATGCCCTTCATTGACGCATCTCAACTCGCGCTTTAGCATGTCTGCAGTGCAGGAGTCCCCTTTTGATCGGTCAAGTCCTCGGCCATTACCGCGTTACAGCCAAAATCGGCGAAGGCGGAATGGGCGTTGTCTACCGCGCTTTCGATGAAACCCTCCATCGCGATGTCGCGCTAAAAGTCGTCAAAAAGGACGCCAGACCGGACGCACAAGCAAATCAAAATTTGCTCCACGAAGCCCGCGCTTCCTCCTCTCTCTCCCACCCCAACATCTGCACCATCTACGAAGTGGCCGAAACCGAGGGCGAACTCTACATCGTCATGGAGCTCGTCGAAGGCAAGACTCTTCGTGCAATGACCGGGACCGTCGGCCTTCCACCCGAGTCCGTTCTGCGCTACGGCACACAAATCGCCGCCGCTCTCGCGCGTGCGCACGACAAAGGCATCGTTCACCGCGATCTCAAGTCCGCGAACATCGTTGTCAATTCTTCCGGCCTCGTCAAAGTCCTAGACTTCGGCTTAGCCAAGCGCGCCGGCGGCGCCATCCTCGAAGGCCCAACGCAATCCTTCGTCAGCACGCAGGATGTCTCCACCATCAGCGGCACCTTGCACTACATGGCTCCCGAAATCTTGCGCGGCGAGCCCGCCGACAATCGCAGCGATCTCTGGGCACTCGGCATTGTCCTTTACGAAGCAGCTGCCGGCCAGTTGCCCTTTGTAGGACGCACCGGCTTCGAACTCAGCTCCTCGATCATGCGCGAAATTCCCAAGCCGCTCGGCCCTCCGGTTCCGCCCGGCCTCTGGGCCGTCATTCAGCGTTGTCTTTCCAAAGAACCCGCCGATCGTTATCAGCGTGCCAGCGAAATTCAGGCAGCGCTCGAAGCAGTTCAGTGGGGTGCGGTTGTTTCCGCGAATCCCGGCGCAGATCAAGGCGGCGTTCGAACGATGGTCCTGCACGGCGTCAAGCATGCCCGCGTCAAACGAGGCGACTTTCTGTTGCTCGTCGGAACCACAAAAGGAGCGTTCATCCTCCGCTCGACCGCGCAGCGTTCGCGCTGGGAAGTCGGCGGCCCCTACTTCCACGGCCACAGTGTTTACGCCATGGCTTACGACTGCCGCGCGGGCCGTCGCCGCATCTGGGCTTCCACCCAGAATTACTGGGGCACCCTGCTTCGCTTCAGCGACGATTTCGGAAAGAGTTGGACCAATCCGCAAGAGTCTCCCATCCGATTCCCGTCCGACACCGGAGTTTCGCTAAAGAACATTTGGCAAATCACTCTTGGCCGCTCCGAAGAACCCGATGTCCTCTACTGCGGCGTCGAACCCGCTGCCCTTTTCGAATCACGCGATGCTGGAGAAACCTGGTCTTTGGTCCGCGGCCTTTTCGATCATCCGCATCGTCCCCGTTGGATGCCCGGCAACGGCGGTCTTGCTTTGCACACCATCGTCCTCGATCCATCCGACAACCAACGCATGTACATAGCGATTTCCTCCGGCGGCGTTTACCGCACCAACGACGGCGGCCAGACGTGGACCGCACAAAATCGCGGCATCCGCGCTATGTTCCTGCCCAACAAAAATCCCGAATTCGGCCAGTGCATTCACAAAATCGCGATGCATCCGGCGCATCCCGAACGCCTTTTTCTGCAAAATCACTGGGGCCTTTATCGCTCCGACGATTACGGTGAAAATTGGAAGGACATTGCCAACGGCGTCCCCTCGGATTTTGGTTTCGCCATCGTCGTGCATCCGCGTAATCCAGAGTGGGTCTACATCATCCCCGTAGAATCCGACGAATTTCGCTGCTCCTGCGATGGCCGCCTTCGCGTCTACCGCACGCGAAACGGCGGTGCTTCCTGGGAGCCTCTCGCGCGCGGCTTGCCACAAAAACTCGCTTATGAAACCGTTTTGCGTGACGCTCTGACCACGGATTCTTTCGATCCTGCCGGCATCTATTTCGGAACAAGAAGCGGCCAGCTCTTTGGCTCTCGCGATGAAGGTCGCACTTGGCAGAAAATTCTCGACGGCCTTCCCTCGATCGCCTGCGTTCGCACTGCCTGCGTTGTTGAGGCTTCGAGCGATGCAGCAGCAACGCCGCCGCAGGCTCCCCCTATGGATTTTTCTCGTGGAAAATCCCGCACGTCGCGCAGCAAGTCGCGGCAAACCACAAAGAGGCGCTGACCGTGCCCGTAACTTTTCACATTCCCGGCGCGCTGCGCCAATTCACGGACGGGCGCAGAACCGTTCAGCTCGAAAATTCTCCAAAGCTCGTTGCCGAAGCCTTGTCCGCTTTGTACACACTCCATCCCGGGGTTCGCGATCGCATCATCACCGAACAAGGCCAGATCCGGGACCACATCAACATTTTCGTCGGCGACGAAAACATTCGCTACACCGGCGGCCTCGCCACTCCCATCCCGCCCAATTCCGAAATCTCAATCGTCCCCGCCGTCAGCGGCGGCTGAATCGAATCTTTTTTTCCAAAGACGCTAAGGCATTTCCGGTAATTGCATGCCTGACGCATTCATATCCGGCGGTTGAATCCGTATCTCCGGATCCCACTCAAAATAAATCCCGAAATTTTCGCTCGCACTCTTCCAATAAACCGGCAATCCGTCCGATTCCCGTATGCACGCGTTGTAGCTTCCCAAACGGTTCTGCGTCGTAAACCGCGTCACATTCCATTCCTGGCATTTCTGCCCCTTGAACTCTTGCATCTCTCCCCTGGAAATCCGGCCGTCCTTTGTGTCTTCTTCAATCCATTGCTTGATCTCTTCTTCCCCGCCCGGCCGATTCGTGCTCGGCTCGTTTGGATTCGTTAAACACGGCCTCGGCGTCGGAAACGGCGTAAACAAATCCGATCCTGGCGTGCCCTTCACCCACTTCAGATTTCCCTTGCGATAGTAAATGTCGTCACCGAGACGCACGTACTCCGCGTAGTTGTCCAGTCCGCGTTCCATGATTCGCTCTTTGTCCGGACACAGTGCAACGTGCGTCCGGCTCAGCAACACTTTTCCATTCCGGCTGATTTCCGTGTGAATTCGCCAGCTGCTCACGCCATTCATCACAATCTCTTCTTTTTGAAAGGCCTTCTTCCCCGGATTCGGCATCGCGTAGTACGCCACCGCCAGCAGCAGAATCACCGTTGCCACGATCCCCAAGATTTTCATGCTCTGCTCCCGTCTTCAGTTTTCATTGCCGGTTTTCATCACCAGGTTTTTAGAATCTCGTCCGAAGGTGGCGCGTCAATCTTGATTGGCACATTCCAATCCGAATAGCTGATCACCTCGCTGCGGCTTGGCGTAAACACCTCTCGCGGTAGATGCTCACTGTCCACGCAAACTCCAAACACATCGCGCCATCCCGCAGGCGCAGGCGCGCTCGCAATCCAGTCGCGGCAAGTAAAACTGTTCACCTCGCGCTTGTCGCCTTTGCGAATTTTTCCCAGCCTCGCGATCGCGTCCATCTGCGCCAGCATGGTGTCGCTCCCCCGCGCTCCCCACATACACTCGGCTGCCTTCTCGCGCAAATCGTGAGTCATCACCCAGCCGTTCTCTCGCCGTGTATAGCTAGTCCCCTCAATCCAGATGGACTCGCTGCTCTGCTCGTACGTCATGCCGCCCTGTTCAATCGAGGATTTCGTAACCACGTGAACCCGCGAAGGGCAATACACTTCCGTTATCGCATCCACCGACTTTGTGGGCTCGTTTACGACCGTATGCGCGCGCCAGCTATGCGCGTTCTGCATTGCCGCGTTCATCTTCTTGAATTGGGAAGAACCCGAACCGGGCAAGACCCACCAAATCAGCAGCGCCACAAATCCAAAAATGACCGCTCGCGCCGCTAGCCCGTTTGCCAGACTCCGTTCCATGCTTCAATTCTGGCCGACTATCCGTTTGTTCTTTCCTGAATCGGGTCTTGGAGACACCTATCCACTATTGCTTTATTCGTGCGTGAGTTGCTGGGTCTGGCGTGCGCCTCGGTGCTAACAATTCCAGTCGTCGCTCATCCCAGGCACCAAGAGCTTCGCTTCGAGGTCGTCTAACTGTCTATAAATGGCTAGCGAATCTGCCGGGGACATTTTTAGGTGCGGAAGAAGCCGTGTTGCAGTGCGGTAGGCTCTGCATGTCCTCTGCGTTTTTTGCTTCCTGGATTGCGCGTCCCTGCAGGTGAGAGCAATGTCCGCCATCAGATTGGCCGTGGACAGAACCGTCTGTTCAAACCGCAAAGCGACTTCGATTCGCTCAATCTGAAGGCGTGTCATGTGGGCGTTATCGAAACTAACTCGCCTGCTGTGGCTCCGGTCCATGTTGGTAGACGACCACAAGCAGGGCTGGACGGGAATACGGTAAACACCGTACTCATCTCCTCGCTGTAACTCTGTGGCGGATTCTCCCTGGCTTGTTTTGCCGTCACCTAAACCCGGGTCGAGAAACCGGAAGAGCGGCTGCGAGGCCCAAATCTTCGGTCAGCGTTATTCCGGAGTTTCTCTTTTCACGAATCCTCAATTGTTGTAGATTTTACCTTCGCGTTGGAGCCAGGTTGTGACCCACTGCAGGCACAGTCTCGTAGCCGTAACCTTAGCGATGGGTCTTCTGGTGCCGGTCTCATGGTCGCAAAAGCCTCCTGCCCCTGCGCCCCAGCCTCCCTCAAGACCAACCCAGCCTGTGGCTCCCACTACACCTTTGAATTCACAACCAACGCAACCGGGTCTGCAGGACGATTCCGTTGTGTTTCTCCGTGGCCGGATCGCGACGAACGACGGCACATCCCTTCCGAATGACACCATGGTTGAGCGTGTTTGCAACAACAGCGTACGCCAACAAGTGTATGCAACCGCTAGCGGCACCTTTACCATGCAAATGGGATCGAGGTTCGATTCTTTCCTGGACGCTAGCGCCAGTAGCCCACCATTGCGAGAGAGCGTGACTAGGAAAAACTTGACGGAAGGAATTCCCCGGCGTGATTTGGCAAATTGCGAACTGCGGGCCTCGGCGGCTGGTTTTCGTTCGAAGAGCATCAGTCTTGTGGACCTGACGCCTACAGCCGGGTCCATAGACGTCGGAGCAATCGTCGTGCAGAGGGCTTCAAAAATCAAAAGTATGACCCTCAGCGCTACCCCATACAAAGCTCCGCCAAATGCCAGAAAAGCTTATGAAAAGGGCCTCGAAGCCGAGAGGAACGGCAAGCTTGCCGAGGCACATAAGTACTTTCAACAAGCATTGGACATCTATCCAAAGTACGCCAGCGCCTGGTTTCAACTAGGTGTGCTTTTTGAGAAGGAAAACCAGCCGGTTTCGGCTCGCGCAGCGTATACCGAGGCCACCACCATCGATGCGAAGTTTCTGCCCCCATATCTCTCGCTTGCGGCAATGGCTTACAACGCGGGAAGCTGGACCGAAGTCCTTCAATTCACGGGTCACATCATAGATCTGGATCTTCTGAATCATGGTAGCGTGTCCGGCTACATCCTGGATCTCGATGAATCCAATCCCGCAGAAGCGTATTTCTATAATGCCGTTGCAAATTACATGCTGAACAAAGTCGAAGAGGCCGAGAAGAGCGCGCTCAAGGCGGAACAGCTGGATCTGCGCACTCATTTTCCCCAACTGCATCTCCTGCTTGGTGAAATCCTTGCCCGAAAGGGAAACTATGCCGTTGCAATATCGGAGTTAAAGGCCTACCTAGAGTTAGCTCCGCATGCGAAAAATGGAGATCAAGTGCGGGAAGAGTTGGCAAAATTCGAAAAACTGAACCACGCAACGCCAACCACCGAAAAACCCGTTCAGAATTGAACTTCCCCGATTCGCCGCCACTATTCCGCCAAAGTGGACTTTGCACCGGCAGGCTTGGGATCCGCAAATTGCAACCAAAATCCCATCATCTCTTCGTCGCTGGGTTCTCCCCAACGTAACGCTTTGGAAGGATCGGGGTTTTGGAAATTGTTCTTGGAATTATCGAAATAAGCTACGGTCATTAGTTTCGTGCCTTTTGGCAACAAGAATTGCTTTTTCAAAAAGTATGTTTCCTGCCACCGAAAATCGTAATGCGGAACGTACAGAAGCACTTCTTCGTGGCCGTCGGGGTAAATGGCCTTCGTCAACATGTTTTTTCCGCGAAAATGCATGTGCGCAGTGTAGGCCACGACGAGCACGTCCTTCGGCAAAGTAAAACAGGAAGTCACCCGGTGATTGTCGTCGTTGGCTGGAATTAAAAACATGTTGTTCCAGATTTCGTACTGCCCAATCTCGTGTTGAACGGGTTCGCGCGCTAAGACTAATCCGATGCTGGTGCGATCTTCCACGTCAATTCCATGGTGATTGCTGTAGTGAATCTGAAATTGCAAATAGCTGCCGGCGGGGATGCGCAGCGCATAACCCGGGGGCCGCGTCTCCGCCAAATGCCCTGGCAGATAGATTCCCGGCACGATGTTCAAATAGCCTGAAGACTCGCCCGGAATCCCGCCGCCGTCCGGCGCTGAGCATCCATCGTCAATAACCGGCGCATCCGGCCTGAGGTGCAGCACCTTTCCGGTGCGGTAGTGATATTTGTCTTCGCCGGCGTCCGCCTTCGGTTGTTCTTGCAAGTGTTTCGCTGCTTCGGCCTGATCTACAACCGAAACCGTCGCGTGATGGACCACTCGGCGATCACCGGGAAGCACTTCGGCGGCCTGCACCCATTTGTCCTCGGTGAAATTTGTCGCGACGTATACATATTCGTAGTCGTCTTGCATCGTCCTGGGAACCGCAAACTCGGGAGTGGTTAGCACCACATCGGGCTTGATGTGCCATCCCGGCGCCAGCACTTCTCCCGCTGGCTTTTCTGTGCCTTCACCTCGTTTTGCTCCGACCTTCACCCACGCAACGATTGTCGCGATATCTGCCTCCGCGAGTCGCGTGTCGTTCGTGAACTCGCCAAAGGCCGGATCGGCGTGCCAGGGAGGCATCTTGCGCTGCACAACACTCTCCCGAATCATCCGGGCAAACGGCAACACTTCGTCGTAGGTCATGAGGGACATCGGTGCAATGTCGTTCGGCCGGTGGCAAGCTACGCAATGCTTTTGCAATATGGGCGCTACATCTTTGGTGTAGGTAACTTCGGACTTTGAGTTGGTTTCCTGTCCGCGCGCCAGCGTCATGCAACAGAATACGATGCAGAGGAGAATAACCAGCGCTCGGTGTAGACGCATGTGTGATTCGGATTCGCAAGCGAACGAATCGCTTTCGCTCGGCAGCCATCGTGGATTCTACTCTAACCAAAACCCCACGCGAGCCGGATGTTTTGAAGTGAGAAATTCCTTTCCTATCCTCTCGTACGTTTTTGGGAGACGAAATCTCTCCGCCTGGCCTCGGCTCGGTTGTCCGGGAAGACCTCGGGTGGCTCATCCTTTGCGGTGTTTGCAAAGGGTGGGGGCGGCCTTTCCAACTCCCATTTCCCCTCACTCTTTTCACCCTTGCGCAAGAGCGAAAATTATCTCGTTTCTTTTCTGTGTCTTGCGCACTCTTTCACAAAACACCAGAGGCATACCCCTTGCAATTGACCTCGACGCTCACCAGTTCTACTCTTGAGTTAGCTCCATGAATCGCATCTACCTCGATTACAACGCCACGACCCCTGTTGAGCCCGCAGTCCTCGACGCAATGCTTCCTTACTTTTCCGCCGAGTTCGGAAACGCCGCCTCCATCCACACCGTCGGCCAGCGCGCCCGCGCCGCCGTCGAAACCGCCCGCGACCAGGTCGCAGCTCTCCTCGGCGCGCGTTCCCAGGAAATTATCTTCACTAGCGGTGGCACTGAATCGGACAACCACGCCATCTTCGGCATCGTTCGCTCCGCTCCCGGCGCCACCAAACACGTCATCACCACCAACATCGAACACGAAGCCGTGCTCAACACCTGCCAGGCGCTGGAAAAAGAAGGCGTAGCCGTCACCTATCTCCCCGTAAATTCCGATGGTGTCATCACTGCGGATCAAGTCGAAGAAGGCATCCGTCCCCACACTGCGCTCATCACCGTCATGCATGCGAACAACGAGCTCGGCACCGTGCAGCCGCTCGCACATATCGGAAAACTCGCCGCGCAGCGTGATATCTATTTCCATACCGACGCCGTGCAATCCGCCGGAAAACTTCCGATCGACGTAAGTGCTCTTGGCGTGGACTTGCTCTCCATTTCCGGCCACAAACTCTACGCACCCAAAGGAATCGGGGCGATTTACATTCGCGGCGGCTCGCGCTTGCAACAATTTTTTTACGGCGGCCACCATCAACGCGGATTTCGTCCCGGCACGGAAAACGTCCCCGGCATCGTCGGCCTCGGTAAAGCTGCTGAACTCGCACGTCTCTCACTTAGCGCGGACGCTGAGCGCGTCAGCAACTTGCGCGACCAACTTGAGCGCGGTCTCGCGGGAAACATTCCTGATTCGTACGTCAATTCTGCAAACGCGCCACGCACTCCGAACACAACGAATCTCACTTTCCCCGGCATCGAAGGCGAAGCTCTCGTGATCGCCCTCGATCTAAAAGGAATCTCCGTCTCCACCGGCGCCGCCTGCTCTTCCGGTGCCGTCGAGCCATCCCACGTCCTCACCGCGGTCGGCCTCTCCGCGGACGACGCTCGGGCGAGCATCCGCTTCAGCCTTGGCCGTCACACGACCGAAACCGAAATCGGCTACGCGCTCGAAGCCGTCCCGGCCGCCGTCGCCCAACTCCGCCAACTCTCCCCCACGTATCAAAAAGCCGTCGCCCATGACTAATTGCGTATGCTCTTCTTCCTCCTCGGCGTTTCGCGGCGACTTCTGCGTCTCTGAGTTAGCTTTTTCTTTTCGCTTTCTCAGCGTTCTCGGTGCCTCCGAACTCTGTGACCTCTGTCTTAAAAATCTCAATTTCTGCGCGCCGAGGCGGAATCCGCTAAAATAGAAATGTAAGAATGAGCACGGCAACACAATTCGAGACGCTTCCCGTCAGCCCGGAAACGCAGCCCGGACTTGTCGCTATCGCTATGTCCGGCGGAGTCGATTCTTCGACAGTCGCCGCGGTTCTCCAGAAGCAGTCGCGCCCCCTTGTCGGCCTCACGATGCAGCTCTGGAATCAGCGTCGCCTTCCCGAATTGCAAGGCGACGGCCCCGCGCAACATCGCTGCTGTTCTCTTGACGATGTCTATGACGCCAAGCGCGTCGCGCAGCATCTGAATTTTCCGCACTATGTCGTGAACTTCGAGCGGCAATTTGAAGATCGAGTCGTTCGACCCTTCGTGAACGACTATCTTCGCGGGCGCACTCCAATCGCATGCACCAACTGCAACAACGACGTGAAGTTTGAGCCGCTGCTTCGCATGGCACGTCAAATCGGCGCAGAGCGTCTCGCCACCGGACATTACGCGCGCATTCGCCGCGACGATTCCGCCCTCCGCTGGCAGCTTCTCCGCGCGCTCGACGAAACAAAAGATCAATCCTATTTTCTTTGGGGCCTCACGCAGGATCAGCTCTCGATGAGCGAATTTCCGCTTGGCGAATTGACCAAGGAAGAAGTGCGCGACCTTGCGCGTCGCGTAAATTTGCCTGTTGCGGAAAAACCGGAAAGCATGGAGCTTTGCTTCGTCCCGACAGGTAACTACGTGCAGTTTATCCAGGCGTATTCGCGTGAAAGTGGAATCGCTCTCAACGAAACCGAAGGTGAAATCGTCACCGAAGAAGGCGCCGTCATCGGCCGGCACAGCGGCGTGCACAATTTCACCATCGGTCAGCGCAAGGGCCTCGGTTTTTCTACGGGCAAGCCGCTCTACGTTTTGTCGATTGATCCGGAAAAGAATCGCGTTGTCGTCGGCGATGACGAAACTCTGCGCACAACTTCGTTTGAAGTCACTGGAACAAACTGGGTTTCTGTCGCTGCGCCGGAAGCACCGATTCGCGCGTCGGTGAAAATCCGTCACAAGCACGAGCCCGCCCCCGCAACTATAGAAGCCACCGGCGAAAATTCCGCGCGCATAAATTTCGATATGCCACAGCGCGCCGTCACACCTGGCCAGGCTGCTGTCTTTTGCGATGGAGATGTAGTTCTAGGCGGCGGCTGGATCAAATAAAAAGTTCTTCTTCCTGCTCCGAACGTTCATCTTTTCGGGGAGCAGAACGCCGCGAACGCAGTAAATCGATTCCAACTTTAATTCCCTGCACGAGCGCCGAAGCTTTTTGAACTGGGCGCCAAAAACTGTGCTTAAACTGCGAGCCCGCTTCTTCCAAGGCTTCAAGCGTACCAGTCAAAATCCGGTCCGCGCGCACGAGTTGCCCGCGCAAACGGTCTGTCGCTTCGGTGAAAACGCGATCCACTTTTTGCGCCTGCCCGCGTGCGAGATAAACGATGTGCGCGGCATCACTTACCATAGTGGAAATTTTCGGCTGCGTATCTTCCAGCAGGATTTGCACGCGGGTAAGGATGGGACTGAATTTGGTGTTCAGGTCGTTGACCGTGCGCTCGATCTGTTGCATGGTTTTGCGCGTCTGGAAAAAGAGCGCGGTCAGAATAATCACTTGCACAATCAGCGCGATTGCGACAATCGTGATGACCCAGATTTCCATGCACGCCCCACCGGCTCCCGTTCAGGAGCAAAACCACCCAGCAAGAACTTCTTGGTTACGACTTGGCTGCCTCGCGCCGGTACGCTTCGCGCGCGCCCTCAACCGCGGCCGCAATCGAATCCTTCTGGCGCGACGCAACGTCCTTGCCGCGCTCGATCAATTCGTCGGCGCGTTCGCGAAGTTCGCGAGCTTTGCGCTGCGCGTAGTCCTTGCCTTCATCGGCCTTTTTCGACAGAAATTCGCGCGTTTCCTCGCCGGATTTCGGCGCGAACAAAATTCCGACCAGGGCTCCAACGCCCAAGCCCACAAGAAAGAACGTTACCTTGGAACCTACATTATCCGCCATTAGAACCTCCGAGTAACCGCAGTGCTGTGGCTGATCCCAGCAGTAGGAGTTTGAACTTCTGAAATCAAGCTAGCACAGCAAAAAGTGAGGCGCAATACGTACTAACCACTATTCAGGCGCTTGTACGGTTATCGGAAATTTCTGATTTCTCGAGGTACGCAAGAACGCGCTCGGCGCTTTTCCGCGCGACGACTTTGCTCAAGCGTTCGACGCCGGCACGGCGCATGTTTGCGATGCTGCCAAATTCGCGGAGAAGGCGCTGGGTGGTTTTTGGGCCGACGCCCGGAATTTCGAGGAGGGCGGAGGTAGTTTGGCGTTTGCCACGGCGCTGGCGATGAAATGTGACGGCGAAGCGATGAGTCTCGTCGCGAATTTGTTGAATCAAATGCAGAACTGGTGAGTGACGATCGAGGATGATGGGTTCATTCTCCTGGTCGAAGACGTAGAGAATTTCTTCTTTTTTGGCGATGCTGGCGAGCGGCTGATTGATGATTTGAAGCGAATCGAGGGCTTGCGCAGCGGCGTGAAGCTGGCCGAGGCCGCCATCGATCAAAATCAAACTTGGTAGCGGTTTATTTTCTTCCTGCAAGCGGTGATAACGGCGGGAAACGACTTCGCGCATGCTGGCGAAATCGTCGTTTTGCCACTCTTGACCAATCACTGGAAGAGCTTTGTTGCGCAACTCTTCTCGCTCTTCGCCGCGAATGATGAATTTGCGGTAGTCGGATTTTTTCAAGCGGCCTTTTTCCCAGACGACCATGGAGGCGACGGTGTCGGTTCCCTGCATGTGGGATATGTCGAAACTTTCGATTCGAATGGGCTCTTCCGGGAGATTGAGCGCGTTCTGCAAAGCTTCGGCGATGGCTTTGGAGTTCGGCTTCAAAACGCGGAACCGCTGCGTGAAGGAATGTTCAGCGTTGCTTTTAACCAGATCGAGAATCGCTTTCTTTGAGCCTCGTTGCGGAGTAAAAATTTCGACTTTGTGGGCGGCGCGCTCGGAGAAAAGTTCTTCGAGCAGTTCCCTGTCTTCGATTTCTTCTGGGACGTGAATCGCTTTCGGAAAATATTGGGCGTCCAGATAAAGCTGTTTCAAGAGTGCGGGAACGAATTCCGCGGGATGAAATTCTTCGAGGTCTTCCCAGTAAAATTCCCGGCGGTCGACGACGCGGCCGGCGCGCAGGTGAAAGAGATTCGCAGCAACGAGAGGCGGCTCGGCATAGTAGGCGAGGACATCCGTGTCGTCGCCTTGTGTTGCGGCGATGCGCTGGCGCTCTTCGATGTCTTCCATAGTGCGGAGAAGATCGCGATAGGCGGCGGCCTGCTCGTAGAGTTCTTTTTCGGCCGCCGCGTTCATGCGCTGTTCGAGACTTTTGACGAGATCGTGGCGACGACCGTCAAGAAACAGGCGTACGTCGTGTGCGGCTTCGGCGTACCGTTCGTCGGTGGTGAGACCTGGAACGCAAGGGCCGAGGCAGCGATGAATGTGATATTGGAGACAGGGGCGCGGATGCGGGCGCGTGAGGTCGACGGTGCAACTTGGAATGAGAAAACGTTTGTGGACGAAGTGGAGAATGCGGCGCGCGAGGCCAGCGGGAAAGTAAGGACCGAAGTAGAGTGAACCGTCTTTGATGAGGCGGCGGGTGAAATAGACGCGCGGAAATTTTTCGTAAGCGGTGAATTTGATGTAGGGATAGGTTTTGTCGTCCCGAAGCATGATGTTGAACTTCGGGTGGTACTGCTTGATGAGATTGTTTTCAAGGGCAAGGGCTTCGCGTTCGTTGGCGAGGACGATGGTTTCGAGGTCGGCGATTTCGCGGGCGAGGGAGCCGGTTTTGGCGTCGGTCCAACGAGATTCGAGAAAATAAGAGCGAACGCGATTGCGCAGCGAACGCGCTTTGCCGACGTAGATGACACGGCCGGAAGCGTCTTTGAACATGTAGACGCCCGGGCGTTCGGGAAGCTGCGCGGCTTGGTCTTTGGGGTCCACGAGGAGTTCAGTACTAAGTTTAAGCCGAAGCGGGAAATTTTTTCAGGGGATTGGAACGAGTAGCGATGCAGCGATTCCGCGATTTGGCGATGGAGGGTTTTACTTCTTCAGACTTGCAGGGATCCCGCCGGGAACCGTTCCTTCGAACTTCAGGATGAGCCCTTTCTTTCCAACGGCCCAGCCGCGGTGCGCGTCAGCGAAGCCAATCGTGTCGGCGTGCTCCCCGTTCATCTGCTCCCAGTTCTTTCCTCGATCAATCGAATAGTCGGTTCCTGTTGGTCCAACCGCGAACACGGTGGGACCGGGCGTGTCCGGCACAACCGCGACACCCCAGCGGTATCCCCCGGGGCGGTGGCTGCTCTCTTTCCAAGTCTTGCCGCCGTCGTCACTGTAGGCGGAATTTGGCTTCACCACCTGCGGATGATCATAGTCTCCACCGACGATCACCAGCCGATGGGCATCCACGACGGCGATGGAGAAGACACCCTGGTTCTGGCCGGTGACCAGCGGCGTCTCGGAGGTGGTCCACGTCTTTCCGGAATCGGCTGTGTGGAAGACGCGTGATGCGTTTTCGGTCACGAACCACGCCTGCCAGTTTTCCTTTTTCCCTTTCTCCTCGGCATACGTTGCGATGCAAGTTCCAGAGGCCGGCGAGCCTTCACCGTTCTTTGCCGAAGGTATCCTGTTCGATTGAAGCGGTGCCCAGTGCGCACCGCCGTCGGAGGTTGTCAGCAGCTCGGGCTTCCCGTCCAACGGGTCGCCGACCACGATGCCGTGCGTTGCGTCCCAGAAGGCCATGCAATCGAGGAACGCATTCGGGTTCCGCTCGCTGTATTCCAACGACCAGTTCTTGCCCGCATCCGTCGTCTTATAGATGCGCGACTCGTTGCCCCTTCCGATCGACAGCAGATAAGCGGTCTTGCCGTCGATCGCGTACACCTGGCGAAAGTCGAGCTTCTCGGCTCCGGCGACCGTCCCGGCCTGCCACGTCTCGCCGCCGTCTGTAGTGCGAACGAATGCCCCGCCCGTGCCGCTGACCCAAACGACGTTACCGTTGACGATGCTCAATCCGAGCAGCCTGGCGTCGGTGTTCGATTTCTGCGAGTGCCACTGGGCGGAAGCGGGCGAAACAAATAACAGGAGAACCAGGAGCGCCCTTTTCAATTGCATCAGGAGTTCCTCCTGACCTGTTTTCGACGTGCTTACCTTCATGCCGTTAGCTGTCGAGGGGTAGATTCACAAGTGACAAAGCGCAAGCGCTACGCATTTTGTCCGCAAAGGCTCGATTGCTTCCGCACGCGCGCGGCTTAGTCGCGGGGTTCCATGCGTCAAGTTCGATTCTACGGTTTAGGGTATCGTGAGGAAGAGGGGAACCTGAGCAAAGCGCAGATTGAGGTGGCTAGGATTCGAAGACGCGTTCAGGATGTTGCCGCGCGTATCGAATCCATGACTCGTAGATGAGAGATCTGCCTGGCCCGAGATCGTCCAGAGGCCAGGCTCGCTGCTTTAGTTCGTCGCCACGCTCCTCAAGGCCAGCTCGCTTCAGAATTTCGTTGGGATTGCCGTCAGTGTCTGTCCGCCGGGCCAAAAGCGGGAGCATAAGCTCCTTGGCTTCTGCAAATCATTGCGCTAGGTCATGCAAACCTAATTCGTGAAGTCCCATCTCTGTGTACGCCACCAAACGTAGCTCACTGAAGTTGCCGAAGTGCCACGTGATGCTGTCGAATGTAAGACTTATATCCAGCCAGTGCGTCGCAGCCATAGCTCTGAGCCCTGTCGGAAGCAGGGCAATGCTTTCCGCGAACTGGCCGTCCGCGCTGTAAGGATCTCCTGTAACGCGCGTAGTCAGGAGTCGCCTTATCTCCTTTAATAGAGCAGGGTCATCCTTCTCTAAAACTGGCCAGCGTAGATGCTTAGTCAAATCGTCCACGGAGTCAGTCTAGTTTAAGAGTTGATGCGCGCGCGTTGTGAATTTTGTGGTGGGGCACACAATTCACTCCGGTTGGGATAACAAGTGACACACTTCAAAATAAATGAACAGCCGCGATTGGTGGAATTGTGGCGGTCTCGGCGGTGATCGGTGGCGAGCGATTAAGACCAGGTCCCTCCGCTTCGCGAGTTGGCCTGTCACAGGTCAACGCACTTCGGTCGGGATGACAGCGTAAGAGAAAGGCTAAGATGGCGGGGTAAAGCTTGCCTGCGGTAAGCAGGCCGCCTCTACAACATCGCGGAGAGAGCCGCACCCTGGAGAAGCATAGTGCGTGGCACATGGCTTGATGGCACGGCAGCACAATCTGTGCCGGCGAAGCAGGTGAGAAACAAAAATAGTTTGGGAGAGGAGAATGAGAATGAAGAGAGTCCTTTCTACGGCCGCTAGCGTGATCGCATGATTGCGGCGGTTGCATGCGCAACAAGCTGTGTTGCTTGTTTTGGAAACGGTGAGAGAGGCGGGCTGAGACTTGAAGAGAGCGCTGTTCCAGAATGGTGATACTCCGAAGTTCCGCAGGTGCAAATGAAATCACTATTTCTGATAGCGGGGCTCGTGGCTGTTGCAAACATTGCGGGATGCCACGGGTCGCCCAAAGTGGTCACCGCAAAACAAGCGGAGGGGACACTGAAGTCGACCGACGAGTCGCCGGCAGAAGGCGCGTTTACCGGGTTGGCGCGCACTCCCGATGGTCATCTGGTGGCCATCGTTAAAGACAACAAGAAGACGGGGGTCTGGGATTCCAGCACGGGAGCCACGACTGTCAGCGTTTTGGAAAGCAGCGAGAAGGAATGGATCTATAGCCCGACATTTTCGCCCGATGGTTCTTTGTTGGCGACGGTCAGCAATACCCCAAGAAATTTTCAGAGCAGCGGCCATCTTCTCTTGTGGGATCCAGCCACGGGGCAGCGGCTGGCTAGCGTGGATAATCTCTCATGGCCCATCTGCTGCGCGAACTTCAATCCTGCTGGAACCCTCATCGCGGTCGCAGGAAACACGACGCTTTATCTCGTAGATGCGTCCACACGAGAAATTGTCCAGCAAGTGGAAATGGAACGCGTGGTGAACGGAGTGATTCTGGAGATGGCGTTCAATCCAAGGGGAGATCTGCTGGCCACAGCAAAGCGCAACGGCAAAGTGGAATTGTGGCATGTGCCGAATCTGTCGCTGGTTGGCAGCTTTCCAGTTGGTCCATCTCTGCGGCCGGCTTCTGCTTCCCCGTATGACGCACCCGCCAACCCGATGGCCGTTTCGGTGACCTTTGCACATAACCTTCCGTACCTGGCGGTGAACAATTCCGAGGGCAACGCGTTCGTGTGGGACGTCATGACCGGTAAGGAAATCATCCGCTACGTGAGCAAAGAGTCCAGCACGCAGGGAAACACCTCGGTTTACGCTGCGCAAGCAAACTCACTGTTTTTCACACCGGATGACCGCTGGCTGCTGACTATCGATCAAAAGACCAATGGGATTCGACTGTTGGGAATCGAGCGCCGCCAGGAAACTGACAATGTGCTGACGGTTCCGAAGCACGGTGTGCTGGAGAACATGAACGCCTCGGCCAGCGACGGAAGCGTGGCCTTCTCGTACCGCATATTTCATCCAGGGGAACCGGGGCCGCCGACGGCAAAGGTCGAGATTTGGTCGCTGCAGTTGCGCTGATAGCGGGAACCCGGAAGTGGTGAGGGCCTTCGAGATGAAACGCTGCGTCGGGCAAAGGAGCAAGATGAAAAGGCATTGGATTGCCAGTCTGCTGGTTTTGCTGAGCTGCTGTCTTGTCACTGCTTGCAAGAAGGGCGATGGATGGGACGAGTACAAATATAAGGACGCGGGCTTCGCGATTTCCGCGCCGCGCTTGCCCATTCCGCGACCGACATCGCCCGATGAACCAAAGACTAGAGCCTATGGACTCAAGTACGACAACCGCTCGGAAATATTGTTCAGCTCGGGGCCGCTCGATATGTTCGAGAGTTTTCCGGACAAAGAAAAACTCCAGAAGCTCAAGGATCTTACCGTGCAAGGGACATCCAGTAAGCTGATCTCCGAGAAGGAAATCGAGCTGGACGGTAACCCAGGACTCGAGTTGGAGGTGGAGTCCCATAACCAGCACTTACGAGAGCGCTATTACATCGTGAAGGGAAAGATTTTGGCCATACAGTCGTCTGCCCCCATTGGCCAGCCCTTCGTCGCCGATACGGACCGGATTTTTGATTCGCTGCGCCTGATTCAATAGAACACATTTCTAAGCCGAAGTGGAGCGATGAAAAGAGCGGAATTGTTGCGATTCGACGGTGCCGTCGAACGGGATCCGGCTATCGATGCGTGGCTGAAGAAGCATAAAGGCGAATTGGGAGCTATCGCTCGTCAGTGGTTTGGGGCCATGCGAAAATGCGGGGACGAAGTCCGGGAGCTTATGCATGACGGCTGTCCGGTTGCATGTTTGGGAGATGTGCCCTTCGGCTACGTGAATGTTTTCACTTCGCACGTAAATGTCGGGTTCTTTCACGGCGCAGCGCTGGCGGATCCGACCCGCTTGATGGAAGGCACGGGTAAGTGCATGCGTCATGTAAAGCTGAGACCGGGAACGGCTACAAACGCCGCGGCACTAAGTAAACTCATCGAAGCGGCGTACTCGGATATCAAAGGGCGGGTCGAAAACGGCTAGCTTGGTGAAACGCTTTGGAGTAGGACGCAAGCCAGGTGGCGGCAGTGCGGCCGATTGCACCTCTTTGTTAGTGGAGAGAGAATGAGGCGAGGAAAAACAACCCATGGTAAACACAATCGTTGACGGAGCATTCCGGCAAACCAATTTGGCGAACGAATCTTCTGAGTATCTGGTGAAGCGCGAAGAACTTCGCCTGGCGGAAATCGAACTCATGCGGCAACGTGAACGCGTGGCTGAGCTGCGCCGACTTCTTCCGCAGGGCGCAGCGATTCAAGACTACCGGTTTGAAGAGGGTCCACGCGACCTCCGCGCCGGCGACGGGCCTGTGCGGACCACTCGTCTCAGCGAACTGTTCACCAAGCCAAATCGCTCGCTCGTGATTTATCACTTGATGTACGGAAAGAGGCAGACCAAGGCTTGCCCGATGTGCACCGCGTGGCTCGACAGCGCGAACGGCGTGGCGCACCACCTCGCTCAGAACCTTGACTTCACGGTCGTGGCGGCTGCCGACGTCCCCACTATACGCGCACACGCTCGCACGCGCGGCTGGGACAGGCTGCGGCTCATCAGCGCGGGCAACAGCACTTTCAAGTACGATTTGGGAAGCGAAGACCGCGAAGGAGATCAAGATTCCACGATTTCCGTCTTCACCCGAGATGCTGACGGAACAGTGCGCCACTACTATTCCGCGCATCCCCGGATGGCGCCTGACATACCCGAGCGCGGCATCGACTTGCTTAATCCCATCTGGCACTTTCTGGATCTTGCGCCGCAGGGCCGTGGCAACTGGTACACGAGCCTCGATTACGGCACCAAAGTCCAGGCCGCCTCCACTTAAGCCACACGGGATTGAACGATACAGTTCAACGCCGGCCAAATCGAAGATGCTGCCCCAAAGTGATGGCACTACGTTCAAGTTTCGAATCGGGGACGGCGGATTATCGGCGTCGAAGCCCTTCGGTTTTTGCTATAAGATTTGAAGTGAGATCCAGCCTCAAAGAAAATAGCAGGAAATGGTGGAGGTTATGGTGAATCGCGAAACATTTGCATCTTTCAGTGGAAAGGCTTCCGGCAAACAAACGGTCGGGACAAATTTCATACAGCGAGCGATTTACGTGGCGGCGCTTGGCACTTTGTTACTTGTGTCGGGCTTGTTCGCAGCGTCGTGCGGAAATCAAACGGCTTCCGGGCAACATGCGAAGATTCTGATGCGCGACGGCACGACGCTATCGGGCACGGTCACTGCGACTTCGGCGTCGGATATTACTTTGACTGGCGACGACAATTCAAAGCATACGGTGCCGATGGCACAGGTGAAATCTATCGAGTATGACGACGCACCCGCGGCGCAGACTTCGACGGCGCAATCTTCTCCGGCGGCTTCTGGAGGGG
>Ga0126376_10000116_pt1 | contig 34122 bp, 28 predicted proteins | sample PanSoiMetPlot_15_FD_92760 | JGI IMG/M metagenome (GOLD analysis project Ga0126376, IMG submission 92760) | Tropical forest soil microbial communities from Panama - MetaG Plot_15 | ecosystem: Environmental > Terrestrial > Soil > Tropical forest > Bulk soil | place: Panama | collected 2016-02-17 | reverse complement strand
CTCGGATGGATTTTCCGGCATCTCCGAGAATCCTTCGCTCGGGCGTGCCGCGGATTTGCTGGTCCGATCGGGTGGCACGGTGTTGATTACGGAAGTGCCTGAGTTTTGCGGCGCGGAGCACCTGCTCGCGAATCGCGCGAAAGATGTTGAGACTGGACGCGCGGTATACCGGATGGTTGATTGGTACAAGGATTACGCGTCGAAGTTTGGGGCGGTGCTGAATAACAACCCGAGTCCGGGGAATATCGCGGGTGGATTGCTGAACATCACGATCAAGTCGCTGGGCGCGATCGCGAAGGCTGGATCGACGCGCGTTGAAGGTGTGATTGAGTATGCGGAGACAGCGAAGACTCGCGGGCTGAACTTGATGCAGGGACCGGGCTACGATCAGGAGTCGACGCCGGGGCTCGTGGCGGCGGGAGCGACGGTTGTTGTCTTCACGACGGGCAGAGGCACGACGATCGGAAATGCGATCGCGCCGGTGATCAAGCTCGCGTCGAACACAGCGATCTTCGAGCGGATGCGCAACGATCTGGATCTATCGGCCGGGGGCGTTATTGACGGCACTGAGACGATCGACGATGTGGGCCAGCGCGTGTTCGACGAGATCTGCCGGGTCGCCGGTGGCGAGCAGGCGAAGGCGGAGCTGCACAAACATCGCGAGTTTCAATTCTGGGCCGAGCAGACCGTGTCGCTTTAGTTAATCCACAGATTACACAGATTACTTAATACATCTGTGTAATCTGTGGATGGTTTTTTATGTCAACCGAATTACTAACCTCGAGTGGTTTGGATCTCTCCACGCTGACGGATATCGTTCAGCAGGCGCTGGAAATGGTCCAACCGGGTGAGCGTGTGCTCGCGATCATTCCTGACAGGACTCGCGACGATAACACGCATCTTCTCTTTCCGATCGCCAACGAGTTTCTCGCGCAGCGTGGTGTCGCTCGATTCGATGCGCTCGTCGCGCAGGGTACACACCCGCCGATGTCCGAATCGCAGAAACGTTCCAAGATCGGATCTACAAACTTCGCCGGTCATGTATACGATCACCGCTGGGACGAGCCTGACGAGCTGATAACCATCGGCGAGCTGAGCGCTGAAACCGTGAGCCAGTTGACTGGTGGCTTAATCGATCGCAGAGTACCAGTCACTATCAACAAGCTGCTCGCACCCGGCATTTACGACACGGTGCTCGTCTTCGGAGCGACGGTGCCTCACGAAGTCGCAGGCTTTGCTGGCGGCGCGAAGTATTTTTTTCCCGGCGTCGCGGGTCCTGAGTTGACGCACACCACACACTGGCTCGGCGCGCTCGCCGGTATCGAAAACATCATCGGCCGGGTCGACACGCCCACACGCAAACTGATCGAAGCCGCCGCTGACTTGATTTCCGCGCGCATCATTTCCCTGAACACCGTGGTCTCGCGCGAAGCGAACGGCGAGCTAGTGACGTACGCGCTCTTCGCGGGAGAGATTCGTCAAGCGTTTCGTCGGGCAGCTAAAGTCAGTCGACAAGTTCACATTCGCTACACAAATCGGAAGTACAAACGAGTGGTCGCGCTACTCGATCCGCATTACGACGAACTATGGGTTGGCGGCAAAGCGAGTTACAAACTGGGCGCGATCATCGAGGAGGGTGGCGAGCTGATCATTTACGCGCCGCACTTGACGAAACTCTCAGAGACGCATGGCCCGCTGATCGAGAAGTACGGATACGCGCCGCTCGAAAGCGTGCGCGATATGTTGGGCGTTTCGGAGGAGTTGCGCGAGAACTTATGTATCGCAGCCCATCTGGCTCACGTCGCTTACGCGGGTCGACTCGACGATCGCGGCAAGGTCGTGCCTCGTTATCGGATCACGATGGCGACCGGATTGGATGAAGAAACGTGCCGGCACGTCAATCTCGGTTACATCGATCACCGCTCATTTAACTACGAAAACCTACGTTCGGATTCGGATACGTTGATCGTTGAGAATGCAGGCAGGGATCTTTATCAGGTTGGATAATGAAAGTTCTTAAGCGACTAACACTGTCTGCGATTCTATGAAGTGGTTCAGCTGTCCTCCACCCAAAGGCATCGAGAACAAGTATCCCTGCCCGTTTTCACAATCGAGCTTGCGCAAGAGTTTCAACTGGTCCTCAGTCTCCACGCCTTCCGCCACCACGTCCATCCCGAGATTCTGCGCCAGGGCGACGATCGTGCGGACGATCGCGAGGTTCTCTTCGTTCTCCATCATCTGCATGACGAACGAGCGATCGATCTTTAACGTGTCAATCGGGAATCGTTGCAAGTAACTCAAACTCGAATAGCCGGTGCCGAAGTCATCGATACTCAACTGCACGCCGAGCTCGCGCAACTGCGTCAACAACCCAACCGCCGCCTCGATGTTCTCGCTGAACACTGACTCAGTGATCTCCAGCTTCAAGCAACGCGGCGGCAGTTGGAATCGTTGCAGCAGACTCGCGATGTTCTCCACCAGCCCTGGCTGATTGAACTGCTTCACAGACAAGTTGACGCTAACGAAGAGCGGCGGCGATGCGGGATACGTTTCCTGCCAATCGCGCGCCTGGCGGCAAGCGGATTCGAGCACCGTTTGACCAATCGTCAGAATCTGGCCCGTCTCTTCCGCTACCGGAATGAAGTCCTTTGGCGGCACGAGTCCAAACTCCGGATGGCGCCAGCGCACGAGTGCTTCGAACCCGATCAACGTGCGGTTCTCGAGCGACACGATCGGCTGGTAGTCAACGAAGAGTTCGTCTCGTTCACACGCGCGCCGCAGGTCCATTTCCATCTTCAGACGGCTCATCAACTCGCCGTGCATGTCGCGTCCAAAAACTTCGTAACGCGCCTTGCCGCGAGCCTTCGCCTCGTGCATCGCGGTCTCCGCGTCGCGCAGCATGTCTGAAACCTGCTCGCCGTAATCCGCAGCCAGCGCGATGCCGATGCTCAAAGTGGTATAGACTTCCTGGCCCAGCAGGTTGAACGAGATGGCGAGCGCCTGTTGAATGCGCGTCGCCACCGACGACGCCTCTTCCTCACCCGAAACATCGTCGAGCAGCACGGCGAATTCATCGCCGCCGACACGCGCGAGCACGTCGCCCTGGCGCATGCAGGTCTTGACTCGTTGCGCGATTTGTATCAGCAACTGATCCGCACTCGCGTTGCCGAGACTATCGTTGACGAGCTTGAAGCGATCCACGTCGAGCAACAACACTGCACACTTGCGATCCTTGCGTGCGACGCGATGTTTCAGCAGATCGTAGAAACGGGCGCGATTCGGCAAGCCGGTAAGCGTGTCCTGCGTTAGCTTTTCTTCGGCCATCTTCCGGTCGCTGATGTCCTGCACCTGGAAGAACAGGCGCTTGGTTCCGCTCTCGGAGTCTTTCAAAAGCGAAACGTGCCACTGCACCCAAACGGTGTGGCCCTGTTCGTGAATGTAACGCTTCTCCTGCTCGTGACTCTGAATGTAGCCTTCGAGCACGCGTTGAATGTACGACTGGACATGCCTGAGATCTTCCGGGTGCGTCATCACCTGGAAATTTGAGGCGCGCAATTCCTGCTCTGAGTAACCCAGCAGTTTGCACAAAGCCTCGTTCACTTGCAGCCAGCTTCCATCCATCGAGACGACTGCCATTCCGATCGCCGCGTTGTCGAAAGTTCCGTGACTGGCGCCATACGCTTTCGGATTCGACGAGATCGCGAAGGGAATTGAATTCGACGCAAACGGCGAATCTGATTGCGTTTCGGCAGTGTCCGAGGAACCGAGTTGTTTCTCAGTTCGTTCGGCGGCACGGCGGCGCTTCATGCGTTTCTGCTCGTACATCGCCTGGTCGGCCTGTTCGAGCAACTCTTCGAAACACGTCATGCGCTCGGGCTCGAGCGTCGCCACACCGATACTGAAAGCGAGTTTATGACCGCGCGTTTCCGTGGCGTTGTACGCCTTGAGATTTTCGTTGAGACGCGCGATCGCTTCTTCCTTGCTTGCATGAAGATCGGTGACAAGTACCGTGAACTCGTCGCCGCCGAGTCGCGCGATGATGTCGGAGTTGCGGAAGCTGCGATTGAGGATCGCGGCGGTATTGATCAAAGCGTTGTCGCCTTCGTTGTGACCAAACTCGTCGTTGATCCGCTTCATGCCGTCGAGGTCGATAAAGAGAAGGAGCAGAGTTTCTCTTTGCCGGCGTGCGAAGTCGAAATAAGGCGCGGCTTGTTTCAGTAAACCGCGGCGATTGAATAAGCCCGTCAGATCGTCTTTCAACGAACTGTTGCGGAGAGTTTCTTCGAGTTTCTTGCGCTCGGTTATGTCGCGCACGACATGGACCAGGCCGCCGCCGTCAACGCTCGAGATTGAGATCTCGAGCGGGAACGTGCCGCCGCTGCGCTTCAAACCCATTGCTTCGCCGCGCCACGAGCCATCGCGCCAGACCGCAGGCATGATTTCGTCTTTGAGATGTTTCGACTCGTCTTCAAAATAAAACATTTCCCAACTGGCGCCGGTCAAACGTTCCGGATTTGAGTAGCCAAAAGTCTTCGCGTACGCGTCATTCAGATAAATGCATACGCCGTGGTGATCGATGATGGCCATGCCGTCCATCGACGCTTTCATCGCGGCGGCTTGTTGGGCCAGTGAACCTGCGGCTCGTTTGCGCTCGGTGATATCGCGGGCCACAACTGAAGCGCCGGTGACGGCTTTGCCGTCAATGATCGGACAGATCGTTAGCGAGACGTCGATCGGGGTGCGGCCTTTTTTGAGATGGACCATCTCGTGTTGGGTAACATTATCGCCACGTCCCACTTTCTCAAAGAGCCTGTTGGCTTCCTGACCGCGACGATGATCGAACAACATTGAGATCGGCGAGCCGAGAGCTTCTTTTGAGGTGTAACCATAAATTCCGCGCGCGCCGCGGTTCCAACTCATGATCACGCCTTCAGTCGTGACACCGATGATCGCGTCGCGCGAGACGTCGACGATACCTTGAAGGCTGGAGAGTTCGTGATGCACGCTCGCGAGTTTTTCGCGCGTGCCTTTCCAGCTTTTCCAAACGACTGCACTGACTATTACTTGAGCAACAAAGAGGACAGCAACAAATCCGTATCCGAACAGGCTCGGAAAGATGAGGCAGAGTCCGAGCGCGCTCGGAATCACGAATGTTGGGAGGGGCCATAACTGGCCACTGGCGCGGGAGATAAATGACTGGCGGTCGGGAGGCATAGCGTTATCAACGGCGGCGGGGAGTTGCTACCACGCAGACCGATAAGCCACTTCTGTGCCAGCGTTTGTATTTAGAAACTTGCTGTGATCGTCTCTGTGGGCGCGGTCAACTTAACCGACCTGCGCGCCAATCTGACCGCCGTGCGGTTAATCTGAAATGTTTTTGCCGCTAGGAAAGCGAAGGCCGAGTCGATGGTTTTGCTTCCCTCAATGTCGCTCGTATTCCCACTATTGCCTGTTCAACGCTCCCGTCATTTTTTCCTGACACGAATCAGAGTTTTTTTTTCATTCACAGTAGGACTCCCCCGTTCTGTTCTACAAAGGGTCTCGTTCTCGACACCTCGGAGAACATACCTATCAGTCCGCCCAGGACTCAACAAATGCAGATCCTTAGCACAAATGGTTTTAAAGAACGTCTTCATTGCTCATTACGGCGTGCGGCCCTAACCTTCCCGACAGTACGCGTTCGCAAACATCAGCACATCTATGACTGTGGTGATGTTGCCGACGCTGTCTACTTCATTGAATCAGGGCACGTAAAACTACTGATGCTCTCGTTGGAAGGTAAGGAGTGTCTACTGGATATTCAGACTGCGGGAGATACGTTCGGCGAATTTTGTTTGGCAGAATCAGGTCCTCGTCGCGAAACCGCGATTGCCATGGAAGACACGAAGCTGAAGCGCCTGCGTCCGTCTAAGTTTTTCCAACACTTAAATGAAAACTCTCTGGTCGAGGGCTTTATCCTTTACCTCGCCACTCGAGTCGCGGATCAACAACACGTCATCGCCAATCTGATTACTGTGGATAGCGAACATCGCCTGGCCGAAACGCTATTATCGCTCGCGCACAAACTGGGCCAATCAGATCCTTTCAGTACACGGATTGAACACAAGATCACCCACGAAGAACTGGCAGGAATGGTGGGCACAACTCGGCCGCGCATCACTGCTTTCATGCTTGACTTTCGCGCTCGCGGACTCATCGAAATCACGCCGGAGCACTTTCTGGTCATCAAACAAGAGAAGCTGTCGGACTACCTCCGAAAACGTCACCTCGAACAATCCCGCATTTCTCGTCGACCGCAAACTCTTTCTGAAATTGTCCAATATTGAACAGAAACAAATGAGATGGCGACGTAAGTTGGCTTCTAAGTACTTTCCGATTTAGCTGCGACCTCGCTACCTGGACGAGAGTGCCTCAAGCTGAGATTGATAGAAAGAGAGCAGAAAAATGAAGAAGGACGATAAGAAGCCATCGGCAGAAGCCTCCCAACTTGAAGAATCGAATGAACCCGAGGACCAGGACTTTCAGTTCGTTTTGAAAGAATTGCTGGCTGCCTATCAACCCATCCTCGAACAAGAGCTTCGGCGAGCGCAATCGCCGGATGAGTTAGAAAAAGAAGCGCTGGACCACCCGCCGAATTGTGACGATGAGTTTCAGTTGGCTAACCGGATCTTTGAGAAGTTCTTTTCCGAAGAAGTATCCCTCCGGTTGCTACCCGAGGAGAGCCGCCGAGAACTTGGACCACCCGAGCAGTGGCGCTGGTGCTTATTGCACATTCGTTGTTGCTTCATCTTTGGATGGCTAGCTTGTTGCCCGCGAAATTTCAGACGATTTGTCTATTACCTTTATAAGTACTGGATCTGTGTTCGCGAGGTACTTGGCACACCAGTCAGAACACCTCATACACCCGAGGAGCTTGAGGATTTTCAGACACTCGTGAGTGGGTTGGCCACAGCCTACAAACCATATTTGACGGACCAGTTGGCTGCCGTTGAATTTACGGCGGGATTACCGGATGAGGTGATAAGTGGCAAGATCGACTGCTTCGAAGGCGAAGAAGAAGCAGCCGCGATCTTTGAAAGATTTCTCAACAGTGATATTGCTCCGGCACTTCTGGGTAAGGCTGCTTTTGAATCACACAGTTCGACCCAGTCTTTCTGGTTTTGTCGCTGCTGGTGTCTTTGCGCAATCCGTTTTGGTTGTTGCCTGGCGCGGGCGAAGTCCCTTATCGACGTACGCTACTGTCTGAAGTTTTATCTGCGCTGCTTGCGGAATTGTTTCCGGCCATTGGTCTGCAACTTGACGGATCCGTCAGGTTGCGCTGAAGAGAAGGAAGGATTGTTGCCGGGCGGAGTTGCGCTCGAGATCAAAGGCACTGCTGCCGGCGCGTTTTTCCATCACTACACCCTGGAATGGCGCAAGGTTCAGGGACAGGCCTGCGACGACAACACCGGATTTAGTAGCGTTGGTATTGTTTATCCGGGAGGCTTTCCCACCGGTACGATCCCGGTGTTTGGCGGCACACTTGGTTGGCTCGACACCACGGTGCTTCCTCCAACTTCTTATGAAATTCGACTCCAGGTCTTTACGTTTAACTCGCAAGTTCCACAGTGCCGCATCTGCCGGCAGTTTGCTCTCTTCAAGAAGATGGTGTGGATTGATCGCGTCGCTGATCTTCCTGGAGCTCCAGTAAGAACACCGCCGGGTTGGTTCGATCATCCGTTTCCGCCACAGGAGCCGATCGTCAATACGAACCCTGGCGGTGTTATCGTTCCGGTAGGAGGCTGTATTAGCGTCATCGGCACTGCTGTGGTAGGAGATTGCCAGGATCGAAAGATTGCCTGTGTGGACCTGCGTGCGGCTATTGGTTGGCAGCCGGGTACGGCCGAGCTTGGGTTTGCTGCATCGCTGCCTCTGTACAGTATCAATATGCTGGTCGCACCGATCTGTTATACCGATCCGGATCCGGTCGTCGAGGCCAAGAAGCGCGCTCCGTGGAACCAGTTGTATGAAAGACCGCTGACTGCGCGCTGGGTGCCAACCAACATTCCTCCTTTTGACACTCAATACTGTCTCCCGCGGTTTTGCTTCAACAGCGCCGGCTTATTACCACCTTGCCCGGATCTTGAGCATCACTGCCGCAGTGGGAAATACACATTGCTGCTTGATGTAACTGATACTTTGGGTAATCACTATTATGATACGCAACAAGTCTGGTTTGACAACAAACCGATATATGTTGAGTTCGATGGATTGGAAGGAGTAAAGCCTTGCCAGGACGTTTGTCTCAGCAAGTTTGTGCCGCAAGGCGCGCCGTGTGGTACTTGCTGGCCCATGAACCTCCTGGGCGTAGCTTACGACGAATTCATCGTCCCAACTGATCTGACTTACCCAAGCGACAACTTCGATTTTTACAGTATTTCGATAACGCGCCAGGGTGGGCCAACTTATAACGTTCCCATCACTCCGGATTGCGTTACGGTCGGCCCTGATCCACTCCACGGCACTGTACGCGTTGGAGAGCCCGGGCAGCGATGCGAGGAGGCAATAGGTGGCTGTCCGGCTCCTTTACATCCCCCGCGATTCCCAGGGGCATTGACTCAACTCGATCTGCGCGTGTTCGACGCCGTCTGTGCGCCTTCATCGCCATTTAGTCCACCAGCCGGCTTCGCGCTGGAACGAGGTCATTGCTGCGGCTATACGTTCCAACTCTACGCACAAGATAAGACATGGAGCGATGCATATGCTGGTGCACTTCACCGCGCCTGGTCGCTACCCTGGGCTATCACTATTTGTAACGATCTGGATGGGAAGAGTGATATCCCACAATGCCGAGACTAAGGAAATGGGAGAAGTCGTTTGGGTACGGTTTGTGCTGGCCGTCCTCGCAACCTGGCGAATTACACATTTGCTGGCGAACGAGGACGGCCCATGGGATCTGATTGCGCGACTCCGCGCGCAATTAGGTAATCGAATATGGGGCAGGCTTATGGACTGCTTCCAGTGTCTTAGTTTGTGGGTCGCAGTGCCGATAGTGTTCTTCGTTTCATCAAGACCAGTGGAAATTCTGTTCACTTGGTTAGCGCTTTCGGGTGCCGCTTGTTTGCTTGAACGTATCGGTCAGGAGCCATTAGTTATTCAACCCATTACACAGTCAGTAGAAGGAGGAACAAACCTTGGGATGTTGCGGTCAGAACCGAGCGAGTTTCAAAGCCCCTTTCTCGCAGAGCACGGCCCCTCCAGTCAGACAGCCGATAGCTAACAGGCAAATGCCTGCGGCGCCGGCTGTCGCTCCCGCAGCAACTTATTACTCGGGCTACCCTGCGATTTCTCTGCACTACCTGGAGAGCTCGCCAATCCGTGTAAGAGGAAATGTTACGGGACGGTATTACGAATTCTCACGCGCCACTCCCGATCAATCCGTAGACGCACGCGACGCTGAAGCATTGCTTCATACACGTTTCTTTCGCAGAAATCGTTGAGTGTCAGGGTGGCTAATGCGCCAGTCTGTACGTCAACGAGTCCAATTAGCGGCTCCGCTTCTCTAGTGGATCGAGAGCATCGTGAATTAACCTTTCACCGGTAATTCTAAGCTGGTCAATTCAGTGGCGGGATGGTGCCGGAGGTCGGACTCGAACCGACATGAGGAGTGAACCCCGCCAGATTTTGAGTCTGGTGCGTATACCAATTTCGCCACTCCGGCTCGAAGGGATGCACATCATAAGGCCGTTTCCGATGTAGCGCAACCATGACGGCCGCTTCCACCGCTTTAATCACACCTTAAGACAAAATCGATTTTAGCTGCCCTTGGACCATGAGTTAAACCCTTGTCGTGAGGGTATTTACATACGGTGTAAAAACATGTTTGCCAGTGGCAGGCAAAACGGCTAGAATGCCTGAGCCAGGTTTTGGCGGGGGATAACCCAACCCCTTACCTACGAAATCTCACGATTTGAGCTCTACTAACTTACTTGCCGCCAATGCCCTGCCGTATTCAGGAGACACCAAATGCCGACAATTGTGTTGCCCCGAATTCTGATAGTAGACGACGAAGTTGAAATAACCGAGATCCTCGCCGACCTCCTCAGTGAAGACTACCAGTGTACCCGCGCCGGTTCCGCCGAAGAAGCGCTGACCCGTTTACAAGAGAGCGAATTCCACCTGGTGATTAGCGACATCACGATGCCCGGTATGAGTGGGTTGGACATGATTCCTCACGTAAAGGAACTCTCTCCCGACACAGTGGTCGTGATGATCAGCGGCATGCAGACCGTTGAGAGCGCGATCGGCGCTTTGCGACTCGGCGCGTTCGACTACCTGATGAAGCCGTTTGACCTGCGGCAAGTTGAAGCCGTCGTCAAACGCGCGCTGGAACATCACGATCTCGTGGTAGCGAAGCAGCGTTACGAAAATCATCTGGAAGAGCTGGTCGAACAACGCACCGCCGAACTCGATCGAGCTTTGAATTCTCTGGAAGGCGCTTATCGTTCGACACTCAAAGCGTTGACTGCGGCACTCGAAACGCGCGACTCGGAAACTCACGGGCACTCGGAGCGCGTGGTCAGTTACAGTTTGCGACTCGGACGCGAGTATGGATTGAGCAACGAAGAGATGAAGTCGTTGGAATTTGGATCGCTCCTGCACGACATCGGCAAGATCGGAGTGCCCGACTCGATCTTGCGAAAGCCTGCGAAGCTCACGGAAGAAGAGTGGGTGCGCATGCGCGAGCATCCGCTGCACGGACAGCAGATCCTGCGCGGCATCGAGTTTTTGCAGGGCGCCTCACGCGTAGTGGCGCAGCACCACGAGAAGTGGGATGGCACGGGTTATCCGCTGGGGTTGCGCAGCGAGGACATTGACATCTGCGCGCGTATTTTCTCGGTGGCGGATGCATTCGACGCGATCACGAGCGATCGCGTGTACCGTCGCGGAAAGCCTTATGAGGCGGCAGCGCAGGAGCTCGACGATTGGGCCGGCCGTCAGTTTGATCCGAAGGTGGTTGAAGCCTTCCACCGCGTCCCGAAGGAAGATTGGGAAGAACTACACCGACTGTCGCTCATGCCGAAGCCGGATCAGTTTGACGTGCGGCAAGTGATGCAGATGATGGAAGCGCGACTCGAAGCGGCGGTTAGTTGAAGAAATAGGACCTATTGGACCGTGGGAACCACATAGCCTCTGCGGGCATAAAGGCTAAGGCCCACGCGGCGTGAGGCGACCTCGATGCGGCGATATTCGCCGGGAGTGGCATCAGCCAGCGGTCGCTTCGGACGATAAGTCACAACGTATTCAGCGCCGATCGCTTGTGCGACTTCACTCGCCTGGGCCAACATCTCCTGACTGTTAACCGGCAACATAATTCTCCCGCCAGTCTCATCAGCGACATTCTTCAGCACCTGTTCACTCTTTTTCACTTCAGCTTCGTAAGCTTTGCGCATGCGACGCATGGCCGGATCGAATCTGATACCGATGCCGTACGACGGCGAACGAGTCGTGCCAGGCGGTAGCGTCGGATCTGTCGCGGTGATCGGATCGGAGCTTGGCGGACGCTGTCCGGTTGTGGTTGACGACGAGTTGCTCGGGCTTTTCTGTTGGACGAATTCCGTGTAGCTGATGATGTGCACTGTGGCGCGCGCTGCGACCAGCTTGCGCATTGCATCTGCGCGATCAACTTTACCGCCCGGTGTATCAACACCGTCGGTAATCATCACTACGTGTCGAGTCCCCTCGGGCCGTTCTCTCAGTTGCACACTCGCGTTCGCAATCGCTTCAGAGATTCGCGATCGCTTCGTCGCGATGAGTTTGTTTTTCAAAGTGCGAAGAACAGCGTTCTTGTCGGTGGTCCATGGTTGCAACATCTCCGACGTGTTGCCCGATTGCATCACGGCGATCGAAACGCCGTCCTGAAGTTGCGCGACTAATCTTGATGCAACCTGACGCGTCAGGCTTGTGCTCTTCGAGGCGCCGCCGAGGCCGCTCGACTCGCCACCGGTGTCGAGTATGAACAGAACGTTTGCCGGGATGTGCCGGACGCTGCGGAGTTGCTGAGCAACGCCGTCTTCGAGCACGAGAATATCGTCGAGCTCGAGTGTCGGGTCGTAGTGGCCGTAAGAGTCGAACGCCATGACCGGCAGGCGAACCTCTTCGGTAAAAACTTTGACGGACTCTTCGGGCGTTGGTGAAGGAGATGGTTGCGGTTTGCCGGATTGTTGTGTAGAGGTTTGTGCGACTGCAACGGCGAAAAACGCCGCGATCAAGAGCAACCCTGTTGTGCGACTTAGGCGGAACATTTTCGGGATTCGGCAGGTTGGATGCCCCCTAAAATTCTAAGTTGCCTCAGTTTATTTTTCACGCAAAAGGCGCAAAGTTTACGCAAAAGCGCAAAGAAGACCTTACATCTCTTTGCGCGCCTGGGACTGCACCGCTGTAATTGCGATGGCATCTACGATGTCGTTTACCGTGCAGCCTCGCGAGAGATCGTTGGCAGGCTTGTCCAGGCCCTGCAAAATCGGTCCGATGGCCGTGGCGCCCGCCAACCGCTCCGTCAACTTGTACGCAATGTTTCCCGTTTGCAGATCGGGGAAGATTAAGACGTTCGCGCGTCCCGCGACTGGCGAACCCGGAGCTTTTGATTGCGCAACACCCGGAATCAGCGCTGCATCAGCCTGAAGTTCTCCGTCAACCAACAACTCCGGTGCGCGCGCTTTTACTGTTCGCGTTGCTTCGACCACTTTGTCGATCAGCTTGTGTCGCGCGCTACCTTTAGTTGAAAACGAAAGCAACGCCACGCGTGGTTCTGCGCCCAGCAACGCTCTGCACGAACCAGCCGCAGCCAGGGCGATCTCCGCAAGCTCGACCGCACTCGGCTCGATCACGACACCGCAATCTGCATAGATCATCGCGCCGTCGTGACCAAACTCGCTGTTGCGCAGCGCCATCAGAAAAAAGCTCGAGACTAACCTGAATCCCGATCTGACACCGATGCAATGAAGCGCGGCGCGCACCGTGTGACTCGTCGTGTTTGTAGCTCCTGCGACTGAACCATCGGCGAGACCCGCTCGCACCATCAAGTTGCCGTAGTACAAAGGATCGGAAACAAGTGTGCGCGCTTCATCAGCCATCAAGCCTTTGGCCCGGCGCATCTCGTGAAACAACGCCACCATCTTTTCGAAATCAGCCGCTCGTTTATGATCGATTATAGTCACACCGCCTAGGTCGAGGCGATTCTCTCTCGCAATACCGCGGATCGTCTCGTCGTTTCCCAGCACGGTGATACGCGCGATGCGCCGGCTCGTAGCTTCAGCAGCGGCGACGACAGTGCGCGGATCGTTCCCTTCGGGAAGCACGATGTGTTGCGGCCTTGACGCGGCCCGTTGTTGAATTCGATCGAGGATGTCCATGGGCAACAATGTTGCCACAGATTACACGGATCAGCACAGATCTGTATAATCCGGGCATGTCAGAAGCAAACCTGCGAAGCCGAATGACCAATCTGTTGCTCGTCATTCCAAACCTGCTTTTGCTGAGCGCGCGCCTGATGGTCGATCCGCGCGTGCCGGCGAAGGAAAGGCTGCTGGTTGCGGGCGCGATTGTCTACGCGATTATGCCCTTCGACCTCATTCCCGACATGATTCCGTTTGTCGGACAGGTTGACGATGCTTACTTGATTGCGCTGACCCTGCTGCGTTTGATGAGTGTGACTGAGCCGCACGTCGTGCGCGAACACTGGCGCGGTGGCGGTGACGTAGTGGAATTAATCGGCGCGACTGCGCTGCTCGCTGGCCGACTACTGCCGCGTAGAATGCGACGCATACTCACCTCGCGAGTGGAGAGTCCGAGAGTCTCGAGTGAACAAAAGAGTTCGATGGCAGTGCCGCTGTTGATCGAACGGCCTGCGGCGGAATCGAAACCTGTTTAAGCTGCGAGCGACCAGTCGATCACACCCTCGACTGCGTTAGCGAGGTTCCACACCAGAGTCTCATTACTCGTCTTCAAAGCCCAGTATCTGATCTGTTCCGGTAAGTTGTCGGAGCCGGCCTCATCAAAAGCCACGAGCGCAGCACTCAGCGACTTCGAATGCGTAATTACAAACCATTCACGCGCAAGACGAAAATCCTTGTTCAGCGTGATCAGCCTGATATTCGGATGCCGTGGCGGCCGCCAATCGTCCTGTCCAAAGAGAAAGACTGACTCCGACACGTCCGCGATGCGCATGTAGCGATCGATGATCGGTTGCAGCGCGGAAAGTTTTTCAACTCCCGCATAAACGCGCCCCGAACGATTCGTTCGCAAAAGTATCGCGTTCTCGATCATCAGGCAGCCATACTCAACTGAGGCTGTAGTTGTGTGACAGATGAAACTTTCACGCTCGACGAAATCGCGTCGGGAAAGGCTGCCGATTTCACCGAGGTTCTCGATGTGGTCCAGCTCTGAAAACTTAAGCGCCTGCTCGAAAATGGAGAAGTTTTTCACTACGGGGGGCCTCCCTACCTTTAGCCGGAGTGACTTTTTAAATGACTAAATCTGCGAGAGAGTTACGAATAGTTCGTTAAAGTGTGCGCAAGCGGACTGAATTAATTTGAGCGAAGGGCTCCGAGAATCTTTTCGTGGATGCCGCCGAAGCCGCCATTCGACATGATCGCAACCACGTCGCCCGCGCGAAGTTCGGGAATGATGTGCGAGACGATCTGATCTGCGTCAGGAAGCGCCAGGGCCGGTTTGCCTTGTTGCGAAATGGCGTCAATTAATGCGCCTGTATCAAGCGCCCGTCCCTTTTCTGTGACCTTTTGACTGTCGAAGACCGCGGCGATCACGACGTAGTCCGCCGCGGTGAAGGCGTTGGCGTAGTCGTCCTGGAACACGGCGAGGCGTGACGACCACGAGCGAGGCTCGAACACGGCAATCAGGCGACGATCGTTATACCTCGCTCGCAGCGCCCGGAGCGTTTCGCGGACCGCGGTCGGATGGTGCGCGAAATCGTCAATCACGACGATGCCGCGTTCCTCGCCACGCACTTCCGCGCGGCGCTTCACATTCTTGAAACTCGCGAGCGCACTCTGGATCTGTTCCCTGCTCACGCCCCACGCATCAGCGGCGACAATTACGGCAAGACAGTTGAGAAGATTGAACTCGCCGAGCAGCGGCGTCTGAAATTCTCCCCACAGTTCGTTGTCACAAAAGACTTCGAAACGTGACAGTCCGCTGCTGAAGTCGGCGTTGCGCGCCTGCCACTTCGCATCGTTGTCAGTGCCGAAAGTCTCGAGGCGCGTGAAGAGTCTCTTGCCAAAGGATTCAACGACCGCGCGCACGTTTGGACTATCCCAACCGGCAATCAAACATCCGTTCTCAGGAACCAGATTCATGAAACGACGAAACGCGAGCTTGACGGCGTCGAGATCGCGATAGATGTCAGCGTGATCGAATTCGATGTTGTTGACGATCGCGAGTTCGGGCAGGTAGTGCATGAACTTCGGACCTTTGTCGAAGTAAGCGGTGTCGTACTCGTCGGCTTCGATGATGAAGTAGTTACTGCCGGTGACGCGAAAGCTGCTGCCGAAGTTCTGCGCGACACCGCCGATCAGGAAACTCGGATCGAGACCGCCCTGGTCCATGACCCACGCTGCGATGCTGGTCGTTGTTGTCTTGCCGTGTGTGCCGGCGACGGCGAGTGAGTGACGACCGCGAATGAACTCCTCCTTCACCACTTCCGCCTGCGATCGATAGAGAAGTTTGCGTTTGAGTGTTTCTTCCACTTCGGGATTGCCGCGCGGGATCGCGTTGCCGACGATGATGCAGTCGGGCGTTGGCGTGAGATTCTCGCGTCGAAAGCCCTGCGCGACGTTGATGCCCAGTTGCTGAAGCATCGTTGACATCGGTGGGTAGACGTTTTGATCCGATCCGGTTACGTGATGGCCGCGTGCCTGAAGCATTCCCGCGAGGGAGGCCATCGCCGTGCCGCAGATGCCGATTAAATGGTAGTGCATTTCAGGCCGCCGCCCGTTCCTTGTAAATGTCTTCGTACAGCGATTTGAACCGATTTGCTTCCAATTCTCGCGGGTATTCCTGCGCGACAGCTTCCAGGCTGCGCTGTCGTAGACGCATTCTTAATTCATCGTCCTCGAGCAGCAGCGACATGCCCTTTGCGAGATCTTCCGCGTCCTTGTACCGGGCGAGGTACCCGGTTTCCATGTGTCGCACCAGCTCCGGACAACCGCCGACATCAAACGTGATTGGCACTGTCCCGCACGACATGCTTTCCAAAACCGCGTTCGGAAAAGTATCAGCAAGTGTCGGCAGTACGAAAATGTCCGCGGCCGAGTAGACTGCGGCCATCGTGTTGTCGTCGAAAACGTGACCCATGCGTTTGATCGCGAAAGGAACGTCAACGTTCCACTCTTCCGCGCCGCGGCCGACGACCAGCAGCAACACCTTTTCGCGATCGATTGCCAACTGACCTAACGCAGCGATCATTAACTCGCCGCCTTTTTGACGATCCAGGATCTTGTGCGAACTGAAGAGAATTACCTTTTTCGTTTCGTCTATGCCCAGCGTGCGCCTGGCTTCTCGTTTTTCCGCTGGCGCAAAAACCGTCGTGTCGACGCCGTTCGGAATATGGTGTACGGGAAAGTTTCCCAACAACGGACTGCGCTTTGCCAGTGCTTCGATCCATTTCGAAGGCGCGACGATATTAACAAGCGAGCGCGAATAAACCCATCTTTTGATCTTCCATAACATCGCGGTCGTGTCCCAGCGCAGGGCCGGATAATCCGAGAGCAGCGGACACGATCCACAGCCGGTCATCCATCGTTCGCAGTCCATTGAATGAGTGCAGTGACCGGTGAGCGACCACATGTCGGAGAGTCGCCAAACAGTCGGCCGGCGGCGACTAATGAACGGCAGGGCGGTGTGCGCGAAATAGTTTTCGTGCGTGTTGAAAAGCTGGACCACGTCTGCTTCTTTGAACCACTGGTGATTCACGAGGAGAAACGAAGACGGGTAGAACAAATACTGCAAGCTCAAACGCTCGAACGTGTGATAGCTGGCGAGATCGAAGAAGCGTACGTTTCCTGACGAGATCAATCTCACGTCATCGTCATCGGTCGACTTGCGATGGACCAGCATGCGCGACCGCACGCCCATCCGTCGCAGGCTCTCGTGAATCCTGTACGCCGAGCGCCCCGCCCCTCCGAGCCGATCGCTTTCGTTGATGTGAAGTACGCTGATCAATCCGTGTAATCCGTGGCTAAAAAAGCGTTCGCGATGATGCCGTTGCCGCCGGCGCGGACCTCAATTCCCGACAGGCCGGCCTCTTCAAACCACGACTGCACCGTGTCCGCGGACTGCGGCGAATCGTACGCAGGCGTCAGAGCGTCGAACGTGTCGAGAATGGCCCAGATCTTTATCTGTTCTTGCGACACGGGCAGTTGGCCCGAATAGTTCCAACAGGGAACGACCGCCGGTACAATCTGGCGCGCCACCGGTATGCGCTGAAAAAAGTTGTCGATCGGAATCCACCACGGAATGTACCAGGACAAAATCTGGTGCATCAGCGAGCGCGGCAGTCTCTTGGTCAGCGGCCGGTACCAGTACTTCGACGTCCAGCGCGAAGTCCAAGGCATCTTGCGATAAACGTCAATCGCGATCTGCCCAGCCGGCTTCAGATAAGGCACGAGACTCATGAACGCGCTCTTTACGTCAGGCGTGTGTTGCAGCACGCCATAGCAAAACACCTTATCGAAAAAACCGTGCGGGAACGGCAACTTGTAAAGATCCGCCTGAACCAAACAGAGCGACGGACTTGGACCATTGTTGGCCCAGCAGGCATCAACTGCTGTACTGTAATCCGCAGAATAGACCTCCGCGCCGGCCTCGAGCATGACTTCCGTAAAACGTCCGGCGCCGCAACCTGCTTCGAGAATTCTTTGCCCGCGCAGCTCGTCGCGGCTCCAACCCGTGCTGCTGTAGAAACGATCGTGACTCAAGGTCGTCCCGTTGAAACGATCGAGCTGTGTGCGTCGATAACGATTCCACTGTTCGCCAAAACTCGACGTGTACGAACTGTTCGGGACGAACCGCGGAATATTGTTGACGATCTCGTAGCTCACGTTTGCGCTCGCATCGACCAAACGTCCCTGCTCGATCTCGCCATCAGCCTCAACCCTGGCGTCTTCGAGAACAAGTTTGTTTCCTGACGACGGCGCCCGGAGATTTTCGACAAAACGTTCCTGCATGTGTTCGCTAGTTAATGATGTCTCGCCAGGTGTAGGCGGGCGCGGTGCGCGCGTTCTGTTCGATAAAGACAAAATGCCAGAGTTGAAACATCAGCGCTGCCCAGACCTGCCAGGTGAAGTCTTCCTTCGCCTCGATGTGAGGCTTGACGTAGCGCCAGTAAAATCCGGGCTCGAATAGTCCCTGCTTCTTTAATCGTTCAGGCGACAGCAGGTGCTCGGCCAGCTTGCGCAACGACGTGCGCAGCCAAAGTTTGATCGGGATGACGAAGCCACGCTTGCGCGCACTCAGGATTTCATCCGGAAGCAGGTCAGCCACCGAGGCTTTCAAGAGGTACTTGAGATCGTCGGGCCTTGTGCGCAACGAAGAAGGGATACTAAACACCGTCTCGACAAATTCATGGTCCAGGAAGGGCACTCGCGCCTCGAGCGAGTGGGCCATCGAGAGCCGGTCGGTCATCGAGAGGAATTCATCCGTGAGCTGCGTTTTGAAATCGATGTACGTCAGCGAGTTTCGCAGGTCGTCAACGTTCGCTTCGTCGTAGAGACTCTGCAACATGCTGCCGGTTTCGATCACCTGGTCCAGGTCCATCTGAAACACTGCGGTCCGCTTGGCGCCGTCAGAAAAGTAGTACCACGGATTGAAGAAGTAGCGGCCAACCGGCCCGCTGCGAAAGTCGAACAATCCTGCGAGTCGTCTTTTGCGATACGAACCCAGCCACGTGTCGGGCACTGCTTCGGCGAGTTGCGAACACGGCCGCCACGCCCACGCGAAGTTGCGGGCAAAACTTTCGTACGCGCCACGCCGTGACATCGCCGCGCGTGCGAAGGAGCTGTTTTCCATCACGCGATACTTGCCGTAGTTTCCGAAAGTCTCGTCACCGCCGGTTCCGGTCATGCCGACCTTTACAGTTTCGGCCATGAAGCGGAAGACGTACCACGACGGCAGGCCACCGCCGTAAGGCTCGTCGAGATGCCAGACCATCTGGACCAGATCGTCGAGCAGCGTTTCGGGATTGAGAACGACTTCGTGATGCTCTGTTCCCCATTTTTCGGCGACGAGACGCGCGAGTGGCAGTTCGTTCCAGTCTTCTTCGCCTGAGCCGGCGAAGCCGAGGGCGTAAGTCTTAATCTGTTTGTGACCCGACTCACCGATGAGCCCGACGATCGTCGAAGAGTCGATGCCGCCGGACAGCGAACAGCCAATCGGCACGTCGCTGAGCGTCCAGCGTTGCACGGCTTTGCTCAGCTCAGTGCGAATAATCTCGCGCCACTCAGCGTCCGAGCGACCGTTAACTTCGTTGAACGAGATGTCCCAGTACTTTGCGGTGCTCAGCTTGCGCGAAGCAATGTCGTATTTGAAGTAATGAGCCGGAAGTAAGCGTTGCGCGTTGCGAAAGATCGAGTGCTCGCCCGGAATGTGAAGCAGGCTCATGTAGTGGTAGAGACTGCTCAAGTCGATCTCGCGTTTGAAATCCGGCAGCGCAAGAAAACTCTTCAACTCCGACGCGAAGGCAAACAACATCGGGCTCTGGAAGAAGTAGAGCGGCTTGATGCCAAAGCGATCGCGCGCCGCAAACAACGTTTGGTTGTTGCGATCGTAAATCACGAACGCAAACATTCCGTTCAGCGGCAGCAACATCTCTTCGCCGCGCTCTTCGTAGAGATGCAGGAGGACTTCGGTGTCGGAGTTGTTGGTGCGAAATTGGCGACCTTTGCGTTCTAGCTCGGCGCGGAGTTCGGGAGAGTTGTAGATCTCGCCGTTGTAGACGATCCAGATCGAACCGTCGGCATTGCTCATCGGTTGATGACCGGCGGAGAGATCGAGAATGCTCAGACGGCGCATAGCGAGCGCTACGCCGGCTGACGAATCGCGATGCTCGCCCGCATCGTCCGGACCGCGATGCCGCTCGAGCGCATTCATGTCCGACAACCACGCGGGCTCTTGCTGTCCGACTAATCCGACTATTCCGCACATAGAACAAAAATAGGTCCTTTAGGCCCTATAGGACCTATAGATCGCCGCGAAACCAACTCGCGATGCGATTCGCAAACTCCTCAGCTTTCCAATCTCTCACGATGAGCCGCGGCAACTGAAACAGGTCGGCGCCGGGTTGCACCATGTCTTTGAAATTCGAGCAGGCGCAGTCGAAATCCAGTTGCTTCACGAGGCTCACGGTTTCGCGCGTGTAGTCTGACAAAGTTCCGAATGGATAAGCAAAGCTGCGCACGGGAAAACTGAGAATTTCTTCGAGATCCGCTTTGCTTTGCTTGATTTCATCGCGCTGTAGCGATGCGGGCAGCGCCGAGAGCATCGAATGGCTGACGGTGTGAGCGCCGATCTCGATGCGTCCGCCGTCCGAGAGCTGCTTCACTTCGTCGGCTGTGAGCGGACGATGACTGTCACGACTTAGCGTCACGTCACCCGCCCAGCTTTTGAGATAGTCGAGTTGTTGAAAACGTTCAGCGGGAGCGAGTGGATACAGGACGTCAATCAACGAGCGATAGAGTTGATGGCGAAGCGTCGGTTCATCTCCGCGCGCTGCATTCCAACCGCTGTGCGCGGTGTAATCGGTTGGCGTGTACTTCGTCTTCGCACTTAGATCCCATCGATGAAGCTTGCCGTCGACCGCCAAGTCGAGCGTTGCCGGCAACTCGCCGGGTTGAAGAACGAGGCGCTCGACCTCGTCCCACCAGTACTCACGCCCGGTCTTCATGTAGCCGGTCGCGATGAACACGGTCGCCGGAACATCCTCGCGCTCCAAAATCGGTTTCGCTGCGAGCAGATTGTCGGCTGCTCCATCGTCGAAAGTTACAACCACCGATCGCGCAGGCACTCTGCGTTCACGTAAACTTCGCGTCAGTTCCGGCAGCGAGATCGGCGTGGCGATCTCTTTGAGTATGCGAAGGTGCTCGGCGAAGTTTGATTGTGAAACCTGTAGCTGCTGTGGATCAGACGCGTGCTCCGCGACGCGATGGTAGAGCAAGATCAGCGCGCCCGGCGAAAGGCGATTGCGCCACTTGCGGCCGATGCTCTTGACTCGTCCTAAACCCCGCACCCTCATGCGCTCTTTACCGCCCGCACCGTGATGAGCTGCTCGTAATCCCTGTCAACGTAGTCCAACTCACTCTTCCGCAGATCCTCAACCGCCAAACCCAACAACGACGAGACAGAAGTCAGCACGTTTCCGTGAGCCGTGACCGTCACATCCGGCAAATCGAATATCTCGGCAAACATGCGTTTGGTTGACAACGTGGTGAAGCGCCAGTAGTCGCCCCAGCGATCCATATCATAACGGCTCACCTGAGTGATCCCCGCGAACGTAGCGAGCAAGACGCCGCCGGGCTTCAGCGCGCGGTGACAACTGCGGATCGCGCCTTTGAAGTCGTAGAGAAACGGAAACGTTTGCGTACAGATAATGCAGTCGAAAGTGTTCGCGGGAATGTTCTCGCCTGTCTCGAGATTGCCGACGAGCGTGGCACGCGGGTTTCCCGCGACGGCATGCAGCACCTCGGATCGTTCGACGTCAGAGCCGCCAAACTGGAGCGTGTAGTTGTTGTCGGCGATCTCGAGCACCGTGCCTTTGATGTCAGCGCTGTTCGCTTGCAGAAACGATTCGATGTAATAACGATCGATGCCGTGACCGCGATCGAGCCCCATCTCGGCGCTGAACGGTTGCAGGCGACGCACGTTGCCCCAGCGCACCATGGGCCGACGGCGCCAGCGGCTCATAATCGGTTTGTAGACACTGGCCGGCACGACTTTCTTGAGCGATGACCTGAGCTTATCTGAGATCAAGGTGCCTCTTCGCATAGACCAGGCAGTACCAGGTCTTGTCAGTGTCCCAGCTAAACGGCGGCTTCGTCGCAAAGCCTGTTTCGCTGTCGAAATCGTGAACGAGATAGCGGAAGCCGTTTCTGCCGAGCAGCTCGAGAATTGGACCAAGCCTTTGCTCGCCGGTGGGCCAGCCGTGATACTCCATCACCAACTCCCGAACCTGCGACAGCTTCTTCGTCCGCTCGAGCTCCTGCAAGACCGGCAATTCTTCACCTTCGATATTCAACTTCAGGAAGTCTACCGGTTGATCGATCCACTGTGACAGCCGTTCCACCTTCACTTCGATACTCGCAGCAGAGCTCATGATCCTGCCGCCGGCGCTATTATCGGGAACGAAAGACGCAACACCATCCTCAGCCCCGAGCCCGGCGTTTCTCACGCGCACATTCTCAATCCCGTTTGCGGCGATGTTCTCCTCGAGCATCTTGAACACTGCCGGGTCGGGTTCGAAACCGATGATCCGCGCGGCAGGATAGAGCTGCTTGAAGTAGAGGATCGACATCCCGATATTACTGCCACCGTCGATGATGAACGGATCTTCGCGGCTCGCTTCAAAACGATAAATCTGATGAACAAATTCGTCTTTGCACTGAATATAAGAGCTCTTCCCGTCAGTGATCCTGATCCGATAACCCGCGAAGTTAACCACCGAACCAGGCTTCGCCGGCAGGAACTGTTTTCTCAAGCGAGCAATCTGCAGATTACTCTTCGTCACGCCGATACTGCCGAGCGAACGCCCGAGAGCTTGTTTTGATTTTCTTACAACGTTGCTCATCCGCTTACGAGCTCGCGGTAGTCGGCGCGTTCGTACACGTCCAGAAATCCGCCGTCAGTTGCATTGAAGATCCTGATCCCTTTGAGCGCCGCGAGGTGCGCGAGGTTTTCATAAGCCTTCCAGCCGACTAACTGACATTCCATCAAATGCCTGTAACTCCAATCAGCCAGCACCGGCCGCACTTCCGGATGTTTTTCGAGTCCGGCGTGACCGGCGTAGAAGTGTTTCGTTTCGCCTGTGTGCGACAACCAATCGTGATCGAGTCCGAGTAAGTATATCGGTGAGATACCCATGTAGATCGCGAGCATCATGCAGAGTTGCGCGACGTTCATGATTCCGGGAACAGGCGCCGTGAAATCGAGATCGTCAACCACGTCGGTGCTGAGATCGCCGTGGAACGGAACGTAGTAAGTTCGCTCCGCGGGGAACAGTCGATGTTCCTGGACGATCTCGAGCGCTGATAAAGGAACGAAGAAAGTCGATTTCGTAATGCGTTCAGTCAACGACTGAAAAAATTCCTTCATCACCGGCGAGCCGTCGAACAGAAGCGGATCGCTGAAGCAGTAGTACGTTGGTTGCCATTGTTCGATGATGGCGTGCTTCCAGAAGCCGCTTAGCGTGAAAGTGATCTCGTTGCCGAGTGGAGTTAGATCCTGTGGTGCGAGTGATGGGCCGGTACCGATTACGAAACCGCGACGTCCACGATGTTTGTTTTTGAACTCAGCATTTCTTGCGAGTATCTCGCGCTCTTCGCGAGAGAACCTTGGCCTTGGTGTCAGCCTCTCAGAAGTCGTGACCAGCCTTGTGCCAACTCCGCGCAAGACTCGCCGGGTCATGAGAAACAAGGAATTTCTGACCCCGTTTGTTTTGATGACGTCGACTAAGCGTGAGTTCATGCGGCCTGTTGCGCGCCATCGCGAATCACCTTCACGACCCGCGCCATCTCCTGCTCGCTCAATCCCACGGAACTCGGCAGGCTCAGCGCTTCGCGATGAATGTCGTCAGCGACCTCGACGTAGTAGGCCGGCGACTTCGCATGAGCCGGTGAGCGATGCAGCGGCTGCCAAAGTGGTCTCGCCTGGATGTCTTTTTCCATGAGCCGACGGAAGAGCTCAAACCTGTCGCTGCCGTACTCGGTTGCGTTGATAAGCACCGTGTACAACCAACACGCGCTCATGGCCCACGATGCTTCCCTCATGGTCGAGACTCCCGGCAGATCGAGCAGCGCTTCGCTGTACTGCTGGGCCATGCGACGTTTGCGAAACAGAAACTCATCGAGTTGCTCGACCTGCGCGCAGCCGAGAGCAGCCTGAAGATTCGTGAGACGATAGTTGTACCCGACTTCGCCGTGAATGTATTGGACGGGATCGTCTTTCGCCTGCGTCGTGAGATACCGCGCGTGCTTGGCCCACGATTCATTTTGCGTAACGATCATGCCGCCGCCGCCGGTGGTGATGAGCTTGTTTCCGTTGAAACTGAAGCAGGCGATGTCGCTCGTCTGTCCGAGCATTCGTCCTTTGTACTTCGCGCCGAGACTCTCAGTAGCGTCTTCGACCAGCGCGAGGTCAAACTTGCGTGCGATTTCAGTCAACGGATCGAGATCGACCGGATGACCGAGAATGTGTACGGGAAGTAGTGCACTGACCCTGCGTCCGGTATTTCGATTACGAAGCTCGCCCTCTTTCCAAACACATTCGCGATCGATGAAGTCGGCAGTCTTCTGCGGATCCATCTGCCAGTGTTCGCGCTCGACGTCCATGAACACCGGCCATGCGCGCGCATAGCGGACCGCGTTTGCGGGCGCGATGAAAGTGAGTGCGGGAAGTATCACCTCGTCTTCAGGCTTGACGCCCGCGACGATGAGAGCAACGTGCAGCGCTGCGGTCCCGTTGACGGTCGCCACAGCATGTTCAGCGCTGACATAAGAGGCGAGTGACTTTTCGAAGCGTGAAACAAATGGACCGGCCGAGGACACCCAGTTCGTGTCGAGACATTCCTTCACGTAGCGCCATTCGTTGCCGCCGAGCTCAGGCACGCACAGCGGGATCACACCCGGCTTGAGCGCGGCGCCGGGCTCAAATGACGTAGATATCACTTCGGTATTGCTCATGGTTCTCGATTAGCCACTCGATCGTGCGTTGCAAACCGTCTTCGAGTGTGTACCTCGGTTCCCAGCCTAAAATCTCTTTGGCTTTGGTGTTGTCAGCGCAGAGTCGTTCCACTTCGCTGTCTTTCGGTCGAATCCGCGTGTCTTCGCTCAACACCGGGAGGCGTTTGCCCATCATCGCGAGAATCGTCTCCGCCAGTTTGCCAATCGACACTTCACGCCCGGTGCCCAGGTTGATTACCTGGCCCACCGCATTCGGCGCTTCGGCGGCCTTGATGAAGCCTTCGACTGTGTCAGCGACGTAGTTCAGATCGCGAGTGGGTTCGAGATTGCCGAGGCTGATGGCTGACTCACGCAACGCCTGAGAAATGATCGTCGGGATGACTGCGCGCGCTGACTGCCGTGGTCCAAAGGTGTTGAAGGGACGCACGACGACGACCGGCAGACCGAAAGACAAGTAAAACGATTCAGCAATTTTGTCAGCGCCAATCTTGCTCGCGGAGTAAGGCGACTGGCCTTGCAGCGGATGCTCTTCGCTGATCGGAACGGTGCGAGCGGAGCCGTAGACCTCGCTGGTCGAAGTTTGGAGCACACGCTCTACGCCGCAACGCATGGCGGATTGCAGCACGTTCACCGTGCCTTCGATGTTGGTCCGGACGTACGACAAAGGCGCGTTATAGGAGTAAGGGATTCCGATCAGTGCGGCAAGATGAAAGACGATATCGATTCCGTCCATCAATCTCAGCACCGCATCCTGATCGCAGATGTCACCGAGGATGACGTTGATCTGATCCTTGACCGCGGAGCGATCGAGCCATCCCCACGTGCCCGTGGAGGTATAACGCACGAGCGCGGAGACATCGGCCCCTAACTCAACAAGACGCTCCGTCAGGTGGCTGCCAATAAAGCCCCCCGCTCCCGTCACCAAAACCTTTTTACCAGACCAATTCATAGATCGTGTTTCACGCGGATGACACGGATAAAATCCGGATTTTTATCCGTTTCATCCGTGGTCGAAAACCCCGTTCGCAATATCGGCCTGTGCCTGGTCGTACTGATCCGCTTCGCCGATATCGAGCCAGTATTCACGAATCGGGAACGAGACGACTGTTCGTCCTTCCTTCAACAGCAATTGAATCAGATCCGGAATGTCGTACGGTTGACCATTCGGAATCATTCGTTTCACGCTCGGACTCAGCAGATAAATTCCCGCATTGATGAACTGCTTGAGAAGCGGTTTTTCCGAGATGCCACGCACGGCCACACCATCCGTATCGACTACGCCATACGGCACGCGCATCTCATACTGCCGCACTGCGACAGTCAAATCGGCATTATGTTCGCGATGAAAGTTGTGCATCGCGCGAAAATCGACGCGCGTCAGGATGTCGCCATTGATCACGAGCAAAGGTTCGTCTGATTCTTCCAGCAAACTCAACGCGCCGGCAGTTCCCAGCGGTTGATTCTCTTTGACGTAGCGAATATCGACACCGAAATCCTGCCCGTCTTTGAAGTGCTCAGAGATCACGTCGCTCTTGTAGTGAGTCGCGACATTCAACTGCTTGATACCCGCTTCGCGAAGTTGCTCGACGATCAACTCGAGCAGCGGACGACTACCGAGCGGCAACATCGGTTTCGGAAGATCTTCAGTCAATGGACGTAGTCTCATTCCGAGTCCGCCGGCCATCACCACCGCGCGCAGCGGCAGTTCGTATTCCCTAACGAGCTCGCTCAACAACGCGACATCAACGACATGATTCTCTTCATCGACGAGCGGAATGTGACGCAAGGTGGTTTCCGCCATTATGTGGAGGAGTGTCGTGTCGGGTGTGCCGACCGGCGCCGTGACTGGACCATGCGGCGACATATTCGTGCGGCGGTTGAGTAGCTCGCGCACCGGCAGTTCCGCGTCGAGTCCGGCGAGAATAGCGCGGCGAATGTCTCCGTCAGTAACGGTGGCGATCAGGTGGTTATCGGCATCGAGGACGATGGCAATGCCTTTGCCGTTCCGATCGATACACGATATCACGCTGCGGATCGTGCTGTTTTCGGAGACTACCAACGATGAAAAATCCTTAGTCACTTTGAACTCGATTAAAGGGTTTTGCGGGCACGCCGACCACCGTGGTCCCGGCGGCCACGTCCTTTGTTACCACAGACCCGGCCCCAACGGTAACCTCGTCGCCGATTTTAAGGTACTGAAGTATGGTGGCGCCTGCCCCCACCAGGCAACGTGAGCCGACCTCAACCCCGCCCGACATCTTGACACCCGAATTGAACATGCAACAGTCCGCGATACGCACGTCGTGCGCATAGGTGCCGTTCAAGTTGAAGATGTTGAATGAGCCAATCGTGATATCGGTTGTGAAGATATTCCGCGCACAAAGAATATTTCCACGGCCAAGCGCGACACGCGGTTCATCGCGCACGACGCTCGGGTGAATCAGGTTCGGGAAACTGATGTTCGAGTGGCCGGCGAAGCGAGTCGCAATCTTGTGGATCACGACCGGCGAGCCGATACCGATCGCGGCTGCGACTGTCTTATCGAACAACTCCTCTTCGGTGTAGCGCACGCGATACTTGCCGACTTCTTGTCCGATGCGTTCTCTATCGAGCTCTACAAAGCCGAGAATGTTCCACTGCGGCGAGACGCTATTGATCTGTTCAATCAGAAACGCGACCTCGCGCGCCATTCCGCCACTGCCGAAGATGACGATGTCTTGCATAAAGGCTCTAACGAAGTTCCCGTAACAGCATGAATGCCTCGGCGTACTCGGTTGCTACGGTTGCGCCGCGAAAGCGCGCGAGGGCGCGAATACTCTCGAGCGCCCGCGGCAATGGATAAGGGTGAACTTCGCCTTCGTAGAGCGACATGATCTCCAGTTTGCGCTCAAGAAAAGGAGTTATATCGCAATACACGTTGGGAAGAAAAACTGTCGTGGGGCTGGGCGGCGTGGCGTCCGTCGATGAGATTGTCTCGTAACTCAGCAGCCTGCTGACACCCTTGTTAGCGCTGTTGAAGGATTTCACCGCGGACGTTGTGGCCTCGAAAACCACGCGGTGGTCCGAGTGAACGTCGCCTGCGTGAACGGTGTAGATCCATTCGGGCTTCACATCCGCTACGATTTCATTGAACGTGGCCATGAGATCCTCGATCGGAACGGTGTCCAGTCGAGCCGCCGGAAAACTGAGACGAAATCTCTTTGCAAAACCATACGCGGCTGAAACCCGCTCGATCTGTTGCTCGCGTCGCGCGATATCTTCAGCGGACCAGCGCGGCTCGTAGGCTTTAGTGACGATGACCCACGACGCACTGTCGCCGGCAGCGACGTGCTTGAGCAGTGTGCCACCGCAACCCAGCGTCTCGTCGTCAGGATGGGGGGCTATAACAAGTACACGCATATGAGTTTTGTCTCTGCGGCCCTCTGCGAGCCGCAGAGATCGCAGAGGCAGCCTAACATCGTTCTGAAGCGATGATCCACCGCGCGATCATCCTCGTGAAATCGGGTGCCAGGCGGTAGTCGTGCGTCTCGACGTAGATGGGCCGGAAGAGTTGGTCCATCAATTCATGGACTTCCTCCAAGGTGAAGAAGTGCTGTATCAAACCCTTCTCAAAACCGTCAGTGACCACGAAAGTGTTTTTATACGCTTCCTCGCCGGCTCCAAACTCCGAGTCGTCCGCGGACTTCAAGTCAAAATAGAACAGCCCGTTGCTGGTTAACACACGCGCGACTTCGCGAACTGCCTGTTTCGCGACGTCCATCGGAATGTGGTCCAGCACGCCATGCGAAACGACCACGTCAAAATGCTGGTCCGGAAAAGGCAGGTTTGCAATGTCGCCCACGCGAAAATCCACCGCAAACCCTTCGCGTTTGGCCCAGTCCTGTGCCCACTCGATCGCAGTCGATGAGATATCTATGCCGCAGGCCTCCATGCCTTCACGCGCAAAATAGATCGCATGACGTCCGTTGCCACAGCCGAGATCGAGAACGCGTTTCACTTTGCGTTTGACCTCGACCTGGTCGTAAGTGAGTCGCTTCTGAATCAGACGAGCACAAAACCGAATGATGTTCTCATTCGGATACCAGTTGGTCATGAAGTTTCTGCTGTAAACGGTATCCCAGTTTTTGTTGGATGTGCTCATGTGATCAGTAATTCAGATCCTTGTCCAACAGTTTGGCATCGATCGGCGTTTGCGCGAGCAGGTCCGCGACGCGTTGGCCCGTCTGCCCATCGCCAAACGGATTCGCGCAGTTCTCGACTCGCTTTCTGACCTCGGTATCGTCAACGATGGCCTTGACCTGCTTGACGATCGCACTTTTATCACAGTTCACAAAGAAAATATTGTCGGAGTGGTGTCGCGCTTTTTGACGGGCACCGACATTGATCGCCGCTAAATGAAGAAACGGCGCCTCGAGCAAACCGAGACTCGAATTTCCCAGCAGCGCCGTCGCGCTGCGCAACAGATTTACAAACGGCACGTCAGGAATATTCTTGAATGCTTTGAAACGCGGATTCGACTCAAACTCCCTGATTGCCGCGATGATCTGACCGCTGCCGGGATCGGAGTTTGGATAACTGACGAACGTTTGCATGTCGAGCTCCGCTGCCGCCGACAACGTTTCCTGCATTTGTGCGCCTGCGTCTGACATCTCCGACGAGAGCGGATGTTGAATTATCACGAGGTAGCGATCTTCAAGTTTCGTCACGCCCAGGTCGCGCGCGAGGTCTTCGCGAGACAACTGCGGCGTGGTGCGAATTCGATCGAGCCCTGAATGGCCGACGTTGTGTACGCGCCACTCTTCTTCACCCGCGCGAATGAGTCGCTCGCGTGCTTCTTCGTGCGTCGTGAGCAGCAGGTGAGCGAGACGCGAGACGGCATGCCGGACCATGTCGTCAACATTGCCGACGACGTGATCGCCGGCGCCGTAGTGCGCGATCGGAATTCCGAGGTACGCGCCGCAAAGGACCATCGTCATCGCTTCTTCACGATCCGCGGGCGCGAGTAACCAGTCGGGACGCTTTGCGTCAACGATGTGCGTGAGCACTTGCAGTTGATTGGCTGCGCCTCGCAAACGCGCGGCATCGCGATCTGAATTGATAAGACTCTCGATGCGATCGCTGATCGGAAAGCCGTCGGCTTCAATCTGTTTGACGGTGTGACCGTGCAGTGGCGAAAGATGTGCTCCGGTCACGATGAGCTCGAGGTCGAGCTCCGGGTGGTCCATGATGGCCTGGAATATTGGACGCTGCAGAAAATACTCCGAGCGTATGCCTGTAATCGCCAAGACCCGACGTTTGGTCATCTGTTGTATCTGTTCCAACTGCCTGCAGCTTCGATCAGATTGAGTGCCTCGTCCGGACAATTCAAAAGCAGATCGAGCGTCGAAAGATCCGGCACAAACTCGCCGTTCACCTGGTCGTAAGCAAACGGCTTCCACTGCTGCACCACGACCTCACAGCCAATCTCCGCAAAGTCGCGTTCGTCAAGATAAGCCAGCGCGCCGGTTCCGGTCAGGTAAGACGTTGCCCGCAGCGCGCCGCAGATCGACGCAATGAGTTTCGACGACTCGCCGCCAATGCCGTCGACTTCCGAGGCTTTGATCCGCTCGGTGCGTACGTTCAGTTTGCTCAACATCCACTCAGTCGAATCGATTGCGGCTTCCAAAAGAAGCTCAGTATCGCGATCAAGCAAGCTCTCGAGCTCGCTCTGCCAGCGAGCGAAGCCGGGCGTACGCGCATAACTCGTCTTGATCGTTTTCCAGTGTTTCCTGGTGGCGCCAGGCTCAGCGACTCTCGTGTCCTTCAGAAGTTGTCCCAGGTGATTTCGCACCGGGATCGTCAACCATAACGGTCCCTGGGCTGTCTTTATCTGATTACGATTCTGAACACCATTTTTGCTGAATTGGACTGAGTCAAGGTAGACGAATATATCAGCAGACAAAACTTTGTGCACATAAGGCGGCCAGGGAAAATACTGCGGCTGATGAATGGCTACTCTCACAGGGTTTTGCCGAGCGCGCGCGTGTGATGCAGCAGCCGCTCCGCGACAAATTGGGCGTCAACGTCTCGCATTTGCGCGTGCACGGGCAAGCAGATGTGGCGCGAAAGGATCTCTTCGGACTTCGGCAACAGGCCGGGCTTGATGTCAAACATTTCGCGGAAGACGGGTTGCAAGTGCAGCGGCGGATCGTAGGCCCAGTCGATCGTGATACCGTCTGCTGCGAGCCGCTCGCGCAGCAACTGTCTATCAATTTTTAGAGACGGCGTTGCGACGTAGCGCCAGTATGCTGGGGCACTTTTGTCAGCGGCAATGAGCGGCACGAATAGCTCGCTCTCGAGCAACACCTCATCGTAGATCGCAGCTACACGTCGTCGCCGGCGGAGAAACTCGGGCAGGCAGCGAAGCTGGCTCAAGCCCATGGCTGCCGCGATTTCGGTAAACCGATTGTTTCTTCCCGGCAGGATGTAACTCTCCAACGGATTGTTCATGTCGCGGCCGCGGTTCTGCAGGCTTCGTGCCGTCTTCGCGATGTCCTCGCGATGAGTCACGAGCATGCCGCCTTCACCGGTCGTCATAATCTTCGTGGGATAGAAGGAAAAGCAGCCGGCATCCGCCAAACTACCGGCTTTGTTCCCGTTCAACTCGGCACCGGGCGCGTGTGCAGCGTCTTCGATCACAAAGCGACCCGAGTCGTGCATCTTTTGGACAAATGCGGGCAGGTCAGGTGAAATAAATCCGCCGAAGTGGACCACGATCGCGCCGCGCGTGCGATCCGTCACCCTGGACCATGCGTCGTCGAAATCCATCGAGAACGTTGACGCGGAGATCTCGGTGAAGACTGGTCGAGCGCCAACGAGTGAAACGACCATGCCGGTGGCGATGAAAGTCTCGACCGGAACCAGCACTTCGTCGCCTGGTCCAACTCCGAGTGCGATGAGCGCTGCTTCCATCGACGAAGTGCAACTCGGAAAGACGATGCCGTACGGTGCATCGCAATACGCTGCGAACTCTTTTTCGAAGCGAGCGACGCGTGGACCCATTGCGAGTTGCCCGTTCATGATCTCGCGCAGCTCGTTCGTAAGCCATTCCTGCTCTTCCGGCGGAAAGTAAGGAAAGGCTGTGGTCAGCGGGTGGTTTGGATCAGGTTCGTAACTCATCGGCGTATCGTCGCAAAGATTCTTTTAGCTCCGTAGGTTCGAAACCGATCATATCGCGCGCGCGTTGAATATCGGCATAGTAGTCAAACTGCAAAGCGGCGCGATCGCTCAGCACGATCCGGCTCTTGCTTTGCAGTGCTTCGACCAGCGCCTCAGCGTACTCGAGCGTCGAGATGCTGCGGCCGGTTCCGAGATTCATCAGGCAGAACTGTTCCGAGGGCGGGTTGTCCATGCATGTTTGAATGGCGTGGATCACATCGCTCACGTGGAGCGCTTCTCTGATCACTGTTCCGCGTGAAAATAATTCGATCTCTTCGCCGCGCAAAGCGAGTTGGGCCAGGCCGTCGATAAAGCTGTCTCCCTGGCCCACGCCGTAGAGACTCGGAAGGCGCAGGACTGTTACCTGCGAGGGTCTGAATGTTTCGAGCAGTTGCTCGGCCCAGCGCTTGGTCGCGGCGTAAGCGAGTGCTGAGCTGGCCGGATGATCTTCGGTGAACGGGAGACTGCTCGACTGCGCGTAAACGCTGAGCGTCGACGTGAAGACGATCTGTTTTGGTGGCGCCGGCTTCAACGCCTCGAGCAGGTTTACGGTCGGCAGGATGTTTCCCTTTACGAACTCAGGGAACGTGTAGCGCCCGGGCTGTCGCGAAGCCGCATGGATAACCACGTCCGCCGGACCGTGTTGCTGGGCGAGTGAATTGAGCTTTTCCTTTTCCCGCGCAAGATCGATGGTCACCGACTCATTTGCTACCGGTGACGAACGCCGCGACAGCGACAGAACCTGATGGCCTTCATGGGCCAACTCCGCCGTCAATCGCGTCCCGAGAAACCCCGCCCCACCAGTAATCCAGATCTTCATATCGTTTTAATGGCCCACCAGCGCCAAAGGCGCGAAATATGAAAGCCAGGGGCAAGCGCGAAGCGCGTCGCCCCTGGTCAAATATCCCAAAGTGCGACTAAGGCCTGAAAGGCCGACATATTCCGCCGTATTACGCCCTTTCAGGGCTGGGCCTAAAACTCGGTTTCGTTACCAGGGGCGACGCGCTTCGCGCTAGCCCCTGGCTTTCATATTCCGCGCCTTTGGCGCTGGTACCCGAGGGCTATCGATCAGAGCTATTCAAACATTTCGAAGTCTAAGAGCGAGCCGGCCTTCACGTCGACGCGTGCGGTTTTGCCGAGCACTTGATCGGCCATACGCGGCGGGAGGCCGGTGCCCGGGCGCTTGAACGCGACGTCAGCGGGCGTGATCACTGTCCCCGCGCTGATGTCGCGCGCGGCGACGATGCTTCGTCTCGCTACAGCCGCGTTGCTCGCTTCACTCGCTGACGGAACCTTCTGCCCGTTGCCCAGCGACGCTTCAACCTTGCGAATGCCCTCGACCATCGCCTTGAACTCCTGCGGCTCGAGCGAGGCACGATGGTCCGGTCCCGCGAAATTTTTATCCAGCGTAAAGTGTTTCTCGATCACACACGCGCCGAGTGCGACAGCCGCCAGCGGCACCTCGATGCCGAGTGTGTGATCGGAATACCCGACGTTCACATCGAAAGCCGACTGCATACTTAGCATAGCTCTCAGGTTTATGTCTTCAGCGGCTGCCGGATAGTTTGTCACACACTGCAACAGAATCACGTCCGCACCGTGCAGCACCGCGAGCGCTTCGCGCACTTCATCCATGTCGCTCATCCCGGTTGAAAGAATCACCGGACGCCCTTTCGGAGCGACGTAGCGCAACAGCGGATCGTTCGTTAAATCCCCCGAGGAGATCTTGAACGCAACCACTCCCAATCCTTCGAGGAAATCGACGCTCTTGAAATCAAACGGCGTCGAAAGAAACGTGATCCCCTGATCGTCGCAATAGATTTTCAGTTTGCGGAAATCGCCGAACGAGAGTTCGAGACGTTTGATCATCTCGAGCTGCGATTCCCGCTCGCCGGTCGTCGTTTTTTGATATTCAGCTTTGGCAGCTTCGGCAGTGAGGAGTTCAGAGGCGATGAACGTCTGAAACTTAACGGCGTCGGCG
>Ga0126376_10000114_pt1 | contig 34392 bp, 21 predicted proteins | sample PanSoiMetPlot_15_FD_92760 | JGI IMG/M metagenome (GOLD analysis project Ga0126376, IMG submission 92760) | Tropical forest soil microbial communities from Panama - MetaG Plot_15 | ecosystem: Environmental > Terrestrial > Soil > Tropical forest > Bulk soil | place: Panama | collected 2016-02-17 | reverse complement strand
TAATCGTGGCCCATTTTGAATGTCCGGACATGACCATTCCTCGTTTCGTTTGGCCCGGCTCTGGCATGGGCCATAGATTGGTTGTAATTTCGCGCCGCTACGGCGTCGCACAAAGCCGCCCATTCACGGTCGCGCAAAGGAAACGACACCAGTGCGGAATCTTTCGGTGAACCGCAAACCCTGCGGAACTGCGTTAGTCTAGCACACCCGCCTGCCTTGTGAAACGGCGGGTTATTACTCTCTCCTCGAGGCTTCCCCTTGAGAACTTCGGGCTTCCCAGCGGTCCCTGTGGCCAGTCTCGCGCCAGTGGCTATGGCCTCCCGCGCACAGTTTGCCCAATCGCACCATGCTGACGAACGCTTCCGGGTCCTGATGGCTCCTAACCATGAGCAAATCCTAAGTCTTATTTCGAAAGCGGCCGTTCTGCACTTGCCTGCTATTCCTCCCTCGCCAGTTTGTCCAACACTTACTCAGGAAAGGCCTTCGCGTCGATGCCGGGGACGAGCTTCAGTGCGTTCTTGGAATAGACTTTTTTCAGCACTTCGTCGGGCACTTGGAAGCTGTAGATGCGCCAGAAAGCGTGCCGCGGGCGGTAATACTCAAAATATTCGTCGCGCGTTTCGAGCGCCCGGAAATACCATTTATATTCGTTCACGTCATAAATGTCTTTGCCCATCAGCACGCGGTCCTGATATTTCACCAGGAAATCGTGCGCGGAATACGGCTGGCGGCCGAGTTCGGCGAGCACCGCGGCAATATCCACGTACATATTCGGCAGGGAGTCGAGCGTCTTACCGAGCCGCTCGAGATCGTTTCCGTGGAACGCCAGATGCGCAGCGATGAAATTCGTTTTCGGATGCTTGGCGAACAGGTGATTGCGTTCGGCAATCAGCGTCTCAAACGGCGGATACTTTTCCGGAGGCCGCGCCCGCTGCGGAAATTGCTTCAATTCGAGCCAGCGCTCGTTGTGATAGTCCCACGGATCGAAAAACGGCGAAGGCTCCGCAATGTGAATCAGGACTGGAAGCCCAAGTTCCGCGCACTTGTCCCACACCGGATCGAATTCCGGATCGTCCACGTGGACGCGCTCGCCGTTCGCGTACTTCACATCCATTCCGAAATTCTTGAAGATTTTCAGTCCCTGGGCGCTATTTTTCAAATCTTGTTCGAGTCGCGCCGCTGCGCGCTTTCCGTATCCGAGCGTATTGATATCGTCGTAGCTCAAGTTGGCGAACACCACAAAGCGATCGGGATGGCCTCCTTTCATCGTCGCAACCGTGCGCCGCAACTGTTCGCCGGTGCCGCCGCTCAGGTTCACCATCACGCGCAAGTTGATGGTGTCCATTTCGCGGACGACGCGGTTCACCTCGTCGGCCGTGGGGTTCCAATGGTGGCTATGAATGTCAATGAACGGAAACTTCGCGCGCTCGATCTTATGCTCTTTGGTCACCAGTGTGGATTCGGGCTGATACTCCTCGATGGTCGGCGTTTGCGAGTATTTCTTCGAGTCCTGCTGGGCGGCGCCAGCCCATGTGCGGGCCAGCAAGAGACCAAAAATCACGGCGGAAAGTGTTAGGGCAAGGAGAAGTGTGCGGGGGCTCATGAAGTTCCTTTCGTCACCATGGTTAGACTTATCAAACCACAAAGCCGTTACCGTGGGCGGGGGATCGCCGGGCCTCCGCCGCGGGCGTTCTTACGTTCACGACATCAGACTGGATTTTGGAGTTTCGATGTAAGACAACTCTCTGGGGCTCGCAAAAGGGAAGCAAGTGGAAACAATCCTAGAATGAAACGTGATGGCGCGACACCCGCTCATTCGCAACCTCTTTCTCGCAGGGCTGGGCCTGGTAGCGGGATTCCTCGCGCTCGCCGTGGCCGTGCCGCTCGAGCCACAAGTCCCGGCGCCGCTGCTCGCTCTGCTATCTCCCGGTTTGAAAATCGCGGAACTGATTATGCCCGACACGCACGGCTCCCTCGCTTAGACCTTTGGGTGGTTCCTGAGGATTGCCATTCTTGGCAACGGGATTTTTTATTACGGAGTGTTTGCGCTGCTCGCCTACCTGCTCACCCGGCGCCGCCGGGCAGAGGGCCGCTGATCTTGCCCGCTTTACGGGCGGCGGCCCACCCGAAGCTATGCTGATTTGCAGATATTTGAATAACAACGAATGGACGGGCGGAGACTTTCCAAGGGAAGCCTCCGCCCATAGACCCGCGAACTCATGGGAACAAGGGCCAGAGGCACGGGGTTGGTAACGGCGCCCGTTCCGGTGGGTTGTGGTCTGTGAAAATGGTGACGCGCAGCTCGGAATCGTTTCGAACGACAGCGGCCGGAAGAGCAGCGCGCGAAGGTTCAACCGTGATTCGTACTGAGTAGATTGCGGCCTACGGGTCAGTGCCCCAAATCAACGCGAAGCCTGGAAGGTGCGTGGCGTTTCCTTTGATTCCACTTGAGCGCGGCAAGCGCGCAAAACGTCCGCGGTGTTTTGCTGCGATTTCCCTTCATAGTCGTCATGGTCCGTCGGCAGAAGGTCGATCACGTGGCCGAACTCATGGAGAAGGGCCAGGACCTGCGCACGGAACGAGCCGCCGGTATACGGTCCGACTTGCATAGCCCGTACCCCGCGAAAACTTAAAGGTCCGCCTTCGAGCCGATCGTCAACCAGAGTGCCGATGGAGAAGAAAAAGGCGCCGTTTACGTTGATGGTCACGGTGGCGTTCGGTCCTTCACCCTGCAGGACTTTGGCAACGTATGGATTTCGAATGAGCTGTATTCCGCTCGATTCATTGCTTGTACGGACATAGAGGTCGCCGTCGCGGTCGAGAGCGAAAGCCAGCGTTCGAAAAGTGGCGGCCGGGAAGGGGTCCTTGGTGCGATACCAATCGGAGCAGGCGTTCTCCGTTTGCAGAATCTCGAGGATTTTGTCGCGGGCGCGAAGGATGGCCTGGCCCCGCTTTCCCATGCTGGTGAGGTCATCGCGCACGACATCACGGGAAGCTGGGCAGGGCTGGGTGGCTTGCGTTGCCAGATGACAGGGAGCTGTCGGCGAAGGATGATCGGCAGCCAGCGTCGAAAGGTTGCATGAAGAAAGCGAGCTGCCAGGTGCGGGGATGTCGCCCATCAGCGCCGTCGAGGGAGAGTCTGCATGGGGAGAACAAGGCTGAGCGGGCAAGGAAGGCCCAAGAAGCCGGACCGCGCGGGCTTCGGCACTCAGAAACACCGACGACTGTGAAGAGGACTGTGAAAATGTAGGCACGCTTAGGACGGCAGACAAGAAAAGAGCAACGACGGCCTGAAGGCTCCTGCGAACGGCGTACATCGGGATCTCCCGCCCGGACGCATAACGCACCACAGACCGTTCTGAGCGGGCCGCCTGATGGCCGTCAACCGGAGGCCGCTCAAGAAGCGGTTGAACCTCGATCCGGGACTGCTAGGGAAGACGAAACCTCGCGAAAAGAATCACCTTAAACTTTTCTAGAAAGATTCTCAGTGGGACATCAAGAGACAACTGTTGCGAAGCCGCGGAAACAGGCCCTTTTCTGGGCTTCGAGGTGCGCAGTAACTTTGTTAAATTTAGCGGTCTTTGTGAACATGCGAAGTGCGCAATGGTGCGGCTTGACAGAGTGAGACTGAAGACCTAGGCTGCGAAACTCCCAGCCGGGATTGCCAGATACTCAGGGAGCGAATCATGAACAGGACAATCCGAACAGTCTCAAGAAAAGCAGGGCAAGGCGTTCTCGGCGCTTTCCTTTTCACTGTCGGTGCGCCGCAGTTCGCGCCAGCAACCCCGGCGGCGCAGGAGAAATATGAAGTTACGGTGGAGCACGGCGTTGGAGCGAAAATGCGCGATGGCGTCACGCTGCGCGCGGACATCTACCGCCCGAAGGCCGACGGCAAATTCCCGGTCCTGCTCGTGCGAACCCCTTACGACAAAACAGGAAACATGAACTTTGGCCTGCGAGCGGCCGCGCGCGGCTATGTGGTGATTTCGCAGGATGTGCGGGGAAGGTTCACCTCGGAAGGAGAGTGGTATCCCTTCAAGAATGAGTCGCCCGACGGGTACGACACCGTGGAGTGGGCGGCGGCGCTGCCGTATTCGAACGGAAAAGTGGGGATGTTCGGCGGGTCCTACGTCGGGGCGACGCAGTACCTTGCCGCGATTGCCAAACCGCCCCATCTGGCGGGAATTTGTCCCACGGTGACGGCCTCGAATTATCATGACGGATGGACGTATCAGGGCGGCGCGTTCGAACAGTGGTTCAACGAGTCCTGGTCCAGCGGCCTTGCGCTGGATACCATCCGGCGGCGTTCGGAAAAGGGCATGAACCCGTTGGAGGGAAGCAAAATCTTGCCTCTGGTTTCCTACTCTTTGCTGGAGGCGCCTTCGGCGGCCGGTATCGCGCCGTACTTCGCCGATTGGCTGGCGCATCCGAACTACGACAGTTATTGGAAGCAGATTTCGATTGAAGACCATTATGCAGATATTCAAATGCCAACGCTTAGTTTCGCCGCATGGTACGACATTTTTCTTGGCGGTTCGCTAAAGAATTACGTGGGGCTCAAGAAAGAGGCCGGGTCGGAAGCGGCGCGGAAAGGGCAGCGGCTGGTGGTCTATGTCGGCGGGCACGCCGGAGGGTCATCAAGCAGAAAGGTGGGCGGAGTGGATTTTGGAGAGAAGCTGCCGATTGACGAAGACGGGGTGATGCTGCGGTGGTACGACTGGGTGCTGAAGGGCGAAGCGAATGGCGCCGAGAAAGAGAAGCCGGTCAGTATTTTTGTGATGGGGAAAAACGAGTGGCGAGACGAGGAGGATTGGCCGCTCGCGCGCGCGAAGAACACTCGTTATTTCCTGCATTCGGGCGGCTCCGCGAACGGTTTAGGCGGGAATGGTGCCCTCCATACGACCGCACCTGCGGAAGAGAAGCCTGATCAATTCGTTTACGATCCGGCGGACGCGGTCCCAACGATTGGAGGGCCCCTCTGCTGCCAGCGGCTGCCCACGGGAATTGGTCCGCAGGACCAACGGCCGGCCGAAGAGCGGTCTGACGTTCTGGTGTACACGGCGGCGGCGTTCGCGAAAGATACGGAAGTCACCGGTCCGGTTTCTCTGGACCTATATGTAAGCAGCTCGGCGGTAGACACGGACTTTACCGGAAAGCTCGTGGACGTGTGGCCCGACGGGTTCGCGCAGAATCTGACCGAAGGAATCTTGCGCCTGCGCTACCGCAATTCGCAGGAGAAGCCGGAGCTCGCGAATCCTCGCGAGACGTGTCACATCGCCCTGGATTTGTGGGCCACCAGCAACGTGTTTTTGGCCGGACACAAGCTGCGCCTGGAAGTGTCCAGCAGCAATTTCCCGCGCTTCGACCGCAACTTGAACACCGGCGAAGAGCAGGCACGCGCGACGCGCATGGTCAAAGCCACCAACGTGATTTACCACGACAAAGCGCATCCTTCGGCGCTAATGGTCCCCATCGTACCGTAAGGCAACGGGAACGCGGCTTTCCAGGCTTCCCATTTGTAGTCCCTGCAGGTGTCAATAGGCCCTGGGTACAGTTTTGTTGACTTCATACACATGGTATCGGATTCGCGGCGCCACGTAGGCCCCACGAGGCTCCTCTTCATTCCTTCCTTAGACTGGATGTATGTCCTAATGGGGCGTCCCCACGTTCCCTTGACATGGACGCCAGAAAGGCGCCTTCCCATGCGCAATCCCTGGAGATCGCTTTTTCTGCCCGTTGCGTTCCTGCTGACCCTGGCGCTCACGCCGTGGCCGCTTCACTCGCTTCTTGCGCAAAGCCCTGCCAGTGCGCCCTCGGACTCCAACCCGGACGACGATGACGACAAACCCGTCTCGTTCTTGACCGTCGCCGTTACGCTGGACGCAAACCGAAAGGCCGACGTTCAGGGTTTCTATCACCTGGTCGACAAATCCAATCTCCCTCCTTCTGAAATCAAGGGCGCTTTGCAATCCGCTCTCGGCTGCACGCTGAAGGATTCTGCCGGCGTTCCCCCCAGGCCTGGCTTTTATTCGGGCTCCTGTACCGTCGATTCCTCCGTCCAAGGACTTCTCCACCAAGGAAGCATTTCCACGGCGTCGCTCGCGGACTTCTCGCGCCGCCACTCCATCACATCCACATCGGTTCAGCTTCAGCTCCCAGACACGGACATTCTGGAAACCATCCCCAATCTTCATCAGAATTCCGCAGTCTCGGTCAAGAGATCCGCCGCGGTCCGACGCTACTTTGGCTCCCATTTCTACTACGCGAGCTCGCCGGAAAAGCGGCTGCCTCCGCAAATCGTCTATCGCTATGGCTACGCCTCCTCTACTCTCCGGCAGAGTGCCGCGATTCTCTTGCTCGTGCTGCTTTCTCCGCTGGTCTTGTTCCTCTGGCTTGGCCACAAAGCGCTCTCTGCCGACACGAACAACAAAGCCGTTGTTTGGTTCAGTTATGTGCGTTCCCTTCGGTGGATTCTCAATGCATCTCTCATCGCTTGGTGGGTCGCTCTCGAATATTGCCATGCCGAGCCTCTGCTCCGGTTTTTCTCTTCCGGCACGCGCTTCGCCGCGCTAGGCACTCATCCGGCGGCTTACGAAGCTCTCAGTTGGGTTCCTCCGGCAATTCTGTGGCTGCTCTGCTTCCGCATTTCGCATCCCGTGCAGCAAAAACTTCGCGGTCTCCACTGGACCAAGCGCGAACTCACTCTGCAAGCGCTCTACTCCGCGCTTGCCGGACTCTTCCCGTTTGCCCTGTTTCTAACCGGGCTCCGCGTTATGGGCACGGGTGGCTTTCGCTCCGCCATGTTTTGGTGGGTTGGCGCTTTCCTTCTTCGCGTTGTTGCCGCGCAAGCCTTGCTCAAGATCACCGGCATGCAGCCCCAAGCACTCTCTTCCGGAGATCTTCGCGACCGCGCGTTCCGCATGGCTGAGCGCCTCGGCGTAAAGCTCCAGCAGGTCTATCTGATTCCATCGGGAAAAGGCCAAATGGCCAATGCCTTTGCGCGGACGAATAACACCATTTCCTTCACGGACTTCCTTCTCAAGCGGATGTCGCAGCGCGAAGTTGACTATGTCATGGCCCACGAGCTCACACACCTCAAGCTCAAGCATCCCGCCAAGCTCGGTTACGCTTATTTGGGAGGCTTGCTCCTGGGCATGCTCGCCGTAGGCGCGTCCACACCTCTTCTCCACGGCTCCTTTGTTGCAAACTACGGCTTGATGTTTGTCATCATTTCGATCTTCCCGTACTTCTGGTCCCGCCGGTTTGAGTATTCTGCGGATGCGGGCGCCGTCGCCACGACAGGTGATCCGCGGGCTGCGATCTCTGCGCTCTTCAAGCTCGCTGAACTCAACATGATGCCTATCCACTGGAGCAAATGGAGCGAAAAGTGGCTCACCCATCCTTCCTCGCTACGCCGGGCGCGGGCCATTGCAAAGAAAGCCGGGATTCCCTCCGAGGAAATTCCAGCCATTGCCCGCGAAGGCGCAGCGGAGACTCACAGCTACGCCGTACCCGCCGGCGCAGCCCCTGGGGACAAAGTGCATTCCACGCAGCGCACGAAGAGTCTGACTATGAAGTTGAGTTTTGCGCTCATCGGCCTGCTGGCCTTTGTGCCGTCGCTGTTCTGTCTCGCGGCCATGCATTTCGCCCCGCCGGTGAAATGGATTTTCTTTGCGGCCGCAGGCCCTGCGACTCTGCTTTCCGTGCTTCTCCTCTCCAACTACTGGCCACTTCTCACTCGCGGCAAGCTCATCTCGGCTCTCAACAAGAAACTGGCGGACCAAGGAATTCAAGCTGCGGCGTGGAGCGGTACTTTTGTGGGCTTCGCTCCCGCGGCCGCGCCGCGCATTTATTCCGGCACGGCTAACTGGGACATCGGCCAACTATTCTTGCGCTCCGATCGTCTTTGCTATTGCGGCGAGGAGGCCAGATTCGCCTTACGCCAGGATCAAATCAGCGCGATCAAACTGGCCGGCGGCCTGCCTGCCCTGATCCCTCACAAACGCATTTACATTGCCTGGAAGGACAACGGGCGCGGCTCCTGCGGCGTTTTCAACATCGTCTGCGGCAACCCAAATTCCGCGCTCCATGCCAACAAGCTCAATACGGAACTCGAACGGCGGCTCCGCGCGTGGTGGAAGACCCCTCCGGTCACACGACCTTTGCCGCCGCAACTGGCCGAACTCACTTCCCCGGAAGTTCGCGCGGTTACTAGTCACATTCCAGGCGAACGATGGAAACCCAAGAAGCTATTCAAGGAACTTCTGTGGACGGCGATCTTGGCCGGGGCCGGCGCTATTTTGTGCGGCCTGCCATTCCATCTTGTGCCGTATCTCCTCGCTTCCGCATTCGGTTCCTTCTATGCGCGAGTCGGGATTCATCACGCGTTTTCGTCGCCAGGCGCCGGTTGGTTTTCCGTCGGCGTCGCTGTCTTTGTCCGTTTCCTAACCATCCTTCCGGTGCTTCGGTATCGGGACGTACCCAAGCTCACCTCTGACACCCCGCAGAGGCCTGCAGAGAAGCGAGCGGCGTCCCCCGTGAGGAAACCCGATCCGGTTGCTCCAGAAAAGGTCACGGTCGGCTGACTTTAGTCCCGGCGAGACTCTGAAATTCGGGCACGGAACGAAGCGGGGCAAGAAGCGGTTCTGTTTGGAGCCATTGCGAGAAGGAAGGTTTGTCGTTCGCCAGGTCGTAGGCTCTCCGAAGGGACGACAGCGCTTCTTTCTTCATTCCCGCACACACGCGAGCCAGGGCAAGCTGCCCCCAGGCCCATGCCGAATCGGGCATAGCCCGAGCGGCGAACTCGTAGTTACGAATGGCGCTTTGGAACTTCTTCTGCTCCAGCAGCGAATCGCCGGTCTGCATCGCTGTGACGAAAACGTCGCCCAGCGCGCGTTTGAAAACGCGGGCTCTTTCTGGGCGTTTTTCCTGCGCCGCATTCTGTTGCAGATGCACAATCTGGGATTGCAGCTCCTGGTCGGAGTGAAGGCGATTGTCGGGATTGTCCGGAGGAGTCAGGAGGCGCGCAACGATATCTGAGCAGAGCTGAAATTCCTCCTTAAACTCATTTTGTTCGTGCTTCGCGGCTTCGCGTACGGCTCTTTCTTCCGCAAGAGCTTCAGCTCTCGTGCGGATTGCTGCGACATCAACCAGCGAATCGAAAGTATCGGCGATCTGCGCATACTCGCGCCGGGCATTTAGCAAGTCACCGGATTGCTCGAAGGAATCGGCGAGGGTGCGGGCTTTTGTAAATTGTGCTTCGATCAAAGTCTTGTCGCGCGCTTCAAGCTGCTTCTTCATGGCTTGCATGCGGAACCACATCAGCGCTTCTTCCATGATATCCGGCGGGGGCCACCGATGCGGCCCGTCGAAGATGCGCAGCCAGTGGGGGTATCCGGCCTTCGTCAGGGTGTCCTGCAAGGGAATCATTTCCTTGTAATTGAAATCAAAAGTTCCCACGGCGGAGAACACCGGAAACACGGTTTTCGGGGCAGGAGGAAATTCTTCCATAAAGCCCGCGCCACTAAGCAAAACGCCGGCAGCACATTTACACAGCAGAGCAAGTTGGGAAGAAAAGCGCGCCCCGCCGGAGAAGCCGGCAAAATATATGCGCTGGAGATCGATCGGGTATCGTGCTTGCACATCCCTGACCACCGCTTCCGTGGCTTCGAGCCGAGGCTGCCACCGGCCATTGCTGGAGTTGTTGGAAGAGACCAAGATGTAACCGAGGCGGTCGGCGGCATCCTTTTGCAGTTCCAAAGGAATAGTCCCGTGTGCCCCCGGGTCCGAGGAGACGACCAGGGGCCAGCGCCGCTTCGGGGAATAGCTGGACGGCAGATACAAGGCGTAGGACTGCTCTGGATGGGCGGTGCAATGGATCTCAGGAAGGACTTTGCCAGTTTCGAGAGCTTGTGCAGAAGCGCTGGCTGCCGGGTTGTCTTGCGCAACAGCAACAGCCTGGTGCGCAAACAGAGTCACAAGAACAAATAAGATTCTACGCATAAGCAATCCTAGATTTCGAAACCCATCAGGCGCATCAGCTCAAGCGCGTTACTTTTGGTGACGATGCCCTCCCGCAGTTTGTAGTCGAAATGCATTTTCCCGTCTTTGACTTGGTCTTCGAAATGCATGTTGCGTGCAAAGCCGTTAGCGGCATCTGTGATTTCGGTTAAGGCTAGATCGTGAGTAGTGATGACTCCGATGGCGCGCTGCTTGAGCAGTGCTTTCAACAAACCTTCGGCGCCGATTCTGCGGTCCTTGCTGTTGGTTCCCTCCAACAACTCATCGAAAAGGAACAAGAGAGCCGTCGAATCTTCGGTGAGCCGGAATACGCGGCGAATCTGCAGAATCTCCGTGGAAAAGCCGGAGCGGCCCCGCTGGAGAGAATCGGTCCTTCGAATACTTGTGCCCACAGAGAGTGGCGAAAGGCGAAGCGATTTTCCCCGCAAAGGGGCGCCAGCCATGGCCAGGACGGCATTCACGCCTATGGTGCGAAGCAAAGTGCTCTTTCCGGACATATTCGAACCGCTAACCAGCATCACGCGTGTTTGGCTGTCCAGCCGCACGCTGTTCCGAACACACTCGGCGTCCGGAATTAGCGGGTGCCCTAGGCTCTCTCCGATAAAAGTGGTTGACGACTCAGCGGCGAACTCGGGAAACGGGTCGGCAGGATGTTCAAACGAATAGGTCGCCAGGGAGAGCAAGGCCTCCATTTCAGCGGCAATGTTGACCCAAGTGCGCATACTGGCGCCCCAACGGCGGCGCCAAGCTTCCGCTGCAAATCCAACTTGGACGGTGTAGAGGAGGGGGAGGTCCACCAGCTGCATCAGAAGGTTATGCCGCGAGTCTACCCAGTAAACGATACGCGCCAATCTCCGCATCACTTTCGACGCCGGTAGGGGGCCTTGCCTCAGTGGCGCACAGAGTTCCTTCGCCTCTAAAGAGTTGAACGGTTCTTTTTCGAGGAGTTCGAGAATGTCGGAGAAAAGGACCAGACCTTCCGCATTGGAAGGGACGCGGTCGATCACCGCTCCGGTCTTTTTTTTCAATCGCCAACGAAGGAGTGCTTCAAAGGCTACCACGAGCGTTACAGGCCAGACGATCAGGGTCAGAGAGTAGACGACGCCGGTCGCAATGGCAGCGAATGCCAATGCCAGGGCAACCCCGCGCCAGGGATTCCCCGGAAGCTCGCGTGCACCCTGAGCCCAGGCTACCAAGGATTCCGGATCTAAACGAGGCCGCAACGCTTCCCCCGTGACAGCTAGGTTCTCGCGAAGGTCGAGTTTTTGACGAAATTCCGTGACCAATTCCTGGCGGGCAAGAACTACACTTTTCGGCGAAGGGCGGCAAAGCCAGGCCGCCAGGCGATTCTCTCCCATCGGAAGCCGGGCCGTCGAAAGAAGCTCGAACAAACTGCCTGTGCCAAAAAGGTCGAGGTCTTCAGCATAAACATGATTCTCGGTTCGGAATCGCTCGCCAGTCTGCCCCGTTCCAACCCAGCGGTCCTCCATGCGCGCAATTCCCCTGCGGTAGTAGTCTGCGGCGGTTGAGGCGCGCGCTTTCGCTCGGATGACAAGTTCGTGTTCGACCGCCAAGGCCAGGTACACGGCAAGCCAAAAAAGCAACCAGTACCCCGAAAACAAATTCCTCAAAAACGACAGATACGCAAGCAGAAAGCCCGCTACGACAACCGCCAGTTTCAGGTTTCCGATCCTGGCGTGAAGCAACTCTTTGGTTGAGAGTGTCTTCAGGCGCAAGTCTAGTCTGTTCAAGTATTCTTGACGCGGGTCGAGCACGCTGCACGCTCTCAAAAGAACAAGAAGAGTTTACCCGTTCTTCCCGGTCGCGCGCGGATCAAGAAAACAGTGGGAGATTCACTGTCGCGCCTTCGAGGGCAAGCAGCTTGGCTTTGGTCGCGGGGCCACCTGGAGCAGAGAAACCGCCGAGCTTTCCGCCAGCGGCGGAGACGCGATGGCACGGGACGATGATGGGGACTGGATTCTTCGCCATGGCTTGGCCCACTTCCTGAGCGTCTGCGGGCTGGCCCACAGCCTTTGCAATTTCGCCGTAAGTGCGTGTTTGTCCCGGAGGGATTGCGCGCGTGGCTTCATAGACCTGGCGGAAAAACGGAGTCGCGCCTTCCAAGTCCACGGCGATGCCTCGAAAGTCCTGTGTTTCTCCCTGCAGATGAAGGCGAATTTTTTCGATGACGGTCGCAATCTCGGGCGGAGGCACGCTGGCGCGGTTGGAACCGGCTTTGCGCGCGACGCGCGATTCCGTGGCTTGCCGAGTGGCCTCTGGTAACTGAACAGCACTTACGACAACTTGTGAACCGGAGTCCGCGGTTTCGCGCCAGGCGATCCCGCACGCGCCAATCGGCGTTTCAAACAGGCAGTACGCAGCTTTGTTCATATTCGGAACTCTACTTCACGGCCATCATACTTATCGATGCCGCCGTCGCGCTATCCGTTATTTGCCGTCAAAATGGAGCCGCCAAAATCGGCAAGAATCCATGTTTGGAAATCGTCTCCGGAAACCCCTGTCTTGACAACAGGAAATTCGCGTTGTTAACTCTGCCTCCGCGAGGAGGTCCCCGATGGCACCCAAAAAACCGAAAACGCGTCTGTTTCGTACTCTGACTGCGGCTTGTGGTTTGGCTGCAGCACTAATCCTTCTCTCCGCACCGCCCACGCACGCGCAAGACGCTTCGCGCAAGCTCACCCCCATGGACGAGTTTCAAATCCAAACGCCTAGCGATCCGCAGATTTCTCCCGACGGGAAGAAAATTGTCTACGTTCGGCGTTTTGCCGATGCCGCCACCGACAGGCGCTATTCGAATCTGTGGATCATCAATGCCGACGGCTCGGACCATCGCCCGCTGACAACGGGCGACCACGGCGACTCTTCTCCGCGCTGGTCGCCGGACGGGACGCGCATCGCCTATCTCTCGGACGCCGACGGCAAGCAGCAGATTTACATCCGCTGGATGGACACCGGGCAAACGGCGCGCATCACGAATCTTGACGATTCTCCAGATGCGATCAACTGGTCGCCCGACGGCAGAATGCTTTCCTTTTCGACGCTCGTCCCCGGCAAGGGTCCGCACCTAGCGGACCTGCCAAATCCACCCGGAGGCGCGAAGTGGGCGGATCCGCCGAAGGCCTACGATCGCCTGGTCTATCGCTTCAACGGCGTGGGGTATCTCAAGCCGGGCTTCATGCAAGTTTTCGTGGTCAGCGCGGACGGCGGGGCGCCGCGGCAAGTCACCAACGGCAATTTCCCCAATGGCGGCAACGAATGGGGCCCGACGCGCGCGGAGTGGACTCCTGACAACAAGTTCCTCATCACGTCCGCGAACCGCCATCCGGAATCCGATCACGCCTACTTCGATACGGAAGTCTACGAATTCAGCGTGGCCGATGGTGCTTTGCGCGCACTGACGAATCGCAAGGGCCCGGACAACGCTCCCGCGGTCTCCCCCAATGGAAAGTGGATCGCTTACACCGGCTTTGACGACCGCCTTCAAGGCCACCAAACGACAAAGCTTTATCTGATGAGCCGCGACGGCACCGGTTCGCACTCCATCTCCGACAAACTCGACCGCGACATGCAAAGCCCGCAGTGGGCGCCGGACAACAGCGGCGTCTACTTCCAATACAACGATCAAGGCGACACGAAGATTGGCTTCTGCTCGCCGGACGGGAATTGCAAAAAGATCGCAGACCACCTCGCCTCCACCACCAGCGCCTACGGTGGCGGTTCGTTTACCATCGCGCGCACGGGTCTGATCGCCATGACCTACGGCCGCACCGACGATCCCGGCAACGTCGCCATCGTCAGCAACAGCGCGATGAAAGTGCTTACCTCGTTGAATGAAGAGCTTCTCGCGCAAAAAAAGCCCGGCCACGTGGAAGAATTCTGGTATGAGTCTTCGAAAGACAAGCGCAAAATCCAGGGCTGGATTATTCATCCTCCGGATTTCGCCGCTTCCAAGAAATATCCGCTCATTCTGGAGATTCACGGCGGGCCGTTCGGCGATTACGGCGACCGCTTCGATTTTGAGAAACAGGTGTGGGCTTCCATGGGTTACGTCGTGCTCTACACGAACCCGCGCGGCAGCACGAGTTACGGCGAGGAGTTCGCCAACTTGATTCACCACGCGTACCCGGGCGACGACTTCGACGATTTGAACAGCGGCGTGGACGCGGTAGTGGCGAAGGGATACATCGACACAAACAATCTTTTCGTGACCGGAGGCAGCGGAGGCGGCGTGCTGACCTGCTGGACCATCGAGCATACCGAGCGCTTCCGCGCCGCAGCGTCGCTCTATCCGGTCATCAACTGGTACAGCTTTGTGCTTACTTCGGACATTCCGTGGGTCTCCCAATACTGGTTCCCCGGAAATCCCTGGGACAACACCGAACAGTACAGGCAGCGCTCGCTGACGAATCTCGTGGCGAAGGTGAAGACGCCGACATTGGTGATGACCGGCGAAGCCGACTATCGCACGCCCATTTCCGAGGCCGAGCAGTTCTATGAGGCACTCAAGCTCCTGAATATTGATAGCGTGCTCGTGCGCGTTCCGGAAGAGCCGCATGGCATCGGCCGCCGCCCAAGCCACCACATCGCGAAAATGCTCTACGTAGCCGGCTGGTTCGAGCAGCACAAAGCGAAGTAGTTGGGGTCTTGCAAAAACAGTTCGTACAGGACTTGAGTTGACCGGCAGCGCGCGCTTTTGTCCCAGGCATTTATGTTGTGTTTATGTTTCGGGGTTTAGAACTAGTTGGCTCACAGCCCACGGGAAGATTTCCAAGCCAAAGAGGAAACAAAACATGCGCAAACAAACAGCTTTCGTTGGCCTCATCAGCTTCGCATTCGTCGCGATGATCTTTGCCGCTTCGCAAACGCTTTCCGCCGCGCCCGGCGCTTCCGGGTACAAGGTGATCAAGACGGTCCCGCTCGGCGGTGAAGGCGGATGGGATTACGTGTACGTGGACAGCGCCGCCCGGCGCGTCTACATCTCGCGCGGAACGCATACGGTGGTGATGGACGCGGACAACTACAGCGTGGTTGGCGATATTCCCGACACGCAAGGTGTGCATGGCATCGCCATCGCCACCGACCTGGGCCGCGGCTTCACCAGCAACGGACGTACAGATGATGTGACGATTTTTGACCTGAAAACGCTCAAGCCCATTGGCCGCGTCAAGACCGATGCGAATCCCGACGCCATCGTTTACGAGCCAGTCAGCAAGCGCGTCTTCACCTTCAACGGACGCGGAAAGAACACCACCGCCATCAACGCTGCGGATGGAACAGTGGCCGGGACGATTCCTCTGGGCGGCAAACCCGAATTCGCCGCCGTGGACGGTAAGGGGACGATCTACGTCAACAATGAAGACACCTCCGAGCTATATCATCTCGACGCGCAAGGGCTCAAGGAACTTCACAAGTGGCCCTTGGCGCCTTGCAAATCGCCTTCCGGCCTCTCGATGGACACGAAAAACCGGCGCCTCTACGCCGTTTGTGATGACAAAGTGTCCGTGGTGGTGAACGCGGACACGGGCAAAGTCGTGGCCACGCCTGAAATTGGCAATGGCCCGGACGCCTCCGCGTTCGATCCAGAAGCGGGGAATTTCTTCGCTTCGTGCGGAGAAGGCATTCTGACGGTTGTGCACGAGGACTCGCCCGACAAGTTCACCGTGGTCGAGAACGTTCCCACCAAGCGGAGCGCGCGAACCATGGGACTCGACACGAAGACGCACAATATCTTCATGCCGGCCGCGGATTTTGATCCGCCCGCTCCCGGAGAACGCCGCAGGAAAATGAAGCCCGATTCGTTCGTGATTGTGGTGGTGGGAAAATAATCGAAGTACCATCGAAAAAATCTGCGCTTAGACACTAAAGGCGCCCCGGTTGCAAAGGGCGCCTTTATTTTTTGACCCCGAAATCCTCAGTCCACTCCGAGGATTACAGGTGATGCGGCACTTTCTTGGCGTTGGCGCTTGCCGGCGGAACGGCGTGCCGGTGTGGAGCAGTGAGGGTTGTGCCCTGGACGTTGGTGAAGGGCGCGCTCGGTGCGAACGTCGGGAGGTTGTGCGCGCGCACTTGGGTGGCCGCCTCGAAGCCGGACGCCAGCTTGATCAGGGTGGGCTCGCTAAACGCCGTTCCGAAGAAGCTGATTCCCAGCGGAACGCCGTACTGCGTGCAGTTCGTTGGTTGCGTCGGTGATGCGCAGAGCTTGGGGAAAGCCGCAGGCACCTGGATGATCGGGTACCCCGGCCCAGCCGCCAAACCGGATGACCCGAAGATGAAGTGGTCACCGTAGAGGAGATCGGTGACCCAGGCGGGATTATCCGTGGCCGTGACCACCGCGTCGAGTTTGAACTGGGCGAGCGCGGCGTCAATGCCATTCACACCCGCGTTGTGGTCGATGGCCAGTGCCTGGTTGTAGGTCAACCCCCCAAATACGGGCTGTGGGTCGTCCGGGCCCGGCGCCAGCGACATGGCCAGATCCCAAAGGTCCTGGTTGAAGAACGGCATTTCGACCTCGGCATGAGCATTGTTGAAGTCGATGGCGGTCTGGAGCGTCCCACCAGCTACCGGCACCGCAACACGTGTCTGAAAATACGCTGCCACGTCGTTGCGGAACTCAAAGAGCAGCACTAAGAACTCGCCATCCGCAGAAGCGAAGCTGAAGCCGGCCGCGTCCAGATCCACGATCGTTGCGCCTGCGTTCTCGAGAGCCGTCACGGCCTCTTCAAACGCATCGAGCACAGGTTGCGGGGTAGACACGTTCGTGAATCCACTCAAGCCCATGCGGGTCACACCGAGCCGGGCACTCTGGAGGCCGCTGGGATTTAGGAATTTGGTGTAGTCGGTAGGGATGTTGGGGCGAGTTTTCCCCGTTCCCTGCCAACCGAGGGGGACGCTGCCCGTCGCGGGATCGCGACCGTCAAACGTGCGGCTCTGGATGGCGCTCAACGCGGCTGCCGCATCGGCCACTGTCCGCGCGTGGGGACCCACGGTGTCCTGGGTATGCGAAATAGGCACGACGCCAGCGCGGCTCGTGAGCCCCACCGTGGGCTTGATCGCCACAACGCCGTTGGCGTTGCCGGGGCAGACGATGCTTCCATCCGTCTCCGTACCAAACGAAACAGTAGCGAAGTTCGCCGACGCCGCCGCGCCCGAGCCGGAGCTGGAGCCGCAGGGATTGCGGTCAATGCCGTAGGGGTTGTGCGTCTGGCCGCCACGGCCTGACCAGCCGCTGATCGATTCGAAGGAACGGAAGTTCGCCCACTCCGACAAGTTGGTTTTGCCCAGGATCACGGCGCCGCCCGCGCGCAGGTTTGCCGCCACGGTGGAGTCTCGTAATGCGGGCGTACCTACCAGTGCGAACGACCCTGCACTGGTCTGCATCTTGTCACCGGTGTCGATGTTGTCTTTCAGCAGCACCGGTATTCCGTGCAATGGCCCGAGCACGACGCCGCGCCTGCGGAGCGCGTCCGCGCTGCGCGCCATGGCCAGGGCGTCCGGATTGAGTTCAATCACGGCGTTGACTCCGGGTCCGTTCTGATCCAACGCCATAATTCTCTGGATGTATTCCGTGGTTAGCTGCTCCGAAGTGAGAGCGCCGGAGGCCATCGCTGCTTGGAGCTGCGCCACCGTCGCCTCGTTGTGTTGCGTGGGAATGCTGCCGCTAGTGCCGGTGTTTTGGGCTAACAACGGAGACACCGATAGGCATGTCAGAAACAACGTACGTGCCAAATGAGTTGTCATAAACTATTTCTCCTGCGTGAACCGAAGACCTGGTGGAAACCACTCTCTCAGGCGCAACGACTGGAAGGCACGCCCTGCCCATGACCCACTCGCTTAGGCCTTTCGGGGGCCGCTAATCTATTTCGCATACTCCTCGGAGTCAATCAGGGGAACTACTGAAAGCCGGGAGGCCTTTTCAAAAACAGGAGCGTCCCGGGGAGGGTTCGCCGGGACCCAGGGACCTCTCATTCAACTCGCAAAAGCCTGAAACAGATGTTTCATTCGCTCGGTCTCTATTTCCTGAAAACTGCTCCGCAAGTCGCGCCGCTGGTGCTGCTTGCGGCTTGACCTAATCTGCAAACGCTTTCGCACCGCCTTCGCCTAGCCAACAAACGTTTCCATTTCTTTCTATCGGGAAAATATGAGTTGACAGCCGTTGCCGTCCCGGTGTAATTGCACACCCACAGTTTGTGCGAGTGGGTGAGCGAGTGGAACAACAGCACCGTCTCTCTCCGTCTGCGGGTTCATTCCTGCCTCGGATGCAGTTGTGTGATTCAAGCGGAGTGTTCTGTCCATGCCGCAGCGGGCTACCGGTGCGTTTGCGTCCCACGAGCTTTGCGTTTCAGGGCGCAATCCCGTCCGAGCTTCATCCCATTACGCCGGCTCCCCTAGTGGGTGGAGGCATCATGAAAATCCTCAAGAGCATCGCCATCGCGTTTGTCCTGCTGTCCGCGTTTCTCTCCGCGGCGCCAGCCTGGGCGCAAACGGCCAACACGGGCCTCGTCTTTGGAACGATAACGGATCCAGCGGGTGCTGTCGTCCCGGATGCCAAAGTTCAGCTCAACAACACGGACACAAATGAGACCAAGGAGACTGTGAGCAATGCTGCGGGGCAGTTCACCTTTCCGGGAGTTGCCCCCGGTAAGTACAAGGTGACGATCACCAAAACGGGTTTTGCCACTTTCGTGGTTGCCAACTTGATTGTCGACGTAAACAAAAGCTATCCCGTCGACGTCAAGATGGAGATTCGATCATCGAGCGAGGTTGTCGAGGTCTCAGCTGGAGCGGAGGCGGAGCTCCAAAAAGCCGATGCCGTAGTGGGCAGTGTCGTGAGCGGCGAAATGCTGACGCGCCTGCCTACCCTAAACCGCGACGCGACCGAGCTCCTCACTCTCCAGCCCGGGTCGACACCCTACGATGACTCGACAGGATTCGGCAACGGCGGAGGTACCGTCGCGGGTGCGCGCAGCGATCAAAACACAATTTCCCTGGATGGCATCGACATCACGGATAACGTGATTACCGGCGGTGCGAACGAAGCGCCGATCATTCCGGTCGGCGTCGATGCCGTGGACGAGTTCCGTGTTGGTGTGACGAACAACAACGTATCTTTCGGTCGTTCCGCCGGAGGCCAGATCACGTTGATCAGCCACAGCGGCACAAATGTCTATCACGGCACAGCCTATTGGTTTCATCAGAACGACGACCTGAATGCCAACACTTGGGACCTGAATCACACCCCCGATGGTAAAGGCAATAAATTCACAAAGAGGCCGGAACAGAAGGACAATCGCGTTGGCTTGAGTTTCGGAGGGCCTATTCGTAGGGACAAGACGTTTATTTTCGGGAACTACGAAGTTCGGCGATTCCCACAGGCCTTGTCGTTTACCCGCCTTGTTCCCAGCGACACCCTGAAGCAGGGCAAGTTGATCTTCAATGGTACGACATATGATTTGGCCGCTCCGGCAGGCACCGGAGGTTGCGGGTCGTCAGGAACGACCGACTGCGATCCCCGTCACCTTGGCATTAGTCCAACAGTGCGGGCTCTTTGGGCCCTGATGCCAGGGGGGAATGACGACACCGTGCCCGGTGCCGATTTTTCAAACGGTGCCGGAAATATCCGTGGGTTCAGGGGCACAGTCCCGGGCGAACTCAAATCTGACGGCGTTGGGGTCAAGCTTGACCACAGCTTTACTGATAAGGTGCACTTCTTCGGCCGCTACTCCTATGCCCGCAGCTTGAACCCGAACGGTTTTCAGATTGATCTTCTCGGCACACCGAGTACGCCTAGCGGCTCTCAACTTCGCGGTGACTCCATCATTAGCGGGCTCGACTGGCAACTTCGGCCAAACCTTCTGAACAGCTTCCGCGGTGGCTGGGTGCGCAGTCGCCAGGATTTCAGCGTAGACCGCCCCAGCACTTCGGCGGCGCAGCTTAAACTGCCCGGAACGGCTTCTAATGCCTCACAGACGGGCTGGATCGCATTGGCTCCAGGACTCGCTACTGGAAGCGGCTTCTTGGATACTGTGGTGGATGTGGATACCCAGCGCGCGCGGCACCAGGCCATCTACGATAGCAACAAGCAGTACAGCGATTTCCTGACTTGGACCAAGGGCAAGCATACGATGGTGGGCGGAACCAACATGCGCTGGCTTCCCACTATCCACGATCGCGATGATAAAGTCATCGGATCGGTCAATTCACTCGTTGCCGCCCTCGATGGCGACCACAACTTCACAATCCCCGCCGCCAATCGCCCCCCTGGTCTTGCCGCTGGCGACGTGACCCGCTGGGATCGCCTCTATGCTGCCTCATTGGGATTGGTCGACAACGTTGGCATTCTGACGGCTAGTGATGGACAGCTGAAGCCTCTTCCTTTCGGCTCTACGCTTGTCGCTCATACCACGCTGCGGTCCTATGATTTCTTCTGGCAGGACACCTGGCGGATGACACCTTCCTTCACGATGACCTATGGACTTTCCTACGGCTGGCAAACCACGCCGCAAGAGAGGGATGGGAAACAGGCATTGATGGTGGATGCGGGCAGCGGTAATAAGGTTCTCACAGCAAAGGATTACTTGGATGCTAAGGCAGCAGCGGCAGCCGCCGGGAATTTCTATGATCCCACCATAGGCTACATGCCGGTCCGAAGCTCAGGCCGCAGCAATGTGTTTAACGTGGACTACGGCGATTTTGCGCCGCGTTTTTCCATTGCATGGAATCCTTCTTTTAGAAGCGGTTTCCTTAGCCGTGTCTTTGCCGACCGCAAAACCGTTGTCCGCGGCGGCTATGGCATCTCCTACGACCGGATTAATACCGTCGGAAGCGTGATCATTCCTATGCTAGGCGTGGGGTTCGCGCAGACGCTCACGGTGGCCGCGCCTGCTTGTAACATCGCCGGGCCAGGAACTGGGGGGACGGCTTGCGGTGTCAATGGAACACCCGGTGGCTCGATCTTTCGCGTCGGTCTGGACGGTTCCATCCCAACCCCCGCCCCTCTCACCCAACAATCTATTCCTGTGGTTCCGAAAGGCTTCCTTGCCGAAACTCTGAGCTTCGCCGACGACCCTGACTGGAAGGTTGGCCGCAATCACATGGTCGACTTCACCATCCAGAGAGAGATGCGCGGAAATATGTTGATGGAGGTTGGGTTCATCGGCCGTTATGCCCGCGACCTGCTTAACAATGTTAACTTCAATTCCTCGCCGGTTATGTTTAAGGATAAGGTCTCCGGGCAGACTTTTGCTCAGGCTTACGATGCTTTAAGCGCGCAAGTGCGCAACAATCAAGCCATCACGCCGCAACCGTGGTTCGAAAACCTCATTCCGCTTGCCGCTTGCAATAGGGTCTTTGGGGCTAGCGCCACAACCTCGACGAGTTGCATAGCACAAGTAGACGCAGGGGACTTTACCAGCTACAACGTTTCAGACCTGTTTCTGATTATGGATATCGTCCGGGGTCTAGGCGCAGGTCTGCCAACGTTCAACAATCTGAATATTCTCGACATGTTCGTGCGCACGCACCGAGACTTCTCTAACTACAACGCCGGATTCATTGCGCTCCACAATCGCGGTTGGCATGGCATGCAGTTTGATTTGAACTATACCTACTCTAAATCGTTGGATCAGATAGGAACGGTGCAAAACTCCGCGAGCTACTTTGCGTCGAGCTTTAACCCCGCCTATGAGTACGGTCCTTCGTTCTTTGACCGCCCCCACATCTTTAACGGAACTTACAGCTACGACCTGCCCTTCGGTCATGGGCATCGATTGGGGAGTTCCCCCCACGAGTGGTTCAACAAAATCATAGGCGGTTGGTATACGGCTGGAGTGGTTCGCGTTGCCAGCGGCCAGCCGCTCACGGTCATAGAAGGCCTATCTGGAAGTTCTTTGGGCGGCGGACTCATCTTCGGCGTCGCCCAGGGCGCCATCCCAACCGTAGACCCCAACTCCCTCGGCGGCGGAGTGCATGAGGGCGTCTGCAGCTCGGGCGGTGTTGGTTCGAGTGGCGATGGCCCGAACTGCGGCCCCGGCGATACGGGCACAGGCATCAACTATTTCGCGAATCCATCGGCTGCGACAAAGGACTTTCGTCCTATCCTCTTAGCATCGGATGGCAGAACGGGCAGGAGCCGGCCTATGCGCGGCTTCGGCATTCGAAGCTTCGACATGCGCATCGGAAAAGAAACGAGATTCCGTGAGAAATACGGCTTTGAAATCTCGGCTGACATGTTCAATGCCTTCAACCATCCGATTTTCCTGAATCCGAACCTGGACCTGACCAACCTCCCGACGTTTGGAGTGGTCTCATCGACGCTTATCCCGGCCAACCGAACCTCCAGCAGCCGCTGGATCCAACTCGGCTTGCGCATCAACTTCTAGCTTCAAGTCTGACAAAGCAGAATTGAGGGGAGCGCGAAAGCACTCCCCTCTTTTTATTTCCCAGGGTCACGCATTCCTTCCGTGGACTGGAAGATCTGGCCTTTCGCACCCTCGCTTCGCATTGGCGTATGACCCCATGCCGAGGGTTGCGCCTAGGCCTTGCGGCGGCAAGCAGCCTGGGTGTTGAGTTGGTCAGCGGCGAAACGAGCAACTGAACCGGCACGAAGATTTCGTTGGATCAGCCGCCCATTCAAAAACAAAACGTCCCGGCGGGAGGGTTCGCCGGGACGCTGAGGGATTGAGGCAACTAACGGGCCTTCGGGAAACTCTTTTAATAGTGGCTAACCCCTGGCCTCCGTTTCACACTTTCTAGTGCTCAACTCCCATATTGTGGGCGCCGGCAGCAAACGACATGCTAGCTCCCGCCACCTGGGGGAACCACCACAGCTTGCGGATCCAGGGATTCTGGCTCGTCATCATACGCTTGCCAATGTAATCCATAACCGCCGGACTCACTTGCGTCGCGGCATAAATTGCATTGGAATTCGCAAACGGCTTAAGGAAGGGATTTGCCTCCTGTCCGTAGCCGCCAGAAATCGCCCGTCGCGTCGACCACGCGTCAAACGCGGCTCCGGCGTGGCTCACAGCCATCAACCCATACCACACTTTTCGCTGCCTGGGTGTCTCGACCGGGCGCGTCACCGGCCTGACCGGCATAAAGGGTTGCGCCGCCGCCCGCAGAGGCGCGGGCTCTACTTCCGGCTTCACTTTCGGTTCCGGCGCAGAAGGCAGAACCGCTGCGACTGTCAACGTATCTTTGGACCCGCTGTCAGAGACTGACGCGGAAAGGACTTGCCTCTCGGAATTCGCGCTCGACGCTGCCACGCCCTTTGTGGCCTCATCCGGCTGCGGCATCGCGCACAGCAAAAGTATTGTAGCGAGGACCATTCACCACCTCAGTTTGCCAGTGGACTTGCAAGTCCAGCCCCACTTGCACTAGCCCCACGCTACTGGCCGAAAGGGCAGCAAACACTGGTCCTTAGGTCACATTTTGCGTGGTACAACCCTCTGGTCCTTCCGTTTGCCAAAGGGAAAGCGCCAGTACTAGTTCGCTTTTGTGAAAGGATTTTCACATTTGCGGTAGTGCAGTATCGGCACATGGGCTGTCCAAACGGCGGCCGGCGCCAACGCTGACGCTGGCTCATAAACGCCCTTTAGGGGATGGGAGCTTTAGCTCCGACGTTTAGGAGTCGCAAAAAAGGCTTTCGCCCCTGAGGAAAGCTTCTTATTGGTGCTCTCTAACTTATAAGATATTTTTTACTTACGGCAACAAAGAGACCCATCGCCTGTGGCAACTGGCACACACTCCGCGGGCGGAAACTCCTTCGCCGGCACCGCCGATCACGCGTCTCCGGTGGTGCGCACCGAGAACGCTGCGTCGAGCCGTTTTCAGTGCAGTCATCAGGAACCGCATTTCGCGTTTCGACTTTCGCTTTCGAGTTCCAATTTCCAGTTTCCAATTTCGATTTTCCAACTGTTATAATCCGCGCATCGCTCCGGTTGAACTGGGGCGTGTCCAACGATGCCTGGCAACGACTCCTCGGCCGCCAAGCGCGCGCTGGTTCCGCAGCGCGGCGTTCAGCCTCCCCGGTTTATCGCCATTGAAGGCCCTCTGCGCGTCGGCAAAAGCACGCTTGCCCGCATCCTGGCCGAACGCCTCCACGCGCGCCGCATTTACGATTGCGAAGACAATCCCTTCCTCGCCGACTTCTATAAAGCCAAGCCGGGAGCCGCGTTTCGCGCCCAGATGTACTTCCTCATCGAGCGTCAAAAGCATCTGCGTGAAGGCCTGGCGGCCGAGGCCCCCGGGCTCCTTCTTTCTGACTTTCTGCTGGAAAAAGACCGCATCTTCGCCAATCTCAACCTCAACGACGACGAGCTAAAGCTCTACGAGCGCTATTACGAACTGCTGTCCGCCGATCTTCCGGCCCCGGACCTCGTTATCTACCTGCAAGCCAAGCCCGAAGTCCTGCGCGCCCGCATCGCCAAGAAAGCCTCCCGCGAGGAGTCGCAAATCTCTCTCGAATACATCGAGGAAGTCACCCGCGCCTACGAACATTTCTTCTTCCGCTACTCCGCCTCCGACCTCCTGGTCATCAACACCTCCGAAATTGATTTTGTCGAGCGCAGCGACGACCTGCAGCAGCTCCTCCGCCGCCTCCAAGACCCCGTCAAAGGCACCCAGTATTTCCTCCCCCTCGGCGCCTCGGAGTAAACTCTTCCTCCGTTTCGTATTTTGTAGCAGCCGCCTTCCGAGGCGCTTAGGAGTAAAGACTCCCGTGTTTCCCTTGCCGCCGGGCTTAAGCCCACCACTACAAAGCCTTCTCGCCGCTGTGGGGTCACGATACATCGCGCCCCGTTACGCGCCCTTTTTAGGTCTGATACAGGTCGCCAGCCAGGTACTTGAAGCCGGTATCGACCGCAACGGTGGCAACCGTGCTGCCGCGTCCCAATTCCTGCGCCAGTTGTAATGCGGCAACGACGTTCAGGGCAGAGGACGTGCCCGCGAAGATTCCCTCCTCTTTCGCCAGACGGCGGGCCATTTCGCGCGCGGCTGACTCTTCAATGGTGCGCGCTTCATCGTATTCGCCTGACTGGAGCCGCGGCGGAACGAAGCCCGCGGCGATTCCCTCGACGCGGTGCGGCCCGCCTTTTCCTGTGGTGATCACCGGGGAAGATGCAGGCTCAAGTGCCACGATGCGCGCCTTGCATCCGCCCTCTTTCAACGCACGCGATACGCCGACAAGCATGCCCGCCGTTCCCACTCCGCCGCAAAACGCCGCCAACCCCTTGCCCGCTTGTTCGACCAGCTCCCGGCCAATTCCCATGTAGCCGCGAATCGCGTCTGCATTGTGGAACTGGTTGGTGTAGAACGTGCCCGGCTCTTTGGCCAATTCCTCCGCGCGTCGCTTCATCGTTTGATAAAGCTCCGGCACCAGCTTGCCGTCCGGTGCTGGAAAAATCTCCAAGTCGGCGCCAAAGAGGCGCATGGTTTGCAGCTTTTCCTTGGCAAATCCGTCCGAGGAAATGGGTGTGAAACGGTATCCCTTGATGGCGCAAACCATGGCGAGTGACGATCCCGTGCTTCCTCCGGTCCACTCGACCACGCGCATCCCCGGTCGGAGCTCGCCGCGCGCCTCGGCTCCTTCAATCATCGCGAGCGCCATGCGATCCTTGTAAGAGCCGGTGGGATTGTAGTACTCGAGCTTGACCAGCACTTCCGCCATCGAAGGCGTCACCACTTTTCGCAATCGCACCACGGGCGTATTGCCGATCGCCTGCAGAACGGAATCGCGAATCCCATTGGCATGTGCTGCCGGATCGCTTTGCCCAGCCGAATGATTTTGTGCTGTTGGATTGCTTTGCGTCATGATCTTCTCCCCACGTCTTGACGGACACCCTATGTCCGGACGGACTCCTCACATCCGTTGGAGTTTGAGCTTCCGGCATTGCCTGCAGCAAGAGCCGCATTGGTACGGCCCATTGCATCTTGCCATCCTTGGGCTTGAACACGCATTCGGTATCAACTGCGTGCGAAACGGTGCACTCCGGTGGGATCGTTCGGGGGATAGGGCAGCCGAGGTGGCGTAGCTCCGCCCATCGCACGCCGAACGCGCTCGAGCACAAAACCCACATCGGTGATATAGCTTCGCATCACCGAAGTGGTCCAGCCGTGGCGTTGGAGGACTTCGAGAATCTGTTCGCCTTTCAGCGCATCCGATGCCTGCACATGACGGATCGGCCGCATCGTGTCCGCCCCTCCTCCAAGCACCTTGCTGAAGGCGCTCGTGGTAATGTCGCTGATCCAATGAGCGACACCGCTGTGGCTCAATGCTTCGCTGGCCAGCGCGTCCACCGTGGCAGCCGGCAGGTACAGGAGTAGGCCTTCCGTGATCATAAGCGCGGTGGGCGCTCCAGCAGTCTCGTACATGGCGCGCCGCTCGGCGGCATCGTTCAGGTCAACGGCAAGGCGCTCCCGGCGGCAGCGTGCTCTCTCGCCGGACAGGAGGCGATCTTTGTAATCCAGCACGTCGGCAAAGTCGCTTTCGATCCAGCGCAGATTTGGCGAAAGTTCGAGGCGCCACGGGCGCGTGTCGAGACCACACCCGACGCTCAACACCGTCGTGACAGCGTGCTTTGCAAGCGCGTCCAGCAGCAACTCATCCACGAAACGCGTGCGAATGGCAATTCCGAGGCGCACCACGTTCGCGTGTGGCAACGCGTCGAGAATGGCGACTCCGCGCTCTCCCGCGAGCCGCGCGGCGAACGGGTCCCGCACGAAGGCATCCTCCAGTTCGTTTTCGTGCGCGCGGCATGCGGCCACCATCAGTGCGGTGTCGCTAACGTGGGTGATTGCACCATCAGTGGGCAAATTGGCGGTCATTCTGTCCTAGACCGGGGAAAGGATGAAGCGCGAGACCTCACGGGTTGTCTGCAAGACCCAAGGCGCGAGCTCGAAACTGAGGCGATTAATATACATCAAGATCCGGACCGATCACTCGCGGGCGGGATCAGTGGCTGACGGCGGGAGGGCCGACGCGGGCCAGGAGTTCCTGGAGAAACTGGTCAGCGTGCATGAACACCGCGAAGTGGCCGGCACCTTTGATCGCGACGAATTCTTTGCGCGGCGCTTTTAGGGATTCCACGTAACGCTGAGCAAGCGCGGTGGAAGTTGTGAAATCCTGGTCGCCCTGGAAGACAAACACCGGGATGGTAAATTCCAGGCCCAGCTCCGCCGGTCCGATCGACTGCGTTTGCGGCACCAGGCGATCGGCGCTTAACATCTGGCCGTCACCGGAATCGTTGATATCTTGGACTGAATAGCCCGGGGCAACGAGCGCCAAGCCCAACATGCTATAGATAAACTGATTCGCGCCCTCAAAAGCATTCGCCCACTTCCATTGCACGCGGTATCCTTCGCCGGAGTTATAGGGTGGAGGGCCTATCTTGCTCAATTCTTCGATCGCGCGCTGATCCCCCAGGGCCTTCGCTTTTTTCACCAGCGCTTCGTAGGTGGCCGTGTAGTTTTTGACCGGAAGGTCCGCGACTTGGCCGGTGCCCACGTAGGCGTAAAAGAGTTCCGGTTTCGCCCGGGCCATTCGCACTCCGAGGATTGAACCGAACGAATGGCCAACGAGGATGATCTTTTCTTTGTGGAGATGTTTGCGCAAATATTCGGCCAGTTCGATTCCGTCTTGCACCAGGCGATCTATAGTGATGGTCGGCGCGATGTCAGAGCCGTTTTTTCTGAGCGTCCTGCCCGCACCTCTCTCGTCCCACTGCACAACGGTAAAGTGCTTCTCCCAAGGAGCGAACAACATGAAGGACCATGGGTTGGTGACGTCACCGGGCCCGCCGTGCAGGAATAGCAGCACGGGATTGTCGCGATCTTCTCCGCGAATCGTAACCCACTGTTCGATGCCGCCGAGGGTGACGTAGCTAGATTCGTCGATGCCCTTCGGAGAGGAAATCGCATATTGCTTGGCGTTGCGGGCGCGCAGGAAGGTGAGCAACTCATCAAACTTGTGATATTGCGCGTCCATGGCCGGCGCTGCGGGGGCCTGCTGCTCCGCACGCGGCTGCTGGTGATTGGCGGCTTGCCCAAAGGTCGCACTACCGATACAGAACAGCGCGAGAGAACAAACGAGATAGTACGTCCCGCGGAAGCGAGCAATCACGCTTCGGATCATCTATGCCCTCCTGGACATGACTACGTAACGACCGCGAGGAAGTTTCCGGTAGCGCCGGACCGCGTCCCGGTTTATGGAGGTCCGGCATGCCGCGGTTTCCGTTACCGAATCCGCCTGCCGAAAATGCCGGCCTGCCGATAAAAGCTGTCGGGCCCGCACACACCGGGGGACGGCCCAGGGTTACAGTTTGGACTTGCTCTTCGTGCGGAAAAACATCCGGCTCCCGCCCACAGCTACCTAGGTCAGGGGATCTATTTCGTCACCATTGTTGCCATGAGCGCCACGGGCACTTAGGTTCTTTAACTTTTTTGCACCCCTCAGCAAGGGTGCACTAGCCGCCAAATAGAAAATCTGTTTCAAAAAAAAGGCGGGGCGCTATCTCAAAGAAAGCGCCCCGCCGAAATGAATTCAATTTTTAGTTGCGATCGTCGTCGTCACGATGCTTTTTGTACCAGCCTTTGTGCTTGCCGTTGTCTTCGTGCCAGCGGCCGTAGTCGTGATCACGGTCATGGTCCCAGTGATGGTTATGCTCGAAGCGCCCGCGCGGACCCCTCCAGTAGCCACCGTAGTAGCGGCCCTCTTCATAGTAGGGAGCGATCCAGACCGCGCCAACAGACGGCGGACGCGTCCAGTAGCCTCGGTGCCAGGAATAATGACCTTCCACCGGATACCAGTAGCCGTCGATCCACACATACTGGTCATCTTGCGGATCGGGGCATGGCGGCCGAACGGCTAGCACGCGCGGCTCGGGCGGTGCGCCGATCTGAACTCCAATGGAAACCTGGCTGAATGCTGCGGGCGCGCCCACAAAAAGTGTGCCTGCGAACAGCAGCATTCCTATCCACGTCTTGTAGTTGAGTTTCATGTTCCTGCCTTTCTCCGCGTTCCTGAAGCGCCGCGGGGTTACCTCCGTTGTTTCGTGAAAGTAGCTGAAGCCGCAGGTGAGCTGGGTGGATTGCGGCGTGCCTGCCTGCCGCCTTCTGCAAGCAGCGCAGGGGTCCCTTACTGCCATCCTACAGGGGTAAAACACCTTGGAGAGATTTTTGTTGCGAGGTTTGATGGACAAGGTACGTGCGCACGTCTGCCCTTTGGCCCGACCGGATGTCCCCTCTTTCGCGCAGCACGGCGGGCGGGTGGCGCACCCTTTGGGGTCCCACGAGTCACGATCACCGCCCAGTCGTCATGAGCTGCTATCTAGTCTCTGGATCGATGGTCTGGTCGAGATAAATCCAAAGCACGCGAGACAGAAATGTCAGCATCGGGGCAAGGGGCAAAAAAATCACGACGGCCCAGAGGACCACCTTGGTGAAACCCCAACCGGTCAGAAGCCAGAGGATTGCTGCAAAAGCCGCGACGAGGGCGAGGCCCAAAGCGTAACTGATGTACATGGCCCCGAGAAAATATCCAGGCTCGCGGTTGAAGAGGAGACCGCAGGCGGGACAACAATCATTCATCTTGGGGAAGCCCCAGTAAACGCCCAGGTCAGCGCCCCAGTGAGTGTTGGGCCGAAAAATCCTGCCAGCGCGGCATCGCGGGCAGAGCTGGCGAAGAATGCAGCTGAATGTGGATGGCCGGGAACGAGGCATGGGCAACATGATAGTGCCATTGACAAGCCGAGCCATCCCGAATACCTTCGGCAGCCGTGCTTTCGCAGATGCGACTCGGATGAAGAACAAACTTCTGGTGGCGGCGGTCGTTTCCGCGACGATTGCGATTGTTGCTTCGCTGCTCGTTGGCGTTCGCGTTTGGCCGAATCTCGCGGTTGCCGCGACGGTGTTGCGGTGGCTGGCCATCGCGCTGATCGCGGCGTATGCCACTTCGCGGCGCTCGCTTACGGCATGGATTCTGGTTGGCCTCCTGGCCGGGGCGGAATTGGGGCACGACGCGCCTGCAGTGGCGGCAAAGCTCCAGGTTCTCGGGACGATTTTTCTGCGCCTGATCCGCGTGATCATCGCTCCGCTGCTGTTCGCGGTGCTGGTCGTGGGCATTGCCGGGCATCCGGACCTGAAGAAAGTCGGGCGGCTGGGCATCAAGTCGCTTGTTTACTTCGAAGCGGTCTCGACGATCGCCATGCTGTTCGGCTTGGCGGCTATCAATTTGAGCCGCGCCGGCGAAAGCGTGCACTTGCCGCCTTCTTCGACGGCTACGGCGCAAACTCTCAACGTTTCGCCGCATTCGGCGGTTCAAATCATCACGGACATTTTTCCGGAGAACATTGCTAAGTCCGTTGCGGAAGGCCAGGTTCTGCAGATCGTGGTCTTCAGCATTCTGTTCGCGTTCGCGCTTGGTCTGGTTCCCGTGGCGCGGCGGCGCCCGATGCTGGAGTTCGCGGAAAGTCTTTCGGCGACCATGTTCAAGTTCACAAACATGGTGATGTATGCGGCTCCCATCGGCGTGTTCGGCGTGGTGGCTTACACGGTCGGGCAAATGGGTTTGACCGTGCTTCTTCCTCTGCTGAAGCTCCTGGCCACGATGTACATCGCTCTTGTGTTGTTCATTCTTTGCGTGCTGGTTCCGATTTTGATTTTGGCGCGCATTCCGTTGAGGAATTTTGTTCGCGTGGCCGCCGAACCTGTCACGCTGGGCTTTGCCACCGCCAGCTCGGAAGCCACTTTGCCTATTGCGATGGAAAAAATGGAAGCGTTTGGCGTTCCGCGCCAAATCGTCGCGTTTGTCCTGCCCACCGGCTACAGCTTCAATATGGACGGCGCCAGCCTGTATCAATCGCTCGGGCTGATTTTCGTGGCGCAGGCTGCGGGGATTCATCTCTCTTTCGGGCAGCAAGCCATCATGGTCTTGACGCTCTTGCTGAGCAGCAAAGGAACGGCAGGTGTGGCGCGCGCATCTTTCTTGATTGTTTTTGCTGCGGCCACTTCGTTTCATCTGCCGATGGAGCCGCTCTTCCTTCTTTTTGCCATCGATCAGCTCATGGATATGGGGCGCACCGCCGTCACGGTTTTAGGAAATTGCGTGGCCTGTGTGGTCATCGCGCGCTGGGAAGGCGAACTTCCGTCGTTCGCTTCGGCGAAGAGCGAATCCGCCGCCTGAGCTCGTTGCCAAGCGCGTCTGTTATTTCTGCCGAAGGGAGAAATCCCTCTTCAACTTCGGATTTAGCGCGTTCTTGCACTTCCGGCGGGAGCAGCGGGCGAGCGAAGATACGTGTCGAAGAACTGGTCCACGCGATGCCACGCATCGCGCAGCACGTGTTCCCGGCTGAAGTAGTGAAATTCGCCCGGGTAGATCATGAATGAAACCAGATCGCCTTTGTGTTTTTTCAGCGCTTCATCCATCAGCCACACGGACTCGAGGAACGGCACGTTTACGTCAGCCGTGCCGTGAAGCACAAGCAGCGGACGCTCCAGCCGGTCAATGTGCGAAATCGGCGAAGCGTTCTTGTAGACGTCAGGGTGCTCCTCGGGAGTGCCGATGCGGCTGGCGGTCCAATCGCCGTGGTACGGGTCCGAGTAATACATGGCGTAATCGACGACGCCCGCAACGTCCACGCCGGCGCGGAATAATTTCGGCTGATCCGTCATGGCGATGAGGGTGAAAAATCCGCCGTAGCTCAGGCCCCACACACCGATGCGGTTCGCGTCGACGTACGGCAGCGACTTTAGATAATTGCCGCCCATCCACGCGTCCTTCGCGTCTTTGCCGCCAACGTCCATGTACACACTGGTGCGCCAATCGCGGCCGTAGCCGATGCTTCCGCGATAGTCGGGCGCCAGGACTACGTAGCCCTTCTGCAGAAAATATTGATGAATGCTGTAGTAGACAGCGTAGTTTCGCTGCACGTGCCAGCCATCGTAGTTTTGATTCACGCCGTCGCCGTGGATCCACAAAATTGCCGGGTGCTTTTTGGTGCGGTCGAGATTCTTGGGCACAAAAAGCCAGGCCGGAACTTGCTGGCCGTCGGGTCCCAGGTAATGCACAAACTGCGGCGCGACAAACTGTGTGCGGTCCACGTCCGCGGGCATGGAGTCGGTCAAGCGAGCCGGCTGAGCGCCTTCTTTTGTCGCGATGGTATAGAGGTCCGCGCTGTTGTGCGTGTCGGTGTGCTGATACACGAGCCGGCCGTCGCCTTCGGACCAATGCGGCTCGATGTTCGTTCCCGTTCCCGGCGTGACGTATGCGATCTTGGCGTGCGCGGGATCGTCGCCGATTGTTGCGATGCCGATTTGGCGGTCGCTGGGACGATCTTCGAAGTTGGCGTCGAACGTGATGCGTGTGCTGTCGTGCGACCACGCGGGACGCCAGGCTTCAAATTTACCCTTGGTGATTTGCACCGGATCGCCGCCGGCGGAAGGCATCACGTAGAGATGGTCCCAGCCGTCCTGATCGCTCAGGAACGCGATCCACTTGCCGTTGGGCGATGGCCACGGCTGTGCTCCCGCCTCACCCCAGTCGGGAATGCTCCAGAATTTTTCCTCGTCCACTTCGCGAATGGCTTTGGTTGAGCCGGTGGTGGCGTCGGCTGTGTAAATGAAATACTTTTTGAAATCCTCGGACTGGCCGTCGAAAACCAGGCGGTTCGAGTCGACCCAAGCCAAGCCGCCGTACTCGCCGGGCGTGCCGATGGCCACCGGCTTTCCGCCATTCAGTTTCAGCGCGTAGATTTGGCCGGGCACGTATTCGGAAACGCGATAGATCAGTTTTCCGCCGGAGTATGCGGGGGATTCATCGTGATGGATGATTTTTGAGCCGGCGATGTAGGCGACGGATTTTCCGTCGGGCGACCATGCGACGTCGCGAATGCTCACCTCGTCGTGCGCGATGGTCGATTCTGTTCCGTCCGAGAGCCAGCGGACGATGAGTTCACTTCCCTTTGGCGCGGTTGGATCTTCGGCGCGATTGCCGCGGACAAAGGCGATGCGCTTGCCGTCCAGGGAAGGGAGGAAACCGCTGCTGGGATGGCGCTTGCCCCAGAGGGGCTTCGCCTCGCCTCCGGCGGCGGGAACCTTCCACAAATCGCCTTGATGCACAAAATAGACGCTTTCGCCGTCTTCGCTCCAGAAAGCGTCGGCGACTCCGCCTCCGGGAAACGAAGTGAGGGCGGCGGGCGCCCTGCTGCCGTCGGCGTTCGTGACATAGAGATTTTTGATGTCCGCGCGATCCCACGTGAATACAACGCGCTTGTTGTCCGGCGACCATACCGGGTCGGAGGGATGCTTGATTTCGATGAGCTGTTCGATCGTCAGCGCAGGTTTAGCTGCGGGCTTGTGGCTCGCGATCTGCGCGTGCAGATGGCTCGCGCATCCCAGCTCCGCTGTAAGAACGATGGCCGCAGCAAAAACACGCTTCTCCATACGCATTTGTGCCTCTCCTTCTTCCCGCGGGTCGGCGAAACCTTTTCCGCTGTTCCGCGAAGCGGAGTCTATTTGGAAACACAGTTTCTGTGAAGCGAGAAGTAGCTGCAACTTATAGGAAGCGGCGGGCTGGAGGTGGTCAACCGCCAAACCCGCCGCGCAAAGGTTTCATTTGAGATTCATGCTGCCAGCGGGCGCTAGAACGTAAAGCGCAGGCCAAACCGCGTCACGAATGGATCGATGGTTTGAAATGGTTTAAGATAGGTGCTGTTCGCCGGGTTCACGTCGATGAAGTTGTTCTCCCCCACAACGGTCTGTGCGCTAGTAACGTTGAAGAAGTCCACGACTGGTATCACGCGCCACCGCTCCTTCACGGCAAACTCACGTGACAGACGCAAGTTCAGCATATTTACGCCCGGAAGGCGCTTGATCCCGGCAGGTTGGAGAATGACCGTCTCGGTGCCTTGAGTCAGCCCACCATTCGTCCCGAAGATCTCGACCGGCTGCAAAGGCAGGCCCGTGTAGTGCTGGAAGTTCATGCTCGTCCCGATCTTCCAAGGGAATTCATAGCTGCTGTCCACTTTGAAGATGTAAGTGGAATCGGAATTCAAGTAGTTGTTGTTGCGATTGATATCGTTATTCGGGTCCGTAAAGTTGTCACTGTACGCCTGATCGGAATAACCTCGCCCGTAAGTTCCCTTCTGGCGTTGGATGGTGAAACCAGACAGCAGTTGCCACTTATTCGACAGCCGCTTAACAGCCGTGAACTCGACGCCGTGGTACGCGCTGTTGTCTAGCTTCGGGACATTGGTTACCACAAAATTGAAAGCTGTTTGTTTGGCAGGGCTGAGGTTAAACAGCGTCATCGGCTGGCCTGTCAGTCCGTTGGTGATTGGCTGCATCACGCCATTCTGGTCT
>Ga0126376_10000113_pt1 | contig 34400 bp, 30 predicted proteins | sample PanSoiMetPlot_15_FD_92760 | JGI IMG/M metagenome (GOLD analysis project Ga0126376, IMG submission 92760) | Tropical forest soil microbial communities from Panama - MetaG Plot_15 | ecosystem: Environmental > Terrestrial > Soil > Tropical forest > Bulk soil | place: Panama | collected 2016-02-17 | reverse complement strand
ATGAGCGACTGGGAGTTAAGGGTGAGCCAGAAAGATGTTCATCGGATGCACGTGGTACGGCTCACACTCGAAGGGCGGGAGACTGTAGGAAGAGCGGCCAAGCGTTTAGGGATTTCTCCACGTCAGATGAAGCGGCTACGGCGCAAAATGAAAGAGCGAGGTGTTGAGGGATTGTTGCATGGTAATCGAGGTAAAGCAGCGTGGAACAAAACGGTTACAGAGAAGATCAAGCAAATTCTAGAACAGATGAACGGCAGTGCGCAGTGTTCTTTCAAAACCTTCCCGGCGGCGCGCAGCATTGCGGCATGGCAACCCGCGTGTATGAAATGGCCAAACAATCGGGCTTGGGTAAAGAGCTTCCCGATGAGCTGTTTCTGCAGGACATGAGACCCTAGAAATGAATGCCGCGCGGTCTTGAGAGATTTCCTCCACCGATCGGTAAGCGCCTCGGATGCAGCTGTCGGGCTCAGCTAGTATTCATTGAACATGCGTTGGAGCTCGCGCGGATCTTTTGTTTTGGTCAATCCAAGCATGAGGAGAATGCGCGCTTTGTGCGGGATCAGACTGTCTCCCTGGATAAACGGATCTTCCCAATCCACGGGAATTCGTCCCTGACCGCCACGGTTTGAGAATACCACCGGGATTCCGCTGGCGGCGATTTTTTCTATGCCTTCCAGTTGTTCGGCCGATGGACGGCCGTTGTACGCATAACCGCTAATCACGAGACCCTGCGCGCCCGCGGCAACACAGGCGCGCGCGGCAGCGTCATCTGCGCCAACGTAAGCTGCAATCACATCGACTCGAGGCAGCTCTCGAATCGTGCGGATGTCGAACTCCGATCGAAAGGTGTGACGGCGGGTCGGTGCCGAGTAGAAGCTTACCTGGTCTGTTTCTATATGCCCGAGGACGCTGTGGCGGAAAGAAACGAATCCACCCGGACGCTGGTTGGTTTTAACCACCTCACGCGCCGAGTGAATGTCCTCATGCAGCGTGACCAAAACGCCTTTGCCCGGCGCATCGGGACAGAGCGCGAGCCGGATCGCATCGAGGAAATTGCGGTCCCCGTCGTTGCCAACTTCATCGTGCTTACGCTGGGATGCGACAACGACCAGAGGTTTTTCCGTGCGCACGGTGAGGTGCAGAAAATAGGCTGTCTCTTCCGTAGTAAAAGTTCCGTGGGTCACGATGATCGCATCAACCCGCGAGTCTTCGGCGGCGTCTGCCGCCGCGCGGGCGATATCTAACCAGTGCGCCAAGCGGATCGAACCACTGCGTACGCGGGTCGCCTCGGTAATCTCGAAGTTGGCCATGGCTCGAGCTTGGGGAATATCCTTCAGAACTTCATCGAAGGCAATCAGACCGTGACCGGTATTGGCAATGGTTCCACCCGTGGCGATGATTTTAATCAAAGGCATATGGCTTTCCTACTTCCTGGTTACACTCGCTGCGCCGCACTTTACTTGCCGATCTCCCGCACGACCCGATACAGGGGTTCAAAGTCGGCAACCTGATTCAGGGGAATTTCTTTTTTAACATTCAGCCGGCTTTTTTCTTCATTTATCGAATCCCGCAGCACTGCTTCACTAAAAGTTCCGTCGCGGCTCATTCCTTTGATGATAAACTCCAGCGCTTGGCTGATGGTCTCGCCTTCCCAACCTTTGAAATCTTTCATGACAACGGGCAGCACATCGCGGGCATGCTCCCGGGTGTAAATCATGCTTCGCACCGTGGCGCGAAGCATGCGGTAGACCTGATCCGGTTGCTCTTTCAGCTTTTTGACCGTGGTGGCGAGACCGTTGCTCGGGTTCTCGCCCAAAATATCGCCAAGCCAAATGAGATTGTTGAATCCCTGGCGTTGGGCAGAAAAATTATATGGCGGCGATAAAACAGCGGCTTCAATGGTACGCGCTTGAAGCGCAGCGTAGCGCAACCCAGTGTCTCCCAGCGCGAGGATGATGGCATCACGATTAGGATCGAGCCCCGCGCGCTCCAACGCCGTTCGCGCCGATTTGTCCGTAGCACTGCCAAAGTTGGAGACGGCAATGCGTTTGCCCTTGAGCTGTTTTACGTCGCGGATTTCAGGCTGGGACAGGAGAAAAAAAGTTTGTTTGAGAATCAAACCCATAATGACTCGTACCGGAAGTCCGGCCACGGCGGCTCGAACCGACGACGTGAGCAAAGTCGTATAGTCAATCTCACCGGCGGTGAGAGCCTGAATAATGATACCGCTGCGCATCACGATAAACTGGGGGTCGAGACCTTCCTGCCGGTAGAGGCCCAATTGAGCTCCGGCATAGAGCGCGGCAAAATCGATCAGCTTGCCTGGCGTCGCGATGCGCACGGCTTCGAGGGGCGATGCCGCTTCTCCGATTGCACTTAGGAGGGGAGCCCATAGAACGAGGATTGCTGCTGCCCGCCATCCCTGATGACGCACTCCCTTCCTCGTCACAAACTGTATAGCGTTGTCGTGAGGCCGCTTTGTCATTAACATCCTCTTCACTGGTAAACGCTGCTAAGAAATCCTTCCCGCTCCAATTCATCCATTAGGCTTGTGTCGACAAAATCCTTCCAATCACGCTGTTCCTTCACTTGCATGAATTCCAAAAAAACAGTCGCGTCTTCTGGACCAGGGTTGGGAACCTTCGGGAAAACTTTTAGCCAAAAGTCATAGGTCTCTTGTAAAATCTTTGGGTCTGTTTCGCGAAGGTTTTTTCCCAGCACTTTGCTGCCGAAATCCCGATCGGTGCGGAACCGAGCCAGCCCAGCGACCAGAGCCTTGAGAAAATTTTTCACCGTCTCGCGCTGTGATTTTATAAAGGATTGTCGCGTGGTGATCTGGTTTATCGGGTATTGAATCCCGCTGCCAACTAGATCGTAGAGCGGCCTCAACCCAAGTTCCTTAGCCCGCAACGTGAAGGGAGGCAGCAGCAAACTCCCCTGCACGGTCCCCGCTGCCAGGGAGGCGAGGCGTGTACCGAAGTCTCCCACTTGCAACATTGCAACGTCCCTGTCCGGGTCCAATCCAAGTTTTCTTAACGCATATTGCATGGCAACGTAGCCTGACCCGCCAACAGTGCTGACCGCGACCTTTTTCCCCCTCAGGGCGGAGGCGTCGCGGATTTCTTTGCTCACATAGAGCGTATAGGGGAATACTCCCACTGTGCGCGCGATGATGACCGTATCCGTTCCCTTGAGTCTGGCATTGACCACAGCCGCTCCGCCCGTGGTGCTGATTTGGATATCCCCACCGATCAAGGCGCGCGTGACTGGTTGCCCGCCGGAGAACTGGATCACTTCCAGGTTTTTAATGCCATACTTTTCGAAGTATCGTCCTTCCTTCGCGGCCCAAAGCGGCGCCTGAGTGGCGCTGAAGATGGTTCCGGCTCGGAGTGGTTCCTGGGCCAGAATCGATGCTGGAGAGAGCAACAGGATTGTCGAAGCGACAATGGCTTTCGGCAGTACAAAACATTTTACCACGAAGGACTCGAAGACCACGAAGGGAAGAGAGTTATTCATACAGCATCTGTCCCCATTTCGCGCGGATTTGGTTTTTCAATTCTTCGCTCGATTCGGTGACAGGCGGAAACTGATGTCTGCGGTCGTAGGGAATGCAGGCATCTATGAGACAGCGCGAGCTGTGGCCTTTGTTTTCCGGCGGAATGCAGACATCGAGGGAGCCGCTGGCGCAGCGGCGCAGAATCTCGACGGCATGTTCAGGATCACACCGGGTGGCGATGGCCCACAGCACATCGAATTCGCTTGTGGGATCGATGTCGTCGTCGACGACCACCACGAATCTGCCGTTGTAAGCGCCGCCCATGACCTGGGAAGCGAGGAAGAGCGCTTGGCGCGAATGACCGGGATAAGCTTGTTTGATGGAAATTACATTGAATAGACTGCCGATACCCGACTCCAGGGACCAGACTCCTTTGACGTTCGGCAGTCCGGCTTTTTCTACGCGGTCCCATACTTGGGCCGCGCGAATCATTCCCTTAGAGAGCGAATAATCCGTAGGTGGGCGACCGGGACGCGCGACGCACAATATCGGGTCATTGCGATAATGGATCCGCTCAATTCGCAGTACCGGCGTATCGTCCATCCTCGTGCCATAGTAGCCAAGCCACTCGCCGAACGGGCCGTCGGGTTTGATGTCTCCCGGATTCAGAAATCCCTCGATAGCAATTTCTGTGTGGGCGGGAAATGGCAGTCCGGTGACCTCACCTTCGACCAGATCGAACGGCCGCCCTCTAATGCCGCCGCAGTAATCGTACTCTGAGTAACCAAGCTCGATGGGATTGCCCGCCGCCAGAAGCAATAAAGGATCCTGTCCGACACAGAGAACCACAGGACAAGGGTTTCCTTGTTTGAAGTACTTTTCCATGTGCATGCGTCCGTGCTTGCCCGCCGACGACATGAAGAGTCCGAGCGATTTCTTGTCGTGAACCATCGCCCGGTAGGTGCCGAGATTGAGCCAGCCGTCATCGGGATCGCGGGTGACGGCGATGCAGGCGGTGCCGATAAATCTTCCACCGTCCAATTCATGAACCTTGGGCACAGGGAACTTGAGGACGTCGATTTGACTTCCGGCCATTTTGTTTTCAAACACGGGTCCTGTCTTCACGATACGCGGCGGAATAGGCCGCAAAGTGCTGAGTTTTTCTTTGAATCGGCGGACCAGCTTCAATCCCACGCTGTCCAGCGGCAAGCCGGCCATCAGGGCGAGCCGGCGGTAGGAAGTTTGCTGGCCAAAAAGAACCCGAAAGCCTTCCGGATAGTCTTTGATGCGATCGAACAAAAGTGCCGGGATGGTGCCGCTACGCTCGCGGTAGATCAGTTCCGCCATGGTGCCGATCTCGAGATTCCAGTCGGCACCGTTGACTCGTTTAAGCTCGCCCATCGATTCCACGAGATTTAGCCACTCCCTGACGTCTTCATAGGAGCGCGGCAGATTGCCTTCATCGATAGGTTCGGTTTTCTGTACAGTGGACATCTATTTCCCTTTCATTGTCTGCTTTGGCTAGTCTCATGGAAGGTGTATTCTTCCCTCCCCCCGTTTGCGCGCGGGCGAGAGTCCGGAGTCCGCTAACCACCCTCACCTCGGCGGCATTCCTAAATCTAGGCGTGGGCTCAGTTCAAGCCAAAGGCACGACGAAAATCTTTTACGTGTTCAGCGTTCGTTGGTATGTCCGGATCGAGGGCCACTAGCTTCAATTTGCGTGGGTCCATGTCGGGAACGACGGGCGGCACATCGTGCCGCGCCGAAGCGCGCCGCGCTTTTTGTAGGATCTCCTGGCCTTCTTTCGAAATGCAGTAGTTCAGGAGCAGCTTGGCAGCGTTAGGTTGCGGCGCCTTGGCCGCGATACCGACGGGAGCCAAGTTGACGAGAATGGGGTCTGTAGTTTTGGCCCATTCGACACTTTGGCCTTTGGCTTTCATCATCTCGATATGATCCGGATAGACTACCACGGTCACCGGAAATTCACCGATGGATAATAGATCCGCCAATAAAGCGTGGCCGTTGCGAAACTGCAGTCCTTGCCGGCTTAGCGCCTCCATATATTTTCTGCCTTTTTCCTCGCCCCAATACTTGAGCATGCCCGCGTGCCAGAAATACTCTTCGTCATCCATGCCGAGTTTGCCTTTCCAGCGTGGGTGCAAAAGGTCGTCCCAGTTTTTCGGCGCATCGGCCTTCGATACCAGTTTGGTATTGTAGCCGATCACGTTGTAACCGCTGTAGAGCGACACCCAATAATTCTGCGGATCTTTAAACCCCGTCGGATAATGTGCCGCCTCCGGCGCGCCATAGGGCTGCAACAGCCCTTTGTTTTGTATAACTTTGAGGGCAAAGGCATTGAGCACGTCGTAAGTCGTCTTTCCCGCCATATGTTCTGCAATAGCGCGGTTGACGATTTGCTCTCCGCCGGCCCGGAAGATATCGACCTTGAGGAATGGATATCTGGCTTCGAAGCCCGCCGCGAGCGCTCTGGAGTCTTCGATGCGCATGGAGCTCCAAAAGACCACCTTCGTTTCTTTCTTTGCTCCGGCGATAAGTTCAGCTTCGGACTGGGCGCGAGCGTAAGGTGTCATGGCGAGCAAAACTAACAACGAAACGAATCCGCTGTCGCGCACCATTTCTAACCTCCATCGATTCAGCATTTGATCCTCGCCATTTTCGCCGAATATTTTTCGCCGTTTCTCAGTGCTTTTATCTCCGTGCCGCGAACCATATTGAGCGTTACCGGACACACAAAGTCCTAGCGCTAAACAGACAGCATCCAACACCGCGCGAAAAGCATTCAACTCAGTTAGCACCCGAAAGTTCTGTGAGTCAACCGAGTGGGATCGCCGTCTAAACGACCCGTTGCCTTGACACATGGGTCCGTTTCCACTAGAGCGATGGTCATGCGCGCGAAGCTATCTGATTTTCTCATAGCCATCATCGCGTTCGCTTGCATGGGTATGGATGTGACGCTCGCTGCCGAAGCGAGGCGGCCCGCGGAATGGGAAAGAATCCTCGAAGCAGCAAGAAAAGACGGCAAAATCGTGCTTGCCATTCCACCGGCGCCGGAACTGAGAAAAGAACTCGAAAACGTCTTAAAGCAAAAGTTTGGTCTGGAAGCGGAGCTTCAGGCTGCTCCCGGTCCGCGCAACGCGACCCGGATCGCCTCCGAGCGCAATGCCGGAGTCCGTTATTTCGATGCCCTGATTGTGGGAACCGGCACCGCAGTCACGCTTGCCCACGACGGTATGCTGGAGCCCATTGAGTCGTTCCTGATTCTACGCGAGGTCAAAGATCCAAAGGAATGGTGGGGTGGTCACATCTGGGACGACAACCTTAGCACCAATCGCTATCTCTATTCTTTCCTGGCAGACGTGAGCACAACGAGTGTTTGGTACAATTCTGGATTGGCTAAACCTGACGAGCTACGCTCTTTCGATGATTACCTCGCTCCCAAATGGAAGGGCAAGATTGGTTTCAGCGATCCGCGCGTTCCGAGCTCAGGGCAATCGATCTGGTCATTCATGTGGGATATTAAAGGGGAGGATTATCTCAGAAAGCTAGTCGAGCAAGACCTCTTCTTGAGCCGCGATCTGCGCCAACTCGCGGAAGCAGTGGCGAAAGGCAAGGTCGCCCTCGCATTCGGTATCGGTAGGAGTCAAATGGAACCTTTCCTGAAAGCGGGCTTGCCGGTCAAGTCCGGGCCGCCGCCAAAGGAAGGCTTGCCCGCGAGCAACAGCTTCGGGGTTGTGGGCATAGTCAAAGATCCTCCGCATCCCAACGCCACCAAAGTTTTCATTAATTGGCTTTTAAGCAGAGAAGGCCAGGATTGGTATGGAAGAATCATGCAAAATGGTTCGCGGCGGCTCGACGTCGATACCAAATGGTTGAAAGAGATCGGGGTGGACGCGGCCAAGGATGCGCTAACGGTGCAGGAATACCACCGGCTGCGAAATCACCTCGAGGACAAATACACTAAAGTCCGAGTGCCATCGGCAAAGTTTGCCGAGACGATCCTGAAGTGATTCTCACTGTTCCGCTCAAACAGTGTAACTCACCACGAAGTGATTCATGATCTTACGCTCGCCCACAGAAAATGAAACTTCGAACTTCGTCATGCTGGCATGGATAGCCGGCATCCAGGGTCGCGGGATGCGTCCGGAGACATCCATGTCAGCCTGGATTTCAGTATTAGATGCTGGAATCATGCACTCGAGGACTGGTGCTCCATCTCTCGTATTTTCAAAGCACGCGAAGAGCAGATCGCCTGGATGAAGATTTCTCGCACTTAGTCTTCGTATGCAGGTGCTTCCTTCGCGTTGAAGTTTTGATTGCATATCTGAATTGGACGAAGTTCTTACCTGTCATTTCGGGAAAGGGAGTACAAAGTATGGCAAAGTATCTCACACCACTGGCGTTGCTAGCTTTAGCCATCACGATTACTCTCTGTGCCAAGTCTTCAGATGCTGTTGCGGCAGCCGCGCTGACGAAAATCCGGGTTGGATATCCGTCGCCCAGTGCCAGTATGTATCCGTTGTTCGTGACCAAGGAGGCGGGATTTTTTGAGAAATACGGTTTCGACGCGGAGCTGATTTATGTCCAGGGTGTTCAGATGGTTCAAATCCATGTGGCAGGACAACTTGATTTCACCAGCACCTCCGGCATTGTGACGCTCCAATCCTCCGTGAGCGGGGCCGATTTGATCCTCCTGGCGAACTCCATTGACAGTCATCTGATGAAAGTAATGGGCCATCCGAGTATCTCCGGGCCCGCCGATCTCAAAGGCAAGTCCATCGGCGTCACGCGCTTCGGATCTCTTACGGATCTCGCGCTAAGGCCGGTACTGGAACAGTGGAAATTGGAACCCAACAAAGACGTGAGCTTGGTGCAAATCGGCCGGCTTTCGGATTTGGTGCCCGCCATTCAGCAGAAGAGAATCGCCGCCGGCATGCTCTCTTTCCCAACCTCCTTTTTTGCGGAAAAGGTCGGTTTGAAAACGTTGTACGATCTTTCCGAGTCGGGAATCGAAGTGCCCACAACAACCGTAGCTGTCAGCCGCGCCTATGCAAACGCTCATCGGGACATTGTCTTGAGGTATTTGAAAGCCTATATCGAAGGCACCCACCGGCTGCTCACCGATCGGGAAATGGGAATCAAAGCCCTCCGAAAATACGGCGGAGTCCAGGACCAAGAGTTGTTAGGCGCAACTTATGATTTGTTCACAAGCAAGTATATAAAGAAGGTCCCCATGCTGACGACGGAAGCGGTTCAGAACGCTCTCAAGCTCGTCGCCGAAAGCAATGCAAAAGCAAAGAATCGCAGGCCGGAAGAGTTCATGGATCTAAGCTATATGGACGAATTGGAAAAGAGCGGTTTCATCAAGAAGATTTGGCAGTGAGTAGAGAAGCGGTCATAAATTTTGCTCCAGCGAGAAGGTTAGGTGCTGATGGCAAGCGCGGAGACAACGATGGCAATCCCGATATGCGCCGCAGCCACGACAAAGAGTTTTCGCTGCGATTTTTTGGAATCATTTACTCTTCAGGAAACGGGTACGCGATCCATCGCACCGCCTGCTGTCTTTCCCGCAAGTCCCTCACTAGGCCGGGGCTAACTTGTAGAAGCGGGCGGCGTTGCCACGCAGGATCGCCTGCTTGGCTGCTTCGCTAATTTCCTCGCGCTCGTGAAGCTCGCGAATCTCCTTCTTGACGGTCTGGGTATTCACCTCATGCGGAAAGTCCGAGGAGAACATGAACGCTTGCTCCCCTGCTACTTTGATCGCATATGCGAGGTCTGATTCTCCTCCCTCGATGCCGACCACCAGTCTGCCCGCTTTGATGAGCCCGCGGAGGTAGTCGGCGACCGTTTGCCCCTCCGGCAGGTGCAGCAGCTCTCCTCGAGGATTGACCGGAGTTCCCGCCTCGTAAGATCGCGATAAACGCTCGAGAGCCATGAGGAACCAGAGCGGACCGCCCTCGAGGAAAGCTACCCGCAGGTTCGGGAAGCGTTCGAAGAGGTTATTCAAGACCATCTCCGCCAGAGCGATCGCCAGAGACATAGGATGACCGATAGCATTGGCGCCGGTAGAGACGTTCATCGTGTCCATACCCAAATCCCAGTGCCCGCCGCCGTGAACGACTATGGGACAGCCCAATCGGGCTGCTTCTGCGTACACCGGCCAGTAGTGTTTGGCGCCGAGGTTCAAATGCACTCCCGTAGTTGGAAACAGTACCCCGGATACGCCAAGCTCTGTATAAGCGCGATGCAACTCCTCTAACGCCGCTTCGGCATCATGCATCGGCAGTATTGCGATGCCTTTGAAGCGGGAATCCCGTTTGAGATAAGTCTCGGCCAGCCAGTCGTTGTAAGCGCGGGACGCCCCGACGGCGTAGTCCCGATCCACGATGCGTCCGATGCGTTGCCCAGCGGTGGGGAAGAGGACAGCGTAGTCGAAGCCTATCTGATCCATGAACTCGATCCATCCTTCGGGCCCTGGGTTGTGAAAGCGACCGTCAGAACCAATACCAAAGGAGCCAGGAGGTCTGTGGGTCAATGAGAACTGGATGTGGCTTTGAGTGGGAAACACGCCGTTTCGCAGGCGACCTCCAACGGCTGCGTAGGGAAAATGGCGGGCGATGCCTTCGCCGTCCTCGAAAACATGGCCGTCGCCGTCAATGATTTTCAGCTCTGGTTTCATAGAATTCCTCCTCTGCTGATGACGATTCGCGTCACGGCATTTGAGTCAAGACTTCCGCGAGCACTCCCGGTCTTTCGAAGCCTCGCACCAAAGAAGATGCGCATCGCTTCATCAGGTCAGAATTTGCAGATAGCACCCAACTAGGAAAATTGTCAACATGACCGCCGGCGTCGGCGTATCAGCGGCTAGAAACAGTTGGTGTTGTCTCTGCGCCTCGGTGCAAGCTTTACGGTGTGAAGCGGGCCGCAACAATCTATTCTTATGTTAGAAAAGATTGTCAGGATTGTCGTGTCGGATCATCCCGGAGACTATCAGATGTATGCAACCGGATGGTTACGTTTTCGGTGTATCGAGTAGGTGACAGGGGCCTGATTAGATTTGCCAATCCCCCGTATTTAAAAGATCTGGCGCTTTCGACAGGGCTTCAAGGAGCAGAAAAACCTTTGCTGGCTTCATTTGCCTACGCGGCGCGAAATAAATAGCCGAAGTCCAATTAAGCCAAGGCCAAGCAAGAACATGGCGCTGGGTTCAGGTACATTTGTGCCAGTCACGGTGGCGGCGTTGGCGAGATAGTTGCCGCTAAGTACGCTCTTGTCAAGATCGAACGTGTCATTTCCCGAAGTGCTTTCCGTGAACTTAACCGCGAGGCTCCATGAACCGGCAACAAAACTCGGGTAGAGCGAGGCAGGAATGGTGAATGTGTCGGTAGTCCAACCCCCATTTGACTCACTCAGTAATCCGAGGAAAGTAGACGTGCCACCGGTAACGGTCCAGAGTTCCCCGCTAAGGGATACGTGAGTATGAGTCAGCGCCAGAGTTGCGTTTGCGATTGACAGCGCAGCCGGGGAGAACGTAACCGTGTGCGTGTAGGTGAAAGGGGAGTCATCGTTGATTGTGGTGACGGTTCTCGTGTCAGAGGCCACCGTCCGTGTACCGCTCGCAGCGAAATCGATGATATCCGAGAACGGGATCGAAACCGCGAGCGCTATTCTCGGAGCCGCTAACAGGATCAAGAAGCTTAGTATCAGAAACGTGAGCTGTTTACGCACTTGATTTTCCCCCTGTCAAATAAGTGATATTGTTCGGAGCCGACTTAACCGTGTGATCCAGCATTTCAGCAAACCATATGCCAGCGGTGAGGCATGAATTTCTGTGTGAAGGTCAAAACGGAAAAATTTCTAAGCAGGATGAGAAGATAGGAGATTTCTTGTGCAGTGTAACCGAGATCAGAGCACACGGTCTCCAATTTTTGAGTTGCAGAAGCCAACTGGAATGGTCGCCCGATCTTTGTGATTTATCCAAAAGAAGCCGGAACGTGTGATCTGAACAAGATCTCCTGCTCAAAAAATATGACGAATAAAGAACTTTCTGGAGGTCGAAGGAAGCTATCGCCGTTTGCCGGTTGTAGGACTGTAAAGCGGGTTAGGTTGTAGGACTGTAAAGCGGGTTAACAGTCCAGCCTAGAAATGAGATAGATCGCAGGTCTGACCCGCGGGCTGTGAGTTTTTGTTGCATCGGGCGTTTTGCTCCCGGACGAGAATATCAAAGGCTTTCGACAAGGCGTTTAGGAAAAAGAGGAAATTACTTGGGATCTCCGGGTCGTTCAAGGAATCCTCTGAGATGATAGGATGAAATAAAAAGCCAATCTGAAATCACAGGAGAATAACGATGGCCACAGCTGGAGAGAAAATCTACGAATGGGATAAACACCCGCGGATGCCGTTGCCGGCGCCGCCACAGGGAAGCTGCGACTGCCAATTTCACATCTACGAAGATCCGGCGAATTTTCCGCCTCGGGCCAATCCGCCATACCCGCCAATCACGAGCGCAACTTTCGGTGAAGCTCAAAGGATGCACAAGGCGATCGGCTTCGATCGCGGCGTCATCGTCCACAGCGCGATTTATGGAAGCGATCATCGACTGCTGCTCCATGCTCTCGAAAGCTTGAACGATCGCGATCGCTACCGCGGCATCGGCATTGTCGATGACCGGGTTTCAGACAAAGAACTGGAGCGCATGCACGCGGCAGGCGTGCGTGGCGCACGGTTCAATTTCGTGCGCTTCCTTGCCTTAGACCAGTGCGAGGCGGAAGTCAGGCGCTCAATGGCGCGGCTGCGCGAGCTCGGCTGGCACGCGCGCCTGCATGTGAACGGGGATGACCTGCTTGCCAATTCAGATCTGTTGCGCTCGCTCAAGGATGTGCCGATGGTCATCGATCATTTCGGCCACGTGGGGTTCGAGGGCGGCATGGATCGGCCGGTGATCCGATGGGTGCTCGATATCCTGAAGGAGGAGAACTGGTGGATGATGGTATCCAACGGCAATCGCGATTCGAAGATGGATGCGGGCTGGGACGATGCGCTTCCTTACGGCAAGGCTTTCATTGAGGCGGCACCAGAACGAATCGTCTGGGGCAGCGACTGGCCGCACCCTCAGTGGAAAAAGCGCATGATGAACGACGCCGAGGAAGTCGAGCTGCTGTACCGCTACGTCGATGGTGATGCGACCTTGTTGCGCAAGATTCTGGTGGACAATCCCGCCAGGTTGCATGAATTCAAAGAATAGCGGGACTCTAGACAGCCAGACAATGCGAACGCAATCAGCAGGCTGGTAAAAGCGGCTCGGAATGCTTCGACCATTCGGCTGTGCTCAGGGCAGGCTAAGCATGAACGGAACCGCTGAATCACTTGAAGCTCACCGTTTTTCCTGAGACGCTCCAAGACTGAGCGGTCAAGGAGGCAGCTGTGCTTAGTGAAGCCTTGGCACCACGAACGGAGCACGGTACCTTGATACTAAGGTACCAGGTAGCGGTCGAGAAACCGGTTGCCCGGCGCGCAATGAAGCGATATGTTCCAAACAATTCCAGAATCGGGAGGATTGACCATGGCTGAAACAAGTCCCAATTACTCCACTCCGAGCCTCATTCGCTCGGTGACATCTTATCCCGCTCGGCGCGGTTACAAGCAGGCTGTCGATCCTGCGCTCGACTACGTGACAGGCGTTAAAGACGCCATCGACATCCATTGCCATGCGCACGAGGGTCAGCAGGATGCGCTCGGTGTCGCCAAACTCGCCTCGAAGAGCGGTATGAAGGGCATACTTTACAAAACGATCGTGGGACGCAAGGATCCGGCAGGCACAGTTGGCGGCGTGCGTAGTGCGCTGGAGGCCTGGTGCGCGGAGAAGGGCTTGACGCCGGCACATGTCTGGCCGGGAAGCTCGGTCACGCAGGGTTTTCTCTCGAAGATCGAACCGGCGTGGTCGGCGAAAATGCTCAAGGCCGGAGTCGTCGGTCTCTGGATGCCGAATAATACGTCGGCCAATACGCTCTCCATCGTCGGCGGCAAGCCCAGCGCCTGGGACAAGAATGCCGATCCTAATGCTCACACCGAACCGCTGTCGTGGTCGGACTCGCTCAAGTATGGCCACTACCTGCTCGACGACAAGGGCCGTCTCCTACCGGAAATCGAAGAAATCTTTCGCATAGCTCACGACCATAACGCGGCGGTCTTTTTCGGCCATCCGACCAAGCCGGAATACCGAGCCATGGCGGAGTACAGCCAGAAAATCGGTTTCAAAAAGGGAGTCGTAGATCATCCCTTTAGCCCGTTTGTAAGTTTGACCATCGAGGAAATGAAAGACGCGGCCGACGCCGGCCTGTGGCTTAATTTCACCTTCGACGAATTGTCGCCGTTGCTCGGCATCGATCCGGCAAACATGTATAAGGCGATCCGTACAGCCGGCCCCAAGCATTGCACGCTTTCGTCGGACGCCGGCGAGCCTTTGTTTCCGAACTCGGTGGAGTCGCTTCGTCTGTTGCGCGGCTATATGGCGGCGTTCGGCTGCACGGCGGACGAGATCTACACGATGTCAACCGTGAATCCGTCCTTCATAGTTGGACTTCAACTGGAGACGACGAAACGGGCGAGCGCGGCTTAGGGTACGCCAGACGAATTCAAGGGAAAGAAAAAAGGGGAGGCGATTCGCCTCCCCTTTTTTTCGTCAGGTTGCGGAACCTATTAGTGCACGCTTATTTCGATCTGCCGCGGTTTGGCCTCTTCCGCCTTCGGTACGCGTATCTCAAGGATACCGTCTTTATAGGTGGCTTCGATGCCATCCTGCTTCACGGTCTCGGGCAGGGACAATGAGCGCCAGAACTTTGAGGCGACCCGCTCCACGTGGCGGTATTCAACACCCTCTGCTGGCTTCTCGGATTTGCTTTCCCCGCTCAGAACGAGCATCCCGTCCTTTACTTCCACCTTGATATCTTCCTTTTTCATTCCAGGAAGCTCGGCGCGAACGAGATACGAGTCCTTGCTCTCCAGTACATCCATCGCCGGATGCCACTTCGATTTATTCGGTTGCATCCACTGCGAATAATCATTACCGTCGAAAAGATCGTTGAACACAGAACGAAGGCTGCCAAAACCCGCAAATGGTTCCCATCTTACTAATTCCATAGTAGTTACCTCCTTATGGTCAGAAGGTAAGCACGGCCCTTGGGGCCGTCAACTACTTGACAAGCGTCCACCCCGTGCTTAGTGCGGCGGGGGTCCTGGGATAATGGTCTTATTCTTTCGGAAGAAAGACTTGGGATTTGAGCCACACGAGGACTATGTCGGTCGCTGTTATCAGCGACCGTCGAAGCAGCCCTTTGACAAGCAGCCCTTTGAACCTTGACAACTCGACGGCTCTAAGACTAGCTTCCTGTGACGGCCAGCCGCCTAGGTCGTCGGGAGAAAATGAACTCGGCCTCGAAGGAGAAATCAGGATGACAACTCAGCGAAGCGCTTGTTTGAACTCATTTGCTGTTTTTGGCTTGGTGGCGTTGTTTTTTGCGCAGCCGGCAGCGACGGCATCGATAGAAGAGATCGCGCTGCTCAAATCGGCGGACCGCCAGAAAATTCTCGTCGAGGGAGCGAAGAAAGAGGGCAAGATAATGTGGTACACGACGCTGATCGTCGATCAGGTGGTGCGACCGGTGAAAGAGGCCTTCGAAAAAGAATATCCCTTCATGCAAATTGAATTCTATCGCGGTAACGCGGAGAACTTGGTGCGTAGACTGCTCGCCGAATACCAGGCGAAAAGATATGACGTCGATCTCGTGGACGGAACGGTATCGCCCGTTATGGTCCAGCGGGCCGGTTTCTTGCAGCGCTTTTATTCCCCATTTTTGGCCGACTATCCAGCTGAGTTGAAAGATCCTCAAGGTTTCTGGGGGTCGACCAACCTCTATTTTTTGACTCCCGGCTATAATACCAGGATGGTCAAATCCAATGAGCTTCCGAAAACCTATGAGGATTTACTGAATCCGCGTTGGAAAGGTCAAATGATGTGGTCGACCAGCCGGGGCTCCGGAGCGCCGATCTTCATCGGCAATGTACTCATGTCCATGGGACAGGAAAAGGGAAAGGCTTATCTGCAGAAACTCAAAAGTCAAAACATCGCCAAGAGCACTGCCAGTAACCGGCAAATTCTCGATTTGACCATCGCCGGTGAATTTCCCATCGCGCTCCATATATTCAACCACCATGCGTATATCAGTAAAACAGCGGGAGCGCCGGTGGACTGGTTTGCCATAGAGCCGGTGACAGCCACGATCCAAACTATTGCGTTGGCAAAATACACTTCCCATCCCCATGCGGCGATGTTGCTACTGGATTTCGTCTTATCAGAGAAAGGCCAAAAGGTTTTTCAACAATCCAATTATCTGCCATCTCATCCGAAAGTGCCCGCGAAGCAGGCAGATTTGAAGCCGGGTGGGGGCCGCTTCAACAAGGCATTGTACATGACTCCGGATTTACAGTTCGAAAAAGGCAATGACTGGGTAGAATATTTCCAAAACAATTTTGTGAAGGGATGACGAATATTCCCGTGGATACCCTGCTTCATTTCCGGACTCAGGTTTCGTCGCAGCTTTTGCGCTTCAGATCGGACGAGCCAGTTTTGCCAAAGAATATCTCTCTTAGCGTTTTCGAACCTTGACAAGTTCGGGCCACTGCGACTAGCTTCCTCTTGGCGATTACTCTAATGGCCAAACAGCCGTCATCCGAAACTTTCGATCTACCTCTAAAATCCCGCCAAGCCCGGGAGGCGCGCAGCCTGATCGGACCGCGGGCGCTTGCTCATTTCGACGTGGAGACATGGGTGATGATTATTGTCTCCGCCGTAACCGCCTATCTGGTTTTGCCACCGCTTTATTCGGTTGTGCAAACCAGTTTGTTCACAACCAAGCTCACCGGCGAAATCGATGAGTTTACGTTTCGCTACTATCGGGATCTTTTCCGTGAGCTTCAGGTCGTGGGACCTTTTTTGAACACCCTGTACTTCTCCGTGGGCAGCGCGCTGTTGGCGACTATATTAGGAGGCCTGATTGCCTGGATTGTGACGCGAACGGATGCACCGTTCCGCGGCTTGGGATACTTTACGGCTTTTGCGTCCTTCGGTACGCCTTTCATCCTGTACACTATCGGTTGGCTACTTCTGCTGGGAAAAGCAGGTCCGGTGAATTTCTGGCTCAAAAGATTCCTAGGTCAAACCGAACCGGTGGTGAACGTTTACTCGATGTGGGGAATGATTTTTGTCGAGTCACTGCTTTGGTCGCCTTTTGTGTTTCTTATGCTGGCGGCGGCGTTTCGCTCCATGGATCCTTCCCTCGAAGAGGCGTCGGCCGCCTGTGGCGCGCGGGTCTGGCAAACACTGCGGCGGATCTCGCTCAGGCTGTTGTTGCCGGCGTTTTTTTCCGTCATGTTGCTGATCTTTATTCGGTCGTTTGAATCATTCGAAATTCCCGCTTTAGTAGGGTTGCCCGGCGATGTCCGTGTGCTCACCACGTCGATTTATCTCGACGCGCAAAAATTGCCGGCCCAGTACGGCAGCGCTGGAGCTTTTTCTGTGCTCCTCATGCTCGTGGTGGCAGGCACGTTGTATCTTTATTTCCGCGTCACTCGGGAAGGCGACCGCTTTCAAACCGTGACCGGAAAGGGTTATCGTCCGGCGCTCATCAATCTCGGAAAGTGGCGCGGCTTGGCGGCCGCCGGACTGCTTTTGTATTCCTTCGTCTTGCTCGTGCTGCCGTTTTTTATCATCCTCTGGGCTTCACTACTGCCGTTCTATATTCAGCCCTCGTTCGAAGGAATGTCACTGTTCACTTTGAAAAATTACATCACGGCGATCCACTATCCCAAAATTACCGACTCTATCAAAAACAGCATGCTACTTGGCCTCGGCAGCGCAACCTTGGTGATGGCCTTGACGACGCTTGCCTCCTGGATCCTCGTCCGCAGTAAACTGCGCGGCCGCTGGTTGCTCGATCTTTTGACGACTCTGCCGCTCTTGTTTCCGGGCATTGTCATGGGATTGGCAATCCTGCGCTTTTATCTTCTCGTGCCGATCCCCATCTACGGTACGTTGTGGATTCTGCTAGTTGCGTTTGTCACCCGCTACATTCCCTATGGCATTCGCTATACGCATTCCGGCTTGCTCCAGCTTCATCGCGAATTGGAAGAAGCCGCTTATACCGCAGGAGCGTCGTGGTCGAACTGTATGCGGCGCATTATCTTACCGCTGCTTACGCCGTCTTTTCTGGGCGGTTGGGTATTTGTCTTTCTGCTTTCGGCCAAAGAGCTTTCCATGTCTATTTTGCTGGTGAGCCCGCAAACACCGGTGGTCTCGGTCGCCATTTACGAGCTTTGGGAGAATGGGCAGGTGGGTGAACTGGCCGCTTTCAGCGTGATCTGGAGCGCGATCCTGGTTTCGGTGGCCATCGTTTACTATTTCATCGCTCGTCGCTCAGGCATCCAGCAACAGTAAAGTGACGCGCCCATCATTGCCGCCAATTAAACGTAAATTCTATCGGAGCCTTCGGTTCGTGGATCGGTTTCTTGCCCGGCTCCAAGCCGAGACATCGGAAACCGGACGAAGCTGGGCGATCAAGCGGCAATCGTCACGAAAGACACTCCGACTGCGTAATATTCGAGGTCACTTTTTTGTCTACACTGTCGCTGCGGGCTCCGTTTCCCGCGCTGCGCTCAGTTTGCATCTCCACCAGTAAACGATAAGACCCGCCGTGATGCCGCCCAGGCTGACGTATCGTGTGGCGTTGTTGGAAAGCGCGATGCTCGCGAGGCAAAGAACAAGCGGCGGAATGCTGATGGCGATGACGCCGGGCAGTCCATAGGGGACGCTATAGGAACGCGGCATCTCCGGCTTTTTGACACGGAGCCAGATCAAAGCCGCGAATTCCAGCACCAGAGCTGCTGCATAGAGAAACATGTCAATCTCTATCAGATCTTGAAATGAAAACGGGATGAGCATGGCGAGCCCAACGCTATTCACCGTGATTGAAATCCACGGGGTAGCGTGGCGCGGGTGCAACATTGCAAGTCGTTGAGGCAGCATGCCGCGCTCAGCCATGGCGTAGGGGACACGGGCTGATGTGCAAAGGAGCGCGCTGAGCATCGCTGCCGCGCTAATCAGACCTGCGACCGTCAGCCACGCGCCCAGCCAGCTTCCGCCAATTCGGGCAGCGACAATGGGAAAATAACCTTCCTTCCATGACGACCAGTTCGAATCAATGCCGACGCCCACGGCCACCGGCAGCAGGTAAGCGAGTGTGACGAGCAGAACAGCAGCAGCCATAGCGCGCGGATAAGTGCGCTGAGGATTTTTTACCTCTCCGGCGCAACAGCCGGCATTGTCCCAACCGGACGTGTTCCAAAGCAAAACGCTCAAGAGCACGGCCCAATCGATAGCGCCGGTACGATTGAGCCACACAGAGGGTTGAATCTGCGGCGCCCCGAGAAGCACCAGAACGGCAAAAGGCGCGAGCACCAGCAGCGTGAATACCATAGAGGTCCACCCAACGAGACGAATGCCGCGAATGTTCATCCACGTCATAGCGCTTATTACGCCCGCGCCGATCGTCCAACGCTCAAACGGGGACATGTCGCCGCGAAGATAGGCTAGGTAATCGACAAACATCACGGGATAGAGAGCATTGTCGGCAAAGCTGCAAAGCCAACTCAGCCAGCCTTCTAGAAATCCCCAAAATCTGCCGAAGGCTTTCTCGACCCAGATGACATACCCGCCGTTTTCCGGCATCGCAGCCGAAAGCTCAGCCGTCATGAGCGCCGTGGGGAAGCTCCAAATCCAGGGCAGGAGCAAAATACCCAAGAGAACGACGAACGGACTGGAGGCGCCAACGGCATCTTCCAATCCGAATGCACCGCCGGCCACGCAGAAAAAAGTGACCGCGACCAAACCGGAGAGAGTAAGCTCACGAGACGGTCGGAGTGGAGAAGATTTGTCGCTCGGTGAAGTCGGCGTCGCCACGGGGTTCGAGTTTGTCTTCGTTTCGAGGCGAAGAATATCGAGCGGAGTTTATGGTTGTCAAACCGACAAAATTCCTTTGTCGCATCGAGCCAAAGCTGTTACACTCCAGGCACGATGCTCTGTTCAACCTTGAACCTCTAACATGAAGACTCATTGCCTCGACCAGAGAGGTTTGCGCCGCCGTTGTGTGAATAATCCACACTAGACCTTGCCATGAATATGCCAGCGCGAGCAAGAAAACGATCCATTCAAGATCTGAAAAACAAGGTCATCGATCAGTTCTTGGACGTCAAGCCCTCCGATCTTACCCGATTCAAACGGCTGCTCTATTCTCTGGTCAAGATCGTCGTGATGGTGGCGCGAGACTTTATTGCGAATCAGGTGCAACTCCAGGCCATGGCCCTGGCCTTCAAAACACTTCTTTCTCTCGCCCCCCTGCTGGCCGTCATCTTTTCCATTCTCAAAGGTTTAGGAGTTCACAATCGGATGGAGCCAGCGTTCACCGAGGCGCTGTCCCCGCTCGGAGAAAAGGGACAGGAGATCACCACTTATCTGATCGGCTTTGTCGATAAGATGAGTGCTAGCGCTTTGGGCAGTGTTGGTTTGGTCACACTCTTCCTCACCGTGCTTTCGTTAATGGGGACCATCGAACAGGCTTTCAACTATATTTGGCACGTCAAGTCACCGCGCAGCTTTGTGCGCAAATTCAGTGACTATTTGAGCGTTATCTTGGTGGGTCCGGTATTGGTAGTAGCGGCACTGACGATAACCGCAACCTTACAAAGCAATGCGTTCGTTCAGAAGCTGATGTCCCTCGAACCCTTCGGCACGGTCATATTGAGCTTCTTGAAACTGGTGCCGTATCTGACGTTATGGGGCGCGTTCAGTTTTATGTACATCTTCGTTCCTAACACCCATGTAAAGTTGTCCGCCGCGCTGGTCGGTGGATTGGTCGCGGCCATTCTGTGGCAAACGGTCGGATGGGGCTTTGCGGTATTCGTCGCCTCATCAACGCACTATTATGCGATTTATTCCAGCTTTGCGGTTCTTTTGCTTTTTTTTCTTTGGCTTCAGGCCGGGTGGCTTATCATTCTGCTGGGCGCGCAGGTGGCCTACGCTTGTCAGCACGTTGACTATTACACTGGAGAACAGGCGGTTCTTAGCGATACCGTGGCAGGACGTGAGAAGCTGGGGCTGCAACTGATGCGTTTGGTGGGGCGCAATTTTTATCATGGACTCGATCCCATGAATGTTTCGGAATTGGGCGCCGAACTGCGAATTCCTGCGAACCTAGTGAAGGACTTCATGGATATGTTTCAGCGAGCTCGGTTGGCGCTGCTGTTGGCGGAAGATGATACCTTCGTCTTGAGCCGCGATCCTGAAACGATCAGCATCAAGGAAATTCTGGATTGCGTGAGGAACGGCGGCAGGAGAACGATTCCTCAGGTGGGCAAGCGGAGCAGAGAGGATGATGCAATTGACGAATTGCTGCTCGACGTGGAAAATTCCACGGCCGAGGTGCTGGAGGGAAAGAGTCTCCAGAGTCTCATTCTAAGTGAAACGCCGGCGGGGCAATGACCAAGTTATCGGCCGCGGAACAGCTGCTTGAAAAAAGAACCCACGCTCTTTTCCATAGATTGAGTCATGCCTTTTTGGGCCAACTTTTCAACGTCTAGGTTCACGGCCGGATTTTCAACAGGTCCCGTTATCTTCAAAGGGACAACGATCCGCCCCTGACTGTCTTTGAAAAACGCCATGGTTTTTCCCTTGCCGGTTCGACCCGTCACTTGAGGCGAGAGCGCGGTCTCGATGCCCATGTTTAACGCGGCATGCTCCAGCGTCATCGTGCCATTGCCATGGACCTCCATCTCGGGATTCACCATATAGATCCGTTTAAATTCCGCGACGCCCTCCCCGACAATGAAATCAGTTTCCAGGGTTTTAAATGTTGTTACTTCACGGCTCTGTTCTTTCGAGAGACCGATGAGGCCGGTAACCCGCTGGACTTTTTTGATCAGATCGACGTTGGTCAGTTCGCCGTCTTTAGCGACCAGCTTGCCATCTCCTTGCAAGCGTCGACTTGCCGATGTTCCTCCGAGTGGAAGCTTGACAAATACTTCTCCATTCAAATTTCCTTTCAACGCCCGCTTGCCGTCGACCCGCACTCCTTTGAACTGGCCTCGAACCTGGGTCACCATCCTGCTGGATGGTCCGCTCACGGTTATATCTAATCCCATGGGTCCGGAGATTTCCGTGTCCCGCGGTGCGAGTCCAAACACTGACAGAACTTGAAAAATTGCCTTAGCGTCCAGGCTATCGCTCGACAAACTCAGATTAACAAGGGGCGCCGTCGACAGATGGCTTACGTTTCCCTCGACTGGAAGCAGGAGATTTTCAACTTTGAGATGATTTTTTTTAAGTTTAAGCGTCGCTTGCTCTTCCTGGTAACTAAGCCAGCCTTCCAATGCGACGGTTTTCAGCCCCGGATAGCTAAACGACGCTCGATAAGGAAAAGGCTCGTCGCTGGTGAAATCCCGCACGAACAAATCTATTCCATTGATCACCACCGGCTTTTGCCCTTTTGTTTCGAGGTTCAGCTGTCCGTCTTTAATGCGCATACGGCTCGGCACGACAAAAGGTAAAGTCGGAGTTTCTTGCGGCTTGGAGGGAGTTTTTTTCTTTTTGCTCGCGGATTTTTTGGCAAGGGGAATCTCTTTGTCGGCAAGATCAGCATAGTTAAAAGTACCGTCGGGTTTCTTCAGCAGATTGATGACTGGTTTTTCAAGGACAAATTCCGTGACCTCGAAGCGTCCCAGAAGGAGCGGCCAAAGCTTGAGCCGGAGTTGCAGTTGCTGGGTAGCGAAAAAAGTATTGTCCGAAAACGCCGGACTGTCGGAGACTCTCAGATTCGATAGCCGAATCGAAGGCGTCGGAATAAGGCTCAAACGGACCTCGCCGACATCGACGCGCCGGCGTATGGCTTCTTCGATAATCGGAAGATAGGTCCGCTTGAAGATGCCCAGATCGACGAAAGCCGGCACAACTAGCACGGCTCCAATCAATAATCCGATTATACCGATGCCGATGCCCAGAAATTTTTTCACGCGGCGGCTCCTGAGAAGAATCGACCACGGCGAAAATCACTGCAGGGCAATACAGGTGGTTTCTGGGCGCAAGACATATGGGAAAGTAATTATATACCAACGGCGGTGTTTTCGATAAGAGAAGCAAGTTTCCGCACCGAGACTCTTCGCTATACAATTGATGGTTTAGGAATAATAAGTCGCTGCCTGTCATTTCGAGGCGAAGCCGCCGAATCTCTGTTGAGGTCAAAGGCAGTCGCCGATTTATGCTTCGGCGATTCAAAAGAGTAGCCACAGAAACGAGGATTTGTTAGCATAGCGTATTTTGGAAGGTCATCGTCGTTTTGGACTTGGCGCTGGAAATCTTGCCGCAAGTGCTCGTGGACGGCATTGTGCTGGGCTTCATGTATGCGCTCATCGCGTTGGGTTACACCATGGTTTACGGCGTGCTCGAGTTTATCAATTTTGCCCACAGCGAGATTTTCGTTCTCGGCGCCTTCGTCGGCGTAGAGATTCTGTTGTTCTTGCAGAGCGCTGGACAACTCGCGACGCTCAATCCGGCGTTTGTTTTGTTGCTCATCATCGTTGCCGGGATGGTGGTTAGCGGCTTTGCCGCCATGGCGTTGGAACGCGTCGCCTATCGCCCGCTGCAAGGGAGCCCGCGGCTGGTGGCGCTTATCTCCGCCATCGGCGCTTCTTTTTTTCTGCAAGACGGACTGCGACTCTTCGAGAGTCTCTGGCGCAACACCTTTTATCTCACCTATCCCACAGTGGAGATTCTTGATCGCACTGTGCCCCTGACGGCAAGCCTCGTGGTGCCTGTGAAGTCGATTCTGGTCGTCGTGACCGCCCTTATTATGCTTCTGGGACTTTATCTTTTCGTGAATCACACGCGGGTGGGAACGGCGATTCGCGCCGTGGCCCAGGATCCCGATACAGCGTCGCTGATGGGTGTCCCGGTAAATCGTGTGATCGCGCTCACTTTCTTCGTGGGCGGCGCCATGGGTGGATTGGCGGGAGTTCTTTTCGGTCTCCACTATAGCTTGGTTAATCCTTATAGCGGATTTTTTCCCGGCCTCAAGGCTTTTACAGCGGCGGTGCTCGGAGGGATTGGCAATATTCCCGGCGCGATGTTGGGTGGAATGGTCCTAGGGCTACTGGAAGCGATGGCGGGGTCCTATCTTTCTATTCTTACCAATGGAGCGTTCGGAGCGGAATACAAAGATGTTTTCGCCTTCGTCGTGCTCATTCTTATTCTTATCTTTCGCCCGCGAGGGTTGCTCGGCGAGAAGGTCCGGGAGGAGCGGGGGTGAAAGGTTCCGTCGCGCCCATCGGCGTGTTGGTTTACATTGTCGTAAGTAGCGTTCTGGCTTATCTTCACCCACAGTCAGTGCTGGCCTTCTTGCTCTTTGAAAGCTCTCTGCTACTGATCTATTACTTGCCCGCTCAGCCCAAGATGAAATTTATCTTGGGTGCCATGGTACTGCTCGTCCTCTTGCCGATTTTGGGTTTTATCAACGCTTATTACCTGGAAGTCGCAGTGCAAGTTGGCATCTATGTGGCGCTGGCCCTAGGTTTGAACATCGTGGTCGGTTTTGTGGGGCTGCTCAACCTGGGGTTTGTCGCCTTCTACGCGATCGGCGCTTATCTGTGGGCCATCTTCGGCTCGCCTCAGGCTAATGAGTTTATCGCCGGCGGCTTTTTCCCATTGGCGCCGTATTGGTTTTTTATATTCCTGGTATTTAGTATTGTCGTGGGGGCGATGACCGGGGTCTTGCTGGGATTGCCGGTTCTGCGTCTGCGCGGCGACTATCTCGCCGTGGTGACCCTCGGCTTTGCCGAGGTAGTGCGCGCTCTGGTCAACAACCTCGACAAACCCATCAATTTCACCAACGGTCCCAAAGGCATCTCACCCATAGAAAAGCCGCCGCTCTTCTTTCAACCGGCGCTGGAATTTTTCGGCGCGCAAATCGCCGCCGCTAAACTCTATCCGCTCTATTTCTACTTTCTTGTGCTTTTTCTCGTGCTGATTATTATTTTCGTCACCCGGCAGTTGGAGGATTCGCGCATCGGGCGTGCCTGGAAAGCGATACGAGACGACGAGATCGCGGCGGCAGCGATGGGGATTCCGGTGGTTCGAATGAAACTCCTCGGGTTCGCGGTGGGCGCATCGTTCGCCTCAGCCGTCGGTGTGCTTTTTGCGGCCAAGCAAGTATTTATCAATCCGGAAAGCTTTACTTTCATGGAGTCGATAGGTGTCCTGGCGATGGTAATCCTCGGCGGCATGGGATCGATCCCCGGCGCAATCCTGGGCGCCACCGGGGTTACGATTCTTAACTTGCAGCTGCTGAAGGGGCTGTCTCTCTGGCTCAATTCGGTGCGTCAGTCGGGAGCGGTGCTGTCGTTGCCGTTTTTGGGCAGCTTTGCCTTGGATCAAATTCCGGTGCAATTCGAACCGGCCAAATATGAACGCATGGTGTTTGGTTTGATTTTGATTGTCATGATGATCTTTCGGCCGCAGGGTATTCTCCCGCCCCGGCAAGATAAGAGGAATTAGCGTGGCGTTGCTGGAGCTGCGTGATCTATCGAAACGATTCGGCGGCCTGCAGGCGCTCGACCGGGTCAATCTTACGGTGGATGATGGGATGATTGCTTCCCTAATCGGACCCAACGGCGCCGGGAAAACCACGCTCTTCAATACGCTAACCGGCCTGTATGCACCGGACGAGGGAGAAATCGAGTTTCAGAATCGTTCGCTGGTTGGATTGAAGCCGGACAAGATCACTAGCGCGGGCATCAGTCGGACATTTCAAAACATCCGGCTTTTTTCGCATATGACCGTCCTCGAAAACGTGCTTGTCGGCATGCATTCGCACCTGCATCTGCGGCTTACGGAAATCATTTTGCGAACCAAGAATTGCCAACTACGGGAGGAAGAGGCGCGCCGGCGCGCCACAGAGCTCATCGAGCTCACGGGGCTTGCGGGCAGGGAAGGGGAATGGGCGCATCAGCTTTCCTACGGCGAGCAACGCCGGCTCGAGATTGCCCGTGCTTTGGCGGCCCAGCCGAAGCTACTGCTTCTCGACGAACCGACAGCCGGGATGAATACCACGGAGGCGCAATCCCTAATGGCGCTGTTCAAACAGCTCATCGGATCCTATGTCAGCGCGATTCTTCTCATCGAGCACAATATGCGCGTTGTGATGGGCATTTCCCATCGCGTGCATGTGTTGGACTACGGCGAGAAAATCGCCGAGGGCCATCCCGACGAGGTACGACAGGATCCGCGCGTGATAGAGGCTTATCTTGGGCAAGGGGCATGGGTTGAGCATGCTCAGCGTTAAGGGCGTGCATGTTTACTACGACGCCATCCATGCGTTGAAAGGCGTTTCGTTCACGATTGAAAAAGGCGAACTGGTAACGCTGCTGGGCGCCAACGGTGCGGGCAAGACTACGACGCTGAAAACGCTTTCGGGATTGTTAAGACCGCGACAGGGCACCATAGAACTCGAAGGTAATTCTTTAGAGAACATCGGTCCTCATGAAATTGTCCGGCGCGGCGTCGCCCACGTGCCCGAGGGAAGAAGAGTCTTTCCGCGCTTTACCGTGCTCGAAAATCTTCAAATCGGCGGCTACGTTCGCGACCCAGGCTCCCTTGGTCGTCACTTCGATTACGTGTTCACCATGTTTCCTCGATTGAAGGAACGGCGAAAGCAGATTGCCGGGACGCTATCCGGCGGAGAGCAGCAGATGCTTGCTATCGGGCGGGCGCTGATGGCACAGCCTAAATTGCTGCTGCTCGACGAACCCTCCATGGGACTCGCGCCGAAGATTGTCGAGCAGATCGTGGATAATATTTGTTTGATTAACCGCGCGGGAGTCACGGTACTGCTGGTGGAGCAGAATGCGGCCATGGCGCTGGCGATTTCTCATCGAGGCTATGTGCTGGAGACGGGCTCGGTGATACTGGAAGGAAAATCGAGGGATCTGGCCGGCAACGACAGAGTGCGTCAGGCCTACTTGGGTGGATGAGTTTTGCTGAATTCTAGAAATAGACTTTCAATTCGAACACTCAAACGTTAAGCTTAAAGGAATGCAATATCGAACGAGATATATGAGCTTTGACGGTGGCGGCGTCACACCAGCGGTTAAACTCTTGCTGATTGTCAACGTCGCAGTTTTTGTGATCGTTAACGTGGCAGTGGTTTCCTTAGATCCTTTTCTTGAGTCGCGAATTTTCATGCTCTTTGGCCTGGTGCCGTCGCTGGTCTGGAGCAATTTTTACTTGTGGCAACTCTTCACTTACCAGTTTCTCCACGGGGGGTTGTTTCATATTCTTTTCAACATGCTTGCGCTCTGGATGTTCGGCTGCAACTTGGAGCGCCGGTGGGGTACCGAGTTCTTCTTTAAATATTACTTTGTCTCGGTTGTCGGGGGAGGAATTTTGAATGCTGTACTGGTACCCGGCCAAAGCGCCCCTAGCATCGGGGCTTCAGCCGGCATCTACGGTATTTTGCTTGCGTATGGGCTGATCTATCCTAACCAGATCGTTTATTTTTATTTTCTTTTTCCCATCAAAATGAAGCACTTCGTATGGATCATCGGCGGCATCGCCTTCTATTCTTCGATCACGGCTGGCCAAAGTGGGATTGCCCATCTGGCTCATTTGGGTGGAATGCTTTTCGGCTATCTCTATCTTCGCTCGGGAAATCCGTGGGATAGTTTCAAGCTTTACCTGGATCAACGGCGTCTCGCGCGGTTAAAGCGGCGCTTTCAGGTGGTTTCGGGCGGAAAGAATGATGACTCCAAACCCACGCTGCATTGATGCCAGGTAGGATACTGTATGTTAATGGTGACTCCGACGGAACAAAATAGGCAAATAGCCGCTTCGCCGGCCTAAATCATGGGGTTGCGCGCATAAAACTAAGCGAGCTTGCTTGGATTTGTCCGCCGGGGACAGTTGAGATGAAGCCAATTCAGCTGGCGATCATGATCTTGCTAATAGTGTTGGTCTCGGGAGCAATAGGAGGGACCAATGTCGGCGTCGTCCCGGGCGCTGTATCTCTGCGGCTAGCCCTACGGTGTTAGCGCCACGCCCACTTATTTCTACTACCCTTATCACTATCGGCCCTTTATCACCGCGTGGTGTCGCCTTACTCCTATTCCTATTACGTCCCAGCGACTGTAGGGCCAACCTACCTTTTTTTTGCACGGTTCGTCAGGCCGGCTATTGGAGCAGGGCGGGCATGCTCGATCACCTCGCCGGCACTCATAAATTCCCGCTGGAAACTGCAGCCTACATATGCCCAGAGGACGTCGAGGTGTGTCTATTCCCGGCCTATTAGCGCGTCACTGATATTTCACAAACGTCTTGTCGCAATTCTTGCGAACTGGCCTTGCCAGCGATTGCAAGGGCTGATCAATATGGGTAAGGATAACGGGTTGATCCCATTGTTCAGCCGATGGATAGCCTCATGGCAGAAAAAAACTTTACCCTCTCGGAACTCTACGAGGCTTGGCGCATTCTCTCCATCGATGAGCGTGTGGAAGGCTTTGAGTCCATCCCGAGAAACGATGCGGATGATTTCTTTCAGCAGTTAAGTGCAAGGGATCGCGCCGAGCTCATCTTGGCATTGCCACCGGGCGAACGGCGGTTGTGGATGAGGTTGTTAGCCCCCGATGACGCCGCTGACGTCATTCAGGAAGCGCCACAGCAGGAGCGCGAAGGTCTGCTAGCCCTTTTGGACGATTCGACTCGAAGAGAAGTGAAGGGACTCCTGGACTACGCGGAGGATGATGCCGGCGGGCTGATGAATACTCGCTACTCGCGACTTCGGGCTGACATGACTGTCGGAGAGGCGATTAGCTATCTTCGGCGCGATGCGCGGGCACGAGAGAAAACTGTGTACTACGCCTATGTCGTGGACCCTGAAGAACGTTTGTTGGGTGTCGTCACTTTTCGCGATCTCATTGTGGCTCCGGGCGATAAATTAGTCAAAGAAGTCATGCGCACAGAAGTCATCTCTGCGCCTGAAGACTTGGACCAAGAAGCGCTTAGCCAGCTCTTCATGCGCCATCATCTCATGATGGTTCCCGTGGTCGATGCGGAGGGCCGCATCAAAGGCATCGTGAGCGTGGATGATATCGTCCATGTCGTCCAGGAAGAAGCGACGGAAGATATTCAGAAGATCGGCGGCGTTGAGACGCTGGAAGGTCCTTACCTGCAGATTCCACTGTTGAAGATGATTCAAAAACGCGCCGGTTGGCTGGCCGCCTTGTTCCTCGGCGAGATGCTCACTGCCACGGCTATGGGCCAGTTTGAAGCGGAAATTGCGCGGGCGGTAGTTCTTGCGCTCTTTGTTCCATTGATCATCAGCAGCGGCGGCAACTCGGGATCGCAGGCAACTACGCTTGTTATTCGCGCCATGGCCCTTGGAGAAGTCAGACTTCGGGATTGGTGGCGGGTCATTCGACGTGAGTTCGTTACCGGGTTGGGGTTAGGCACGATCCTGGCGGCCATCGGCCTGACGCGAATTCTTCTTTGGCAGGGGTTGTTCAACGCCTACGGAGACCACTACTTCCTGTTGGCAACGGCCGTCGCCCTTAGCCTGATCGGCGTCGTGATGTGGGGCTCTCTGATCGGGTCGATTTTGCCGTTCATTCTTCGCGGGCTTGGTTTCGACCCCGCAAGCGCGTCGGCCCCTTTCGTCGCTACGCTTGTGGATGTCACCGGGTTGGTGATTTACTTCACCGTAGCGGCCATGGTCCTGCGCGGCACTCTTCTCTAAGTAATCTAATCCGGGTGCGCCTTGAGCAAGCCAACGGAAGCAGATCTTCAGAAAAAACTTTCTAATATTATCGCGCCACATAAGGTTCGCGTCGAGTTGTCCCATCGGGACGAATTGTCCTGGGACGCCCTGAGCCAGGGGCGACTTCATCCGCTGAAAAAGCCCGATAGCACCCTGCCGCTTTGCGTGGTGGAGCCCGGCTCCACGTCCGAGGTTCAAAAGATTGTCCGACTCGCTAACGAAGAAAAAGTGCCGATTGTTCCGTACGGCGGCGGTTCGGGACTGATGGGTGGGGCGTTGTCAACTCGGCCGAATATCGTCCTGGACCTGCGCGCGATGAATCGAGTTCTTGAAATCGATAGTGAAGCGCTCTCGGCACGTGTGCAGGCGGGAATTGTCCTAGAGGCTCTGGATAAGAAATTGAACCACGCTGGTTTCATCTTAGGGCATGATCCGTGGACCGTTCCGGTGGCGACGGTGGGGGGCGCTATCTCTACCAACAGCGTAGGCTACCGCGCCGGAATCTACGGCTCGATGGGAGCTCAGGTGCTAGGGCTGGAAGCGGTCTTGCCTAACGGTGAAATTCTGCGCACGCGAGGGATATCAAAGTCGTCGGCCGGGATCAATCTCAATTTTTTACTGATCGGTGGTGAGGGCTGTTTCGGCATCATCACTGAAGCGACGGTCAGAATCTTTCCCCAGCCCGAGGCTCGGCAGTTGTATGGCATCCAATTTCAGTCGTTCGAGCCGGGATTCAAAGCCATTGAAGAACTGTTTCACCGGCGGATCCGGCCGGCAATGGTCGACTTCGGCGATGACGAGGATGAAACCGGCGCGCCTCTTTACCTAGTTTTTGAGGGCATCCGGGAAATCGTTGAGGCGGAGGCGAAGCTCGCGGTTGCGATATGCATACAGGAAGGCGGAAAACTCCTGCCCCCGCGCGAGGTGGAAAGCTTTTGGCGCGACCGTCATGTGATTGCCCGACGCTTTATGAAAAATCGCCGGCAACGAAGACAGCGGGGGCAAGATGGAATTTTTCGCGACTGGATTCATGTGGCGTTGCCTGCATCGAAGGTGCTTCCGTTTAGAAGAGCGTCGCGAGCTATCATCGAAAAGCACGGAGTGAGGCTTCAGGAAAGCGGTCTCTGGGTTCAGCCCGAGCTATTCTCCTTGCGCCTGGGAGCTGAAGAGGGCCAGATCCCCGACCCTCAACTCGCTCTTGAAGAGACTGTCGAGGAACTACTCCGTCTGGTGCAGAAGTTGGGCGGGTCCATGGAATATACTCACGGAGTCGGCGTAAAGCTCGCTCCTCTGATGGCTGAAGAACATGGATACGGCCTGGAGGTCATGCGCCGAATTAAAAAGACGCTTGATCCCAACTCCATTATGAATCCTGGGAAGATGGGGCTTTAGTCTCGAGTCTTTTTTGCGCGCCTCTCCGATCTTGTTCCACGGTCGAAAGATTCCTTCGAAGTTCAGGACGGGCGAAGCGCCCCCTTGACTTTGAACGACCTATTCCTCCGCGGTTCACGCCTCGCTCAGTGTAGATTAATTGCCCAGTCCGGTTCGTTGATTGCCAAAAGCCAAAGCGCTAGCATTGTGCGGGAAGACAAATGCAAACGATTGTTTCGCTGATTCTCATTTTCCTCTTCATCGCTAGTTGTGTTTCGGCGCCTTATACCGGGCGAAGCCAGCTTATGCTGGTGTCGGAAACTGATGAAGTAGCATCGGGTCAACTGGCCTATCGCCAGATATTGCGCGACAGTGTGTCAACGTCTGACCAGGAAGCGCTGCGAATGGTCCGCACGGTCGGGGAGCGAATCGCGGCGGCCGCGAATAAGCCCGATTACCGCTGGGAGTTCCGGGTAATCAACGATCCGGAAACGGTCAATGCCTTTTGCGTTCCGGGAGGCAAGGTGGCGGTCTATACCGGCATCTTTCCGATGGCGCGGGATGAAGCGGGACTGGCAGTTGTGCTCGGACACGAAGTGGCGCACGCGCTGCTGCGCCATGCCGGAGAGCGCATGAGCCAAGCCGAGGTCTTGGGGGCAGGCATGGCACTTGCTGGAGCTTCCGGCATCAATCCGCAAATTCTGCAAGCGCTCGGCCTTGGTGCGTCGGTGGGACTGATACTGCCGTTCAGCCGCTCCCAAGAGTCGGAAGCCGACCATGTCGGCTTGATTCTTATGGCGAAGGCCGGCTATGATCCCCGAGTTGCTTTAGACGTTTGGGATCGGATGGCGCGCAAAGAAAAGGGCGCCCCGCCTGCCTTTCTCTCCACCCATCCGGGGTACGAAACACGCGTGCAGCAACTGCGATCGTTCATGCCCGAAGCGCTTTCTTACTATCAACCGACAAACTCCCGTGTTGAGTTATTGCCCTCACCCGAATCCATCGATTCTCCTACCGCCATGGCCGAGAGAGAATTATTGAAAAGGATTCAGGCCATCAACAATTACGTGGGCGAGCAAAACGGCGAACGGCCGGTCGTCGAAGCGCTAGCCTATCAACTGCGTTTAAATCCCCAGACGATCGTTCAAGAGCGTCAACAGCTCCGAGTCGGTTACGGTCAATACACCGCCTTGAGAGGCCTTTCCTATCTGGGCCGGGGATCCATCACTCATATCATTGCGGATTATCAAGTTGGCCGATCATGGTCCGAGATCGCACAAAGCAACGGTAGCAGAGTCAACGATTTGACAGCCTGGATAGGCGATGTGATGAGGACAACGAATGACCGGGTTCGTCAACTGAGAAGCCAACCGTATCGGCCGGGCTATCGGATCAGATAGGGCCTGCGCGTGGCCGACTAAAATAAAAACAGCCGGGCTATCCGTTCACGCGCGTGGTGCTGAAGTCGCTTTGACATTGGTGAGAGATCGAGATAATAAAATATGTAGGAGTTCTGGTCGGGAGCGGTGAGCATAACCAAAAGCGAACAATATTTCTTGACAAACGGTCGAAGCAGAGAGATGCACCCTGAGGGGTGCATCTCTTTTTTTGCGCATATCGGGGGAAAAGAAGTTGCACGCACAGATTGAAATTCTAGCCACATTGCAGACGGTCGATCGCGAAATAAAAGAGCAAAACGACATCAAACAAGAATTACTCGGGGAGCTTCAAACAAAGGACAAGGAAATTGAAGCAAAAAAGCGAGAAATCTCGTTGCTTACTGCCACTTATTCAGAAAGGGAAAAGCTTCGCCTGGAGAAAGACCGAGTGCTGCAGGACGAGAGCAAGAAAACGATGGACCGGCGGATGCGGATGGCGCGCATCAAGAATGTAAAAGAACTGCAAGCGTTGCAGCGGGAAATTGAGCAGATTAAGCAGAATAACGGCGAGTTGGAAGAAGCGCTCATCACGATGATGGAGGAAATCGAGGGCATAAAGGAAGCCATAAAATCGAAAGAAGAAGAGCTGGCGAAGATCCAGGACGAGTGGAGGAAAAAACAAGACGAGATGCGCGCGCAAATTTCCGGTATCGATCAAGCCGTCTCCGAAGCTGCTATGCGACGACAAAGTATCGCTTCCCAGGTGACGCGCGATTTGATGTCTCGATACGAGTTGATCTTTTCACGGCGCGGCGGTACGGCGGTGGTAGAGGTGGCGGGGGGAATTTGCCAAGGCTGTTTCATGAATATTCCGCCACAGCTCTGGAACGAAATTATCAAGAGCGAGAAAGTTAATCTGTGCCCGAGTTGTCAACGCATTCTTTATTATAGACCTCCTCCGGTGGAAGAGAAGTCCGCTTAACGACGATCAGCTATCCTACTCGTCCGCGTGTTTTTGCTGCCCTAAGTGCCGGTAGTAAATTCGTAGTTGTTTCCAAACAGTCTAAAGCCAAGGGAATATGGGGTCGCATGGCTAGCACCCCAGACTTAACGAAAGCCGAGATCTTTGTGGAGCATGGCGTGACTGAAACAAACGGCAAATGGCTCTTGATGGTCGATGGTGCAGCGCGAGGGAATCCGGGAACTGCCGGATGTGGAGCCGTTATCTATGACGAAACTGGAGCCGTAGTGAGGGAACTTAGCCGGTACCTCGGTCAGGCGACCAACAATGTCGCAGAGTATCAAGGCTTGCTGATGGGACTAGAGGCGCTCATTCAGCTAGGCAGAAAAAGAATAATTGTGCAAAGCGATTCGCAACTCTTGGTGCGCCAGGTGAATGGCGAGTATCGAGTCAAAGACGAAAAGCTCAAGCGCCTTTTTGAACGGGCCATGACTTTGTTGCGTCAATTTGATAGCGTTCAGATTGTTCACGTGCCGCGAGAACTAAACAAGTTAGCCGATCGATTGGCTAACCAAGGCATCGACGATGCACTCAAGCAGCGTTCCTTGGGCTAAAGCGGATCAAGCAATCGCCCTTCCCGATGGGAGGGAGGAAAGTCCGGACTCCAGAGGACAGGGTGGCCGCTAACGGCGGCTCCGAGTGATCGGGGGAAAGTACCACAGAAAACATACCGCTCTAAGCCTAACGCTTAGGGTAAGGTTGAAAAGGCGAGGTAAGAGCTCACCGGTCCATCAGTAATGATGGACGCTTGGCAAACCCCACCTGGAGCAAGACCAAATAGGAGGGTTGGGTGGTCCGCCCATAACCCTCGGGTAAGGTCGCTTGATCCCGTGAGCAATTGCGGGGCAAGATGAATGATCGCTGTGACTTCCATTAGAAGTCATTACAGAATCCGGCTTATCGATCCACTTTAGCCTACTTTGCGCCCTTCGAACCCCCGGTTGGCGGCAAACAATATGTGGTAGTGACCTCCCTGGTGAGGCCCACGTATTGATTGCCCTAAAATTAAAAGCTCAAAAATCTCCAAAAAATCGTGATTCTTATTGACAACTTAGTACTAAGTAAAATATAAGTGGCGCCTAGGTGGGATAAAGTGGGAATATTTCCCATTTCAGTCCTACTTTGGATCCGCTGAGCATGTTCCGTGGAAATGTTGAACATACCCTAGACGCAAAAGGGCGTCTTAGCATACCGGCAAAACTCCGCGAGTT
>Ga0126376_10000112_pt1 | contig 34466 bp, 55 predicted proteins | sample PanSoiMetPlot_15_FD_92760 | JGI IMG/M metagenome (GOLD analysis project Ga0126376, IMG submission 92760) | Tropical forest soil microbial communities from Panama - MetaG Plot_15 | ecosystem: Environmental > Terrestrial > Soil > Tropical forest > Bulk soil | place: Panama | collected 2016-02-17 | reverse complement strand
TCAGATGAGCGAAGAAAGGCCAGTGGCGGACAACGAGCTTCAGTCAACCGAGGTCTACCTCCAGCGGATCTCAAGGGACATCCGTGAGTTGGTGCTTCTTAACCGCGAACTCCTGCGGTACACAAGGGAAGCTGAGGCCGAGATTCCTGAAAAAGTTCGGCGCTTCATGAACTACTTCCACGATGTCCATGACATCATCTACGCCTACGAAGAGCGCGGCCTTCAAGCGCCAAAGCATATCTTCGACGAGATGGAAAGGCTCCACGATCGGTATCGCCAGATCCTCAAGGGCCTTCACCACGAAGATGGGGCCTTTGCTAAGGTCCGTCGGGAGATGGCTGAGGATCCCCACAACCGTTACGACCATACGAAGCAACTGGAGTTTAAGCAATGACACTAGGTGAATATAGAGTTGGAATCTCGTTCAATCCGGGCGGCAATGAGCAGGTCAATAAGATCAAACGTGCTGCGGCTGATCTGATCGATCTTATCTACAATATGCCCGAAGGCGATCCCTCTATCACAACCGAAAGAGATCGTCTCATTCGGCTTGCTGCCGATTGCTTTGAGACTGGTGCGATGCACGCAGTCAAAGCCGCAACGAAAGGACCAATGGAATGAAAAAGCAAGGCTACGCAGATCGCAACGTCAAGGAGGGCTGGCATCGAGAGCCTCGGCCCTACGCTATCAACCCCAACTTCCCTTCCCAGCTTGGCTCTGCTATTGACCCAAGGGCAGCTGAGAAGATCTCTATGGGCAAGGGCTATGCTGCCCATATAGGCCCTACCGATGGGATGGAACAAGGCCCTGGTGGCAATCGTGATGTCAAGCGATCAGGATCCCAAGGGAGCCACTGATGATCATCCAAGGCAACCCCCCTTACCCGGGCTGGGTCGCTAAACGCCTGGGAGAATCCAACACCCGCGACGGATCGCGGGAAGTGAATCAGTACTTAGCAGACGACGGCTATGCTGAGACTGATCCCCTGAAGTGCCGTCAGAGCGTCTTTAACAAAGGCGTGCAAGGGAGATTCGAATGAAACCCGGTGATTGGGAACATGTCCTTACCCTCCTCAATGTGATCGAAGCCTGTGCTCGCCACGGCACCAGCTTCACTGCCCTTCGGGATGCTGCAACGGCTGAGCTTCAAGCCATGCAGGCTCCCCCGGAAGAGCCCGCTGCTCAGGAGGAAGAATAATGGCACGAAGAGGAATCCTCTCCGAGTACGGACCTGAACGCACTATGGGCTCTCAGCGCCTCACTGGACTCTCTCGCCCAGGTGAGCGGGATGTCAACGACTACCAGCCGCCGACGAGGGTCAAGACGCCCTACGATCCCAAAGGAGTAGGCCTTCACGGTGACTCCCCTCGGCGGGACGGAGCCCAGGGCGGCGACTATGGGTCTTGCCAAAGCTCTGGCGCTCCAGGGATCGGCGGCGACTCTCCGCGGCCAGCTGGAGGCCAGGGGAGACACTAAATGAATCTCGGACCGACTCGTCGATGGGTGGATGACGGCATTCTATATGCTGAGAATGACTTCATCCGGCTAGCGTGGGCGCCAACTGATGATCCCAATTTGGTGGGCCAATTCACTTGGTATGGGTCTCGTCAGATCGGCGTTGAGTTAATGGCAAGACAAAAGTTCGACGAGCAGTGCCATGGCATCACTAGTTGATATCACCAACAGGGCGTTGAGTGCTATCGGCACTCGATCACAGGTAGCCTCGCTTTCTGAGGGGTCAAATGAAAGCATCTCCGCTAACAAGTGGATCGACACCACTCGGCGGCAGATTCTTCGCATGGCCCCTTGGAACTCTTCACGGAACTACAACACCCTGACGCTGATTGCAGCGGCCCCTGGAACGCCAGAAAATCCCACCGCTGGGGTGGCCTTTTGGCAAAAGGGCCTTCCTCCGCCGCCGTGGAATTACGAGTATGCCTATCCTACGGACTGCATCCGCCCTGTGTTTATTGTTCCTCAGTTCAATACTGGTTTTAGTTCTGGGATCCCTATCACTACTGCTGTTACCGGTGGTGCTCCGAGTTTCTGGCAAGGGCCACCAGTTAAGTTTGCTGTGGGTATTGATCAGATTGTTAATGGCGTTCCAGCGGTCGGCGGTCCTGATGTCAAGGTCATATGGACGAATCAAGAATTCGCTGTCCTTGCCTACACGAAAGACCTCTCCGACCCCTCGGTGATGGACGATCAGCTTCAAGAAGCATGGGCCATGTTCCTTGCGGCGAAGATGACGATTGACCTCACTGGAGACAAGGCCCTTGCGAATCTGAGGATCGAGGACGCCAATCGCACCATCCAGGTCGCAAGGGTAGGGGACGGGAATGAGGGCTTGACTATCAACGACATCACGCCGGACTGGATCAGGGCCAGGGGCGCTGACACGGTCAGTGACTTTGCATGGAGCCCTTATTGGGGCCAAGTAGATTGGGGGGCATTCTTGCCTACGTATGGATGACAAACTGGTACGATAACACAGGGGGCTCGCCCCCCTCCCAGGTCCCCGCCGACTACGCGGTCAATGCCCCTGGCATCGCCTTCCGCTGTGGAACCTGCGAGTACATCAAGGGCCAGATCTGCACCAACGAAGATCCCGAGGTCGCCAACAAAACTGTCGACCTTGCTAACGGCTGCTGTAACCACTACGACAACCCCAAGACAAAGCGCCCAACCCTGTGAGTGAGAATGTCATCCAAACCTCGTTTGCGTCGGGTGAACTCGCGCCGTCTATTTTCGCCCGTACGGATCTGGCTGCCTACCACAACGGCCTTGCTTTATGCAGGAACTTTTTTGTCGATTATCGTTCTGGGGTATCTACTAGACAAGGTACAAAGTTTGTATTGCCTTGCAAGTCCCCCGGATCCCGTCTTGTCCCATTTTCCGTGTCCACCACCGTAACCTATGCAATAGAGTTCGGCGACCATTACTGTAGATTCATCAACAACGGGGCGCCGGTCCTCGAAGCCCCCTTCGGTATTTCCAACATCACTAATGGTTTCCCGGCAGTCATCACCGTCCCAGGCCACAACTTTGTCATCGGCGATTGGATCTTCGTCACCGGCGTGTCGGGGATGCTGGCGATTGACAATCGGATCCTGGTAGTAATCGCCGCCACAGCAACTACAGTCTCTGTCTCCGACGTCAATGGCAACGCTATCGATGCAACCCTCTACGGAGCCTACACTGGCGGTGGCACAGCCTCTCGTATCTACACCATCACCTCTCCCTACGCGGCAGCCGATCTCTTCCCTAACCCCCTCACTGGTGCCCCAGGGATCAAGTTCGCCCAAAGCGTCAGTGTTCTCTACATCGCCCACCCCAATTACCCGCCCACGACCCTCAGCTTTGCGGCCCCAACGAATTGGTTCTTCACTACCTTGGTCTTCGCCACCACCATTGCTACCCCCACCAATCCCTTGATCGCCTCTATCAACATCCCCCAGCCCGGCACCGCTACCCCGGCCGTGATCGCCGGCTACGTCTATGCTGTCACGGCCGTTGATGGCCAAGGCCAAGAGTCCCTCCCAGCCCTCTCTCCGCAGGTCAACACCACCAACGCCGCTGGCACTGGGGCCATCACTGCCACCTCCGTCACCATCCAGTTCCAATGGACTGGCGTTGCCGCTGCCTCAAGCTACAACATCTACCGTACCCAGTTTACCGTCGGCAATCCAACTCCGCTGTCGATCCCCTCCAACGCCATGCTGGGCTTTCTCGGTACTGCCCCCGCCGGTACCGGCACCCAAAGCTTCATCGATACCGGGATCCAGCCTGACTTCGCCACCGCTCCTCCGATCTTCCAGAACAACCCTTTCGCGGCTGGCAATAATCCTGGCGCTGTGTCGTTCTTCCAACAACGGGTCTACTATGCCGGATCTAGTTCCTTCCCAGCAACCTTCTGGGCCTCTCAACCAGGAACCTTCCAGAACTTCAACATCTCCAACCCCGTCCAGGCCTCAGACACAATTACAGGAACAATTGTGTCAAATCAACTCAATCAAATCAAGCATATGGTACCAATGCCAGGAGGGCTCATTTTCCTTACAGGACGCGCAGCCTTTACTCTTACAACTGGACAGGGCGCAAACGCTACTCTTGCAGTTACTCCTCTCAATGCAACCATAATGTCTCAAGCCTACAACGGATCGTCAGATGTCTCGCCGCTTGTTATTAACGAAGATCTCATATACATCCAGGCGAAGGGCTCAATCGTACGGGACCTTTCCTACAACATCTACGCGGCCATCTACACCGGAACCGACATCTCCGTCAGGTCCAATCACCTGTTCTTCGGACATAATATTCTTCAGTGGGCCTATGCTGAAGAGCCTTTTAAATTGGTGTGGTGCATTCGAGACGACGGAATAATGCTCTCGCTGACGTTCATGAAAGAACAACAGATCTATGGCTGGGCACACCACGATACTCAAGGCCTTTTCACCTCAGTAATCGCCATTCAGGAAGGCCAGGTCGACGCTCCCTACGTGGTAGTTCAACGCCAACTCCCCAATGGTACCACCGTCTCGTGGATCGAGCGGTTGATGGAAAGGACTCTAACCTATGGCTGTGAGGACGCTTGGGCCGTTGACGCAGGAACTCGAAGCTCTCTCCCAACTCCGTCAGCTACTATCACGATATCTGGAGCCAGCGGAATCGTCAGTATTCTGGCAAACGCCCCCGTCTTTAGTCCTTCAAGTGTTGGCCAAGTGCTGCGCGCTGGAGGAGGGATTATATCAATTACAGGATTCACATCATCGACTCTCATCACTGGAAGCGTCACGCAAGCCATAAGCCAGACGTTTCCTAACGGCCAGCCCTTGCCCTTTGCCGCGGGCACTTGGAGCATCACGCCCCCAGCGACTAAATTCTTTGGCCTTGACTACTTGATTGGTCAAACGGTGGTGATCAATGCCGACGGCGGTGTCCTTCCTCCGCAGGTGGTGGCCTTTGACGGGTCGATTACCCTGCCTGTGGCTGCTACCAAGGTCACCGCTGGCTTGGCCTTTACCTGTCAAGGCCAGACGATGCCCCTTGATGTTGGTGAGCCAACCGTTCAGGGGAAGCGCAAGAAGATCGCTGCTGTGACCTTCAAAGTCTCCAGTTCGCGTGGCCTTGCTGTTGGTCGCTCCCTCTCCACCATCATCCCCATCAAAGAGATGGCTGCCAGTGTCCCTCTGGGCTCCCCGATCCCCCTGATCTCTGGCGACGAGCGCATTGTGATCGACCCTCTCTACGATACCCTGGGCCAGTACTACTTCCAGGTCACTGACCCTATTCCTTCGACTGTCCTTGGGGTGGTGCCTGAAATCGTAATCGGAGATACCAAGTGATCGTTACCATCGAGCGAGTAGACTCCTTTGACCTCCGTGACCTCCTCGGTTATGACGCGAGTCCGGAGGAACTGGCGATTCATGCGCCGTGCCTTAAGGACTCGACAGCTATGTGGCTTGGTCGCGCTGACGGTGCTCCTGCCGCTGCTGCTGGAGTTATTCCTTATGGTTCGGTTTTTTCTTCTCGGGCTTACATCTGGTTAATCCACACGCGGATTTGCGAGCAGCATCCTTTGCGCTTCATCCGCTGGAGTAGGAAGGTGTTGGATGAGATTCGTCGTGATTATCCTATCATCGTTGGCTTGTGCAAGTGTGATAGCGAACATTCACAGGCTTGGCTTAGGTGGCTTGGCGCGGAGTTTGACTTTAGTTCGCGCCCTCTTGAGTGTTTCCGTTTCCGGATAGGGTGATGTCGTGGCAGTAGTTGGCCTTATTGGCGGCGCAGTAAGCGCCATTGGATCGATCTTCTCCGGCAATGCGCAGGCAGCGGCCTACAATTATCAGGCCCAGATCGCGCAGATGAATGCCGGGATAGCAAACCAGAATGCTGGCTTCGAGAGGGCCTTGGGCCAGACGCAGCAGGTTCAGGAAGGGATGAAGATCAAGGCCCAAATAGGCCAAGCCCGTGCTGCCCAAGGTGCAGGAGGCCTTGACGTTCAATCAGGCACCAACGTCGAGGTCCGCGAGAGCATGGACCAGATAGGGAAGATTGATCAAGGGAACATAATCTTCAACGCCAACCGAAGGGCCTATGGGGATGAGGTCGAGGCCGTCCAGGACATTGCCCAGGCCAACCTCGATCGAATGGCAGCCTCGACAGCTAAGACCGCTGGAACCATTGGAGCCTTCACTTCGATCCTCGGTGGTGGTAGCTCCTTCATCGACAAGTGGAATGCCGGCAAAGCGGCAGGGCTAAGCAATAACGATACTATGTTCGGCGGCAACATTCTTGGTGGTCTCTTTGGTGGATAATGGCACAGGTACCTTACCAACCCTTTCCTGACGTCACTCCCGAGGATCGTACAACCTACGCTCCCCAGCTGAACGTTCGTGTGGATCCCAACGCCTTTGGGGCCAATATCGGCCGGGCTGTGGAAGGCCTTGGGGCCGGCCTTGAGAGGGCCTCTGGAGAATTGTTCAATCGCGCCTTGGCAATGCAGCAGCTGAGGAACGAGCAGGATAAGACCAACGCCATCTCATCGATGGAGCTAGAAGCAGGGAAGCGGGAGGTTGATTACAATTCCCTGAGAGGCAAGAACGCCGTTGAGGGCTACGAGCAGTACCAAAACGATGTTCAGGCCATTAGGCAGAAGTGGCGGGACTCCCTCACCAACCCCGCTGCTCAGCGGATGTACGATGCGGAAGGCCTTGCCATTCAGCGGCGGCTCATTCTCTCTGGCGCTTCCCACGCGGCCACGCAGAACTGGGACGCTTCAAGGCTTGCTGATCAAGCCAGGATCGACTCCGCTATCTCCACCCTCCGCTATGGGATGAATCCAAACGATCAGAAAGGCCAATTCGACACCGTCGAAGCCACAGCCAATAAGATGGCTGATGATATGGGCATGGATGCGGATGCCAGGGCCTCGTTCGTTTGGAAATGGAAATCGGCTGCCAAGGCCCATTTGATCGAAGATGTGGCCCGCAACCATCCAATCGAAGCCAAGCAGATGTTGCTGGATTCGCTGGACAAGCGCGAGCTGCACTCCCAGGACATAGACAAGGTCTGGAGCTTCGTCGACGGCCACCTCAACACTACAGGATCACAGACCATAGCTCGAAGGGCCTTGGATACTTACAAGGATCCTGAGGGCTTCCTCGCTGCCAGGGGAGCCCCCAGAACCCAAGGCCTTGATCCCGTGTTCGGCCAGCGGATCGTCGCGGCCATTCAAGCTGCTGAGCAGGCCACTGGAGAGAAGGCTGTTGTTAGGTCAGGTACTAGAACTTCCGAGGAACAAGAGGTACTATACGAGCGCCACCTTCGTGGTGGCCCTCTAGCTGCTCCTCCGGGCACGTCCCGACACGAGTTTGGTCAGGCAGTAGACTTGGCCCCAGGGCCTGTGCTTGATTGGGTCCGCGCTCATGTGGGTCAGTACGGCCTTGGAATCTTGACCGGCCCAAGGTCCAAGTTCGATACCGTCCATATCCAGCTTGACAGGGACAACAAGGGGCCAATCAAAGTCCGCGCAGATATGCTTCCTGAGCGTGAGATCCTAGCTTCAGCTGGCGCTGAGGCCGATCGAGTAGCGCCAAACGATGATGCCTTCAAGGAACGCGTTCAGCTAGCCACCCAGGCCCGGATCAACAAAGAGCGCGCGCTCCAGCGAGACGAGGACAACCAAAACGTCTCCACTATCCAGGACATCCTCAACCGGCCAGATCCTCCCCGGACCACCGAGGACCTTGTTGCCATCCCTGAGGCTCGTCAGGCCTACTTCTCCCTTTCCCCTATCACCCAAAGGGCCATCGATCGTAGGCTTGCCGCTCCACCGCCAGGGGATCCTGCGGAGTTCCAGCGCTTGTGGGGAATGGCCCACTCAGGCGACGATCAAGACCGGCAGGACTTCCTTAAGGAAGACATCCAAAACAACCGCAACCTCTCCACTGCTCATTGGGCCCAGCTGGTTAAGCTCCAAGACACCGTTAGGAAGGGCGGCGAGCGCGATGTCAAGGCCTCTGGCGCTATGTCTATCCTCCGCCAGGAAGGCATTATGACCGAAGACCAATGGCAGGACAAGCAGCTGAGGCCAATGGTCACTGGTGCTATCTCTAATGCCATCGCGGAGTATGAGAAGAACTACGCCAAGTACCCTGATCGGGACACGATCAAGAAGATGGGGCAGTATATTCTGAAGGAACAAGCTGCCGTCCCACCGCCCTACGACTCTAGCAAGTGGCAGTACGGCAACTTCGACCTCCGCAACTTGGGCAACCTTCCCTGGTGGCTTATGCACGGTGGCCAATCGGTCACTGATCTGGAGAAGTCGAGGGAGAAGATCATCAAGCAATGGTCAGCGGTTAACAAGGGCGTTCCTCCTACTGAAGAGCAGATCCGCCAAGTCTACAACGCCAACCTATTCAAAGATCTCTTTGGCAAGGGCATGGCGAAGAAGCCTCCACCTGGCGCTGAGGAAGAGGCTCCCAAGGTCCCAATGAGCAGATAATGGACGAGTTTGACGACGCGATTCAAGAGGTGATGGCGCGCAATAGGGCTGCCTCCCGCAGCTTGATGGGCGAGACCTCGCCGGATGATGCTGCAAGGGCCTTCGAACTCTCGCGCGGGACGGGAGTCCCTGCACAGAACATTGCGCCTGACATCAAGGGCTTTGAGGCCCAGACCAAAGGGTCGCTTGGGCAGGAGGTTATAAAGAACAATGCGTACATCCAAGACTTTGTCAACGCTCATCCCCTTCATGGTCCACTTGTCTCAGACGATGTTGGATCCCTTGATAACGTCTCGCGCAGTTACCGCGGCATGGCTACTAATGCGGCTGGTGCGGCTTGGTCAGGGTTCAAGCAGGCCTGGGAGGGTTTTGAAGCCGACAGGAATGTGATTCCTGAGGCAGATAAGGAGTTTGCTCAAAACTATCCAAGGCTCTACAATCAACTCAGCTGGCTGAAGCACGAGGCTGGCTTGCCGCTGGATGTGGCCTCTCGGCTGTTTAGCGGAGGAATAGAGGCCGCAAGGCGGGGTGCTGAAGCGCTTGGTGCTCCTAGCCAGATGCTCAACGAAGCAGCTGGCCTTGCTGAGTACCTTCTCCAGCGCGGCGATATTAACCTCGGCAAGCCCTCTATCAAGGCCCCACAGAATGCTGTAGTGGCAGAGCTTGGCTCAGTTCGGAGGCTCCAAGAGGCCAACTTCGAGGAACCTCCTCCACAGGCTCCTGGGGGACCCGCAGCAGGGGGAGAGATGCCCCCATCAGCAACCACTGCTGCGGCCCCTGGGGGTACTGGATTCGATCCCGAGATCCTCAAGCGCGAGATGGACCGGCTGGAGCCCTGGATCAAGGCCGGGCGGGAGCCGCCCCTTGGGGTCAGCCCTCTCTACGATTCCACAAGGGAAGACCTTGCTAAGGCCCAGCAGGATTCGATCAAGCAGGCCTTGGATGATGGGGATCAAACTGCCCTGAAGGCCCGCGATCCTGCCAAGTTCAACGAGTTCCTCACTCGCCATCCTGACGTGACGCTGGATGTGGAGAAGCAGGCCATTCTGCAGAACCCAAAGCCTTGGGAATGGATCGGAGATCTGGAAGGCAAGCTCGCTGGCCCGGGGCAGAAGATCAGCGTTAGTGGCGCTGACTTCCTCACCCACTTCGACAAGGCCAACTGGAACGACGTCAAGGACTTCGTCACTACCGGCGATCATACGCTGAATGAGATCAAGGCCGCTCAGGAGGGCCTGACAGCTGACTCGCTCCAGCCAATCCGTGACCAAGTAGCCAAGGCCTTCGAAGCCACAGGCCTTGCGCCTGAGCAAGCCAAGGTCGTTGGGGCGCTGGAAGCCTCCCGCTATGGCACTCGTGCTAAGGCCCTTGGGGTAGATCCTACAGAACTGTTTACTTCTGAGGGCCCAAAGATCCAGAAGGCCATGGGCGAGATCTCCCAAGGCCGCTCCTTCTACCAACGGCGGATCAGAGGCTTCTATTCCGCAGTTGGCAAGGCCGTGGAGGCTTCGAAGCAACCCAAGGCCTCGCCAGAGCAATGGCTAGCTACTCTACGCAACACCGCAGGTATCAAGCCCGAGGAACTGACTGGCCTTGGCCTTGAGCCTTGGCTAAGGTCCCAAGGGAAGGCTGTTACCAAGGAGGCCTTGGGGCAGTTCATCGAAGCCCACCAGATGCACTTGGTGGAAACGGAGAAGTCGGGGCCGGAGGCTCAGCCCTTCCGGGACAAGCTTGCAGAGAACCAACGTCAGATCAAGGAGCTTCGGGCAGCAAGGCTTGCGTATGAGCAAGAGCTTGAGAGCCGCGCCTTCAATGAGGGCCTTTCTAATCGCGAGATTGGAAGGCTTGTCAACCGTGACGAGCGTATTATAGCAGCGGCTAAACTCGACGATGAGCTTGTTGGGGAGCAGAAAGGCCTTAGCGAAGAAATAGCCAAACGCCAGCCAGCTTGGACCGCGCGCAAGGTCCCAGGCGCCAGTGACTATCGCGAACTAATTGCCCAGTTCCCGGAGGAAATCACTGGTGGCAAGGGCATCTACACCAATTCTCACTGGGGCAACCAAATCACTAACCCTGTTGGCCACATCCGCTTTGGCGCTTACAAGACCGCCGAAGGCAAGCGGGTGATGATGATCCAGGAGATCCAGTCGGATTGGCATGAGGATGCGATTAAGAAGGGAGGATATAGAGGGCCGGAGGATGAGGCCAAGGCCGCGGAGGCTGTGGAAGCTAATAGGAAGAAGCTTGAGGAGGGGGCTGACGTTGTCAAGGACGCGGTTAACGCCACATCCCTTTCGAAAGAAGATAAGATCCAGCTTATTATGGATTCTCTCTCTGGAAGGCCTAGTCACGTATACGATAAGCTATCTGCTGAGGAGACTAAGAAGGTTCTTCCAGTTGCGACTGAGTATCAAGAGCTAGTTCGAAGTGGCGAGAAAGCGGATGATGCCCTTAGAGCCACCAAGGCCAGGCCTCCCCAGGCTCCCTTCAAAACCTCTTGGCCAGAACTCCTCGTCAAACGCGCCGTGAGCTACGCAGTGGAGCATGGGTTCGATAAGATCGGCTGGCCCTCCAAGGCCACTACGGTTCAGCAAATCCAGATGTTCAAAGATATGGCCCTTGAGAACAACCGTTGGATGCAGGAAGGCCAAGACGTTACCCCAATCATCGAGCGCTATACCAAGGACATCCCGAGGATCTTGAGGAAGCAACAAGCGATTAAAGACTCCGGAGGCATGCTCCAGCAAGAGCCGATTGTGGCGGAGTTGAAGAACGTCGTGCCGAAGCTGGGCGAGGATGGGAGGTGGGGGCTTCAATACTCTGACCCGGTAACGCAGACCAGGAAGGACTTCCCAAGGCGTTTTGATTCCTTCGATGAGGCCTTGGATTGGTTGGACAACCCGGTAGTTGACCACATCGGGACCTTGGACCTGACTCCGGAGATCAAGAAGGCCGTCTCCGAGCGTGGCTTTCCGCTCATGCAGCTGGGCGAGGACGAACCCTTGGGGCGAACCACCTTCGGAATGGGCAGGCCCTTGGTCGAGATGTTCCAAAGCGGCGATCTCGAAACAGCCCTCCACGAGCTTGCCCACACTTGGTTGGAGGAGTTTCTTCAAGACTCTACTGGCCCTTTGGCTACGGAGAGGATGAAGGCCGACCTGGGGACCTTGCTGAAAGAGCTAGGCGTTGAATCCCCGGACCAGATAGCAAGAGAACACCATGAGGCGTTTGCTGAGAAGGCCACGGAATACTTCCGCGAAGGCAAAGGCCCGCCTGGCCTTGAGTCTATCTTCCAGCGGCTCGCCCAGTGGCTGGTGGATATCGCTCGAAAGGTTGTCCAAGCACAAGCTCCGCTCTCGGAGGAGATGCGCGGATTCTTCGATCGCCTCCTTGCTGACGATGGAGCGCTAGAAGGGATTCGAGACGCAGGTGGCCTTGATCCAATCCGCCCAGACACGCCTGAAGGTAAGGTCTTCTACCAAACCGGGCCCCTGGCGTCGGGTAAAGCGATTGGGGAGACGAAGAAGAACTATCAGAAGCTCCTAGATCTGATCGAGAAACAGGACCGTGAGGACGTTGCTTGGCGACTCCAGCGGGCCTTGAAGCAGGCGACCTTGGAGAACTCGCAGGAATGGAAGGCCAGGAGCAAGGCCTTGGAGCCTGACATCCGTTCCGAGGTCGAGGGGATGCCTGAGATCAGGGCATGGAACTATTTCGAGAAGGGTGAGATCTACGGGCAGAAGCTGCCCCGTAGGCCAAAGATCGACCGCTTGGCGCTGACTCCTGAGCAGTTCCAGGCCTTGCCGGAAAGCTGGATCCGCGACGGCGGCAAGCATCCTGATCAGGTGGCTGCGATGTTTGGCTACTCCACTGGTCAAGAGCTAATGGACGCTCTCAGCGCCGTAGCAAGGGAGACCCTTGGATCGCCTGGGAAGGACATCGTCGATCGCCTCACCAAGGCCAGGCTGGATCAACGCCTACATGCCGAACTCGACGGAGACGCGGCCGACAGGCTGGCTGAGGTCCAAGACCATGCCCTTTCCCTTACCACGATGGAAATGCTCCATGAGCAGACGATGGCCTTGGCCCAGAACCTTGGTGCCCCTCTGCCGCTGAACAAGGCCGCCATGGATTGGGGAAGCTTCAACGAGCTTAAGAAGATGAAGTTTGGTGGCCTTTCAGCGATGAAGCTCTTGGCGCAGTCTAGGACCTCGCTGCTGAATGCTAAGAACCGCCTGTTAGAGAACAATCCCTTGGAGGCTCTGAAAGAGCTTCAACTCCAATACCAGCGTGCCCAGATGTCCAAGCTCATGGGCCAGATCGAGAAGGAAGGCAAGGCCTTTGAGCGAACGGCCAAGCAGTTCCGGGATCGCGAAGTCAAGGGCTACGATTCCGAATACACCGATTGGATCCACGATACTCTCCTTAGGGTCGGCCGTCCCATCCGCAGGTCGATCCAAGATCTCCAGGACGAGACCAAGGCCAACGAGTCCGGCACCAGCCTCTTCGACTTCGTGAATGAGAAGCGCCGAATGGGAGCGGCTTTGTCGATCCCAGACTTCATGTTCGATCCCAATTGGGCCAGCTATGCCTCCCCGAAGGCCATAGCCAATATGACTGTGGACGAGGCCCGGCAGGTATTCAACGCGGTGAAGAGCCTCAAGAAGGCTGGGCGAGATGAAGCCACTGTGGAGATCCAAGGCCAGAAGCTTGATCTTGCCCAGGCTCGTCAAGACGTTAACTCCCAGCTGAAGCTCCTTGGACCTGGGAAGGAGCCCTCCAACGTAATCTGGGCCGCGGGCCGGAAGTTCCTTTCCGCAACCCTTCAGACCGAGTTCCTCGTCAACCGGATGGACTTTGGCAATGTCTTTGGCAAGGTCACCCAATGGATCATCCGCGACATGGTCGAGGGAGCCAACTCCAAGTCGGCCTTGGATAAGAAGATGGCGAAGGAACTACCCGAGGTTCCCTCCTCCATCAACCTCAGCGCCAAGGTCCCTAACACCATCTTCAAGCGCTGGCAGGAAGCTCTCCAAACTGACGGCAAGCTCGACTGGACCAAGGCCACCACAGCGCTGGAGATGACGCATAAGAATCTTCTAGCAGTCATGCACAACCTCGGGAACCCTGACAACCTCCAGCGGCTTGCCCAGGGCTATGGGCTCGAATCGCAGGTGGTGATGGACTGGGTCAACTCCGTCGCTACCAAGGCCCATTGGGACTACGTCCAGCGGTTTGGCAATGTGTTCAAGCAGCTGAAGGATCAAAGCGATCGGATGTACCGGCGCTTGAGTGGCAATGCTCCTGAGTCGGTCCCGGTCTTCCCCATCGATACTCCCCACGGCCAGTATGCTGGATGGTACCACCCGATCATCCACGACTACACCTTCCCAGGTCGCCATCCAGGGCCAGCCAGCGATCTGTTTGCCAAAGAGTACCAAATGGTCGGTACTCCGGATGGCTACACCAAGAGCCGTACAGAATACCGCGGACCGCTTGACCTCAACCTCGATGGCATCACCAACCGCCTGGTCCAAGAGATTCACGACGTCTCCTTCCGCGAACCGGTGATCAAGGCCTGGAAGTTGATTGGAGATCCTGGCTTTCAACGCCACGTAACTGCCCACCTTGGCCGTGCCTACTCAGACATGCTTGTTCGCTGGGTCAAGGACGTTGCCAACGCGGCCAACATGGACACCGAAAGGCAGGCCATTGCGAACACGACCAGCGAGTACTTTCGCCAGAACGTCATCGGGACCTTGGTTGGCCTTAATCCCCGAACCATCCAGAAGCACACCATCACCGCTGCCATTAACTCTATGGCCGAGGTCGGCCCTGCTAATTGGCTTCGCGAGTTCGCTGCTATCCACAACCCAATGGAGTGGAAGCGGAACTGGGATATGGCGATGGACAAGAGCGAGGAACTCCAGCGGAGGCATCAGAACTTTCAAGAGCAGGTCTTAGGCACTCATCAAACCAATGTAGGCACAGGCTTCACCAGCACATTCAACCAAGCGCGAGCCTGGGCCCTCAGGACAGGCACAGCGCCAGTGGCTTTCTTCGATCTCTACTCCGCTGTGCCGACCTGGCTTGCGCGCTACAATGAGCTAATTGATAAAGGCTTCTCCGAAGGCGATGCAGTCTATGGCGCCAACACGGCCGTTAGGAAAGCCCATGGCTCCTCTGCCATCACCAGCCGTCCTGGAGTTATGCGAAGCTCGCCCTGGATGGCCTCCCTCTACGGCTTCTTCAATCACGTAGCTAACCAACAGTACCAGTTAGCTTGGCGAGCCAGCGATTGGGCCCGTGGAGTCAAGCCTCCCCCAGCGCCAGACATTGCTGGCCATTCCTTCACCTTTGGCCTCTTTGCCTACGTAATTGCCCCCGCCATTGTTGAAGAACTCGTCACACCCTACACCAATTCCGAGCACGAGAGTTGGGGCAAGCGGGCAGCGAAGGGCCTGGCCTTGGGTCTCTCCTCATCCTGGGTCGGAATCCGTGACCTGGCCAGGGCCTTGATTGATGGCAAAGATCCTGAGCTTGGCATTGGGCCAGCAGGGGTCAAGGAACTCACTGACCTTGTGAGGGACCTCAACAAAGGCGACGTTGGCCTTGGGCGAGAGCACGCGGGGAAGACCATCAAGCACGCCATCGTAGCTTTCGGCGGTGCCACTGGCCTTACCAACGCAGCCGAAGGCAACCTCGCTGAATACCTCTACAACCTTCACACCGGGAAAGAGAAAGGGCCAAAAGATTTCGCTGAACTCTACCGGGGAGTGACAAAGGGGACGACGATGCCGCCGACGCCTCCTGACATATTAGAGCGGCTAGCACCAGGGAAAAGATATACTCCGCCGAGGAATGCAAGGTAAGGAGAAAGGAATGAAAGTACCACCGAAAGTATTATTCTGGCTGTCCTTTTTTGCAACACTAGCACAGGGGATAACCGCCGGAACGATTCACCTCACTGGGCTTATTCCCATGGAGGCTATTCCAACCGTTACTGCCTACATGGGATTCTGCGTCTTTGTGTGGATGAGCTTTCAAACAGCTTTGAACGGCTACGCAGGCCCAGGCACAGGACCATTGGCAAAGCCAACCACTGTGGCGGAGGCCAACCAAATCTTGGAACAAGCAAAAGGAGCTGGGAAATGAAGAAGATTCTACTCGCCACCACACTGCTGGCCTCACCGGCCTTGGCAGCTGATCTACCGCAGAAAGCGCCAGTGCTTCCTGCCTACACGGGCTGCACCGTCGTTGCTTGCACAGGCTTCTACGGAGGCTTCCATATCGCAGGTGGAGGTACTAGCGCCGATATCGTAGGCTCTGGCATCAATGGCTCGATCTTCTCCAATGGGGTTGGCCTTGGCGGTGACATCGGCTACCAGTTTTGGAATGGCCAGTTCTTTTTGGCCGCCGAACTCTCTGGCACCTACTACGCTGGGACCAACTCCACCATCTCCAACATCGCTGGGGTCAACACCAACTGGTCGGTGGACTATGTAGGCAAGGCCGGCTATGGCCTTCAGGGCCTATTCAACTCCGCGCCCTCTCCAGCCAATGGCCCGATCTCGCCGATCCAGGCCTTGAATGGCGCAATGATGTCGCCCTTCCTTATCGTCGGCGGTAGGCAGCGGGAGCACCTTTCAGGCTTCCTGGCTGGTGCTGGGATCGAGTATACCCTCGGTGGTCACTCAGCCGTTGCTGTCGAATATCGCCACGTCAACTACGACAAGGGCGTGGACGCTGCCGGAATCCCGATCAAGATCGGCCAAGAGCAAGAGGTCCTAGCCAAGTATCTCTACAAGTTCTAATGCCCAAACGGCTCTGGCCAGAACCAAAGGCCCTGCTAGAATATCAGCAGGGCCTGATTGATGTAATCCTGTTCCTGCTAAAGGACTTTCGCCATGCCAGCCGAAGCGTGGGTAGTGTTGATCGTTGGAGTAGTTGGGATCGCCGGGTCGATCGTAGTGTCGGCCGGACTTATCATGCTGCGGTTAGGCGGCCTGGGCGAAAGGTTTGAAAACCACTCAAAGGATTTGACTGACGTGCAAAAAGCAATCGAGGGGATCGAGAAGACCCTAGAAATGTTGGCCGTTCAGAAGGAGCAGATCCTCCAACTTCAGAAGGCCATGGACCAGAACACCGAGCGGACCGATACCACCTTCACTAGGGTCTTCACGGCCTTGGAAAAGCTTCAAGAGCGGCGATAGGTCTTCAATCCCATCTTGTCGACCTTAGTAACACTGATCATTCCGCCGTCTTCCATTGTCGCTATAATCGTCTTCACCTGAAAGGCCGGGATCTTCATTGATAGCCAGCGGGTGAGCCGGTGCGAGTTGACCTCTCCAGCGCCGATGTAATGAAGGGCCTCGTCAATGACTCCAGCATCGATCGAGGTTGCTGTGCCAAAGATCCCTGGCATTGTACTCTCCGCTTCATGCAACCACCCTAACGCCCTTTCCCAGTCGCGCAATTCCAGCCGTAGATCGTCACTTCGATCAGCGGAGGAGACCATCGATAGCTTGAGTACATGCCCAAGTCTACGGGCGCAGTAGTTTTTAAACCTGGGATGACCGGGCCTAGGCAGTTCACCCTTTCGCCGCCAATCGTTGACAGCGGCACGAAACTCATCGCTAAGCTTAAACTGGCCCTGAAGGCTAAAGATGCACTTAAGGTCATGGGCTAGCTTTCCTGTGTCTCGAAGTTCTGCTGCAAAGATATCATCCTCCAGTCGGCGCTCCTCTGCGTAGACGAGGATGGTCCTGGAGAAGAAGCCCTGCTCCCAAGCGTACTCTGGGATCTTGGTGAGCAGGTGGGATGGCGTTGATCCAGCGATCATTGAAAGCTGAGAGCTCTCGATGATCCTGGTGATACTGCCCGTGACCCGGGTCTCTGTGTAAGGATCCACATCGTAGAACTTGGTCAGCTTCCCGATCAGGCTCTCATCGTAGACCTTCATAAAATCGCTTAGCTCGTCGGGCATCAGAAATAGCGAGTTGAAGGTCAAAGCCCCTTCCTCCCCATATCTCGGGATATCTCGGCGAGCCGCAACAAGGGCATCCGTCAAAGATGCACCAGTCATTGAGTCCGGTGCTAGGTGCAACTGGGTTGGAGCCGTCCCACATAACGACCGCACCAATTGACGAGCCACGCGTATAGTACGCGATTTCCCCACTCCAGGTGGCCCTACAATTATGGCATATAAGTTTGGATAAAGCAGGCTCGTGGTCAGCATACAGCATTTTTGCTCCATCATCGCTGCCACTGTTATGATCGCTGTCCATCGTCTCCATACCTCCGGTGTTTCGATGTTGTCGGTGTGATCAACAAAGGTATCGATCCAGGATTCGCACACTCTCTGGGCGTGACCGTTGGTCTTGACCTTGCCACTTTTTAAGTCCGTGGGGGTTGGTCTTATCATCGTACTCCCCGAAATTCCAGCCAACCTTGGCGTCATAGGGTATGATCAACTCACGGTCGCCCAAGTTGACTGGGTACCGGAGTTGGTCTAGGATTATTGGGACCAGTTCTTCCTCCATCTCCTCAGGATACTGGACCACAACCGCGTCGTGGACCTGCATGAGAAGCTGGGCGGTTTTTTGAAGCCAGATGTTGTACATCCCCTCATTGACGATGTCCGCCAGGGAGCCCTGAGGGTCGTAAGCTATGGCTTCCCTGAGCGTTGCCGGATCGTCCCGCCTTCCCCAGAACTGGCGTTTACGCCCAGTGAGGTTGATAATGGTGGCAGTGGTTCTGAGCCGCTCGTCCACATTCAGGTGCCAAAGCAGGTGCGCCGGGAAGGCCTTGAAATAGATCGGCTGGAATTCCTCGATCAGTTCGACGTCAACCTTCGCTTGCTGCGCGAGGGTCCGCGGCTGACCGCCATAGTTGGTTCCATGACCAATCTTCTTGCACATAAACCGTCGCGAATAGTGACGGTAATACGGTAGCTCGGCCAGCGCCTGATCAGCTTTAAGATCTCCCGTCCAAGCCAGTTTTGGCCAGACAAGTTTGGCAACGCTCGTGTGAAGGTCACCACTTTCGCAGGCATCGAGATAGCGACTGTCACGAAACAGCCGGTATTCGATCGCCCCCACGACTCTACTTTCACCTTGCTGGGCATCAAAGTACCCCATCTTCATTCCAGGGTCGGCGATGAAGATTGTTCTGAGGAGGGATTCGATGTTTTGGAGGTTAGTTCCAGTCCCAAATTCCGACAGACTCGACGACAGCCTTCCAGTATTTGTGCCTCCGATATTATAGGAAGTTCGCATTCGACCGTCAGGATCAATCTCCGTCTTAAGGACCCCGATCTTCTTACCGATATCTCGCATTGTTTTAATATGGGAGATGATGGGGCGCGCGATAATGTACTGCTCCATCTTCTCAAGAGCATCTCGGTTAACTGTGACTCGTCCCTGACGTCGTATTGGTGGTATGCCCAGACGATCATAGAAAAGCTCCTTCAAGTCATCGTTGCTACGCCAGTTGAACCCTACCTGCCCAACCCCTTCACGTACGATCCGTTCAAGCTGGATCTCGAGCCGGTCGAGTTCATCGTGATATTTATCAAGCACATGGCCTTTCCTTGCTCGGTCAACCAGCACACCCCTAAGCCGCATTTCGAGCACTGGACCTTGTAAGCGGCGTGAGAAATCGTAGGTTCTACTGGTGTAGCTGTCCAGCTGCGGCTTAAGCACCTCAAGCAACTCAGCTGTGATAAGGCAGTCAAGTCCATTATATACCCACTCTCGCTCCTGCGGTTTGAGGTCTGTTGGCTTCAAGCGATCGGTGTGGATGATCTTTGCCATCAGCGGATAAGCACCGTCAGGGTGAGCCAAGCAAGGCGAAGGCTACCAAAGGCGAAGATTCCTAACACGAGGAACCCGCCTGCGGTGCCACGGATGCAATGCCAATCGAGGTTCATTCTTCTTCCTCCCTTTGTGCCCAAACGCACCATTCGACGATGCAGAGAATGGTTGTGGCATCATGTGGAAGCCAAGTTACCTTCATGGTTTCTGAAACTGCTTCTCCTCGAATGCTATCCATTGCCTTTTCGATGGCCTCCCTGGAGTCCTTTGGCTCTAGAAGATCGTAGGGAATAACCATAACCTTTGGATCTAGTAGTGTCGTTGCCATTTCAATCGTCCTCCCTTAGGGTAACCCTATCGATGTTCCTTATCATCGTGATGATGTTATCTCTTTCCTTTTTGATCATGGCCTTTATCTCATCCTCGGTATACAGACTAATAGGGCCGCTATCCAAGTCTATATCAAGTCTAGCCCACATGGCCCCTTGAAACTTCCTCAGCTCTGCTATCTTTGGCATCAATCATCCCTCTTCAAAGTCTTCTTGTGCTCCCGCATCTCCTTCCAGGAGCCCTCGTCGCAATAAACAGAGCCCAAGAAACCCAATCCCTTGAGGCTCTCAGGCTGGAGACTGTAGTGAAGGAGCATGGTGTCTTCCCTTGCTCCAGCGATCTTGATTCCGTAGCCCTTGAAGGTAAAGGCTATGTCGTAGAGGCCGTTTTGGAAGAGCTTAGGCGGGTTAGGGTCCTCACACACTTCCTTGACATAGTCCCAGACCTGACGTTCAAGTTTAGGAGAAGGCCAGTAATTTCCACCCAGTCTGCCCGGGTCATCGAACGGGATGACGATCGCTCTGTGGTGTGAAGGTGCAAATCCAATGCATGTAATTCTTCGTCCAACCGTTTCAGTGTCGACACTAAGGATTTGGCATCCCCTAATATGCTTCTCGTGGAACTCATAGATATCCTCCAGGGTTGGCTCTATCCAGATCTCCCTGTGCGGTCGGCGGATCTCTGGGAAGGCCGACTCGCGGAGGGCTTTGGCAAGGTCGATAACGGCCACTGGTCGTAGGTCCCATTGCCGTAATATAGCCGCAGGGTGATATGTTGGTAGGGTTTTAAATCCACTAACAGTGTGGCTCGAAAGCACCGTGGAACCTCGGAATTTAGAAATTGCCGTCCTGCCAGTAAGAGCCCACATCGCAGTGTTACCCAGCGCAACAACCACGTTGGGATTAAATTCGATAAGCTCATCCGCTAGCCTTTCCAAGTGAGGTCTAAGCTCGTTCGCTACATAGAGACTCTTGCCCAGAGAAGGATAGCCAACCAAGCCAGCAGGTTTTGGCCCGCAAAGACTCTTGACATCGTTTCCTCTGGGCCGTAGATTAAATACATTAGTGACGAGACAGTCAGCGCGACGGATGCCTGACTCAGAAAGCATTTTGTTGAGTTCATATCCTGCGGCTCCTTGAAAGGGTTGGCGGGTTCGTTCTTCGGCCTCTCCATATGCCTCCCCCACTAATGCTATAGCTGTCATTCGAATTGCCCCAGTACATTACGGATCCTGGTTTTATTATGCTCAGCGTTATGACAACCCCAGCATAAGACTTCTAAGTTCTCTACCGTGTTATTACCGCGATCGCGATCTTTGTGGTGTCGAGGAAGCTCCTGAAATGGCGTGTTGAATTGGCACCGTTCGCACGTATTAAGATCGCGGCCAGCTTCTTTTAAAACTTTTCTTGTTGTTCTTTCGATCGTCGATCGCGATAAGCCTCCCTTCCACATACTATTCTTTGCGCCATCTTGATGGTACTGGTGTCTTGGCATCGAGCTTCTCCTTTCATTGGGAGAGGGGTGCGTTGATGTAGAGCCCTGTACACATCGACATACGTCCTGCTCTACCACCCCTCACCAAATAAAAGGGAGGGCGCTGTGGCCCTCCCCTGGCTTTCCTCACGCGACCGGTGCGGTCTTTGCAACCCGGGCGAAGATGTTATCACTCCCATCTCGGGCAGGCTCATGCCTCACCACGACCTGGACCTGGGCTCCGTTTGCATACTCCAGCATCTGGCCAACCGTCAGGCCTTCAGGATCCACTCCGCAGTCCTCAGCGAACTGCTTGATTCTCCAAAGGGCATCCTCGGTGAGGTAGTAGTCGTTCCGAAGGGTCTTCCCTCCGATGCCGCCCATCTCCTCAAGGGCCTCCTGATCGATGTCGTCTCCAGCCGCCAAGAGTTCGAAGGTGAACCTTGCATAGGGCGTCTTCTTCTGGCTGCTCTCGCCAAATTCCGGCAGGCCTTTCACCAGGGCAGTGTAGGTTCCAGCAGGGATGGGCTTCGGGCGCTCGATCTCAGAAGCAGGACGGTCCAGGATGGGGGCGAAGGATGGTGTGCTCATGTTTAGACTCTCCTTACAGGTTTCAGTAGGGGTTTAGCTATGGTTGGAACAGATGGCTTTGCCGGCGCCTCCTTCCTTGGTGGTGGCCTGAGGCAAGCAAAGATCTCCGCAAGGCCGTTCTCGATATCATAACTAGCTTTCATCTCGAACGGCTTAGCGTTTGCCAGATCGAACATAGGGTTCGACACTGTCTCGATACTCCGCTTGGCTCCGCGCATAGTGAATCTCACCACGTTGTTAAAGTACCTTAGGATCAGGGGTGAGAGGGCTGAGCCTATGGCAGAGGGGTAGCCCTTGCGGGTCCCATCAGGGTTGTCCACATACTTGACGTGGCTTATCACTATGACGTTGGTCCGGAAGTGCTCGCTGGTGAGAAGAGCGATGACATTCTCGACAGCATCTTGCGCATCCTTGTATACTGCTCGTAGATCATACTTTCCATCTCGTCCCTTAGAAGCGAGTGGTTCGCGATAATCGAAGGCGGCGTCACCGAAAAAGGTAAGGGAGTCGAGAACACATATGACTCCGGGCCCCCAAACAGCTGGGACTCCATAGTCAATCTCGACACCATCGTCAGTCCGATACTGCCATCGATCCAGCATCTTGATTCCATCAGAGAATGCCTTTGGAGTTCCGTCGATCTTTGGCCCTGCTGGCCCTGCGATGCGCTTATCTCGGAGAGTTCGAAATTCAACTTTTTCAAGGTCTCCCGGAGATGATCGAAGGATAAACTGTTTAAGGACATCGAGCCCGTTGTCGTAGTCAAGGACACGGAGGTCATAGCCAGCCGTGACAAGTGAAGCAAGTGCTCCAGTTTTCCCCGACTTAGAGTCACCTTCGATGAGGAGTTTGATGTATTCATTGGATTGATGATCCTTAAGGGTTGGCATTGGGCTTCTCCTTCAGTACGAAGGGCCTATCCATCTGCCGTTCTGCGATTGAAATTAGGCGTTCTCGAAGGACCCTAAGCTCCTCTTGCCGATGGCCTACTTTAATCATCAACTCATAGATAAGTCGACCTTCGATGGTATTGAAGAACTTATTAAGGTTCTGCATCTGCTCCCACGCTTGTCTCATCTCGGCTTGAGAGGGTTCCATGGTTCTTCCTTTCTAAATTCCGCCTCTAACCACCTCTGCCTCACGTTCGGGCTTCGTCCACATACTCCGCGAAACTCACATCCGCCGTACTTGTCGCAACTCGTATCATTCATCGGCCAAAACCCTTCGCTAGCACATCGTTCAGCGTATGCCAGCCAGTCTTTTGTATGGTCCAACCACTCGTCGAGTTGGTCCTGAGTACGGTAAGTGATACCACGAGTGAAACGGCTGAAACCAACAGCAACCTGTATAGCATCGACGATCACTCCCTTGATTGGGGCGTTGAGCACAATCTGGCCCGCCAGGGTGTAGAGGGTCATTTGGTTATCGGTGTCGTATTTTTCAAAGTAAGTCGACGCCGGGGTGGTAGTGGTGGTTTTGTGATCAAGGACAAAGAGGTCGTCGTTAAAGTGGACGACCTTGTCGAGGTGGCCGCAGAGGGTGTAGTTGGCCACGCCGTTCTGGGGCCCATAGTCCAGTTCAAACTGAAAGCTAACCTCTACCGCAGGTTTACCATTCGCGAGAACCATCGTCTTCGCGGAGTCGTCTTCATAGTGGTCGAAGTACCAAACAACTGTTCGAACGAGATTAGCCTTCGTCTTAAGCTCCTCGCTCTTTGACCTGGGGTCCGGGTCCCACTCCTCGATACGTTCAAACAAACCCCGTAAAGAGAAATGGACTGCATCGTCGTGTCTGTATCCTTCTGCTCGGGCATGTTCGTATTCCTCAACGGCTGTGTGGAACTCCCCGCCCCAACGAAGGTGGATAGCGCCTTCGCGCGTCCAGCCTTCTATCCGCTTGTAGTAGTAGTACCGCGGGCACTTCTTAAAGTCCCCAAGGCAGGTCGAGTCCCAGGCCCATTGGATCTGGGTGCCGGTGATGAAGGGGCTTTGGACTGGCGTTTGGTCATCCATTCATCTTGCCTTCCGTATGACGGCGAGCAGCGTCTTCGGCCGTTAGGCGCTTGAGGGCCTCCTCGCCGATCTTGTCGCTCTCCGCTTGGCGCTCCTTGGAGAACTCGCTCCGCAGGTCCATTCGGTTGTTGATGGCCTTCTCGATGGCCTCGCGGTTGACGCGGGCCTGGCGTTCGAGTTCCACGATACGGCGGTCCAATCTGTGTAGATGGTCACGATTAGTACGGGTTTCGGCATCGAGCTTAGCAATCCGATACTCCAGATCCCAAATCCCTAACCATTTCTTCATCCATTCATTAATGCTCATCGATGGCTCCTGTCATTACTATTCTAGCGTCCTCGCAAAGCCTAAACAAAGCTTCTGCTAGCTGTTCTTGGTCCTCTTGGCTAGCCTCAGTGCCCTTCAAGGCCATGGTGGCTAAGTCCCTTGCCGCTGTCTCAAGTTGTGTCATCAAACCCTCCTCTTAAACTCTCCCGTCATCTTGACCGGGGAAGGCAGGTTGAGAAGCTTACTCAAGGCTGGCGAATTGCCGCCGTCGCCTTTCTTTGGCCTTTCGCCCCTCTCCCAGGCCCCTCGCTGCTTCCGCTGGTAGGCGATGATGAGGTCGATGTCCTGTGGCGTCATCTCAGCGGCTGCTCGATTTAGGGCCTCAAGGGTTGGGTCGCCTCCTGGGGGAATAATCTCGACTTCCTTCGTCACTTAAACCTCCAACGGTCTATGTTCTCCATTCGTCTTCAACTCCACCTTGGTCTTAGCAACCAAGACGAAGCTTCCTCGCTGAGAGACAGTGTAGGAAAGCAGGCGCGGATCGTCGGATTGGCGCTTGTACTCGTACAAGACCGCCACCAAGCGTTGAACGTCGTCCGTTTCGATCCTTACGCCGTAGGGGTGCTCAAGGGCAGATGCCCACACCTCAGCGGCAACATCCTGGTCGCTCACACACGCCTCTCGAAGGTCTTGACCTCGGGCTCCTCAGGCTCTTCCCTCACCGGAGGGATCTCCTCGATGATCATCTCCGTGATTTGGTTCTTAACGATCCGCAGAACCCAAGCCTGCTTATCCTCGTCCCAGTAGGGATCATGGACGGTTAGCTGGGCGTAGATCGTCTGGCCGTAGAGGGGATCCTCTGGGCCGTAGAGCTTTCTATTCTCCTTTCGATCGTAGTCTCTGGCCTTGTGGAGCCGTGTACGAAAGTTGAACGCTGCCCCCCGGCCATTGGCCTCATTGGGAAACAGCCTTTGCACACCACGCTCGCTTTCCATGGCCTGGTCCATCAGGTCATACTCCGCGGCGTAGGCTAGTCTAGAGATTGGCGTCACCATTCTATGTTCCTCGATTCTATCTCGTAGTAGCCCTCTGCTGCGCGGGTTTGGATCACGTAGCGGAGGTTTAGCTCCTGCTCATCGTCCCCTAGGAGCCAGGGATCAAGATGGTAGACGTGAGGCCATTCAAGGCCCTTGGCTTTGTGGCCCGTGGTTAGCCTGACGGAGCCCTTCTGCTTGAAGATGTCTTCAGCATAAGCAATCGCCTGGCCAAGGTCTTTGCCCTTGTTAGCAAAGATCCGCATACACTCGGCTGCGTCCCCAGCGGTCTTGGACCCGGCCTCTTGGCGCTTAAAGTACCACTCGTCGATGGCAGACAGAACTGCGGGTCGAGGTAGCGACGAGTCCCCGAATCGGCGCATGACACCGACCAGCTTTGCGCTAAGATCTGATCCTGCCACGCTAACAGACCGGCCGTTAGATATCGCCGAGGACGCAAGGCTGAACAAGGGAGCGTTGTTACGACAGATGATCGCGCTTCCTGGAGGAATGTCATCAAAGTTAAGATGTCCAAGCCTCTCCACTCGTCCGCCTTCCCTTGACCAGCGGAACTTGGGTACTCTCCATTGGGCATTCTTCACCACCTCGCTAGGACAACGCCAGCTGACGCTGAGAGGAAGCTCGGTCATTCTAAACTGGCTGGCCAATCGACCCATTCCATTCTGGCAGGCCCCTCGGAACTGATAGATGGATTGGAAGGGGTCACCAACAGAAACGATACGCGATGTCCGCATTCGCAGCAGCATTTCATGATTTGTGGGACTGAGATCTTGAGCCTCGTCGACAAGAACAAGGGGAAACTTTGGGAACGATCCGCCGAACAGCCCGGGCATGTATATCTGATCGTTAAAATCGATGTTGCCATGATAGGCAGAGAGGATTGATTGGTGGAGGGTTGCGTCCAGTAAAGCGAGTTGGAGATCAGTGGGCTTTTCCTCAAGCCTTCCGACCAATTCGTCTCTGGAGAGGAGGCGCTTGGCTGCTGGGAACTTTCCTTCAGGGATGTAGCCAAGGCTTTTGGCAAGGCCGACTGCTGCGAGGATTTCGTAGAAGCCTTCCCATGCCGCGTCACGGTCTTCTTTCCCAAGGGCCTTGACTTTCTCCCTGAGGATGGCCTTGCACTTGTCGGTGTTGAGGATTGGCCTTGAGGAGCAGGTAGAGGCCCAGACCGAGTGGCCGAGGCCGTTGAGGGTTTTAACCGTCGTATTCGCACCAAAGCGTTCCTCCATCTCTTCCTTAACGGCCTTGTTGAAGGCCAAGCAAAGGGTTGGGCCTTTTACCGCTCGTTCGATGAGCCCGAGGGTGGAGGTCTTTCCGCATCCTGCGTAGGCGTTGATTTGGAGGTTGGTGTCAGATCCTGCAACGCCTTCCAGGATGGTTTGTTGCTCTGGGGTTGGGTCCATGTGGGGCTCCTTGTGGCTGCTTCAAGGGCTGGAAAGAAGGGCATTAGTGTCGCTCCTTTGGAATATATACTGTTATAGGATCCTCCCCATTGATGGCTTTCGACCTGGGCGTGGCATAGATGTACTCACCTGGCCCTTCGTCGGATCGCAGGTAGAGGACGTGTTTTCTATTCCCGATGACGCAGGTGATTTGCCTTGGGAGGTCGTCTTCAGTCATCAGTTGGGCGCTCCTGCGTGTCTAGTGGCCGTTCGAGAGATCATCTCGCAGGCCTTCTCAAACGCTTGTCCGTAGGCAAGGAACATCTGGCCCGTGAGGAGATCATCGTTGGCCTTGCGAAAGTGGCCGACCGAGTAGGCTGCCTCAGCGGCAAGGCGCAGGTGTTCGATCAGCTGGAGGATGCTCTCTGCTTCGGAGAACTCGCCGGCCTTGGTTTCGTAGGGAAGGCGAATGGCCATCTAGACTCTCCTCACAAAGCCTTCCAGAACGAAGGTCGGTTTGGGTTTGGTGGGGATCCCTAGGCGCTTGACAAGGTCAACCCCACGCATTTGATTCCGCTTCTGGATCCTTAGATCCCGACAGTCCTCGGAGATACTCTCCAGGTGGCCTTTCAGGATGTTATCTATATGCTCCCTGATCTCGCAGAGATCCGCGCCAGTGAGGCCGAACTCGCATCCCCTGATCCTTAGGACGTAGGGGATTCTATCGTTGTTTGTCCAAGCTCCGCAGTCCATTGGCTTCTAGCTCCTTTGTTAGTTCTGCCACTTGGGCATTTAGCTTCTTGTTTGCTTCAATCAGCAAGCTGTAGCCCATTGGAGCGGCCATATTTCCGCCTAATATTGCTAGCATTTTCTTGTTGTCGGCCTCCAGTTCCCGGATGCGGGCTTCGGTTTTTTCTAATTTATCTTCAAGCCTGCCGATTTCTCCCAGCATGTCTCGTGGATTATTGGTCATTACGTTTCCTCCCTTGGAGGCAGACACGAACAAGCACCTGGCGTCGGACACCCTCTTGGTTCTTCCCGCACGGCCTCCGCAGCGGCGAGGGCGGCTTCTGCTAACACAGCGACGTCACGTTCCGTGATTGGCAGATCATGCGGAATTAGCTTTAGCATTGACTTTTTCGCCGCTTCAATCTCTTCTGGGGTAGGCATGGGTCCTCCAGGACGTCCCTTACAAGTGGGAGGGCAAGCCGGCCAATCACATTCCGAAAGTTTGTCGCATGGAATTACATCACGAGACTTCACAGCCTCGGGTGAAGGACCGCCAGGTGTGATTGCTCCTACTGCTTGACAATAGCAACCATGCTCTTTCATTCCGATACAGTCTTCGCACTCGTAATCATACGCTGCTGGGGTGGGCATAGGTTTGCTCCAATTCTTTTGCCCGGACTATCCAGGCATTAAGCGTGCGTTCTGTTGCGGCAAGTTCGGCCTCCAGCTCCGCCACGCGGGCACGGAGTTTGCTGAATTCCGTTTCGACAAATTCATGGCTGGTGATTTTCTTGATGGCTGCGGCTTGCTCGCGATTGATCTGTCCAAGGGTGTCAAGCTGTGCTTGCAGCCGCTCTATCTCCCGTTCCCGCTCGGCGATGGCGCTGGCTACGGCTGGACTATAACAATCCGCTATAACAATTACTTTAGGAGGCGGCTTTGCATTATCAGCTATGACAAAACAATCATCATTGCTGCTAACTCGCCACGGTCCCGGCGGCAGCGTGTCAGGTGCGTCGGTCATTTGAACAAATCCTCTTGTGCTGGCTTGAGCGCATCGTTCAATTATAAAGTTTTCTGCGGCGGCAAGAGCAGACCTTGCAATGGTCTCCGTTGTCGTCGCCGAATTAAGCATTTCTTTGTGAACTGCTCTAGTTGCTGCTTCAATCTCTTCTTGGGTGGGCATGGTTAGCTCCTTGATTTGCTTAGCCCTGTCCTAGTCGTCTACAACATCACTGGATGCTTCCCTGCCTTGGCTCAGCCTTGAGGGCCTTGAGAGCTTTCGTTACCCGGCGCTTGGTATTTTGTGCTATCCGATAGAGCCTGTGACACTCCTCGCACCTCACCAGCTTCAGGTTGGGATTGATGATCGGAATGTGGCAGTCTTTGCAGGCTAGTTGAGGCTTCCGCTTTCTTGCCATGGTTCTTGCTCCAGTCATGAAGAACTTGTGGTAGGGTAGCCTCGGTGATAGGGCCGACGGCCCAAATGGCCTTGGCAAGCTCGATCATTTCCCCATAGGTCAGGGAGCCAATTAGAAGGGCAATCTCGCTTAAGGGATTTGTGATGCGGTTTGTGAGATCGGTGAAGCTTATGCCTCCTGGCCTTAGATCTAGATCCCTTGGCTCTGGCTTCGCGTATAGCTGCATCAAGGGAGGCTCGTCCTTGGGATAACTCGCCATGCGGTAGCTCCATTAAGCGTTCGGTGTTCCATGTCTGGAACTCTGCCCAAAGGGCCTGGAGATTTTGGTCCTTTGGCCCTCCTACAGCAGGTAGGGAGGCCAAGAGGAGGAAGATAGCAGGTAGGCAGCGTTTTAGCATCAAGTCTTCCTATGCTGGAACATGCAGGTTGCGTGGCCATATACAAAGCCCGCGCAGAGAGCGCAACCTACCATTGACCAGACCTGACCGGACCAAATGGCCAAGGCAAGTGAGGTGGTGACTATAACAAGGTTCATAGCTCACCTATAGCCCGGAGGGGGAGGGAACATTGGGCCGGGGTAGAACTCTGGCCTGGAGCGATAGCGAGGGTTGAATAGCGGGCCTTGCCTCACTGGCGGATATTCCCCTGGTCGCATCATGGGCATGTTAGGAGAGTAGTAGCGATAGGGTTGGCGGTACTCGCCTGGGTAGCCACCTGGACCCGGCGGAGGACCACAGCGAAAGGCTCCTTCTGGCCCGCATTGGGCCAGAAGGATGGAGGAGGTTATTAGAAGGGAATGGATCATTCTTGAGGCTCCTTATCTCCTTGCCAAGCCGCTTCAAGGGCGTCAACATAGCGCCGAGTAAGCCAGTTGAACTCCTCGGGAGCCTTGAAAGCTGCGTCTTCTAAAATCCACTTGACGACTTTCTCAAGCCTTTCTGCTTTGTCCTTCATTCTTGTGGCTCCTTAAGCGCTTGGTCGGAGTAGCGGACTAGCTTCTCTTCCAAGGGACGTAATCGTTTACGAAATAGGGTGTCGTAAGTATCCACCTGCTCAATGGCACGGATTAGATCGTTGATTTCCTCGCGGGTTAGGTCTATCTGCATCTTCTCCTCCGCGTCCTAAAGGACTATTATACCACACTTTGGACCCAATGTCAAGCCTCAATTGCCCTCAAGAGGCTCAAAAGGCTGAGTTTCCTGGGTTGGTGGGGTGCGTCATAGTGACGCACCCCCTCCTAGCTAGTTTCCGCCATTGCCTTCGTGGTGGTTGCACAGGCTATCGTGCCGACCGTGAGGGATCGGTGATTGTGGGCAAACAGGAATTGCCGCAAGGCCGACCTGACCACGGGGGCCTTCGTTGGCACAGGAGGCTAAGGCAAGAGCGGCCACAAGGGCCAGAACAGTCATGGACACAAGCTTCATTCTAGTCTTCTCCTTCTCCCCACGCGGAATGCGCAGGCCATTGGGGCCAGAGTGGCCCCAACAGTCTGCTCAAACTCGCCTGATGAAGCCCTTGGGCTTTGGCGAGGAAGCGATGGCCTTGGCCACAAGGGCTTGGAGATTGTTGGAGGTCTGGCCTTGCAAGACGCGTTGCTTGTTCATAAGCTCGTCTCGGCGCTTGATGAGCATAGCTATGTCTTCGTTGATCCTTAGGATCTCGATAGCCAGCCAATCAAGGTCTTCAACCCCAAGGCCAAGATATTGATCGGCCTTCCACTTGGCAATCCGCTTGGCGCTTTCTAGTTGGGCTGCTCTGGACATCTGGCCCTCCAAAAAGGAAAAGGGGAGAGGGTTGCCCCTCTCCAGTTGCTCAGTGGTCCAGACTGAGATTAGTTAACCTGGCGTCGGATGTTTTCGAGCTTGATGGTAAGCTCGGAGTTGGCACGCTTGGCCTCGTCTGCATCGGCCTTGAGAAGCGCCACCCTGGCTGCACAGTCGTCCAGGGCTCGCTTGGTGATGTCGTGGGTTTCCTTAAGCTCTTCAAGCTCAAGGCCCTTGAGTTCGGCGTCCTCTCGCTTGGTCCGCTCGCTTCCAGCCTCCTCCCTGAAGCGATCTCGCTCCTCCTGGGCTAGATTGAGGAGATTAGTAAGGCGAGTAACCTCGTCGCCTCGAAAGCTGTGTTCGCTAGAGAGCCTATCGTGGGCCTGGCGGAGTTCGCTGTGGAGATTGTTGGCAACCTCAAGCTGGCCAACCAAAGCCTGTCGCTCGGCATTGACGACGTTGTAAGCCTCTCTTGCCATCCTAGCCTGCGTCAAGGCCTCATCCCTTACCACAAACGCCTGATCTCGCTCGGCAATGGCTTCCTTGGCCCGCTGCTCGGCATTCTCGATTGCAGTCAGAAGCTCGGTAATCCGCTTGTCCATGTCTTCGAACTTCTTCGCATAGGAAGAAAGCTTCACAAGCCCGTCCGCCAGCTTGCTCATGGTTCCCTTGATCACGCTCTCCTCCTGTCCCAGAACCAGCCCTGTTGATGTGGAGATGTCACCATTGGTAGTGGCCTCGCTCATTGAAGGCTCTTGAACCTGCTCGTGTGTCTCGTGGTCGATTGTCATTGTGTTGCCCTTCTCTACTCTTGCCCAGTCGATCTTGGTGAACTTGCCTGCTTTGTCTCGAATATCATACCGCATAGCGGCACACTCCCTTGGGGTGGGGAGGGTCAAGGCCCTCCCCTAGATCTCCTTCGTTAGTGGCGCGGAGGAACAACCCGCGGTCCGGTAGGCTTGGTGGGCGGGACTTTGCCAGCAGAGGTAGCCGCCTTCTCCTTCTTTGTGCTCTCCTTCTTGGCCTCCGCAGCTGCAACCTTCTTCGCATCTTTGGCCATCAAGGCCATGATGTCGGCCTTTCCGCCCTTGCCCACAACACTTGCAGCCTTTGCAAGGTTTTCCCGGGCTGCGGCGAGATAAGTATCTGCGTCGGCCTCGACAATGGCCTTCGCGGCCTTGGTGATCTCGGCAGCAGAGTAGTGGGAGATCTTCTCCCCGTTGGCCTTGATCATGTCCTTCACGGTCTGCTTGGCGATTCGGACAGCTTCAGCCATCTCGACGGTGTCGCGCTTCTTGGTGGCCTTGGCACCAATGATCCGCGTCTTGCCAGCGTAGGCTTGCTCGCGCTGCTTTTCAGCAAGCGCCAGATAGCCATCGGCATCGAGGTCTTTGGCATCCTTGCCCGTGGTCCCACGGTTCATCAAGCTCTTGAGCCCGATCTGGAGCGCGTAGGCATAGACTGCCTCGGGAAGCTTGTCGGTGTCGATCTCGACGAACTGGCCCTTTGCCTTGACCACTGGGATTTGCATGACAGACATTTCTTTAGTCTCCGTTGATTTGAGTTGTCTCAGGCCGCTGTATTGCGACCGCTACCTGCCTAATATAGGCGCTTTGGGGTGCGGCGTCAATGCGACAAGATGTCGCACCCCTGCGTCAAGTTGTCGCAGCCTTAGACTGCGATCTTCCCAAACAAGGCCAGCTGTCGCAGGGCCTCGTCCTTAGTGGTCGGCCTTTGGGTGTTGACCCAGGGGTCGATGTGGGGTTGGCCTTGATCGAGGCTGCTGCTCTTTGGCCTGTAGTTCTGCCCAGCAAAGGTTCCCCTGCGATTGGGCTCAGGCTTGTAAGCCTGACAAGCCCACTGGCCGTTGGGGAACGAAACTACCCGATGCTTTTGGTCTTCGCAGTAGATTGGCTTACGCATCTTGCTTCCCTTCCTTCAGTTGCCTTTCAGTCCAATCCCACACATCCGAGTAGCCTGGGAATAGTAGGACCGTCATGATGGTTACCCAAGCTTCGCTTGCCCCTGCCTCTCGGCAGCATTGGCGCCAGTCTTTAGCGTAGCTGCCAAAGCGATTAGGCACTCCGTATCGCCAAGAAGCTTCATGGATTTCGTTGGCCTTGACTAGCAAGGCCGCGAACTCTTTTGGACTAAGGCTTGTCATTGAGGCGCTCCTCTATTGTTTTGCGTGCGTGGCCTATAGCGTTCTTGACACCGTCCATTAGTGCGTCGATAGTCTCCTCTATATCTGCCCCAGGGCGCATATGCGTCATCCCAAGGGTAACATAACAGACTGCAAGAGCAGATAGAACATCGGTTGTTCTAAGCCCGCTATCTACGCAAGCCTGTGCAATGGTTAGCTTTAGATCTACGTAGGTTGAGCTAACCTTTTGGTGGCCTTGTTTCCACGGACTTGTCATTCCTCATTCTCCTTCATACATGGCTGGAGATTATCAAACCTCACATGGCGCTTCAGCAAGGTCGCCAAGGTCTTGCAGGCATCAGTCCTGTCGATGGCCTTGACCTCCACTACTCCAACCAAGACCCGCTGGGTCTTTAGAGGGAGGGCCAGATTGGCCCTCCACCATTTCGCTTGGGAGGTCATCTAGGGGCCTCCCCCGCCTCTTGATCCTCCTCTTTGTAGTTCTTCACCAAATCCTCAGTGTACCCCACTATTGCGGCACACAAGGATGCACACAAGGCCATGACGAACTCAGGAGTCCTGGCCGTTTCCTCTTGGTCCAACTCGCAGCCATCCCCTGCGTCCCAATCATTAAGAAGCTCGTCAATCCTCGCCACAAGCTTCCTATCAGAGCATGGCGCAAGCATCTTGCCTACTAGATTGGCGAACTTGTACAACTCCTGCATCTTGATTGGCGCTGTGGGGTCTTGGGTGGCCTTGATTAGGGCCATTGTACCGACCTTGGTAAACTTCTCTACATTCATGGATATCTCCTCTCATCTTCGCTAGTCCAAGGCCACAAGGGCTCGGGCTCCTCACCGTCTGCCCTTGCCTCATTCCTTCGCTCAATCCCTTTGTTAATCTCCAATCGGCAGTCCTTCAAGAACTCGATTGTCCCTGGGAATAGTTTGGCTGGATCGGTCCGCTTGTCCAGGGCCTTGACTTCCTCCATTGTAAGCATTGGCACCCTTTAGTCCTCCTCTTTCCATACCTGGTCCATATCCCTTCCCAAGGCGTGGATCACTAGACTAGACTTGTAAGCCCTGAGCCTGCACACTCCGTTGACATTGACCCAGACCTTGAAACCCTCGCCGTCCTTTGCTATGCGGATCTCTACATCCTCGTGGTGACAATCAATCATATGAAGCATTTGCTCTGGCATTGCCCTTGCCCTTTCGCTGGTTAGCCTCCCTGCCGCTGCCGGTGGCTCCCCTACATATGGGGATCGCGGTCGGTGGTTTCAAGGGGGTGCGACAACGTGTCGCACCTGGTCAAGCAGCCTTGGCAAGCCAAGTGGCCATCAGCCTGCCTCTTGCCTAAGCGTCCTGGCCCTTGCCTCTTGCCTCTTGGCGGTTGGACGCATCTTGGGACGCCTCTTGGTCGCCGCTGGAATGCCCCGCCACGCCCCTGCGGAGCCCCGTGGTGCGTTTTCCGCCTGCCCCCGCTACCCCAGTAGCGGCCGGCCTTTGGACGCATCCTGGGCCGAGACATTTCGTGAACAGGCGTTCGTGTTTTGTTCCTCCAAATAGCTGAAGGCCAGAGGATCGCTCCCCTGGCCTCCTGGCTTGGCCTTTGGCTAGTCTACGATCTCGAACTCCGGGTCGTCAAGGTTTAGCCCTTCAACCCTGGCGTACTCCTGCAAACGCAGGGCCAGATCACATAAGGCTTCCCTTGCGTCATCCCCCATCCCTTGCCATATCTTGCCTTCTACCACAGCGTAGGCCACCACTGGCATGACGCTTTGGAGAGTGTGTTCATACAAGCCGTGATTTGTGCCAACCATAACCTTGATTGCCATTGCCCTTGCCTCCTGAAGGAGGGGAGAGCCTTGCAGCCCTCCCCTTGCCGATTAGTCCTCAGCCTTTTGGCTAAGCCATCGCTGCCTTCGCAGTGCTCTTCTCCAACGCCATAGGCCAATCGCTAGGTGGATTGCCTCGC
>Ga0126376_10000111_pt1 | contig 34486 bp, 42 predicted proteins | sample PanSoiMetPlot_15_FD_92760 | JGI IMG/M metagenome (GOLD analysis project Ga0126376, IMG submission 92760) | Tropical forest soil microbial communities from Panama - MetaG Plot_15 | ecosystem: Environmental > Terrestrial > Soil > Tropical forest > Bulk soil | place: Panama | collected 2016-02-17 | reverse complement strand
TTTGGGTACAATTGCGGCCATTTTGCGGAGTTTGACTGCTGACCAGATTCGGATTTCAGTCAACTTAGACGTACGGGAGAGGAAAAAGTTCGGAAAAAACAATGGATGAACGCCGGTAAATACAGATTCGTATCGGCAATATCCGTATCATCCGTGGTAAAAGCTTTCTGCAAGCGTCGATTTCGCTAGTGCCCATTCGACTTACTAATATAAGGAGTCGAAATTTGCCAGGAGTCTCTAAAGAGGAACGAAAAGATGAGCAATGTACGAGTACTCGTAGGCACCCGTAAGGGCGCATTCATTCTGACTTCCGATGGAAAACGTCAAAATTGGGACGTCAGTGGCCCCCACTTCGCCGGTTGGGAGATCTATCACGTGAAGGGTTCGGCCGTGGATCCCAACCGCATTTACGCGTCACAAACCAGTGGCTGGTTTGGACAAATCATTCAACGCTCGGACGACGGCGGCAAGACGTGGTTTCAGCCGGGAACGCCCGCCGGCGAGCCGACAACCACGCCAGACGGCATGCCGAAAGGCGAGAGCAATAAGTTTGTTTACGATACTTCCGAAGAAACCGGAAAACCGCTCACGACGCACCAGTTTTATGACGGCACTCCGAAGCCTTGGGAGTTCAAACGAGTCTGGCATCTCGAGCCTTCACTCGACGATGCCAACACCGTCTATGCCGGTATCGAAGACGCTGCGCTGTTTCGCTCGACCAACGGTGGTCAGACCTGGAACGAACTTCCGGGAATGCGCGGTCACGGAACCGGATCTCAGTGGCAACCAGGCGCAGGCGGCATGTGCCTGCATACGATTATTTTGGACCCGGCGAATCGCGACAGGATCTTTGTTGCGATCTCGGCTGCGGGCGCTTTCCGCACTGACGACGGAGGCGCGACGTGGAAACCAATCAACCAGGGATTGCACTCGCAGTACATTCCCGATCCAGCCGCGGAAGTGGGCCACTGCGTTCATCACATCGCGAAGCATCCTTCAAATTCAAACGTGCTGTTCATGCAGAAACACTGGGACGTGATGCGCAGCGACAACGCCGGCGACTCGTGGACCGAGGTCAGCGGAAACCTGCCGACCGATTTCGGGTTTGTGGTCGACGTTCACGCGCACGAGCCGGAGACGATCTACGTTGTGCCGATCAAGAGTGATGGCGAACACTATCCGCCGGATGGCAAGCTGCGCGTTTATCGCAGTCGCGCAGGCGGCAACGAATGGGAAGCGCTCACGAACGGTCTGCCGCAAAGCAACTGTTACGTGAACGTGCTGCGCGATGCGATGGCGGTCGACTCGCTCGATTCGTGTGGCGTCTACTTTGGAACTACGGGCGGGCAGGTTTATGGCTCGGCTGATGCGGGCGACACGTGGGCTCCGATAGTTCGAGATCTGCCGCCAGTGCTTTCAGTGGAGGTCCAGACGCTGACATGATCGTGGTTGTTTTGCCGGCACATTTGCGTGCGCTTGCGGGCGTCACGGGAGATGTTCAACTCGAGATTGATGGTCCAGTGACACGACACTCGATCCTTGACGCTCTCGAAGCGCGTTATCCGATGCTGCGTGGGACCATTCGCGATCACGTCGCAGGCGAGCGCCGGCCGCTGTTGAGGTTCTTTGCTTGTGGTGAGGACGTGACGCACGAGTCCGCGGACGCTCCGTTGCCGGCGGCGATCGCATCGGGCGCGGAGCCGTTTTTCATCATTGGCGCAATCGCAGGAGGTTAATTCATCTATGACCAGGACGCTTATCTTTTGCCTGCTTCTACTTTCGCTCGCAACTGCATGTAAGACGCAAGCGACCTCCGATACGCGAACTGAAGAAGCAACGTTGCGGAAATTGGACGATGAGTGGTCCAAGGCCGCAGGATCAAAGGACGTTGAAAAGACGATCTCTTACTACTCGGATGACGCGGTGGTGATGCCGCCGAATATCCCGACGTTGACAGGTAGAGAGCCTATTCGAACGCTTTGGAAAAGCATGCTCGACTCGCCGGCGTTTTCCGGTGGGTGGAAGGCAACAAAGGTTGACGTCGCACGCTCGGGAGATTTGGCCTACGTCAGCGGAACCTATGAATTCAACGAGAAGGATGATAGCGGCAAACCGATAACGGACAAGGGCAAGTATTTGGAGGTCTGGAAGAAGCAGGCGGATGGTAACTGGAAGTGTGTAGCAGACATGTTCAGTTCCGATCTGCCGGCCACTGGACCATAGGAGAACAAAGAGGAGAAAAATGACAACGAGCAATACAAACACCATCCGACTTCATCGAGTGCTCAAGGCGCCGCCCGAGCGAGTTTACCGAGCTTTTCTTGATCCCGGTGCAATGTGTAAGTGGCTTCCGCCGAATGGGTTCACGGGCCATGTCCATCACCTCGAGGCGACGGTCGGCGGCACTTATAAGATGTCGTTCACCAATTTCACAACCGGGAATAGTCACTCGTTTGGTGGAGAGTATCTCGAGCTAAAACCAAACGAGCTCATCCGTCACACCGACAGGTTCGACGACCCGAACCTGCCCGGAGAAATGCAAACGACGATCACGTTGAGACAAGTGTTTTGCGGGACCGAATTGAATATCGTGCAAGAGGGAGTGCCGGGTGTCATTCCGCCAGAGGCCTGCTATCTCGGCTGGCAGGAATCGCTGAGACTGTTGTCGCAACTTGTCGAAGCTGAGATTCCGGATCAGATGTAAACCTTAGCCACAGATGAACGCGGATGAGCACGGATTGCCATCCGCGTCATCCGCGGCAGTGTCTTAGTTAGACCTCGTGATAAACCTGCTCAACTGAAATCAGTACCGTCTCTTCCGACAGTCCTTCCATTGCAGCACGTCTTAACTCGCGAACGTACGCCCCGACGCTCGTGAAGTCCGTTGACAGGGCCAACGGTGCGTCGGAATAGAGAAGATTAATTCGATCCGGAATCAACTCACCTGAGGCTGATAGATAACTGCCGTTCAAGCCTCTTACGATGGTGGCCCCGCCGAACGCATACGTAAACTCTTCTTCAAGAGACCGCAATAAGTTTTGATATTCAGATGAGGGAAGGTCAGGCAGATAGACCTCAACTCTTGTTCGCTCGAGCAGTGGCAAGGAACTGCTCCTTTCGCTTCGGAAACTCTTTCATGCGCTTCAGCGCTTCCTCTCGCGAAATTGTGGCGCGGCGAGGGCGCTCGACTTTGACTTGTTCTGAGGTTTTTGATTTCTTCATGAATCCATTCTGCATACAAGTTTTCGTCTGTCAACCCACTTTCGCTCTGTTAGATCCAAACGCTTTGGGAGAGCTACCGCTCGAAAAACTTTGGCCTCAAATCATTCTCACCGTTTTTGCCTGCTCACTGCTATAATCCGCTACCTATTGGACTCACCGCCAGCACTTTGCGGTACAACGCATTAATTCCGCGCCACCTTGCACTCGGGGCGAATCAAGAAATCGACTTTGGCGAAAAGGCCGGTCTAGTTTCCATAGAGGCAGAGGTTGAATTTATTCCTCAAGAATTCATTATCAGGCTCGTAACTAAATATCTTCTTGGAAAAACTAATAAAGGAGCTGGTGTGTTCATGAGAGCTAAGACTGTTAGCGGTTTGGCTACGATTGTGCTGCTTGCGTTTATCCAAATCAATGCGAAAGCCCCTGCTCCTTCACCGACGTTGACGGCACGAGCCCCGACATATGGCAGCACATGGAAGACAATCCTTGACGACGTCAGTAAACTGGCCTGATGCGTTTCCATAAATCATCGAATGCGATGGGATCGTAGAGGGCGGTTGCGCTGATGATCTTGCTATCGCGCATCTTCAGAAACCAGGAATAGGTGTTCTCGTACGGCTTGCCGTCACGGGCCATTGCGGCTCCATCCCACAAGACGATGACCATGTCGCCATCAGCGTAGATGCCGCGCACTGTCGGCACGAGCGGCGTCGAGAGTCTCGAGTTGAAAGGAATGATGACCTGGTCCAGGAGATCGCGGCGGCTGTGATACGTTCCCGACGCCGCAGACCGGCCCACGATGGTCCATTTGGCGTCCGAAACGAGTAAATCAAAGACACTACCTGCTCCGCGCCGCCAGTTGTCAAAAGCAGTCTGGATGATGCGACGATTTTTCTCTTGGACATCAGCCTGGGCCACCGCGGTCACTTTCATTGCTGCCAAAACAAGAAACACTCCAACGACAACCCACAAAGCTTTTCTAAATCGCAGAGTTGACATGTTCTCTCCCGTTTCTAAATTTGGTCCGTCTTATCTTGGTCCAACAACCAGGACGCCTTCTCCACCGCTGAATATTCCCGCTACACAGCCGGTCATCAACGTCGCCAACGTCGCGGCCAGGAGCGCGCGCAAGCCGAGGCTGGCGAGATCGTCGCGGCGCGTTGGCGCGAGTGCTGCAGTGCCGCCGACGAAGATCGCCATCGCAGCGACGTGTGCGAAGCCGCAGAGAGCGTAACTCAGGATCACAACCGTTCGCGGATCGGTTATCTGCCCACTCGAGATCACCTGGGACAGATGATTGTAGGAGAAGACTTCTGTCAGTATCACTCGCTCGCCTAACAACCGCGCCGCGATCGGCACGTCGCTCGCCTGCACTCCAAGTAAATACGCGAACGGATAAAACAACCAGCCGAGAACTCTCACGATCGAAAGCGGTTCGCCCATTCCGAACCACGAACTCGCGACACCGAGGAGCTTGTCGACGAGCGCGACGATCCCGAGAATTGCGATGATAAGTGCACAGATCCCGGCCGCAAGCCTGAGCCCGTCCATCGCGCCCTCGATAATCGCGCCGATCAGGTTCTTCGATCGAGTCGACTCATCTTCGGGAGGCACGGCCGCGAGCGTCTCGGGCGTTTCGGTTTCGGGAACAATTAGTTTGGACACAACGACGCAAGCAGGAATCGCGAGAATTGACGCCGATATCAAGTGTCCGGCGATCTCCGGAAAAACGCCCGCAAGAAATACAACGTACACGCCGAGCGTACTCGATGCGACCGTGCCCATGCCCGTAGTCAATATTAATAGCAACTCCGAACGCGTCATCCGTTCGAGATAAGGCCGGATCACGAGCGCCGATTCGATGCCGACAAAAATGTTCGCAGCACTCGAGAGTGATTCTGCGCCACTGATCCTCATCGCGCGGTGAAAGAGCCGCGCGAAGAGTCGCACGAAGATCTGCAACACGCGCAAGTGATAAAGCATCGCGGTGAACGCCGCGAAGAAGATCACCACCGGCAGCACTTGAAAGACGAGAATAAAACCAACCGAGCCCGACTCGCCGGGACTCGCAGCGAGTGGTCCAAGCAAGAACGCGGAGCCGCTCTTCGACGCACTGAGCAGTACCAGCACAGCGTCGTTCAGCCAGAGTAAGATCCGATGCGAAACAGGCAAGCGAAAAACGATCAGACCGATGATGAATTGCAGCGCGATCCCCCAGCCGATCGTCTTCCATGCAACAGCGCGTCGATTACTGGAAAACAGCCAGGCAAGTCCCGCGAAGACCACGAAGCCCGCGAGCGACACGGCATGATGAGTCATCTGGTTTCATCCTCTGCAAACAGTTGATTGTTAAGGCTGGAATCCTAACGCTTTGATTACTTCCTCGCCGTCCGTAGCGTTTGCCAGTTGCTCGGCGCGCTCTTCTTTAACTCCTGCAATTCGCGCGAGCAGTATTCTGGCGCTGTAAGCATGGCCCGCATTTCGCCAACGAGCCATCTCGATGAGCGGTGTCAATGCCTCGGAACGCAATTGCGCGAGCAGCTTCGGGTCTCTACTTTTCGTCAAGCTGGTGAGTACCCACCCGGCTTTGTTGCGATCGGTCCACGAACCTGAGCTGAGCATTTCTATGAATCCACTAGCCGGAATTCGTGCCGCCAGTTTTTGACTTGACTCCGCGAGCACACCGAGAGCTCTTGTTGCGTTGTTTCGGACCGTTTCATCAATGTCATGACTAGCATGGACCAGATACGAGATCTGCCGGCTTGATTGACGAGTATAGCCGAGCAGATATGCGGCGACGATACGTTGTTTTATGTCGCTCGAGGAATCGAGCACCGCGCGAATTAACTTTTCGTGTGCGCTAGCGTAAGCGCGAGCGGCTAACTGTTTCGCTCGCAACGACTGGTCGGAAATCGAAAGAGCATAGCCTTTTGAATTGTCATCACGGGCATTACCTTTTAAGACTGCCGCGCTCGAGGCGTCCATTGTCTGCGTGTAAAGCTCGATTATCTGTGGCGGAAACGCAGCGTCGCCATTTGCAGGCCGATTGAGTTGCGTGGGTTTGCTCGACGCGCCTGGAAGGCCCACGTAGATCATGTAATTGCCTTGCGCGTCGCAACACACGGGAGCTACGTCTGTAGGCGTTCGACCGATAACGGAAGCGACAGCTTCGTTGATTCGCTGAATTGTCTCGAGTGGTCCGGGGAATCTGTCTCCAACATGCACCGGTAACGCTGCCTTGATTCGATCGAGATCAAGGCCCGCGTAACCGTAAAAGTCGATCGATCCGATCCGGCGTGATTCATCCTGGCCCAAGGTAACGCCACAGAGAACCACGACGAGCAAAACCGCGCTCGCGAGCGCCGCTGATTTACTCACTCCAAACCTCCGGAGATGCCACGGGCTTGTCCCGTGGTGTCCTCACGTTTGCTGCTAAATAGAATCCAGACCAAGGACTCCAGATGCCACGGGCTTGCCCCGTGGAGTATTCACGTTTGCTGCTATTTAGCCAAGAGCGCGAAGCTCCACGGCTCAAGGCCGTGGCATCTGGTTTTTACTATTGAACATCGTCAGTGTAGCGACTAGCGCGAGACACCACGGGACAAGCCCGTGGCATCTTCTTAATCGCAAATAGATTACAATCTCCGCATGCTTAAATACATCGATTTAGAAACCTGGCACCGCCGAGAACTATTTAATTTTTTCATTAACTACGCGAACCCGTATTTCAACGTCTGCACTAAGGTGGATGTCACGCGGCTGCTGGCGATGGTGCGAAATCGAGGTGTCAGAGTCTCGTCTGCGGTCCATTATTTCGGTCTACGCGCGGCAAACGAGGTCGAACCGTTTCGCTATCGTTTGCAGGATCGAAAAATTGTTGTTTACGAAGTTATCAATGGCGGCACAACTGTCCTGCTTCCGAATGAGAGCTTTGCGTATGCGTATTTCAACTACGTTGTCGACTTCGAGAGATTTGTAGCCGGTATGAACGAGTCTGTTGACGAGATACGCAACGGCGACGGAATATTGAAGCCCACCATGCGCGACGACGTGATTTATCACACGACGTTGCCATGGTTTTCATTTACGAGTTTCGCTCACGCGCGCACTCCCGGCCGTGGCGATTCCATACCGCGCTTGGTCTTTGGAAAGTTTACTGCGGAAGGTGAACGCGTGATGATGCCGATTTCAGTTGAAGTGCATCACGCCCTCATGGACGGCCTGCACGTCGGGCGCTTCCTGTCGCGTCTGGAAGAGTCCCTCGCAGACCCGCAAAAGTTTGCTTTTGGTTAATTCCGCTCAGTTTTGTGCTTGCATTAAAGACACTTCGATGGCAATGATTACCGGCCTACTGTTTGATTAATCAACCCGCTCGACCCCCATCGAGCCATCTACGTCAGGAGAAAACTCATGACTCACAAAAACAGGTTACTAGTCCCGATTCTACTGGCTTCGATCTTCCTTATCAGTCTTGCGAATGCACATGCGGCGGCGCCGACCATTTCGATTGCCGATGCGCGCAGTATGCCGCTCGGTACGGTTGTCACTATCGACGGAGCTGTCACGGTGCCTTCCGGCGCATTTAGTTCGAGCACGTTCGATCAGGGCTTCGCGATTCAAGACCGCACCGGTGGCATCTATATCAGTACGCCTGACAATCTCGGATTCACGTTCAGGCAACAGGTGCGCGTGACGGGTACGCTCGCCGACACGGTGCTGCCGGGTCTGCTCGTGCTCGTCAACGTTACGGATGTTAAAGCTCACGGCGCTGGTCCAAAAGTGCAACCTGCTTCGGTCGCAACCGGAGACGTGAATGAAGGAACTGAAGGCTCGCTTGTTCACATCTCGGGAACGATCACGCAACCCATCGTCAACGATCTGCCGTTTGGATTCATCATCGTCGTCAACGACGGTTCGGGCGACATCAACGTATTCGTCTGTGCTTCGACGGGCATCGACGTGAGTGGTCTTAGCCAGGGACAGACGATCAGTGTGACCGGCTTCAGTGGCCAGTTCGCCGACCACTTCGAAGTCGATCCACGGACGCAAGCTGATATCAGTATTGAATGATTCGGACACGGATTTCACTACGCCATGACTAAGACCCCAACGTCATCAGCAGAACCGATCCGAGAGATCGATGTGCTCTGGATAACGGCGGGGCTTAGTTGTGACGGGGATACGATCGCGGTCACCGCAGCTACGCAACCGAGTCTCGAAGAGGTTCTGCTCGGCGGTATTCCCGGAATTCCGAAGGTTCGTTTTCACAATCCATTCCTGTCTTATGAAAACGGCGAGGCGTTTGTGGAGTTCTTTTATAAGGGAGCGGACGGTCGCATCGATCCGTTCATTCTCGTCGTCGAAGGCTCGATCCCAAACGAGAATAACAAGGCTGAAGGTTACTGGGCCACGTTTGGAACTAATCGCGAAACTGGTCAACCAATCACGACCTGCGAGTGGATCGACAAACTTGCGCCGCGCGCATGGGCCGTCGTCGCCGCCGGCACTTGCGCGACTTACGGCGGCATTCATGCAATGGAAGGTAATCCGACTGACTGCATGGGTCTCGCTGATTATCTCGGCTGGGAATGGCGGTCGAAGGCAAACATTCCGATAGTCTGCGTGCCCGGTTGTCCGGTCGTGCCTGACAATTTCATGGAGACGCTGCTTTATCTTTTATATCAAGCTACTGGCCGCGCACCGATGATTCCGCTCGACGAGGCACTGCGTCCGACCTGGCTCTTCGGCCAGACGGTCCATGAAGGTTGCGATCGTGGCGGCTACTACGAACAAGCGCAGTTTGGCGAGCACTACGGTTCGCGCGAATGCATCGTCAAACTCGGTTGCTGGGGACCGGTGGTCCAGTGCAACGTCGGCAAACGCGGCTGGATCAACGGCATCGGTGGTTGTCCAAACGTCGGTGGCATTTGCATCGGCTGCACGATGCCGGGCTTTCCTGACAAGTTCATGCCGTTCATGAACCAGCCGCCGGGATCGTTGTTGTCGTCAAACGCGGTGATGACGTACGGCAAAGCTATTCACGCGCTCAGAAAATTCACGCAGGCATCGCTGAACAAAGAACCGGCGTGGCGGCGAAACAAGGCAAGGGATTAATGGAAGAGAGAAACATCGGTTTGAACGAAGCAGAGAGCATGTTGCAGCAACTCGCTGCCGCGTTTCCGCTCGTCAACACCGTCACTGTTCCTTCATTGAAAGGCGTTCGTGAAGCAGACACACTTCCCGAAAGCGACGCTCGTTACCAAACGCTCATCGAACAGATCCCCGCGGTAGTCTTCATGGCCTTTCTCGACAAGGGAATCGGCGAGGCATACGTCAGCCCGCAAATCGAAGTGATCCTCGGATTCACACAGGAGGAGTGGCTCACCGATCCGGTGCGGTGGTATCAACAGATACATCCGGACGACAAGGATCGCTGGAATGTCGAGGCCGCCGAGTTGTTTCTGCTCGGAAATCCGCTGAAGTCGCTTTATCGCGTGATTGCGCGCGATGGCCGCGTTGTTTGGTTTCACTGCGAAGCGAAGATGGTTCGGAATCACGACGGTCAACCGTGGTTTATTCATGGAGTTGCTTTTGACATCTCTGAATTGAAGGCTGCGGAGGAAGCGCTGAAGAAAAGTGCGGAGCAGTTGAAGACTCTCTCGCGACGATTGATGGAAGTGCAGGAACTCGAGCGTCGCAACATCGCGCTCGAATTGCACGACGAGATTGGTCAGGTGCTCACCGGCTTGAAGCTGACGCTCGAGGTCAGTACAAGACTTCCCGCGACTGAGGTCGGTGACAGCCTGAAGCAAGCACGAGGCCTGGTGAACGAACTGATGGCGCGCGTGCGGAAGATGTCGTTGGATCTGCGGCCCGGGATGCTGGACGATCTGGGTTTACTGCCGACGCTGCTCTGGCAAATCGAAAATTACACGGCGCAAACTCACGTGAAGGTCAACTTCAAACACAGCGGTCTCGAGAAACAGAGGTTTGCTCCTGAAGTCGAAACTGCCGCGTATCGCGTCGTACAGGAAGCGCTCACGAATGTCGCGCGTCACGCAAACGCGCAGGAAGCGACGGTGACAGTGTGGACGCATCAGGATACTCTTTCGATCGAAGTCGTGGATGCCGGACGGGGATTTGACGTGGACACTGTGATTGCGAATGAAACGAGTGGCCTGACCGGAATGCGTGAACGAGCGATGCTCGCCGGTGGTCAGTTAAAACTCGAGTCAGCGCCTGGCGAAGGTACGCGGCTGCTTGCCGAATTGAGCATAAGGCGTCATAAAGAGGCCAGGAAATGACGACGATAGTTCTCGCAGACGATCATCACATTGTCCGGCAGGGCCTGCGCGCGTTGCTTGAAGTCGAGAACGACTTGAAAGTCGTTGGCGAAGCAGGCGATGGGTTGGAAGCAGTGCGCAACGTTGAGGCACTGAATCCGGGTGTGCTGGTGTTGGACCTGATGATGCCGGGACTCAACGGTCTCGACGTGCTCAAGCAGATCAAGAAGCGTTCGCCGCAAACGCACATCGTTATTCTTTCGATGTACGCGAACGAGGCGTACGTGCTCGAGGCGTTGAGTAACGGAGCGTCAGCGTATGTATTAAAGGACTCGAGCTCCGCGGATCTCGTTCTGGCAGTGCGTGAAGCTGCGGCCGGTCGTCGTTATCTAAGCCCGCCGCTATCGGATCGCGCGATCGAGGTCTACCAGGAAAGAGCCAAGGCCGCCACGCTCGATCGATACGAAACTCTCACCTCTCGCGAACGCGAAGTCCTGCACCTGGCAGCAGAAGGCTTAACCAACAGTGAGATCGCAACGCGTTTGGGAATCAGTTCGCGAACCGCCGAAACTCATCGTTCAAACTTGATGCACAAACTTGATCTCCACACCCAGGCAGACCTGATCCGCTTCGCACTACGCCGCGGAATTATTCCGATGGAACAGTAGCTTATCGTCTTTCACGAAAGTCTTCTGATCAACAGCTCCGGCTTCGCCGCTCGATGTGAGATACAAGGCAGGGCTATGCCCTGCCGGCAAGTTGATTTTTTAGTTTTTGGGGCTGTGCCCCCGGTTCGGGCTCTGCCTTAAACAGTCAGGGCCAAAGGCCGAACCTGGGGCGCAGCCCCAAACATATGATGGTATGCTGACGGCGTGGCGGAGCCACGCCTCACATCAGGCGGCGAAGCCGCAGTCACAAAGTCAAAATCTTCTCTAAAAGCGGCAGTTGCAACGTCAAAATCTTCTCTAAAAGCCGCAGTTGCAACGTCAAAAATCTTCTCTAAAAGCCGCAGTCGCAAAGTCAAAATCTTCTCTGCAAAAGCCGTAGCCTGCAACGTCTAATACCTCTGGAGTGAGGCCGCAGTCGCACATCAAATAACTTCTGGTGCAAGAGCCACTACTCAACAAAACTCGACACTAAATCTCCACAAAAATACGGAAGTTTTGCGTCCCAACTACGTAGGTCTACTAATAGACTAGCCTCACCCTTCGGAACATAATTCAGCCTCCCTTAAGTACAGTTTGGTACAGACCCCTGCTTGTGTGTGTAAAAGGAGCGATCCCCTTTTCAATCGCCACTGAGAGAGGAGAAAGATATGGCGGCAGAAATGGTCCCGTATGGTCGTGTCACGCAGCGACCACCGGCGGTCAAGGATGTTCACATCGTGTGGATTACGGCAGGTCTCGGTTGTGACGGCGATTCAGTCTCAATCACTGCTGCAACCCAGCCCAGCGTTGAAGATGTGGTGATGGGAGCCATACCGGGACTCCCGAAGGTCCACTTACATAATCCAGTGCTCGCATATGAAGTCGGCGACGACTTCCTGAAATATTACTACCAGGCAGAGCAGGGCTTAATCGATCCTTTTGTACTAGTAGTTGAAGGTTCAATTCCTAACGAACACCTGAGCGGTGATGGCTATTGGGCGGCAGTGGGCCAAGATGGGATGACCGGCCAGCCCATAAAAACGACGGAATGGATCGACCGCCTTGCGCCAAAAGCCCTGGCGGTTGTTGCTATTGGGACATGTGCGACTTACGGCGGCATTCACGCGATGGCCGGCAATCCGACCGGCTGCATGGGTCTGGCTGACTATCTCGGCTGGGATTGGAAGTCGAAAGCCGGAATTCCGATCGTTAACGTGCCGGGTTGTCCCGTTCAACCTGACAACTTCATGGAAACGGTGCTTTACCTGCTCTACGTTGCCGCCGGGCTCGCGCCGATGATTCCGCTTGACCAGGAAGGTCGCCCGACGTGGTTGTTTGCCAAAACAGTTCACGAAGGATGCGATCGCGGGAGTTACTACGAGGAAGGTGAGTTTGCGCATGAATACGGTTCGCCGAAGTGTCTCGTGAAGCTCGGTTGCTGGGGACCGGTCGTCAACTGCAACGTTCCCAAGCGCGGCTGGATGGCGGGCCTTGGTGGTTGTCCAAACGTCGGTGGTATCTGCATCGGCTGCACGATGCCGGGATTTCCGGACAAGTTCATGCCGTTCATGGACGAACCGCCGGGCGCGAAGATCTCGTCATCCACGATCGGCGTCTATGGAGCTGCGGTAAGAAAGTTGCGCAGCATTACGAACTCAACTGTGAATAAAGAACCAAAGTGGCGGCATAACCGGCCGGAATTAACCACTGGCTATCACGAACCCGTCCGGCAGTTAAAGGAGCGAGCATCATGAGCACTCAGACAGTTACACACACTCCTGCAAAACCGCGCACTCTGGTCGACATGAACTGGGATCCGATTACTCGCATCGTCGGCAGTCTCGGCATCTACACCAAGATCGACTTTGCGAATCGTGAAGTGGCGGAGTGTTACAGCACGTCTTCAATTTTTCGTGGCTATAGCGTTTTCATGAAGGGCAAGGATCCGCGTGATGCGCACTTTATTACCAGCCGCATCTGCGGCATCTGCGGAGACAACCATGCGACCTGCGCGACCTACGCGCAGAACATGGCTTTCAATGTGCGGCCGCCTGCGATGGCGGAGTGGATTGTAAATCTCGGCGAAGCCGCCGAATACATGTTTGACCACAACATCTTCAAGGACAACCTGGTGGGTGTCGATTTCTGCGAGCAGATGGTCAAGGAAACAAATCCGAGTGTTTGGGAAAAGGCAAAGAATACCGAAGCACCCCACGCAGCAGACCATGGTTATCGCACCATTGCCGACATCATGACCGCGTTGAATCCGTTCAGCGGTGAGTTCTATCGCGAGACGTTACACGTCAGCCGCTACACGCGCGAGATGTTTTGTTTGATGGAAGGCAGGCACGTGCATCCGTCAACGCTGTATCCCGGCGGCGTTGGCACCGTTCCGACTATTCAACTGTTCACTGACTACATCACCCGTCTGATGCGCTACTGCGAGTTCATGAAGAAAGTAGTGCCATTACACGACGATCTCTTCAACTTCATTTACCAGGCGTTGCCTGGTTACGAGAAAGTTGGTCAACGTCGCATCCTGCTCGGTTGCTGGGGATCTTTCCAGGATCCGGCAGTCTGCGACTACACCTACGAGCACATGAACGAATGGGGCAACGCGATGTACGTGACGCCCGGTGTGGTCGTTGACGGAAAGCTCGTCACGACTGATCTGGTCGATATCAATCTCGGCATTCGCATTCTGCTCGGCAGTTCTTACTACGAAGACTGGGAAGAGAGCGAGACTTTCGTCGGCAAGGATCCGCTCGGCAATCCGGTCGACAAACGCCATCCGTGGAACCAGACGACGATTCCGCGCCCACAGAAACGTGACTTTGACGGCAAATACACCTGGGTGATGTCGCCACGCTGGTATCACGATGGTGAAAAGAGTGACAACAAGTACCTTGCACTCGACACCGGCGGTGGTCCAATCGCGCGTTTCTGGGCGACTGCCCTCGCCGGCAAAGTCGACATCGGCTACGTCAAGGCAACTGGAAACAGTGTGAAGATCTATTTGCCGAAGACGGCGATGAAGCCCGAGGTGGAGTTTGAGTGGAAGGTACCGAAGTGGAGCAACGCGATCGAACGCGATCGCGCACGTACGTACTTCCAGGCTTACGCTGCAGCGTGTGCGCTCTATTTCGCCGAACAGGCGATGGCCGAGTTATATGCCGGACGAACGCATACGTGGTCGGAGTTCAAGGTGCCGGATGAAGCTATCGGTTGTGGATTCCACGAAGCGGTGCGCGGTGTGTTGTCGCATCACGTCGTGATCCGAGACGGCAAGATTGCGAACTACCATCCGTATCCGCCGACTCCGTGGAACGCAAATCCGCGAGATGTTTTCGGCACGCCTGGTCCATACGAGGATGCGGTCCAGAACACGCCGATCTTCGAGGAGAATGGGCCGGATAACTTCAAGGGAATCGACATCATGCGCGCGGTGCGTAGCTTCGATCCTTGTCTGCCGTGTGGTGTTCACATGTATCTCGGCAACGGCAAGGTTTTGGAGACGCATCATTCGCCGATGTTTGGAATGGTTAAGTGAAGCCATAAAGAAGAGATGCCAGGAATTGAGAAGATCGAACAACTGATCAAGACGATCGAGGGCTTGCCCGATCCGACGGCGCGCGCCAGTGCGTTGGGGTTGGTCCAGGCGTTGATGGACTTTCACGCCGAGGCTCTCGATCGATTGATGGAACTCGTCGCTTCACAGGGAGAGTCCGGCTATTCGATCTTCGATAAGTTCACCGGGGATGAGTTGGTCGGCAACCTGCTGCTCTTGTACGGGCTGCATCCATTGCCGATCGAACGGCGGGTTTCACAAGCGCTCGAGAAGGTGAAGCCGATGCTTGACGCACATGGCGGCAGTGTCGAATTGCTCGAGATAAACGAAGGCGCGGTCCGTTTGCGTCTTCAGGGAAATTGTAAAGGTTGTCCGTCATCGGCGGATACGTTGAAGCTTGCGATTGAAGCGGCGATATACGCGGCCGCGCCTGACGTGTCGGCGATTGAGGCGGAAGGTGCGGTCGAAACCAGTCCTCCTGCTGGTTTCGTGCAGATCAGCCGAAACATTGCCGATTGCCAATTGCCAATTGCCGATTTGATTGAGCTATGAACGACCAAAAGCAAAACAGCCAGGACACCGAGCAAATCGGCAATCGGCAATCGGAAATCGGCAATAACTTCGATTTGCTTCGACGCTTCGTGCGCGCGCGCTCAGTCGCGTCGGAGCGTTGCGATTTGTGCAGCATCGAGCTCGGGCTGGACCACCCTCACTTGGTAGAGCCGGCAACACGAAGGTTGGTCTGTGCCTGTCAGGCTTGCGCCATTCTTTTTAGTGGCGCGGCTGACACTAAGTACCGGCGCGTGCCGGAAAGAGTTCAGTACCTGCCGAACTTTCAATTGACTGATGTGCAATGGGAAGGCCTGATGATTCCGATCAACATGGCCTTCTTTTTTCAGAGCAGCACGGCCGGCAAGATGATCGTGTTGTATCCAAGTCCGGCGGGCGCTACTGAGTCGTTACTCGACTTCGAATCCTGGCGAGAGATTGTCGAATGCAATCCGGTGTTGCAGCAGATGGCTCCCGATACCGAAGCCTTGCTCGTCAATCGAATACAGAAAGTGCCGGAGTATTTCATCGTTCCGATCGATCAGTGCTACCGGCTCGTTGGTTTGATTCGCACTAAATGGAAGGGACTCTCCGGCGGCACCGAGGTTTGGGAAGCGATCAACGGCTTTTTTGCGGAGATGAAGGAAAGAACGGCGCCGGTTAAAGAGGTGGCCCATGCCTGATTTGAGTTTCTCAGTCGATGGCGCCGAAGCGGTTTCGTTTGCCGCCGCACCGCTGGTGTCGTTCAAGTTGCGCATCCGCAACGCGAATGTTTCGGAGCAGATTCAGTCGATCCTCTTGCGTTGTCAGATTCAAATGGAGACGACTAAACGCCGCTACTCACCGAAGGAGCAGGCGCAACTCTTCGAGCTCTTCGGTGAACCGGAACGCTGGGGGCACACGCTGCGATCGATGTTGTGGACACACACGAGTGCAACTGTTTCGCCATTTCAGGGCGTGACGACTGTCGATATGCCGGTGCCGTGTTCGTTCGATTTCAATATCGCCGCCACCAAATATTTCGCGGGTTTGGATGACGGCGTGGTGCCGCTGAACCTCATGTTTAGCGGCACAATTTTTTTCGAGACTGATGACGCCAGTCTACAGGTGGAACAGATCTCCTGGGACAAGGAAGCGCCGTTCAAGCTGCCGGTCAGCACCTGGCGCGACATGATGGACCACTACTATCCGAACAGCGCGTGGTTGTGTTTGCGTCGCGATGTGTTTGAGCGGTTGCGTGATTACAAGACAGAGCGGGGACTGCCAACCTGGGAGCAGGCGCTGGAGAGTCTTCTTCCCGCGCCGGCCGAACCGCCGGAAGAGGAGCTTGCGATCGAAGGGAGTTTGCCGTCGTGAACACCGCCGCGAGTCAGTCGAAGAGTAAGAGCATGGTCGAGAAGATCGCGGACGCGGTGCTCTACGAAGGCTACATTCTTTATCCCTATCGACCGTCGGCGGTGAAGAACCAGCAGCGCTGGAATTTCGGTGTGGTCTGTCCGGAGTCGTATGCAATCGCGCAGCGAGGCACTGAAAGCTCGACGATGCGCACCGAGTGTTTGCTCGAAGCTGATTCGTCGACCACGCTCGACGTGAAAGTGAGATTTCTGCACTTGTTGCAGCGCGAGGTGACCGATCAGCATTTTCAGCCAGTGCCGTGGTTGGAAGTGAACGGAAAACTGCTGCAGCCGTGGCAGGAAGCAGTCGAGCGCGAGGTCGTACTCCCGCGGATAAAGGCTTGCGAGTCTGTGTCGCTGAAATTTGTTTTTCCGGCCAGTAGATCGACGGAAAGTGTAACGGATGCAGAGTCTGGTGAAATCGCCGGCATGATCGTGCGCACACAACCCACGCTCGCCGGCACAGTGGAAATCTCAGCCGCCGTTGTCGATGAAGGCCTGGTGAAGCTGTCGATCACAATTCGCAACCTTACGGAATTCGAAAATGCTGTTGCGAGATCTCGTGACGACGCGTTGTTGCATTCGTTTGTTTCTACGCACACGATTCTGGAAGCCCAACACGGTGCGTTCGTTTCTCTGCTCGATTTTCCAGATAACTACAAAGCCGCCGCTTCGGAATGTGTGAGCACTGGAACTTATCCAGTGCTCGTTGGTGAGGAAGGCGATCGCAACTGCATGCTTTCGTCGCCGATCATTCTCTACGACTATCCCCAGATCGCGTCCGAAAGCGCTGGAGATCTGTTTGACGGAACCGAGATCGACGAGATTCTGACGTTGCGAATCATGTCTTTGACTGACGACGAAAAGCGCGAGATGCGCAGCGCCGACGATCTTGCGCGCCGGTTATTAGAGCGGACTGAGTCACTCTCAGCCGATGAACTTATGAACTTGCACGGCGTGATGAAGAAGACGTGACTTTAGCCGCGGCTACGCCCGATGTAAGGCAGGACTTTAGCTGCGGCTACGCCGCCCGATGTGAGGCGGGGCTTGGCCCCGCCGTTGATTGTGATTATTGAAATTGGGCTGTGCCCTTGGTTCGGGCTCTGCCCCGAGCAACTCAGGGCCAAAGGCCGAACCGGGGGCAAAGCCCCAAAGATATTGAGAGCGCTGACGGCGGGGCAGAGCCCCGCCTCACATCGGGCGGCATAGCCGCTTGACCGAGCGGCAGAGTCCCGTCGCACGTCAGGCGGCATATCCATTTCAAAAGCGGCGGAGTCACGCCGCGCATCAGGTGGCCAAGCCGCCGTTGCGAATGGTTCGCAGTTGAAGAAGAAGTGAACGAGTGGGAATGGCATTTACTCGAGGATAAGACGCCGCTCGACGTTGTGACTATCAATGGCGTTGCGCTCAGGCGAGGCGATCGCGTGTTGCTGAAACCTCGATCGCGGGGTGACGTTTTCGATGTGGCGTTGATGGGTAAAACCGCGGTGATCGAGTCGATCGAGGAAGACTACGAAGGCCGAGCGCATCTGGCTGTAGTGCTCGATGACGATCCGGGCCGGGATCTCGGAATGTTGCGCCAGCCGGGCCATCGTTTCTTTTTTTCTGTCGAAGAGGTTGAACCTTTGTCGCAACGTGCGAGCGAGGAAATGACTGATGTCTGAAGTGCGTATACTGGTGGCGGGCATCGGAAATATTTTTCTTGGTGACGATGCGTTCGGTTGTGAGGTCTTGAAGCGACTCAACATGCGCGCGTGGCCGGAAAATGTTCGCATGTTTGACTTCGGAATACGCGGGTTTGATCTCAGTTACGCGTTGCTCGACGGCTACGACCTGACGATTCTCGTCGATGCATCTCCACGAGGCGATGCCCCGGGAACCGTTTACGTGATCGAACCTGACTTGCGTGAGTTCGAAGCGGTCGATAGCGACGCGATGATCGTACAGACGCATGGAATGGATCCGTTGAAGGTCCTGACGATGGTGAAATCGATGGGCGGAGAGCTCAACAAGCTCATTCTCGTCGGTTGTGAGCCCGAAACATTCGGACCGGAAGAAGGTTTGATCGGGTTGAGTGAAGTGGTGGAAGCAGGGGTGCCCGAAGCGGTGAAGATAATTGAGTCGTTGGTAGCTAAACAGCTAGCAGCGCCGGTTGAGGTAAAGGCGCAAATAGGGGGATGAAAAATGGGTGAAGAAAATCGCGGTTGTGAACATACAGGTGGTCATCGTTTTCTGAAAATTATCGGAAGCATTGCTATCGCTGCGATTGCGTTAGGAGTGCTGACTCAAATGCACGACATTCGCCGTTATATCAAGATATCGTCGATGTAAAAGCGTCGAACGCGGTAGAGGAGATGGTCATGGAAAACAATGGTGCCGACGATTCGAAAGACATGTTGTATCTGGTTGGTGGTGTAGCACTACTGATCGCTGGTGCAGGACTCATATTGGCCCATCCACAGGTGCGGCGACAGGTGAGAAGCAGTCTTGACCGTATCGTCCCGGGAATCCCGGAGAATCTGACGAGCCACCTGGCCACGGTTGTGCCGGACGTTCAGAGGTACTTGAAACTCCGATCGATGTAAGCGCGCAAGAAGGCACAAAATGACCACTCAAGCTGCCGCTGAGCTTGAACACTATCGCGTTGACGCCGTTGCCAGTACGTTCAAGGTGCAGGCGTTTGCGGAAGGCTTGCTGTCAGCCTTCGGTCACGATCCGGTGTTTGGCGTGAAGGATTTTCAGGGTGAGGTCCAGTTTGTGGCCGGCACTTTTGAGAATGCTTCGTTGAAACTCACCGTCAAGACGAATTCGCTGACGGTGGTGAATGACGTCAAGAAAAAGGATCGCCAGGATATCGAGCGGACCATGCGCGACGACGTGCTCGAGACCGCGAAGTATCCCGAGATCGTTTTTGAGAGCAACAACGTCACGTTGAGTCGAGCGGGAAACGATCGCTATCGCGCGCGAGTGATCGGCGATCTGACGTTGCACGGGGTTACGCAGAAAAACATCTGGCTCAACGGCGAAGTGACGTTGACGCCGGAAGGGCTGCGAGCCAAAGGTGAATTTGCCGTGAAGCAGACTGATTACAAGATCAAACTGGTTTCAGTTGCGGGCGGGACACTCAAGATCAAGAACGAAGTTAAGGGCGCGTTCGACATTCTGGCGCGACGGGCTCAATAACTCAGATGCACGAGCTCTCAATCGCCTTGAGCATGATTGAGATGGCGAACGAGGAAGTTGTTCGCCGCGGTGGTGGCCGTGTGACTGCGTTGCATCTGAAGCTTGGTCCATTGTCGGGTGTCGTTCGAGAGGCGTTGGAGTTTTCGTATGAGATCGCGTGCCAGGATACCGCGCTCGAAGGATCGCGGCTGATCATCGAAGACGTGCCGGTGATGGTCCATTGCGCAAGGTGCCGTCAGGACACAGTCGTCGAATCGATACAAAGTCTTCGCTGCGTGCGTTGTGGTGAGCTGAGTTCCGAGGTTGTTCAGGGCCGCGATTTGGAGGTGGTGGCGCTAGAAATCGAAGAAGTAGAGGAGTTGGTGACATGAGCGGCCGGCCGCGCATGGTTAAGGTTCGGCAGAACGTGCTCAAGCACAACGACCTGCTCGCGCGCATGTTGCGCGGTCGTTTTGAGGAAGCGGGTGTGCTCGTGATCAGCCTCGTGTCTACGCCCGGCGCAGGCAAGACGGCACTGCTCGAACGCACGCTCACGCGAATGCGTGCCGATGGTCTGCGTGTCGCGGCGCTGGTTGGCGATCTTGCTACCGAGAACGATGCGCGCAGACTGGCTCGCAGCGAAGCGCCCGTGAAGCAGATCGTCACGGGAACGATCTGTCATCTCGACGCTGAGATGGTCCAACACGCGCTCGACGACTGGTCCCTCGCGGATCTCGACATCCTGTTCATCGAAAACGTCGGCAACCTGGTCTGTCCGTCGAGTTACGATCTGGGTGAACGGTTGCGTCTCGTGCTGATGTCCGTCACCGAAGGCGAGGACAAGCCGTTGAAGTATCCGACGATCTTCAACACAGCGGACGTCTGTGTGATCACGAAGATGGATCTGGCGGATGCGGTCGAGTTTGATCTGTATGCGGCGCGCGAGAACGTTCAGGCTATCAGGCCGGGAATGCGGACCATTGAATTGTCCGTGAAGAGCGGAGAGGGCATGGAAAGTTACTTTGATTTTCTCTGCGATCTCTGCGTATCTCCCCGGCCCTCTGCGTTAAAGGCATCTGTAAACGCAGAGACCGCAGAGATACGCAGAGGGGCCGCAGAGTAACTGAGAGTCGCGTGACAAAGAGAGCGCAAATCATTGTGCGAGGAACTGTCCAGGGGGTTGGGTTTCGGCCCTTTGTTTATTCGCACGCGAGCCGGCGCGCGCTCAACGGTCGTGTGCTCAACAACGCCACGGGTGTGCTCATCGATCTCGAAGGCGACGCTTCCGATATCGATCACTTCATTCGCGAGCTCGAATCAAACCCGCCACCCTTGTCGACGATCGAGTCGATCGAACGTTTGGAAAATCTCGTCCCGCTCGGCTATCCCGATTTTCAAATCGTTGAAAGCGATTCCGCCGGTAGAAAGTTCGTTCCCATCTCCGCCGATGTAGCCACGTGTGACGATTGCCTGCGCGAACTTTTCGATACCTCGAACCGTCGTTATCGTTATCCATTCATCAATTGCACCAACTGCGGGCCACGCTTCACGATTATCGAAAGAGTTCCGTACGACCGCGAGAACACGACGATGCGTTCGTTCGAGATGTGTAACGCTTGTCGCGCGGAGTACGAGAACCCGCTCGACCGGCGTTTTCACGCGGAACCGACGGCCTGCGAAGTTTGCGGGCCGCGCTTGTGTTTGTTCGATTGTGAAGGCACGGAAATACTCGGCGATGCGGTGAAGATGGCGGTTGAGCTGCTGGCTTCAGGGAAGATTGTGGCGATCAAGGGAATCGGCGGCTTTCATCTGGCCTGTGATGCGCTCTCGAAACCAGCAGTGGCCCAGTTGCGCAGTCGAAAGTTTCGCGAAGACAAACCGTTTGCGTTGATGGCTCAGTCAGTGGCGGCGATTCAACCGTACTGCCGGATCTCGGATCACGAAGTTGCGCTGCTCGAGTCGCCGGCGCGTCCGATTGTCCTGCTCGAAAGAAAACGCGGCAACGCGATTCCGCGATCAGTTGCGCCGGGTATCAACACGCTCGGCTTCATGCTTCCGTATGCGCCGCTTCATCACTTGCTGTTCGACTCGTTCCATCGACCGCTGGTGATGACGAGTGGAAACATTTCCGACGAGCCGATCTGTTTTCGTGACGCAGAGGCCAACGAGCGCCTGCACAGCATCACTGATTATTTTCTGGTTCACGATCGACCGATACACGTTCGCACCGACGACTCAGTCGTGCGCAGTTTCAACGGCCGTGAGATGTTGCTGCGTCGTTCGCGCGGGCTTGCGCCTGCTCCGATTCGCACCGCGTTCAAATTCGAGCGCAGCATTCTAGCGTGTGGCGCGGAGTTGAAGAACACGTTTTGCCTTGCGCGCAAGCGCAGTGCGTTTGTGAGTCATCACATCGGAGATCTCGAGAACCTCGAGACGCTGCGTTCGTTCACCGAGGGAATCGAACACTACAAGCATTTATTCGATATCGATCCGGAAGTGGTCGCGTACGATCTGCATCCCGAGTATCTCTCGACCAAATTTGCCCTCGCGCTTGCGGACGTCTCAACAAAGATTCCGATCCAGCATCATCATGCGCATGTCGCGAGCTGCATGGCTGACAACGAGATCGACGGCGAGGTGATTGGAGTTGCTTTTGACGGGCTCGGGTTTGGTTTGGATGGAAAACTGTGGGGCGGCGAGTTTTTCGTGGCTGATTTCCGCGACGCCGAACGTGAGGTCCATCTCGCAAATGTTCCTCTAGCCGGCGGCGCTCGTGCGATTCGCGAACCGTGGCGTTTGGCGGCGGTTTACTTGCAGCGAACGTTCGGCGAAAGCTTTCTCGAGTTGGATCTCCCATTCATTCGACAACTGGATCGTAAGCGTTGGTCGTCTCTCAACAGCATGATCGCCGCGGGAGTGAATTGTCCGGGGACTTCGAGCATGGGACGTCTGTTCGATGCGATTTCAGGGTTGTTGACGTTGCGCAGTTCGGTTAACTACGAAGGACAGGCAGCGATCGAGTTGGAAGCCGTTGCGGAAAAGGTTGCGAACAATTTCTACGAGTTCCGAATCGATGGCGATGAGATCTCGGCCGAACCCGTAGTGCGTCGCGCGGTTGAAGATCTGTTGGACGACGTGCCGGTCAGTCAGATCGCGGCGCGTTTTCATCTCAGCGTCGCCCATTTGATCCTGAACGTGGTGTTGAGAATTAGCACAGAGAGGCATATGAATCGAGTCGCACTTTCGGGCGGCGTGTTTCAAAACATGTGGCTGCTCGAGTGTGTTACGCAGTTACTTCGTGAAAGCGACTTCGAGGTTTTCACACACAGTCGCGTGCCCGCAAACGACGGCGGCATCTCGCTCGGACAGGCGGCCGTAGCGAACGCGCGACTTCAATGCGGGAGGTCAGACTGATGTGCCTGGCGATACCAGGAAAGATAGTTGAGATTGTTGACGCTGAGAACCACATCGCGAAGGTCGAGGTGGGCGGCGTCAAACGAAACGTCAATATCGGCATGTTGCCTGAGAACGAAACGCGCGTCGGCGATTACGTGTTGATTCACGTTGGCTTCGCGATGAGCAAAGTGGACGCACGACAGGCGGATGAAACGCTGCGTCTCCTGAAGGAGCTCGGTGAGTATCAGAACGAGTTTGATCAGTTTCAGAGCACGGTTGAATAAAGAGATGACTAAGCCGGACGTGGACAACTTCTCGCGCACTTTTTATCCGTTTCTTCATGACGAAGAGGCGGACAGTCAGAAGCTGATGGAAGACCTCGGCTTCTCTCTGCTCGAAAAGGCGCGTGAGAGTGTCGAGGTTAAAACGCGGTTCTTCAACGAAAACAAAGACGCAATCCTCGCGGCGTCTCTGCAAATGGCGAAGGCATTTCATCGCGGCCACAAACTTCTCGTCTGTGGCAACGGCGGCTCGGCCACTGACGCGCAACACATCGCGGTTGAGTTCATGCACCCGATCACGGTGGGTCGCAAAGCGTTGCCGGCGATCTGTTTGGCGAACGACATGGCGATGGTCACTGCAGTGGCGAACGACGTCGGTTTTGACGACGTGTTCACACGTCAGATCATCGCACTCGGAAACGAAGGCGACGTGTTGCTCGGAGTTTCGACCAGCGGCAACTCGAAGAACCTGATGCATGCGTTTGCAACCGCGCGCCGTTTGAAGATGACGACGATCGGTTTCGCCGGCAGCGACGGCGGTGAGATGAGGGAGCTGGCGCTTGGCGGTCTACTCGACTACTGCCTCACTGTGCCGACGGCGAGTATTCATCGGATTCAGGAGACGCACGTCGCGCTGTATCACATCATGTGGGACCTGGTTCACACGTTTTTCCAGCATGAAGGTTTGATGAAATGAAGTTTATTGATGAGTACAGGCAAAGCGACATCGCGATAACGCTTGCGCGGAAGATCGCAGACTTGACCAGCCAGCCGCTTAAGCTGATGGAGGTTTGCGGCGGGCACACGCACACGATCTTCAAGTATGGAATCGAAGATCTCTTGCCGGAAAACATCGAGATGATTCATGGCCCCGGTTGCCCGGTATGCGTCATTCCGACTGGCCGCGTGGACGATGCCATCTCGATAGCGCAACAGCCGGATGTCATCTTCACGACCTTTGGCGATGCGATGCGCGTCCCGGGTTCAAAGACGAGCCTGCTCGATGCGAAGGCTGACGGTGCCGACGTCCGCATGGTCTATTCACCACTCGACGCGTTGAAGTTAGCGAAGAAAAATCCTGCGAAACACGTTGTCTTCCTGGGTCTCGGATTCGAAACCACTGCGCCTTCAACGGCGATGACGATCCTGCAAGCCGCGAAGGACAACGTTCAAAACTTCAGCGTCTTTTGCAACCACATCATGATCATTCCGGCGCTCAAGGCCATGCTCGACTCGCCCGATCTGAAGCTCGATGGATTTGTTGGTCCAGGTCACGTCAGCACCGTCATCGGTACGCGCTGTTACGAGTTTGTGCCGCGAGACTATGGAAAGCCGCTGGTTGTGACTGGATTCGAGCCGCTCGACGTTTTGCAGTCTGTTTACATGATCGTGAAGCAGATTGTTGAGGGACGCGCGGAGGTCGAGAATCAGTATGCGCGCGTCGTGTACCGTGAAGGGAATCGCAAGGCGCTCGAAGTTTTGGGCGAGGTGTTTGAGCCGCGACAGTTCTTCGAGTGGCGCGGGCTCGGTTCGATCGCACACAGCGGCATGAAACTGAATAGCAAGTATGCGCGCTTCGATGCTGAGTTGCGCTTCACTGTTCCCGGATTGCGCGTTGCCGATCCGAAGGCTTGTCAGTGTGGCGAGATACTAAAGGGCGTCAAGAAGCCTTGGGAGTGCAAAGTGTTCGGCACCGCCTGCACACCGGAGACGCCGATCGGCTCGTGCATGGTTTCATCCGAAGGCGCCTGTGCGGCTTATTACAACTTTGGCCGTCTCTCGAAAATTGCCCAGCGCTCGGCTGTCTGATCGCTTAACCACGGATTTGACGGATGACATCCACGCTTTTTCAACGCGTCGAGCGTGCGCGCCGGCGCAAGCATAAGTTCACCGAAACGCACATCACGCTCGCGCACGGCAGTGGCGGGCGCGCGATGCACGAGCTGATCGAAGGCCTCTTTCTAGAATACTTTCACAACCCTCTGCTCGATCGACTCGAGGACCAGGCTGTGTTCGATGTCGCCGCGGCGCGACTCGCCTACACGACCGACTCGTACGTCGTTTCCCCGATATTCTTTCCCGGTGGCGACATCGGCAAACTCGCAATCAACGGCACCGTGAACGATCTCGCGATGAGTGGTGCGCGTCCTCTCTACCTGTCGGCCGGTTTCATCCTCGAAGAAGGCTTTCCGATTGACGATTTGAAAAAGATTCTCGCATCGATGCGCAATGCTGCTGGCGAGTCCGGTGTGAAAGTCGTAACGGGCGACACGAAGGTGGTGCAAAAAGGCGGCGCCGATCAGATTTTCATCAACACCTCGGGCATCGGAGTCATCGAGTCGTCTTTGAATCTATCCGCCGCAAGCGCGCAGCCGGGCGACAAAGTATTACTCAGCGGGACGCTCGGCGATCACGGCACCACGATCATGATTGCTCGGGGGGAGTTGGAACTGGAGACTGATATCGAAAGTGATTGCGCGCCTCTCCAGTCGCTGGTTACGGGTATGATCAATGAAGCAGAGCGCCGCGATGCTCTCAGTGGGCTTCATTGTTTCCGCGATCCCACGCGTGGCGGCGTTGCCACTACACTCAACGAGATCGCATTGAGTTCGGAAGTTTGCATTGAGATTGAAGAGGGCCGGGTGCCGGTGCGGGAGGAAGTTAAGGGCGCTTGTGAGATACTGGGTCTCGATCCGCTTTATGTCGCGAACGAGGGAAAACTCGTCGCAATCGTCTCAGCCGATCTGGCCGAGCCGTTGGTGGCGCGCATGAGGCAGCATCCGTATGGTGTGGATGCATGCATCATCGGCGAGGTTAAGATTGAGCCGGGCGGAATCGTCTCGATGCACACCGCTTTCGGCGGCACGCGCATCGTTGATATGCTCGCAGGGGAACAGTTACCGCGAATATGTTAGAACACTCCGCTTCACTAAACCTGCTTGCCGTTTTGAGTATCGGCCTTGTGTTTGGGCTGAAACACGCAACAGAAGTGGATCACGTCGTGGCGATCACGACGATTGTGAGCCGGCACAAGAATGTCTTTCGTTCGGCGATTGTCGGCGCGCTCTGGGGGGCAGGACACACGGCGTCGCTTTTGATCATCGGCGTCATCGTGTTGTCGTTGCGGGTTGCGATTCCGGAGAGCGTAAGTGGCTGGTTGGAGTTTGGCGTCGCGCTCATGATCATTGCTTTGGGCGTCAGCGCTCTTTGGCGCGCGACGCGGACGAACAGAGAAGTTCACGTACACCAGCATAGTCACGATGGTCTATCGCACACTCACGTTCACTTTCACGAACACGAAAACAAGCATAACCCGAGTTCGCGTACGGCTCACTCGCATGCCGTGTCGCGGATCGGCTGGAAGCCGGTGCTGGTCGGCATGATGCACGGCCTCGCCGGATCGGGCGCGTTGACTCTGCTGGTGCTGACTCAGATCAGCTCGCCGTTGCTCGGGCTTTTGTACGTGGCGACTTTCGGATTCGGATCGATCGTCGGAATGCTTTTGATGTCGGGATTGATCGGCTTGCCTTTCGCGTTCACCTCAGGAAAACTCACTCACGTTCATCAGGGACTACAAACCCTGGCCGCAGTACTTAGTATCTGCTTCGGCGTCTGGTACGCATTCAAAACCGGCGCGGGCGCGAATCTTTTCTGATTTCTCTGCGGCCCTCTGCGTATCTCTCTGCGACCTCTGCGTCTAATGGCGCGTTTTAACGCAGAGATCGCAGAGAGATACGCAGAGGGCCGCAGAGAAAGTCATGCTAACCAGGACACGAAAATTACTGCTCGTCGGCGTCATCTTCGCTGTGCTGGTAGCGGTTTGGATCGTGCTCGCGCGCAACTGTCCCGACGGCGGCATTGCTCTCACCGCGAGCGCGCGCTATCAGCACCACCTGAAAAACAGGGCCGCGTTTCCGCAAGCTGCTGACTTCGATTCGCGAGTCACGCTCGATGCGTTGCTCCAGCCGGGTGACGATACCAGCCGCTGGTCCAACGATCGCGCGGCCAGAGTCCAGGGCCAGGTGATTGACGTCGGCTATTCGCGGCCCGAAGCAACAAACTGCTACAGTCCCTGTCGTCGTGACATCCACATCCTGATTGCGAATCACAACGGTGCCGCGAAGACCGAGCAGGTCGTGCTCGAGGTTACGCCAAACTTGAGAGAATGGGCCACGCAGCAGGGAATCGATTGGTCTGCGCAAACACTCCACGCGCAGCTAGTGGGCCACTGGTGTGAATTCGAAGGCTGGTTATATTTCGACGTCGATCACGCCGAAGCTTCCGAGAACATTCATCCTCAACGACCGGGCAACTGGCGCGCAACTGCCTGGGAGATTCACCCGGTTACGAAGATCACGGTCATCAGATAAAATAACAACGAAGAGGTAGTCGAAATGAAAAAACGAAACTTGGGAAATTCGGGTTTGCAAGTCGCTCCTTTGGCTCTCGGCGGCAACGTGTTTGGCTGGACGGTTGACGAGCCAACCGCGTTTCGATTGTTCGACGCGTTTGTGTCAGATGGCTTCAATCTCATCGATACTGCCGACATTTATCCGAGGTGGGTGCCGGGCAATCAAGGTGGCGAGTCGGAGGCCATCATCGGCAACTGGCTGAAGCGGAGCGGAAAACGAAACGAAGTCATCGTCGCAACCAAAGTCGGAATGGAGATGGGTGCTGGTAAAAAGGGTCTGTCGAAAGACTACATCCTGCGTTCGGCCGACGACTCGCTGAGGCGATTGCAAACTGATTACATCGATCTCTATCAATCGCACCAGGATGATCCTGACACGCCGCTCGAAGAGACTCTCATGGCTTACGCACAGTTGATCAAAGAAGGAAAGGTCAGGGCCATCGGCGCTTCCAATTACAGCGCTGCGCGACTCGCAGAAGCATTGAACGTCAGCAAACGTCTTGGTATTCCTCGATACGAGAGTCTTCAGCCTCTTTACAATCTCTACGATCGCGCAGTTTACGAAGACGAACTGGAGCCACTCTGCGTCAGCGAAGGACTGGGCGTGATCAATTTCTACTCGTTGGCCGCCGGATTTCTGACGGGCAAGTATCGTTCGGAAGATGATCTCTCAAAGAGTGCGCGCGGCGGCACGGTGAAGAAGTATCTGAATGAACGTGGCTACCGCATAATCGACGCGTTGGAGCAGGTGGCGGCACAATACCACTCGACCCCGGCGCACGTGGCGCTGGCGTGGTTGCTAGCACGCCCGAGCATCACGGCCCCAATCGCGAGTGCGACCAGTCTGGAGCAACTGAACGATCTCGTTGAAGCAACCAAGCTCGAGTTGGACCAGGCAGCGATCGAGTTGCTCGATCGAGCGAGTGCCGAGCAGAAATCGCACGCAACGACGCAGAGCAGCAGTTAAGTGAACAGAGTCACGGCCGACGCAGTCAGAATCAGTAGAAGAGGCCACGAGCCGCCTGAACCGCTCTGGCCTCCGTTTGTGGCGATGCTTGCTATTGGAGGTTTATACGCTGCGTTGCCGCCAAGTCTGATGGCCGGCGCGCCGCGCTGGCTAATCGTGGGAGTCGTCGCCGCGCTGCTTATGGCGATAGTCATTTCTCGACGCAGTAGTCATACCGTGAGTCACTTCCTGGGTTACGTTCTCAATAGCATCGTAACTGTCGCCCTGATCTTTGCGGTTTACTCACTGCTTGCCGAAGTCACGGAACACCAGATAACGCCGCAGCGATTGTTGGGTTCCGCTGCCGCAATCTGGGTCTCAAACTTTCTTGTCTTCGCCTCCTGGTATTGGCGACTCGATGGTGGTGGTCCACACCAGCGGGCGCAGACCCCCGGCCACACTGACGGAGCATTCCTCTTTCCGCAGATGACAATGCATCCTGAAGCGAAGATTGCCGCGGGCGAAGAAGAGTGGGAACCACACTTTGTCGATTATCTTTTCCTCGCCTTCAACACGAGCACTGCGTTCTCGCCGACAGACGTGCCTGTCTTATCGCGCTGGGCCAAGATTCTGATGATGGTTCAGGCGATGATTTCGCTGCTGGTGATTGCCTTGCTGGCAGGTCGTGCAGTGAACATCCTTTGAGATTATTCGTTGTCTAAGAGCTTGGTGGTGTGTTCGGTCACGCTCGGCATCTCGACGAGTTCGTTTGTCCTCACTCGCTGGCGGCCGAAATCGGGCATAGCGGTGGTGTTTGCGGGAGGTAACGACTCGCGCGCCTGCGTTGGTCTGAAAGTCGATGGCTGAGCAGGCTGACTGAGCATCGGTGCGGTGTCGTCGATGAAGAGACGTGAATATGCCATCCACATCAGTGACCCGAAGAAGAGGAATAAAGGTGGGAACAGCGGTCCGGGTTCGTCGATCCCGATGCTGATCGCCAGAAAAATCGGGAAAAGTGCGACACTGAAGAACATCAGCTTCGCTGCGCGCCGTAATGCTTTGCGCCGGCGTGAAGGTGACGACACGCGCGTATCATCCGCACGTTTGACAGGCAGGCCACCGGCGAGCCACTCCGTCAACCCGCTCAGCGCGAGCCCGCAACGTGAACAGAACCTCATCTCCTCAGAGACTTGTTGCTGACCGCAGTTAGGACAATACATAAACCCTCACGTTGCCGATGATTCTAACGGAAACGAAGAGAGTACGGTAATGATTTGCGCGATGTTCCGCCTCGTCTTGTTCTAACTCCCACGAAGGTTTAGAGTCTCAAAAACGGAGGAATACAATGCAGAAGCGCAAACTGGGGAATCTGGAAGTGTCGGCGCTGGGGCTCGGCTGTATGGGCATGAGTTACGGTTATGGACCGGCTCCCGACAAGCAGGAAATGATCTCGCTCATTCGAGCGGCCGTTGAGCGTGGCGTCACGTTTTTCGACACCGCAGAAGTTTATGGACCATTCAAGAACGAGGAGCTTGTGGGTGAAGCGCTTGCTCCGCTGCGCGACCAGGTTGTGATCGCGACGAAGTTTGGATTCAAGCTTGGACCAAACGGCGAGCAGGTTGGGGTCGATAGCAGGCCTGCGCACATTAAAGAAGTTGCCGAAGCGTCGCTCAAGCGACTCAAGACGGACAGGATCGATCTCTTCTATCAACATCGTGTTGATACTGACGTGCCGATTGAAGATGTCGCGGGTGCGGTGAAGGAGTTGATTAGCGAAGGAAAGGTGAAGCACTTCGGTCTTTCGGAAGCGGGCGTGCAGACGATCCGGCGCGCACATGCGGTGCAGCCGCTGGCGGCGTTGCAGAGTGAGTATTCGTTGTGGTGGCGACGACCGGAAGAAGAGACGTTTGCGATACTCGAGGAACTCGGAATCGGATTCGTGCCGTTCAGTCCGCTGGGTAGAGGCTTTCTCACCGGGAAGATTGACGAGAACACGACGTTTGATAGTTCGGACTTTCGCAACAAAGTTCCACGGTTTACGCCGGAGGCGCGAAAGGCGAATCAGACGTTGGTTGAGTTGCTCAAGAGTATCGGAGAACGGAAGCATGCGACGCCGGCGCAGATCGCGCTCGCGTGGTTGTTGGCGCAGCGGCCGTGGATCGTGCCGATTCCGGGAACGACGAAGCTGCACCGGTTGGAAGAGAATATCGGTGCGGCGTCGGTTGATCTCACCGCGGACGACTTGCGAGAGATTGAGGTTGCCGCGTCCGAGATCAAAGTGCAGGGAGCGCGTTACCCGGAAGAGCTGGAGCGCCGTACGAATTTATAGGGTGGAGAATTTTACGAACCATCCACAGGCAACGTGAAACGCAGAGGACTTATCGAAGTCAAGGAAGAAAGATCTTGACAGGCTCAGTGGTCCTGTCCTATACAAGACAGCCTGCGCAACGAACGCAGCTTGAGGAAATATCAATGTTGACGAACTGGACATTCAAACAACACACCGTCGAACGGCATTCGTGTACGTTGGGTCTGGGTTCGTCATCCTTTTATCTCGTTGGCAATAGACCCCAACAACCAACGTCCATAGATAGTCGCCAACTCAGGCACTAATACAGCGGGAGCGGACTCCCGCTCCTAATCTCAAAGAAAAAATTCAGAGAATTGAAGGAGCGGGCAGCTTCCCTGGGAGGCCAAAAGCCCGCTCCTTTAGTTTTTTGACAATCGAAGTAATCCTTTTGCGAGAGATGAAGGCAGGAGCCTTCAACGGATGATGATCTCGGTGCTTTGCGAGCGTCCGCGAGATCGCCGTCCTCAGGAGAAGTGTGCCTCGAAGTGTGTTCGATGCAGTGTCTCTCTCTGCCTTCATCTGCTTTTTTAGCACAGATGAATTCATCGCGCATGTGTGGCCGAGCAGCTAAGGCACCTGACTGTAGATCAGGCGGACTTCAATGTCCTTCGTGGGTGCAAGTCCTACCACATGCACCAACAACTTTCACGAATTCAGGAAGGGTAGCCTAACTGGTAAGGCAGTAGTCCTGAAAACTACCGCGCGTAGCGCTTGCGGGTTCGAATCCTGTCCCTTCCGCCAATTTTGGAGGCGTCGCCTAATGGTATGGCAGCGGTTTGCTAAATCGCCGCGCGTTGCGTGTGCAGGTTCAAGTCCTGTCGCCTCCGCCAAACTCTCGGGACCTGTAGCTCAGTGGAATCAGAGCGCGACTCTGCGAAGGTCGAGGTCGCACGTTCAAATCGTGCCAGGTCCACCAGATCAGAATCATTACGGAGTGGCCGAGTCAGAAGGGCGCGAGTCTCTGAAACTCGTTTACGTAGGTTCGAATCCTACCTCCGTAGCCAATACTCGCGTAGTCCAACTGGCAGGAGACGACAGATTTAGACTCTGTACAGTGTGGGTTCGAATCCCTCCGCGAGTACCAATGGGGATGAACGCGAAATGGAAAGCGGGCTGATTTTCAATCAGTTGATTTGCGAGTTCGAGTCTCGTCATCCCTGCCAATCTTTTTCAAAACAAGAACGGCTAACCCGGTTGCGTTGTCCGATATTGAGTGAGAATCAATGAGTCCACCGCTTTCGCGAATTCATCGACTGAGGTGGGCCCCGGAGTCGCGCTTTTGATCTCGCTGAGAATATTGAAGCGCGCAAAGATGACTGACAGGTTCTGGTCTCCATGGCTACCGAAACAAATATCCCCTACGGTGAGGTTGGTGGCTTCACATTTCGGCAGCTTTGGCGCCATGTAAGTCATGACTACATCGATCAGAGTTTCATGAGCTTCGTTAACGGACTTGCATTCAAATATTGTCGTGATAATGCGACGACTCGGAGGTGACTCACAGATATAGCGTGTTACGCGATCCTGCCTGCTCGACGGAGATAGATCTTCTTTCTCAACCACCGAAAATATAGTTCCGGCGGGCGGAAGCACAAACCCAGTGATTCTTACGTTGCTATCGCCCTCTTTCGTATGATTCGCCCATTGATAGAAATCGTAGTTCTGCTTCACGCGCTCTCTATAAGCTTCTTCGGAGAACTTTTCACTCATTTCACCGGTCTCCTTCCGTTACTGCTACTGGGCCACGGACCGATCGGATTACAACTTCCAATTCCGGCGGCATCGTTGGTGCACAGCCTCTCTTTGTAGCTCTGCGCATTGAACGGAACAGCAAGCGGCAGTGGCGCTCCGGGGTTTGTGGAAAAAGGGATATTCACACAAAAGATTTCACTGTGCGGCGGTCCCCAGGGGTTGGTATCACCATCAACTCTCAGGCAAGCATCAAAAAGCGGATCGGCATTTCCGTGACCGCCAGTCCATGCGACCTCATGATAACTGAAACTACAACCGAAACCTGGACACGCGAAAACTGCCGAACCAATGCCACGGAAGGGTGTGAGAGCGAATCCCGATCCCATTTTAGAGGCGTGTAGATCGCACCCAACGAGATTCGAAAAGGTGGTAGTGATCGTCGCGCAGTCCATGCAATTGACAATGTTGCCGAGTCCGGTGCCGTTTGTTAAGTAGGCAAGGAATTGTGTCAATTCAAATTTATCGCACAAGGGTTGTGGCTCATAAAAAGGCGCTCCGGAGACGTTGTCATAAACCAATCCAAGGTTTGCATTGATTTGTTTTGTGATAGCTGTGGCCGCGTCAACTTGATTCTGTTGGCCGGCTGCCCAAACGCATGCATAGTCCAACGCCTCGGTCCAGGGAATCTGCGTATCTGAAGCGGGTTGTTGCTTCCAGGGAAGTTTGGGTTCTTCCAGTACGACATAAATTCGATGGCGAGTTGTTGCGAGCGGCTCCCACTTTGAGCCGCCGCAACATCTGAACTCCCATTCCCAGGTAATGTCTTCTACGTTGATTCCATCCGCCCCAATCAGATGATCCCGCAGTTCGAAAGAAAGGAACTCAGGTACCGAAACGCCGTTCGCGAGCGTGATTGTTTGTGGATCTAGTTGCCCTAAAACGCCGCCGCCGCGAGCTCGTACTTGCGCCTTTGTAACACTGTTCGAGCTAACGATGAACTTGGCTTTTATAGTTATGGTCCTACCTTGCGTTTCATTTATTGCGTACGCAGCCGGGGAGTCAGCCGGTAACGTCTCTCCTGCGGTCCATTCCGGAACAGCGACCGTCTGAGTGAAATTCTTTCTGATATTCATGGCGTCGCCGCTCAGCGAGGCGCTGTCATGATTGAAGGAGATCGCGACTAACTTCAAACCGCATGAACAGTATCTGCGGTAGAAATTCCTTGAAATCAAATGTAGACGACGCAGGACACGGAGAAAGATGCAGAACAGTGTGTGGAGGCATCCGTGGCGGCATTTTTGAGTGGACATAGGCTTTCCGTTGTCAAAAGTAGGTGCGTCCTGACCCCTGAGGTCTGAAAGGATTTACAGCAATCGCGTTCTCTACTCTATATGCATTCTGGAATGGAAAACGTTTCCAGCTTCTGTGGGTTGTAGCTCAAACGGTAGAGCACCGCACTGTGACTACGGCTGGTGAGAGTTCAAGTCTCTTCAACCCACCCAACTTGCACGGAACTGTGGCCGAGAGGTGAGGCACTTGGTTGTCAACCAAGCCGATGACGGTTCGAGTCCGTTCAGTTCCGCCA
>Ga0126376_10000110_pt1 | contig 34498 bp, 29 predicted proteins | sample PanSoiMetPlot_15_FD_92760 | JGI IMG/M metagenome (GOLD analysis project Ga0126376, IMG submission 92760) | Tropical forest soil microbial communities from Panama - MetaG Plot_15 | ecosystem: Environmental > Terrestrial > Soil > Tropical forest > Bulk soil | place: Panama | collected 2016-02-17 | reverse complement strand
CGCAGCAGAATCCTCAGCAGGGCAAGTCCGGCCACTCCGGAGGCAAGAAACAATGAGTCTTTCTCGGCCGTTTATTTTGCGGCCGGTCGCCACCACACTCTTGATGGTCGGCGTCCTTCTCGTTGGCTGGGTCGCGTATCGCCAGTTGCCGGTTTCCGCGCTTCCCCAAGTCGATTACCCAACGATTCAAATTCAGACTTTCTATCCTGGCGCGAGCCCCGAAGTGATGGCTTCCTCGGTCACTGCGCCTCTTGAGCGGCAGTTCGGACAAATCCCCGGCTTACAACAAATGACTTCCACGAGCTCTTTTGGCAGCTCGCTCATCACGCTTCAATTCAATCTCGATTTGAACATTGATATTGCCGAACAGGAGGTGCAAGCCTCCATCAACTCCGCATCCAACCTTCTACCGCAGGGAATTCCGAATCCACCCATCTACAGCAAGATCAATCCTGCAGATGCGCCGATTCTCACGCTGGCTCTTAGCTCAAAATCGCTTCCGCTTTACACTGTCGAAGATCTCGCGGACACTAACCTCGCGCAGAAAATCTCGCAGCTTCCCGGGGTTGGTTTGGTCAGCATCAGCGGCGGTCAGCGGCCCGCCGTTCGCATTCAAGCCAATCCCACTGCTCTCGCTTCTTACGGATTGAGCCTCGAAGACCTGCGTACCGTTCTCGGCACCGCCAACGTAAATCTCGCCAAAGGCACGTTTGACGGCCCGCAACAGGCCACTACTATTGCCGCCAACGATCAACTCGTCTCCGGCGACGCCTACCGCTCTGTCATCATCGCTTACCGCAACGGTGCACCTGTGCGCCTCACCGACGTCGCCACCATCGCCGACGGCGTCGAAAACACCATGCAAGCAGCCTGGGCGAACAAGAATCCGGCGGTCATCCTAAACATTCAGCGTCAGCCCGGTGCAAACATCATCAGCGTTGTGGATCGCGTCAAGAAAATCCTGCCGCAACTCCAAGGCGCTCTTCCTGCATCGGTTGACGTGTCCCGACTTACGGATCGCACTACGACTATTCGGGCTTCCGTCGAAGACGTTCAGTTCGAGCTGATGCTTACGGTCGCCCTCGTCGTGATGGTCATCTTTTTGTTCTTGCGCAGTATCCGCGCGACGATCATTCCCAGCGTCGCGGTTCCGCTCTCCATCGTCGGCACGTTTGGCGTCATGTATCTGCTCGGCTTTAGTTTGAACAATCTTTCGCTGATGGCGCTTACCATTTCCACGGGTTTCGTTGTCGACGACGCCATAGTCATGATCGAAAACATTTCCCGTTACATAGAAGAAGGCGAATCGCCCCTGCAAGCAGCACTCAAAGGCTCGGAGCAAATCGGCTTCACGATTCTTTCGCTCACTGTTTCGCTCATCGCTGTGCTCATTCCGCTTCTTTTTATGGGAGATATTGTCGGCCGTCTCTTCCGCGAATTTGCCATCACGCTCGCCGTTACGATTCTCGTTTCCGCGGTCGTTTCGCTCACGCTCACGCCGATGATGAGCGCCAAACTCCTGCGCCATCAAAAAGAAGAAGAACAAACCTGGTTTTATCGAAAGTCCGAGCACGCGTTCAATTCGATCATTGCTTTTTACGGACGCACGCTGAAGGTTGTCCTGCAGTACCGTACGACAACACTCCTCGTCACGATTGCCACGCTCGTCGGCACAATTCTTCTTTACATTTATGTCCCTAAAGGATTTTTCCCCGTTCAGGACACCGGCGTCATCCTCGGCATCTCCGAAGCGCCGCAGTCCATCTCTTTTCGGTCGATGGCGACGCACCAGCAGGCGCTCGCCGACGTCATTCTTAAAGATCCCGCTGTCGAAAGCCTCTCCTCGTTCATCGGCATCGACGGCACGAACACCACGCTCAACACCGGGCGCATTCAGGTCAATCTAAAACCTCTCGCCGAACGCAAAATCAATGCGAGCGATGTGATTCGCCGTTTGCAGCCGCAGCTCGACAAAGTTGACGGCATCACGCTCTTCATGCAACCGGTGCAGGACCTCACGGTCGAAGACCGTGTCAGCCGCACGCAATTTCAGTACACGTTGGAAGATGTGGATGGAAAAGAGCTGAACTCCTGGGTTCCGAGGTTTCTTGATCATCTGAAAGGCCTCCCGCAGCTTCGCGACATCGCAAGCGACAGCCTCGCGGGCGGCCTTCTCCTTAATATCGTCATTGACCGCGATTCCGCCGCGCGCCTCGGTATTCTTCCGGCCGACATTGACAACGCGCTTTACGACGCCTTCGGCCAGCGCCAGGTCTCAACGATTTACACGCAGCTCAACCAGTATCACGTCGTCATGGAAGTGGACCCGCAGTTCCAACAAAATCCAGATGCTCTCAAAAATATCTATGTCCACTCTTCCAATGGTCCGCAGATTCCCCTCTCCGCTTTCACCCGTGTCGAAACGAATTCCGCCGCGCTCACCCTGAATCATCAGGGCCAGTTTCCCGTTGTCACTTTTTCGTTCAACCTCGCGCCGGACGCCTCCCTCGGCCACGCCGTGGATGCTATTAACGCCGCCAAACGCGACCTGAACATGCCCCCGAGCATCCAGGGAAAATTTCAAGGCACGGCTGCAGCTTTCCAAAACTCGCTGGCCAACGAACCAATTCTCATCCTGGCCGCGCTGGTCACTGTCTACATTGTTCTCGGCATTCTGTACGAAAGCTTTATCCACCCGATCACCATTCTTTCGACGCTCCCATCCGCCGGAGTCGGCGCTATTCTCGCTCTTTTGCTGTGCCGTTCAGAATTCAGCATTGTGGCGCTCATCGGCATTATTCTGCTCATCGGAATCGTCAAGAAAAACGCCATCATGATGATTGACTTTGCACTCGAAGCTGAGCGTGTCGAAGGGAGATCTCCGGTTGACGCGATTTACGAAGCGTGTCTCCTGCGCTTCCGCCCGATCATGATGACCACAATGGCCGCCCTTCTCGGCGGGTTGCCTCTCGCTCTTGGCACCGGCGTTGGTTCCGAACTTCGCCGGCCTCTCGGCATTACTATCGTCGGCGGCCTCATCTTGAGCCAGATTCTTACGCTCTACACGACGCCTGTGGTTTATCTGGCTTTTGATTGGCTCTCCCGTCGTTTCACATTCCGCATCGGCAATCCCATTGAGGAGCCCGCCCACGGAGATTAACGGATGAATTTCTCCTCCAATTTCTCCTCGCCCTTCATTCGCCGCCCTGTCGCGACGACTCTTCTCACCATCGCCATTTTTCTTTCCGGAGTCGTTGCTTTCAAATTTCTTCCTGTCGCCCCGCTTCCCAGAATGGACTTTCCGACGATCGCCGTTGGCGCGGGCCTTCCAGGTGCAAGCCCTGAGACCATGGCCTCCAACGTTGCCGCTCCGCTCGAGCGCCAGTTCGGACGCATCTCCGGCGTCACGCAGATGACGTCCTCTAGCACCTACGGCAACACCAGCGTGGTTCTCCAGTTCGATCTAAACCGCGACATCAACGCCGCGGCGCGCGACGTTCAGGCCGCCATCAACGCCGCCCGTAGCCAGCTTCCCGCCGACCTCCCCGGCCAGCCCGGCTACCGCAAAGTGAATCCTGCCGATGCGCCTATCCTTTTGCTTTCGCTCACTTCCACCAACGTCACGCAAGCGCAGATTTATGACGCCGCCGATTCGATCCTCGCCCAAAAGCTCGCGCAGGTCGAAGGTGTCGGCCAGGTTTTCACATGGGGTAGTTCACGCCCCGCCGTTCGCGTCAGCGTGAATCCCGATCAAGTCAACAGCTATGGCATTAGCCTCGAACAAGTCCGCAGTGCACTTCGCGGCGCCAACGCCAATCTCGCCAAAGGTTCGCTCTCCGACGATCATCGGTCCGTCGCTATCGCCGACACCGACCAGCTTTTCAAGGCATACGAATACGAGCCTCTCATCGTTGCCGGACACGTCGGCGCTCCCGTTCGTCTCAAGGATATAGCCACCGTCGCGGATTCCGTCGAGGACGTCCGCAATCTCGGCCTCTCTTTCGGCGAACCTAGCGTCATCATTGCGATTTTCCGCCAGCCCGACGCGAACATGATCGAAACCGTGGATCGCATCAAGGCAATCATGCCGGAACTCAGCGCCTCCATCTCTCCTTCGCTACATCTCCGCGTCGCCATGGACCGCACAACAACCATTCGCGCTTCCATTCACGATGTCGAAATCACGCTCCTTATTTCCATCTCGCTCGTGATTCTCGTGGTCTTCGCTTTTCTGCGAAACACCTGGGCCACCATCATCCCCAGCATCGCGGTTCCTCTTTCTCTCGTCGGCACGTTTGGCATCATGTATCTATGCCGCTACAGTCTGGACAATCTCTCGCTCATGGCGCTGACGATCTCCACCGGTTTCGTCGTGGACGACGCCATCGTCGTCATCGAAAACATCGCGCGCCACATCGAAGCCGGCATGAAACCCTTCGCCGCCACGATGAAAGGCGCCAGCGAAATCGGCTTCACCGTTCTTTCCATGAGCACTTCGCTTGTCGCGGTTTTCATTCCCATTCTTCTTTTCCCTGGAATTGTCGGCCGCCTCTTTCGCGAATTTGCCGTCACGCTCACCGCGGCCATCGCGGTTTCCATGGTCGTTTCTCTCACCACCACGCCCATGATGTGCGCGCGTTTCCTCCGCCACGATGAAGGCAAGCACAATCTCGCTTATCGCCTTGCCGAAGGTGCCTTCAATGGCATCGTCCGTTTCTACGACCGCTGCCTCCGCTTCGTTCTCCGCCACCAGCCGGCGATTTTGCTACTGACCATCGGCACGTTTTGTTTCAACGGTTACCTTTTTTGGGCCGTTCCCAAGGGCTTTTTCCCGCAGCAAGACACCGGTCGAGTCAACGGCTACATTCAAGGCGATCAGGACACCTCCTTTGCCTCCATGTCCGAAAAGCTCAAGGAGTATACGAATCTCGTCTTGCAGGATCCTGCCGTTGAGACAGCCACTTCCTTCGCTGGCGGTGGCGGCGGCTCCAGCACGGCGCGCATGTTCGCTCAGCTGAAGCCGCTTGAAGAGCGCAAGATGAGTTCCGATGAAGTCATTCAGCGCATCCGCAGAAAGGCCGCAAAGATTCCGGGCGCTGCGCTTTTCATGCAATCTGTGCAGGACTTGACCATCGGCGGCCGCTTCGGCGCTGCGCAATATCAGTACACGCTTCAGGCGGAGAAACTCGATGAGCTGAACACTTGGGCGCCCAAGCTTCTCGAAGCCATCAAAAAAATCCCCGGCATCAACGACGCCAATTCCGACCAGCAGGTCCGCGGCTTGCAAAGCACTCTCGTCGTTGATCGTGACACGGCTTCGCGTCTCGGGGTTTCCCTGCAGGACGTGGACAACACGCTCAGCGACGCGTTCGGCCAGCGACAGGTTTCAAACATTTATAAAGGATTGAACCAGTATCACGTCGTTTTGGACGTTCAGCAGCAATACACGCAAAGCCCGGAAGGGCTCACGCACATCTATTTGCCGTCAAACAGCGGTAAGGTTGTTCCCTTGAGCTCCTTCGCCCATTACGAACCGACGAACACCTCGCTCTCTGTCAATCACCAGGGGCTCGTCCCGTCCATCACGCTTTCGTTCAATCTCGCCCCCTCTTTGCCGCTCGGCGATGCTGTGAATCGCATTCAGGAAGCGCAAACGCAAATTCACATGCCCCCCAGCGTTCACGGCGGCTTTCAAGGCACCGCGCAGGCGTTTCAGGATTCACAGTCTTCCGTTCTCGTGCTAGTCATCACTGCGATCGCCGCGGTCTACATCATTCTCGGCATTCTTTATGAAAGCTTCATTCACCCCATCACGATTCTTTCGACACTTCCTTCCGCGGGCGTGGGCGCTCTGCTTGCCATGATGCTTTTCAAAACTGAGCTCACGCTCATCGCCCTCATCGGCATTATTCTTTTGATCGGCATCGTCAAGAAAAACGCCATCCTCATGATTGACTTCGCGGTCCAGGCTGAAACGCAGGAAGGCCTCTCTCCCGTGGAAGCCATCCACAAAGCTTGCCTGCTGCGCTTCCGTCCTATTCTCATGACCACCATGGCCGCGCTTCTTGGCGCGCTTCCTCTGGCACTGGGCCGCGGCACCGGTTCCGAACTTCGTCGTCCGCTCGGCATCGCCATAGTCGGGGGCCTTATCCTGAGCCAGCTCCTTACACTTTTCACAACCCCTGTCGTTTATCTCTATCTGGATCGTTTCCAACTCTGGCTCCGGGGTCGTCGCGCTGCACACCACGCCCATCGCCTTCCTCTCCCGGCCCAGACAGACTGATTTTGAATCCCATTTTGGGGCATGATTTTTGGGCGATCCCGGCAGGAGTTGGCCCGCTTAGAAAGCGAGCTCTACACCACCGGTGACCGCCGAATCCAGATTTCGGCCACGATGGTTTGCGCCACAAATCCGATCCAGAACGCCATGCCAAAAAAGTTTTGCGGCTGCGGCGTTTGCCCGTGCATCACCGCAACTGCGAAAAACCCGCCCATGATCGGCCGGATCGTTGCCACGGCAAGCCCAACCGCATAGCCGCGAATCATCCACTCGCGATGCTTTGCAAATTCTTGGTGCATCGCATGCCAAAGCGCTTTGCCCAGCGCAAACAAAAAGAAGCTCCCAAAAATCAGGATGGCCGACTTTTCATCCCAGCCGCCAATCGTCCCTCGCAATGCCATCGTCAGTCCCGTCACGCCAATCACTGCGCTTGCCGTGAGAAAAAGACGTCCCGACCAGCGATGAACGTCGGGATGTTTTGCGCGCAGGCTTCGTACAAATTGCAGCGGGCCCAGCACCATGAAAATCATCCCCGGGATCACATGCAGCAGCGTCAACGCCTTTTCTTTTGCAAAATGATCGTCTAGCGCCGCCGCCGGATTTTTGTTCGCGCTCATCGCGCCCGGTTTAATCAGCACCACGACCCGCCGCGTCGCCACAGCCGCACCAACGAATGCCAGAAAAATCACGGCAACCCACAAAGCCCGCGTAATCGCCCAGTTCGCGCCCATGGCTCGCCTCCCCTAGACATACGCAAGCGATCGCCGCTTTATAACCGAGTCCTCGATGCTGTGAATTGGAGCTGAACTGAGGATGTTTAGACGTGGAATAGCACGAGTGCCGTCATCTTCTTATTAGGCAATCATCCTTCAGGTTTGCTTGAACATCGGACACGACCGGTTTGGAGTAGACGCGCTTTGTTTCTGCCCCGCAGCGCGCACAGCGTGGTCTTTCGCTATTTGACGCGGGGGAATCATGTGTCGCGTGGATCTCTCCTGCAGGCTGGATTTTGACAGATGTAGGTTCTGCCCTTGACTTTCTGTCGTCTGTAACTGTTTCCTCCCTGGCCGGCGGAATAATTCGAGAGTCGCTCGGCAGGGGCCAACACGTTGAGCGCCTTCGGTTTTGGGCAGGTCGCGTGCCCGGTGTTATCATCAAATCTATTAGACTATAAACTTAATACAGTAAGAACCTGAAAGCTGTTAATTGTTTCCTTTCAGGAACTTCCAATCAATATCCCTGTCAAAAACACAAGCACGCCGCCCACCACCACTTGAAACGCCGCCTGCAAAAAAGGTGTGTCCATGTATTTGTGACGCACAAAGCTGATCGTTCCCAGTTCCATCGCCACGATCAGAATGGCCACTGTCATCGCAACGCGGAAATTGCTGATCAGAAAGGGAAGCGTGTGCCCTAATCCTCCGGCCGTTGTCATCAAGCCCGTCGCCGTTCCTCGAATCCACGGCGACCCGCGCCCCGTCAGTGAGCCATCGTCCGAGAGCGACTCCGCAAATCCCATCGAAATCCCTGCGCCCAACGAAGCCGCCAATCCCACCAGGAAAGCGTCCCACGTGCGATGCGTCGCGTACGCCGCGGCAAACAGCGGCGCCAGCGTCGAAACCGAGCCATCCATCAAGCCCGCGAGTCCCGGCTGAATCACCTGCAGCAAAAACAATTTCTGCTGCGATTTTTCTTCCTGTGTTCGCGCTTGTTCGGTCAGATGTTTTTCTTCGAGCGTCCCGGCCGTTTCCGAATGTTTCCGTTCCTCATCCGCAAGTCTGTTCAGCAGTTCTCGCGTCGGTAAGTGCGACACGCGATCCGCCGCCTTTTCATAGAACCGTACCGCTTCCATCTCCATCAGTCGCGCATGTTTCCGAGCTGCATTTACGCCCAGCGGCCGCACCAGCCACAGCGGCTTGCGCTGCAAGAATCCCTTTACGTTTTCGCGCCGGATGAGCGGAATGTATTCGCCAAAGCGCTCGCGAAAAGTAGCAAACAGCCGGTCGCGGTGCGCCGCTTCTTCGCTGCGCATGTCCTCGAACATTTGCGCCGTCGCCGGATACGATTCCCGCAACTGGTCTGCGAACTCGCCGAAAATTCTTCCGTCTTCTTCCTCGTTCTGAATCGCCAGCGCCAGGATTTCGCGCTCGGTCAAATCCTTGAATTTCTTCTTTAGCATTCGCTCCCGCTCCGCAAACTTCCGAGCACGAAGAATCGCACAACTCAGCACTGGAAGTCATCCCGAAGCGGCGAATTATAGGACGCAAACCAGATGGGAGAGATTAGGCGAAACGTCCACAATTTCCAGTCTCCCGTGTGGGCCGACTTTTCGCTTCATCCCGTACAGATGATTTTTCACGGTCTGTTCCGATAGGGAAAAATGATTGGCAATCTCCTTGTTTGTCAGCCCGCGCGTCAGCAGCGGAATCAACCGCTGCTCTCGCCGCGTCAAACCAAGGTCCCGGTGCAGCGGCCCCGAAGGAAAAGTCTCAACTTCCTTCTCCAAATAGTGAAACAAGATCGCGCACTGCGTCCCGCTGCAAATTGCTTCTCCCTTGCCAAGTCCGCGCACGGCGACAACTATTTCCTTCGCACCTAGGTCTGCTGGCAAAAATCCGTGAACCCCGCTTCTCACGTATTGCAAGAAATCCGCTTCATCTCGCGACGCGCTCAACACCAGAACCTTTAGTTCGCGCACTCTTGCTTTCCAACCGTGGATTCTGCGCAAATCCTCCATGACCAGGCCGGACGAAAAGAGCACCAGTATCTGTGCCTGCGCCGGATTTTTAATGCCTTTCTCCCACTCATTTTCCAGTGTCGAATACTGCGTCACCACTTCGAAATCATGCTCACTCCCCAGCGCGCGCACCAGCCGCTCTTGCAAAAGCGCGGTACTGGAATACACGTACACTCGCGTTCGTCGTTCCAATGCCATGCTAGTTTTCGCGATGTTTGAAGAGTTCTCGACTCTCACCCGCGCTCGCACCGTTCCGTTCATGGCGATCCTCACTTTTACTTTCAGAATTTTCGTCACAAGGAAGACAGGTGGGCTCAAAGCAACTCCATTTCCGATGTACTAAGATCGATCCGCTTCTATCCGCTGGCAAACACACAACTTACAAAGTGCGCGAGTCTATGCAAAGCCGATAAGTACCAAATCGGTACCAATCACTGGACTTCAGCCCGATTCGGCACATCTTGGCCCAGTGGTACTCCCGTACCACTTCGTCCCGGTTTTAGTCCTAGATTTTTCCGGGTACCAGGCCTCTATAGGTTTGATAGGCCGAAACCCTTACACTTTTTCTAGAAAAAGCTGTACATTTCAAGGGTGAACGATCGATGGCTACGCAGGATTTGATGAGCAAGACTCCCAGCAAATCTCCAACATTTTCCCGTCCCAATGCGCTGCCCGAACGCCGTGGCGCTCGCCGCTGCAAAATCACGCAATTGATGCGCATTCGCCCTTCGGATCCGCAAAAGGACCATTTCGAAGATCTTCGCGGCTCGATGAGTGTTTCCCGCGGCGGTGTTTATTTCCAAACGAGCGAAAAGTGCTACGAAATCGGCCTTCGCCTTTTCGTCACCATGCCATATTCCAAGGAACCTTCGGCCATTAGCCGCGAATACCTTGCGGAAGTGGTTCGCATGGATCCGCGTTCGAACGGCCTGACCGGCATCGGCATCAAGATTCTCATGGAATTAGGATTTCAACGGCAGCACTCCTACTCGTTCTACACACCGCCGCGCGGATGACCGCCGCGCAAAGCGGGCAGCCTTTTGTCAAAAACAAGAAAGGGCGGTCTGAAGAATCTCAGACCGCCCTTTCCCGTGTTTGGGGGTTGGGGAAACTCGGTTTCGTCCTACGCCTTGCCGATCAAAGTCAAAGCTTCGTGGCGAACCTTTCCAAGGCTGCGGTTAATCGGGTGCTGCCGCTTCAGGAACGAAATCACCGGAGCCCGGCGCTTGGTCAGCTTATTCATGGCAATGTTCAGCCGGATGTCGCGCCGTGCGTATTTCAGGCCCGCTTGCAGGGCCTCCACGGCTTCATCGCGGCGGCCGGACGTCGCGTATACTTCCGCCAAATTCAGATAGAGCTGTGCCTGGTTCCTCTTCAGCCGCACGGCACCGTCGCAAAGCTTTTCCGCTTCGCCCCACTTCCTTTCGGAGCGGGCCAGGACTACGCCCAAGTAGGACATGTAATAAGGATTGTTCCTTTCCAGTTCGACGGCGCGCCTCATGTGTGGAAGCGCTTTCCCAGCAAAGTTATCGCGCAACAGCGTCAGCCCTTGCTTGAACTCTCGGAACGCCTCAGTATCCATCATGGACCACCTCGTCAAAGGCGCCTGGCGGCGCTTTAGATTGACATCCGGGAAGCATGGACTCGTTCACGCCGGTTACGCGCCGCAGTGGACATGGGGCTCGGCCAACCTGGTACAACCTTTCCAGCCAGCATCAGGATGCAGAGCACCGGGAACAACAAGGCGAGAGCGATTTCGAATAACATCAAGGTGGAGGCTACGCGCGTGTTGGCTAAGAATCTACTGGACAGAGGGACAGTCTTAGGACATTTGCACTTTCGACCGATGCGCCAATAAAGGTCAGGTGGAGATTGACACTAATTGCGCGCGGATTTTCGCCACTGCTTCCAATCTTTCATAGTTGCGGCGAGCATTGCTTTCGAGGCTTTGTGCAGCCAGCGGCCCTTGCGTTTTCCGAGATCATTTTTCACTGCAGGTATTGCTCGCGGAGTGCCGAAGTGCATGTTCGCGATTTCGCGGCCCATGGAATAGAGCAGTTTTTCTTCGTCGCGTTTTTGCGGCAGGGAAGAAAGCTCAATTCGCGAGCAATCCGGCGCCAATCTCCGAACCAGCCAGCGGTCCGAAAAGCCAACGAAAGGATCTCTCACGCGAATCGCGCTCTCGGCAAGTTTTGCGCCGTAAATGTGCAGTTCGTCGCTGCCCTTGGCCCAAGCCCACGCCGAGGGACGAATCGCTTTGGCTTCCCGTGCGATCCAGGCTCCGCGGGATTGTGTCAGCGCCAGGATTCTTGGATGACCCAAGCTGCCCAACCCGGCAATTCGCCGCTTTAGCTGATAATCCTGATTGGGGGAGGGTAGCGCATCTTCAATCAGCTTCCGGACTCCCTGGGGAACATCACCCTTGTATGCGGGAAGACTGCTCATCTTGGCCCAAAAGTGGACCGGGTCGCGCAGCTCGCCGAGAGCCAGCAGCCGTAGCCACTGGTGCTTTTCCGCGAGGATGAACGGCTCACCGCCACTGGCGATTCCATCGCGGTAGCCCTGTTCAATAGCTTCGGCCCCGTGGCGGCGGCGCAGGCAGAGATGCTCCTCCTCCACGGCAAGGTATGCGCTGGTGGCGAGGCGGACGAGGTCAATGGTGTAGGCGCAGGGCCAAGCTTCGTCCAAATCGTTGACGCCCCAAATCAGACGGCCTTCGAGGTCGCGCCAAGTGCCGAAGTTTTCGATGTGCAGATCGCCCACGGCAAGTATGGAAGGCGCCGACGCGGCATCAGCGCAAACGTGCGGCCAGAGCTGAAGCCATCGGTAAAACGTCGCGCGAAAAAACGGAAATGCCGCGAGCACCATCTGCTTGTGCTTGGTCTTCAGGTCCTGCGTAACGATCGGCAGATGACTGGCGAGCCACTTTTCAAAATCTGCCGTAGCTTCAACGATGCCCGCGAATTTCTTCTTCGCGGCGGCGGAGTTGGGCATAGGCTCCTTTTCTGGACATCATCCTCGCGCGGTGTTCGCGGTGACTTGCCGGCCGCGGACGCGCGCTTCGTAGATGGGGAATTTCGCGGCAAGCTCCGCCACTTGCGCACGAACTTTTTGCTCGACCTCGGCGTTGCCTCCCCCACTGGTAACGCTGCCGAGCACGTCAGCGATCCAGTTGCCGATTTGCTCCATCTCCGGTTCGCGCATGCCGCGCGTGGTGACGGACGGCCCGCCGAGCCGGATGCCGCCCGCTTTCATCGGTGGCAGAGGATCGAAAGGAATCGAATTCTTGTTCACAGTGATACCGGCGCGATCGAGTGCTTTTTCTGCGTCACCCCCAGTGATCCCGCGCGGGTGAACTTCGATGAGGAAAAGATGATTATCGGTCCCGCCTGTGATGATGCGGAAGCCGCGCTTGGCGACGGCGGCGGCCATCGCTTTGGTGTTGGCGACGACCTGCTTTTGGTACTCGGCAAAGCCTGGTTCTGCGGCTTCCTTCAGGCAAACGGCTTTTGCCGCAATCGTGTGGACGAGCGGGCCGCCCTGGAGGCCGGGGAAGGTCAGCTTATCGAGTTCCTTGGCGAACTGGGATTTGCATAGCACGAGGCCGCCGCGGGGACCTCGTAGGGTCTTGTGCGTAGTTGTACTTACGTAGTCCGCGTAGGGTACGGGGCTCGGGTGGACGCCCGCAGCGACGAGGCCGGCGATGTGCGCCATGTCTACGAAGAAAATCGCGCCGACGCTGCGTGCGGCCTTGGCGATTCGCTCGAAATCGATGATGCGTGAATAGGCACTGGCGCCCGCCACGATCATTTTCGGCTTGTGTTCGGCGGCGAGGCGTTCGATTTCGTCGTAGTCAATTTGTTCGGTGTCCTTGCGCACGCCGTAGGCGATGAATTTGTACATGCGGCCGGAGAAATTGAGCGGATGGCCGTGCGTGAGGTGGCCACCGTGAGAAAGATTCATGCCGAGGACGGTGTCCCCGGGCTGGAGCGCGCTCATGTAAACGGAAACGTTGGCTTGCGTGCCGGAGTGAGATTGCGCGTTGGCGTGCTCGGCGCCGAAGAGGGACTTGGCGCGATCAATGGCGAACTGCTCGGCTTTGTCTGTGACTTCGCACCCGCCGTAGTAGCGCTTGCCGGGATAACCCTCGGCGTATTTGTTGGTGAAGACGGAGCCCATCGCTTCGAGCACAGCTTCGGAGACGAGATTTTCGGAGGGAATGAGTTCGAGGCCGGTTGCCTGGCGCCTGGCCTCCTCGCGGAGAAGTTCGGCGATTTGCGGATCGACTATATCGAGCGGGCGCTGCATGCGGTCGTTGGCTTGAGTCATCGAGAGAGTTTCCTTGTGGAATTTGGTGGTAACCATAGTAGCGCGAGGGAGTGGCGAGTGGCGAGCGCTCCTCGTGAAAGGCGCCCGTGGTAAAACGCAAGCTTCAAGCTAGACTTGTAGACATGGAGCAGGCTTTGATGATGAGAGTTCTGATTTTGAGCTGTATCCTCGGGACGCTCCCAATCGTCACGCAGGGGCAATCGCAAGCGCCACCACCACTGGTGGATCATCATCAGCACCTTTTTGGCCCGGCGATCATGGCAAAGTCGCCGTCCCCTCAACTCGTTGAAGCGGGCGACCTAATCGCGCTATTGGACAAAGCAGGGATTCGCAGAGCGGTGATCCTCTCAGTCGCGTATATGTTCAGCAACCCAAACAGACCTGCAGTGGAGGACGAATACGCACACGTAAAAGCCGAAAACGACTGGACCAGCCAGCAAGTGGCGCGATTTCCAGATCGCTTAATAGGTTTTTGCAGCATCAATCCGCTCAAGGAGTATGCAATCCCGGAAATTGAGCGTTGCGCGAAAGATCCGAAACTGCATTACGGGCTGAAGCTCCATTTCGGCAACTCCGATGTACAGCTTGAGAATGAGGAGCAGGTTGAGAAAGTCCGGAAGGTTTTTCGTGCGGCGAACGATCACGGCATGGCCATCGTCGTTCACCTGCGCTCCTCGATAACACGAGATAGACTGTACGGCGCACCCCAGGCACAGATTTTTCTGGACAGAGTGCTTCCGGCGGCTCCAGATGTTCCGGTGCAAATTGCGCATCTTGCCGGCTCAGGAGGATACGACGATCCGACAGTGGACGAGGCGATGGGCGTATTCGTGGATGCAATCGCAAAGCACGACGCGCGCATGACGCGTGTTTATTTCGACGTTTCCGGTGTGGCCGGGTATGGCAAGTGGGCGGAGAAGACCGCCCTGATCTCCAAACGAATTCGAGAGATTGGTGTAAGTCGCATTCTCTATGGCTCAGACGGAGCTGCTGGAGACAACCTCCAGCCTCGCGAGGCCTGGGAGGCATTTCGGAAATTGCCGCTAACCGACGCAGAGTTTCGCACGATCGCAACGAACGTCGCGCCGTACCTGAAATAAACAACTACCTACTTGCCGTCGCGGGCGCGTTCGAGCTTGGCGATCTCAAGTTTTTTCATTTGCAAAAGGGCTTGCATGACGCGGCCAGATTTTTGCGGGTCGGGATCGCTCATGAGCTCGCCGATGTTCGCGGGGATGATTTGCCAGGAGAGGCCGAATTTGTCCTTGAGCCAACCGCACATGCTTTCCTCGCCGCCCACGGAAGTGAGTTTTGACCAGTAGTGTTCGATTTCCTGCTGCGACTTGCAGGGGACGACGAAAGAAACAGCTTCAGTGAATTTGAAGCGAGGGCCAGCGTTGAGGGCGGTGAATTCGGCGCCGTCGAGAAAGAAAGAGATGGTCATCACGGTGCCTTCCGGGCCGGGACCGGTTTTGCCGTAGCGGGTGACCTTTCCGATCCTGGAGTTGGGGAAAATCGAGCAGTAAAAATTTGCGGCTTCTTCAGCTTGTGTTTCGAACCAAAGAAAAGGATAGATTTTTGGCACGTAAGTGGCCTCCGTCAGAAGTTTGACCTGTTGGGAAAACACTAACATTGAAGGCGGAGAGTTGTAATGTGAATGATTGGTTGCAAGCAGAAAGAGTCGCGGAGAGGCAGGGGGTTGGTTTAGAGTGTGCGTGACGGAGGGAGGAGAGTTGAGATGAATTCGAGCAAAGATTTTGCGTTGTTGCTGGTCCGGTTTGCGAGCGCGCTGGCGTTTTTGTTTCACGGCGGCGGAATTCTTTTTGGCGCATTTGGGGGGCCGGGCCCGGCGGGATTTGCAGGGTTTTTACACACTTCACTGACGGTTGCGTATCTGGTGGGGCTGGCGCAGGTCGGCGGAGGAATTGCCCTGCTGACTGGGATCTTCGCGCGAATCGGGGCGGTATGTGTTGCGATTGTGATGGTGGGCGCGATCAAGATGGTGCACCTCAAGCTCGGATTCGACATTAATCATGGCGGAATGGAGTATGCGCTGACGCAGCTATTGAATGCCCTGGCCATTTTGGTGGCGGGAGCGGGGAAGTATTCGCTGGCGCCGGCGAAGATCAAGAATTGGTAGGCGTTTTGCCCACGAATTCACAAAGATTTAAAAGAAAAGAATCGGAAAAACCCGCACCCTTCAAAAACCGAAGGGTGCGGCACCCGATTGGAAATCGCAGAGCTGGTGAGGAGAAATGTTGATGCGAAAGCGTGCAGGAAGGACAGTTGTGATTGGCGCCGTGATGCTGGCGGCGGCTTTGTCGATAGGGGCGCGGGAGAAAAAGGGGAGCGAGAAGATGGTGGCGAAAGGGCCGTTCGACGTGAACATCGCGCCGATCGAAACGGCGCACAAAGATGTGAAAGAAATTGCGCGGTATTCGGCGGAGAAAATGTATCACGGCGATTTGGAGGGGACGGGCGTCGGGGAAATGCTGGCCTCGTCAGGTACGGTGAAGGGGTCGGGAACTTATGTGGCGATGGAGCTTGTGAGTGGAACATTGGCAGACAAGAAGGGCACGTTTGTGCTGGGGCACATCGGTACGATGCAGGGCGGGGCGCAGAACTTGTCGATCAACGTGGTACCAGACTCGGGCACGGGAGAACTTGCGGGAATTTCCGGCAAGATGAACATCATCATTGCACCGGACGGAAAGCACTCGTACGAATTTGAGTACAAGATCGAAAAGCAATGAAGGCAATCAACCGCGAGGCTGATGGAACGACAGCGGCTTGGTGTACTCGAACAAAGGCATGCCGAAGAAATCCTGCACTCTTCCCGAAGGGCGGAATCCAGCCCGCTCGTAAAATCGAATAGCCCGATGGAGCGGAGCCGTGGTGTCCAGAGAAATGCGCGTGCAATTTTTCTCCAGAAAATAGGACTCAGCCCCCGCTAGCAATCGAGAGGCAACTCCTGTTCCTTGCAGGGAAGGGAGCACGGCCATGCCGCGCAGGTGACCTTCGCAAGAGTCAACGATACTGCAAGCGATCGTTCCGAAGACGTGGCCAGAATCGTTTGTCGCGACCAAAACGGTCATTTCGGCGAGGCGATGGGCGATTGTGACTGGAGTCAGCACGGTGTCCAGGAAGGCTTCTGGGGTATACCTCGTCCGGTATGGCTCGAATGCGGCAACGAGACACGCGAGAATGCCGTCTGCGTCGTGCTCATTTGCAGTGCGTATTGTGATGGAAGGATTCTTCATGGAGCCGCGAAGAAAATAAGTGAGTCAACGAGATGAGGAAACATCCATATTGGAGAGCAGCGCAAAACGCGATGGACAATATGGACGCAAGGAATTGCGCAAGGCTGCGACAGACCGTTGATAAATCCATCGGAATAATTTGCCGAGTGATATAGTTTGCGGAATCCGAGAAATGGGCCAAGGAGTCGCGAACAATGAGAACGAAACGAGCGATTCGAGTGCTATTGCCGGCAATTTTGTTCTTGGGGTTGGTGGGTGCGTTTCGCACCGATGCGCAGGTGAGGAATCCTTACGCGGGCGATGCGAAAGTGGCGAAGCTGGGCGAATCGCAGTTCCGTTCGAATTGTGCGTTTTGCCATGGACTGGGCGCGCGAGGCGGCGGCCGTGGGCCGGATTTGACACGCGCGCAAAAACGGCACGGAAACTCGGACGAGGAGATTTTCCATAACGTTCACGACGGAATTGCGGGAACGGCGATGCCGCCGGCGACGGCAGGAGGCATCGGTGTGGGAATGACGGATGAAGAGATTTGGCAGGTGGTGACGTACATCCGCAGTGTAGAGAAAAAGGCCAACGCGGCGACAGGGAATGCGGAGCGCGGAAAACAACTCTTTTACAGCAAGGCGGCTTGCGGAACATGTCATATGGTGAACGGAAAAGGCGGAAGGCTCGGGCCAGAGCTGACGACGACGGCGACTTCCAGGTCGGAGGAATATTTTGTGGATTCGCTGCGGAATCCGAGTAAGCGGCTGGCCCAAGGGATCCAGGAAGCGATGAAGGATTTTCCGCAGGAATATGAAACAGCGAATGTGACGACGGCGGACGGGACGAAATATCAGGGTGTGGTGCTGAACGAAGATGCGTTTACGGTGCAGATTTTGGACACAAGAGAGGTCCTTCATGCGTGGGAGAAGAATTCGCTGAAGTCGTACGAAAAGACGCGGCAATCCTTAATGCCGGCCTACGACGAGAAGATGCTGCCAGAGAAAGATGTGCAGGATTTGCTGGCGTTTTTGGCTGCCACCGCGGGAGGTGCGAAGTGAAGATTCCTACCGCGATTTTAGGATTGATAGCATTGAGTTTTGGCACAGCAGCAAATGCGCAAGTTACAGCGGACCGATTACTGAATGCAGGAAAAGAACCGCAGAACTGGTTGATGTACAGCGGGGACTACTCGGGGCTGAGGTATTCGACCCTGGATCAAGTGAACACAGACAATGCGGCCTCGCTCGCGCCGAAGTGGGCTTATCAGACGATGGCGGGAGGAAAATTTGAGACGACGCCGCTTGTCACGGACGGAATTTTGTATGCGACAGGACCGGATGACAGGGCTTTTGCCTTGGATGCGCGATCGGGGCGGCCGATTTGGCAATACCAGCGAACACTGCCGCCGGATATCCGTCCTTGCTGCGGGCGCGTGAATCGCGGCGTGGGGATTTTAGGTGACAGAGTTTTTCTAGGGACCCTGGACGCGCACGTAATAGCGTTGGACGCAAAGACCGGCGCGGTGGTCTGGGACGCGACGGCTGCCGATTATTCGAAAGGGTACAGCTTTACCCTAGCGCCGCTGGTGATTCGGAATTTGGTTTTGGTGGGCGTAAGCGGCGGCGAGTACGGAATTCGCGGATTCATTGACGCCTACGACGTGGCGACTGGCGAACGAAAGTGGCGCTTCAATACGATTCCCGCGCCGGGCGAACCAGGGAGCGAAACGTGGGAGGGCGAGTCCTGGAAGACTGGCGGGTCGCCGGCATGGATTACGGGGACGTTTGATCCGGCGACAAACACGACGTTTTGGACTACGGGAAATCCTGCGCCATCAAATCGCGGCGCCGAACGGGCGGGGGATAATTTGTATTCGGATTCGTTGCTGGCGCTGGACCCGGATACGGGAAAGCTAAAATGGCATTTTCAGTTCACGCAGCACGATGAGCACGACTATGACGCGACGCAAGTGCCGGTGATGATTGACGAAGGAGACAAACATTGGATCGCGCAGGGGAACCGCAATGGATTCTTCTATGTGATTGACCGTACGAGCGGAAAATTATTGTCGGCAACACAGTACGCGAAGGTGACCTGGAGCAATTCGAAGGATGCGACCGGCCGGCCCGTGGGATCGAAAGAAGGCGAGCCTACACTGGAGGGGAATCCAGTCTGCCCCGGCGCGTTCGGCGCGACGAATTGGATGTCGCCTTCGTACGATCCGCAGACGAAACTGTTTTATGTGACGGCCCGCGAGCAGTGCGACATTTTCTCGACGGCGCCGCAGGTTTTCGATGCAGGACACGCGTTTTATGGTTCGGCATATTTCCCGAACGACGCCACACAGCCGTATTGGGGAGCGCTGCGGGCGCTAGATCCTGCCACAGGGAAATTAGTGTGGGAATGGAAGCACGGTTCGCCGTCATGGTCGGGAGTACTTTCAACCGCGGGCGGAATTGTGTTTACGGGAGACGCGGAGGGAAATTTTATTGCTCTCGACGCGAAGAGCGGAAAGCCACTCTGGCATTTTCAATGTGGCGCGGGCGTGTTTGCGGGGCCGATGACGTATGCGGTGGACGGGAAGCAGTATGTCGCGGTAACGGCAGGTTCCACTCTGTTCGCGTTCGGATTGCGGTAGATGGCGCTGCGAAAAATCGTAGGCTTTCACACTGACGAAAAGGGTGATTGGGTAGCGGATTTAGAGTGCGGGCATGGTCAGCACGTGCGGCACAATCCGCCGTGGACGAACCGGCCATGGGTGCTGACGCTGGAAGGGCGCGCAGAACATATCGGACGCGAGCTCGAGTGCAAAAAGTGTGACGCAGCTTCCTAAAACAAGAAGCTAAACCAAATAACGCTCTGAGAATGTAGGCAGTCAGACAGCTGCGCTTATTTTGCGGCGGTTGCGGTGCCGCCGATGGCTTCGCCATTGACCACAAGCTCGACGCGACGGTTTCGCTGGCGGCCTTCTGCCGTGTCGTTAGAAGCGACCGGCTGCGTTTTGCCAAAACCACGCGAGGTCATGGCGTTCGTGGGCACGCCTTGTTCGGCGAGGAAATCGAGCACGGAGCCAGCACGCTGTTCGGAAAGGCGTTGATTGAAATCGTCGCCGCCGATGATATCCGTGTGACCTTCAATTTGCAGCGTAAGGCCCGGATGCGCAAGAACGATTCCGGAAATTTTTGCGAGCTTTTCGCGCGTGGCGGGCTTGAGCGTGTAGCTGCCGGTGTCGAAAAGAACGTCCGACATGTTCACAATGAGGCCGCGGGCGGAATCCTGCGTTTGCAAAACGGCGTTAAGCTGAGCAAGCAGCTGCGCGCGTAGTTCGGCTTTTTCCGCTTCGGCCTTAGCGGCGGCGGCGCGGGCTTTCTCGGTTTCTGCTTCGGCGGCGCGCTTTTGCTCGAGAGCAGCCTGCTGTTCGGCCAGAGCGGCAGCGCGAGCTCTTTCGGCCTCTTCCTTCGCCTTGGCAGCATCAGCAGCGGTTTTTTCCGCTTCCGCTTTTAGACGTTCGGCATCGGCCTTAGCAGCTTCGGCGGCCTGGCGAGCCTGTTCCGCGTCGGCACGGCGCCTGGCTTCATCGGCTGCGTCCTGGCGAGCTTTGGCTTCGCGCGCTTCCGCGGCAGCCTTATCCGCCTTGGCTTTGGCCTGAGCTTCTTCCTCGGCCTTTTGCTTTACAGAAATAACGCGTGCTTCTTCCGCGGTTTGCACGGAATCGCGGGCGGCGGCGATGACCGATTTCTTGTCGCGTTTCTGGCGATAGAGGTCTTCCGCGGACTGGAGCTGCTGCGCAGCTTTAGTCAGCGAGGGGCCGGCGTATTTTTCTGCGCCGGCATTGCGCGCGATGCGCACCGCGTTGCGCGCCTGGAAAAGCTCGACAGGAGTTTTGCGGTCGATGCCGAAGATGGCGTTTTCGATTTTCGTGTTGGAAGAAGAATAGACACCGCGGGCGATAAGTTCGTAACGCGCTTCAATGGATTCGCCACCGGAAGCCGCATCAAGAGAATTTTCCGCGACGACTTCGTCACCGGGCTGCGTAACCGCGAAATAAGGCTCCGCGGTGATGATCATGCCGAAGGTCTGCATTTCGGAAATGGCTTTGACTTGGGCCTGGCCATTCTTGACTTGCACTTCGCCGAGGTTGACGGCGCGGCCTTGCGGGGAGATTGCCCAGAGGACGTATGTTAGGTACTCAAGGCCGAATTTCGTGGCGTCCTCAAGCCCGTCAAACTTTGCTTCGATTTCGACGCGGTTGCCCTTGTTTTCGACCTTGGCTTCGCCGGTGACCTGCTGCATGAGGTCGGTGCCGTGGAAGCCGATTTTGAGCGTGGTGCCGCTGCGTCGGTAGTTGATGGCCTTTGTGGTGCGAGAAACCGGAGCGGCCGTGGAGGTGACCTGGCTCGAAGCGCGTGCCGCGACGATGCCTAATAGGCCCATAAGAGCGAGCGCGAACGCGGCAAGGCGGAGATTGAATGTGGTGCGAGCCGAATAGGCTGATTGAGCTGTAATGCGTTGAAGCATGTGAATGCCGTCCCGCTGCGGCTGGTGGCCGCGGCAAAGCAATTTACTTGCCCAGATGCTTTCAGCGTATCAGAAGGAAAATGTGAGGAAGCGGTGCGTTTTGAGGAGTTTGCGCAAGTGATTACAGGGCTTTTGGACAGGGTAGCAAAGGAAGGCCGTCTAAGAAGACGGTCCCTATAACTGTGCCGCAGCCGACGATAACGTTAGGGAAGTTTACTGTGGCAGTTCTGCGCCGCTCTGCTCGCGCACCATGTAATCAGCATACCATTCGGCCCAATTCGGATCGGCCTGGCCCGTGCGCTTTTCGTGCTCCCCATGGGCAACTGCAGCTCGCTTTAGCGCCATGCTCAGGTCGCTTGTTGATGCGAAGGATGTCACGACGGAATCGATGCGACCGGGCAACCGTGTCGTCAGCTCCTGGAAAAGCCAGCCGTTGCCGTCCGGATCTTTGAATGAAGCGAACGAACGATAGCTACGATGCTCGGAGTCCGGACCGGTGACGCGGTCGCTTCCAAACAGGTAAGGCTCGTCGGTCCCCACGTATACATTGTCGCCGCCATGGAACGCTTCACTGACTTCGACGCCGCGATCAAGCAATTCTCTCCGGGCTGCCTCAATGTCGGAGACGATCAGGTACAAACCTTGCGCGGAACCAGGCGCCGCCGGGGTCACATTCCGGCCGAAGATGACTGAGCATCCGGAGCCGGGAGGGGTGAACTGGATTACTCGCCAGTAGGCGCCCTTGTCGAAGTCGGCGTCTAGTCGCCAGCCAAGCCGCGCGTAAAACTCCTTCGCGCGGTCGACATTCGAAACAGGGATGACGACGATTTCGAACTTCATTTCAACTTTCGCGGGACCTGGTGTTTCTCTTGCCGGTTGAACTTGGGTCATGTTAATCCTCCGTCGTTACGAGCGCTCGCGCGCAAATCTCGAAAGGTAGTTTCGGAATTGGCCAGCGACCCGTTGTCAGGGCGCAGCCAAGCAAGACCGCGCGCAATTTCTTAGATGTAAGTCAAAGCGACCCGGCTGTTCAATTCCGATTACTTCGCCAAGAGGTCTTTCCAGCGCTTCCAAGAGTCTTCGCGGGCTTTCTTGTTGGCTTCGCTGGCATCGGGGGCTTCGCCAGCTCGCATGAAGCCGTGGCCTGCGCCTTCGTAAGTAACGGGATCATATTGCTTACCGGCAGCTTTCATATTGGCGACCGTATCGGGAAGAGTGGCGTTGATGCGGGCATCGTTTCCTGCGTAGAAGCCATAGACCGGTGCTTTGATCCGGGCCATGTCCTCCTTGACTGGTGGTCCACCGTAGAAGACAAAAGCGGCGGCGAGATCTGGACGATTGGTGGCAAACCGGAATGTCTGGCTGCCTCCCCAGCAGAACCCAGCGACGAAGAGTTTGCCATTAGAGGCAGGCAGCTTGAGGCCGTAGTCGGCGGCGGCGTTCAGGTCGCCCGTGACCTGGGTTGCGTTCAATTTGCTGACGGCCTCCATAGCAGCATCCACGGAAAAGTCTTTTGTGCGGCCGCCGTTGGACGCCATGCCCGTAAGGAGATCGGGAGCCACGGCAATGTACCCGGCGGCGGCAACTTCGTCGGCCAGCTGCTGGGCCCAGTCGCTTAGGCCAAAGATCTCGTGGATGACGAGAACGATGGGGCGTTTGTCCTTCGATTCCGGGTAGGCAACAAAGACGTCCACGGAACGGCCCTCATGTTTGACGGTGACCCACTCCCGGTGGCGCGGCGATTTGGCGAGTTGGCCCTTGGCCCACTCCTGCGCGGCGGCGAATTGTGTTGCGAAGAGCGAAGCTGCGGCGAGTAACAAAAGGCGTTTCATGGGACCCCCTCAGGCGACGAGGAGAGATGCTAGTGCGGGAATGGGAACGGTGCAAGCAGTAAGAGATGTGAACTGGCCGTTACGGAGTGCAGGAAGAGGGAAGCGTAAGGGTCTGCCCGACGGCGAGGCGGTGCGGATTGGAGAGTGCCGGGTTAGCGTTGGCAATGCAAGGCCAAGCGGCGGCGTGCTCGTACCTAGCAAGGGCAATCTTGGAGAGTGAATCGCCGGCTTGTACTGTGATCGTTTGAGCTTTGACGCGATGTGTCACGCTGCGCGGCGGCAGGGTCAGCGCCGTACCGGGCATAAGATGCGTAGGGTCGGCGACGGTTGGGTTTGCTGCCATGAGTTCGAGCCAGCGCGTTCCGTGGCCGAGATGCTGACGCGAAAGTGTCCACAGAGTGTCGCCCTCGCGCACGATGATGGATTGTGCAGTGGTGGGCGAGGTTGAGCGGCTACGAAACAATGACGCAGACTTGGGTGAAGCCAAATTTGGTTGCACTGCGGTACGAGATTCGGCAGGACGAAGTCCGCTAGTCGATGGCCGTGCACGTTCAATTCGGTGGCGCGAAAAGGGATCAACCCGGTGAGGTCGAGATGAAGGCAGGGACGGCCGAGTGAAAGTAGGAATGCGTGAGATCGGTGCAAACGGTTTCACCGCAGGAAAATTTCTGGCGGGTGGTTGCGGCTGAGGCTGCATGTTGGGTTTGAGCTCTGGAGCTGGCGCGAAAATTTTCGGAGCGGCGAGCTCGGGTTGTTGCGGCGGCAAATGGAATGGAGAAGTATTTTCCGAATTCCGACGCGCGTTGCGGTAACGGCGAGCTACATCGCCAAGTGATTCTTGCGGAGTATTTGAGTTTGCATCGAGAGGTTCGGCGTCGGGATTTGTCGTGGGTGAGATGGGTTGTTTGCGTTTGGCTGCCGCGCGAGTTTGATCCTCGGGAGTGAGAATTTTTCCGCGGCGAAGATCTTCGTTGGTGTAGATGTGCTTCTTGGAAGAATCCTGTTTGCGGGCGCGTTCCTGACGAGCGGCTTCGGCGACGTCTTGGTTGTTTTGTGAATCGTCAGATTGCGCGCGGAGTTGTTGTGCGCCGAACAGAGAAACCGAACTTAGAAATAAGGCAACAGCGAAGCGGGACGAAACTGCCCGGGCCGCGCTGAGGGGCGCGTTTTCACGGCGGATGCTGGGCGCGGTGCACATCAAATGGCAACCAACTCTGACGAAATACCGGGGAGACATCCGTTGACGAAATCGTACGAAAAAGAGATGTTTCTGACAATGGATTTTGTTGGCAAAGAAGTTTTGGAACTTAGGTACCGGAGCGAAAAGCAGTCATTGGTTGTCAGTTAACAGTCTTAAGTTAAAACAGAACGGCAGAAGCCGAGACGATTTATAGAGGAGACTTAAGTACTCAATATATACTCGCGCCAGAGGGACGCGCGTCGTTCGCGACGTCCGAGAAGGAGCAGATATGCAAGCTACGGCCACCTAGGCGGCGCCGGAAGACGTCCGCACATTCATCCAGGAATATTTTGACGCATGGAAAGGCACCGACGAAAGCAAGATCCTCTCCTACTATTCGGACGAGGTTGTGATTCACCTCCCCACGGGAACACTCGAGGGAAAGGGAGTGGTACGGGACAACTTTGTGCGTCCATTCATTACCGCCTTCCCCGGCAACGTGCACTCTATTCGGAACTTGGCTCACGCGAGAAATTTGGTCGCCGTGGAAAGGAACTTTGAAGCAGTGCACAAAGGCGTTTTTGCGAACATCGCGCCATCGGGCAAGAGGGTTCAGGTTTTGGGGTGTTCGTTCTACCAATACGACCTCGGCGCTCAAAAGATACCGGCAGGGCGAATCTATTTTGACTTTGCCCTCTCATCCGTCAGATCGGCGCCTGAACAACGCTCCGGTTACGCGAAGTAACGACCGTCTCATAACAACTAGGTGAGCAGACAGCCGATATTGTTGGCGTCGGGGGACCTGTGCGCCGTCTTGCGCGAGGGTGAGAGGTTCCGGTAGGCTGAATAATTCTTTTGTGAGCGAAGGAGCCGCAGGGTTCTCAGAGAATGGCTGAAGAAAAGTTACCAACAAGGGCAGAGGATTTTTCGGAGTGGTACAACCAACTGGTGCTCAAGGCGCAGCTGGCGGACTATGCGCCAGTGCGCGGCTGCATGATTGTGCGGCCGTATGGTTGGGCGCTTTGGGAGAACATTCAAGGGGCGCTGGACCGGCGGTTCAAGGCGACGGGGCATCAGAACGTCGCGTTCCCTTTGCTGATTCCCAAAAGCTTCATTGAAAAAGAGAAACATCACGTCGAAGGATTTTCCCCGGAGCTGGCGGTGGTGACGATCGGCGGCGGCGAGGAGCTGGCGGAGCCCTTAATTCTGCGGCCGACTTCGGAAACGATTATCGGGCACATGTGGTCGAAATGGATTCAGAGCTACCGCGATTTGCCGGTGCTGATGAACCAGTGGAATTCCGTGGTGCGATGGGAGCTGCGCACGAAGCTTTTTTTGCGCACACTTGAGTTTTACTGGCAGGAAGGACATACGGCGCACGCGACTCAGCAAGAGGCTGAGGACGAAACGCGGCAGATGCTGGACGTATACACGGATTTTGCCGTGAACGATGCGGCGATTCCGGTGATTCCGGGGAAGAAGTCCGACGCAGAGAAATTCGCGGGCGCGGACATTACGTATTCGATTGAAGCCATGATGGGCGACGGGAAGGCATTGCAGGCGGGAACGTCTCATTACCTTGGCCAGAACTTTTCGCAGGCCTTTGACGTGAAGTACCTCGATCAGGCCGGGCAGCTACAACATTGCTGGACGACTTCGTGGGGACTTTCGACGCGGTTCATCGGCGCCATTATCATGGTGCACGGGGATGATCAGGGGTTGGTGCTGCCGCCTAAGCTGGCGCCACATCAGGTCGTGATTGTGCCGATCTTCAAGAACGACGAAGAGAAGCCTAGCGTCCTGAAAGTTGTGAAGGAGCTGAAGACGCAACTCGCCAAAGCTAACATTCGCGTGACCCTGGACGAGCGCGAAGGGCAAAGCCCCGGCTGGAAGTTCAACGATTGGGAGATGCGCGGCGTACCGTTGCGGATTGAGCTCGGGCCCAAGGACGTCGCGAAGCAGTCGTGTGTGCTGGCGCGGCGGGACCGTCCCGGAAAAGAAGGGAAGGCTTTTGCCTCCCTGGCGGATTTACCTGTGACCGTCGAGAGACTGCTTGGTGAAATTCAAGATTCGCTCCACGCAAAGGCTTTGAGCTTCCGCCGTTCGAACACACACAACGCCCAGACCTACGATGAGTTCAAGAAAGCGGTCGAAGGTGGGTTCGCCTTCTCCGGCTGGTGCGGCGGCGGCGAATGTGAAGAGAAGATCAAAGAAGAGACGCGTGCCACGATGCGGTGCATTCCCATGGACCAGGATGCTGTGCTTGGACCAGGTGGCGGTGCGCCATCCGGGAAGTGCGTCTACTGCGGACAGCTCGCAAAGAACCGCGCCATCTTTGCCCGCGCCTATTAGCCCCAGCCGCTGTCGCACTGCCCTCTTGGCTAGTATCAGCGAGGAAACAACACACATCGGCCTTCTCGACACCCATTTTTCAGGATGCTAGCCTGCGAGCGTGGAGACATCTTGTGAACGGGCACGTACAGTTTAGACGGAGAGCTGCTGCAGGCGAACGGGGCGAAGGGAAAGCCAAAGCCATCATTGTGACGTTGGTCCTGGCTTTCCTTGTGTATACGGCGGTAAAGGTCGTACCGCCTTATGTCTCCGAATATGAATTGTCGGATAAGATGCAGGAAACTGCGAGATTCGCGAGCGTGAACCGGAACAGCGAGGACCAGATTCGCAAAACGATCATGAACACGATTGAGGACTTGCAGATTCCCGCGACGCCGGAAGATGTGAAGGTAACCGCTGCGGGCGGGCGGGTGAGCATCACCGTTGACTACAAAGTTCCGATAGACCTAACGGTTTACAAATTCGACCTTCATTTCACGCCGTCAACCGCGAACAAGGACATTCTCTAGAGAGGGCCAGCCCCAGCCCATGAGCCGCTTTCCAGACGTTCGCAGTTAAGAGACAATAAAGATTCCAGCCCAATGGAGAGAGCTTGCGCATCCGCATCCAAAAAGGATTCTGGACATCCACGTTCGGTCTGACGCTGCTGGGAATAGCTTTCTTCGTGGTTTTCGTTGGTGCCTCGATTTTCGCGTGGTATTACGTCAAATACGCGCGAATGATTGACGCGCGCCTCTCCGGGCACGTTCTCCAAAACACAACGCAGATTTTCTCGGCGCCCGAGCAGATATCAACGGGACAGGCCTGGACTCCGCAAGACCTGGCGCTGTATCTGCAACGGGTGGGATACCGCCCGGAGGCGGACGACAATGCGCTCGGGCAGTACACGGTACAGGGAAACACTGTGGACGTCCGCCCTTCGAAGCTGTCCTATTTTGCCGGCGGAAACGCGATTTCGGTGAAGTTTGCGGGGAAGTCCATCCAGTCGATTCGGCCCCTCAAAGGCGGCGCGGAAATGGGCGCGGCGGAAATCGAGCCGGAGCTGATCACGAATCTCTTTGACAGCGCGCGCGAAAAGCGGCGGGCGGTACGTTACGAGGATTTGCCGCCGACGCTGGTCAACGCAATTCTCTCCGCCGAGGACAAACGCTTTTTCGAGCACCCGGGATTCGACTTCATTCGAATCTTCGGCGCTGCGTGGAATGACTTGCGGCACGGGACCCACTTGCAAGGCGCCAGTACCATCACCATGCAAGTGGCGCGGACCTTCTTCCTTTCCACGGACCGCAACTGGCGGCGCAAGCTTGCGGAAGCGATGCTTTCGTTCGAACTGGAACAGCGGTTCAACAAGCAGCAGATCTTTGAGATGTACGCGAACGAAGTGTACCTGGGCAATCGTGGAAGTTTCGGCATTCGCGGATTCTCCCAGGCAAGTGTTGCCTACTTTGGAAAAGACCTGCGCCAGCTGACCCTGCCGGAATGTGCATTCCTTGCGGGTATTATTCGCGCGCCAAATTATTACTCGTCGGCGGACCGGCATCCCGAACGCGCCGTACAGGCGCGGGACCGCGTCCTTCCGCAGATGCTGGACAACAAATACATCACCGAAGCGGATGTGGGGGAAGCCAAGCGCGTGCCGCTGAAGATCGTGCGGACTTCAATTTCCACCAGCGAAGCACCGTACTTCGTCGACATGGTGAAAGACCATCTGCTCGACAAGTTTTCGGAAAACGAGCTGCTAAGCGAGAACTTCCGCGTGTACACGACGATTGACCCGGCTTTGCAGCGCGTCGCAGCGGCGGCGCTGGACGCAGGCGCGAAAAACGTGGATGTCCTGCTCGCGAAGCGATACGAGAAGTGGAAACGCGAAGCGGCGAAGAAAGGAAGCACGGAGCCCGTCCCGCAAGTGCAGGCAGCTATGGTCGCGATGGATCCGCATACGGGAGAGATCAAGGCTCTGATCGGCGGGCGTGATTACGGAACAAGCCAATTGAATCACGCGCTTGCGCACCGGCAGCCCGGATCGGTATTCAAGCCATTTGTGTATTCAGCGGCGTTCACAAACGCCGTGGACGGAGTGCAGCCGATCGTTACCCCTGTGACGACCGTTGATGACGAGCCGACGACATTCGAATTTGAAGGACAGGAGTACACGCCAAACAACTACGGTGAAAGGTTCATGGGGCGCGTGACGGTGCGCGATGCCCTGACCAACTCTCTGAACGTGGCGACGGTGAAAGTAGCCGAAATGATTGGCTACGGACGAGTCGTGCAGATCGCGCGGCAGATGGGGCTCGGCAATAACATTCGAGCGACGCCGGCCGTTGCGCTTGGCGCCTATGAGATGACGCCCGTGGATGTGGCGACGGGTTATACCGCGTTCGGCCAAAACGGCGTGAGGGCTGAACCGCAATTCTTGCGGAGTGTCGTGAGCGCGAACGGAACCACGCTCGAGAAGGTGACCCCGCAGAATCGCCAGGTGCTGGATCCGCGCGTGGCGTATCTGGTGACAAGCGTCTTGAAGGATGTGCTGAATCGCGGCACGGGAGCGGCGGTACGGGCCCACGGATTTACGCTGCCTGCGGCAGGAAAAACGGGAACCTCGCGCGACGGCTGGTTTGCAGGGTATACGTCAAACCTGGTCTGCGTGATCTGGGTTGGATTCGACGACAACCGCGACTTGGGATTGACAGGCGGAGCCGCGGATGCACCCATTTGGGCGGACTTCATGACCAAGGCCACCGCCCTGCCTGGCTACCGCAACGTGAAGGATTTCGATCCGCCGGAAGGTGTGCAAACGACCGTGATCGATCCCGAGTCACTGGAACTGGCCACGCCGAATTGTCCGACGACGAAGGATGAAGTTTTTGTCGCAGGCTCGGCCCCGACGCAATACTGCGAATTGCACGGCGGCGGCAAGGGAATCATTTCTTCGACGGGATCCTTCCTCTCCCATATTTTTGGCGGCGGCGGCGACAAAAAGCCGGAAGCCGCGGGTGTAGGGACAGGCACTGTGCAGAACGGTCCGCCGGGCGCGACAAAATACGATCCCAACCGGCCGCCAAATGCGACCGGCCAGGGAACCGACCCAGCCGCGACTGACGCAAAAGAAGGGGACAAAAAAAAGAATCCCCTGAAGAAGATTTTTGGTATCTTTGGGGGTAAGAAAAAGCCCGAGCCGGGCAAACCCGACCCAGGCCAGCAAAATCAGAATCCGAGTCCGAACCCGCCGGGGTAATTCGGATAAAGGAGCTTCGCCATGAAAGTGAGCCGATTGGCGATTCGAGCAGGTGTTCTCCTCTTCAGCCTTACCGTAGTTTCCGCAGGGCAATCCAACGACGAACCCAAACCTTTCGCGCCGCACATGCAGGCCGCATCGCAGGCAGCGAATACAGGTGCGCCCGACACGGCAAATCAACTCACGGCGGAGCAATTGGCCGACTTGATGATGGCGCGAAAGGAATTCCGCGAGGCAGCGGTTGCGTATAAGAAACTGACGGAGCAATATCCGACCAGCGCGCCCATCTACAACAAGCTGGGGATTGCGTTGCACAAGGGATACGACTTGAACGGTGCGCTTCACTCGTACGAACGGGCTGTGAAACTGGACCCGAATTACGCGGACGCGCAGAACAACATCGGTGTCATTTATTACGACAAGAAGAAGTTTGGTAAGGCGATCCGTGCGTATAGGAAAGCAATCGAGATGCGCAGCGATCTGGCGGTGTCCTACAGCAACCTTGGTTACGCGTATTTCGCGGATAAGAAGTACGCCGAGTCCATCAACGCGTTTCAGCAGGCTTTGAAGCTGGATCCCACTGTGCTTGATCACAATTCGGGTCGCGTTGGCTCGACGGTGCAGGACCGTTCGGTGGAAGACCGCGCCAAATTCTATTTCCTGCTTGCGAAATCGTTTGCTGAGGCAGGGAACTTCGAACGTAGCCTGATTTATTTGCGTAAAGCAAAGGATGAAGGCTACAAGTCCATGAAAGACGTGCAAACGGACCCGGCATTTTCCGCGATGCTGAAATTGCCTGAGATGCAGGAAGTGCTTGCGCCCAAGCCGCAAGATGGAACTCACTGAGCGGCGATTCCAAGCCTTTCCTAAAGCGAAAATTTTGGCGACATCCGGCGGGTGTATCTGGCGCGGTCTGCTACAATTTTTCGTGACTATGAAGCGAATCGTCCCCTGGACTGCTTTTTTGCTGGCTTCGCTTGTTGGCACAAATACGCGCGCGCAGGGTACGCGTGTCCCGACAAGCCAGGGTATCTTCCTTGTTTTCCCTTTTGAAAATACAGGTGCGAGTTCGCGGCTGGATTGGCTCAGCGAAGGTCTGGAGGAGCTGACCATCCAGCGGCTCTCTGCCGGCGGACAGCAAGTCTATTCGCACGCGGGGCGCACGGCGGAACTGGATCGCTACGGTTTGCCTTCAAGCGCGAGGCTGAGTCACGCAACGATGTTGCGAATCGGTGCGGAACTGGATGCCGACTTTGTCGTATTCGGGAAATACGTTTCGGATGGAAACTCGCTGACGTTGCAGGCGCGAATCCTGCGCGTGAACCCGGTTGGAATCGATGCTGTAGTTCAGGAGAACGGCAAGCTCGAGTCGTTGATGGACATTCACATCAAACTTGCCTGGGAACTGCTTTCTGGAAAAAACCGCAAGAATCCGGTGAATCTGGCGGAGTTCTCGAAATTGCAGCGGCCGCTGCGCCTCGATGCGTTTGAACACTACATTCGCGGCCTGCTCGCGAACGATGACGATGCCAGGATTCGTGAGCTGCGCGAGGCGACGCGGCTCGATCCAGATTGGCCCGAGTCGGCTTTCGCACTTGGGCAGGTGTACTACGGACGGCGCGATTGCGAATCTGCCTTGCCGTGGCTAGGGCGTGTGCCGAAAGCAAGTTTGCGTTATGCGGAAGCGGTTTTCGACATGGGAGTTTGCCGGTTGTGGCTGGACCAGCCGGACAAGGCGGAAGCAATTTTCGTTTCTCTGCAAGAATCCTTGAAGGTCAACCTGGTTTCAGGTGCGGACCTACCCGAGGTCATGAACAATTTAGGACTGGCGCGCGCGCGCCAGGGGAAATCGGCGGAAGCGATCGCGGCGCTGCGGCGGGCTGCGGAACTCGATCCGGAAGAAGACGATTATCCTGTGAATCTCGGCCTGGTGCATCTGCGCGCGAATGACTTTGCAAAAGCTTCGGACGAATTTCGCGATGCCATGGAACGCGAGCCGGAAACAGCGGAAGATCGGTCGTTGCTGGTTTTTGCGCTTGGAAAAGCAGGAAAGAAACAGGAAGCGGAGGAAGAGAAAGACGCGGCAGCAGAAGCATTGGGACCGGGAGCCTTGCCGACCATCAAGGTGGAAAATCTGCCAAAAATGGAGAGGCTTAAGACAGAACTGGATACATCGGCGTTGCAACTTGAGAATTTGACACAGCGGGATTCGGGCGGCACCAGCGCGGACTCTGCGACGCTAGTGCGCAAGGGCAGGCAAGAGCTTTCCGCGGGGCGGCTCGACACGGCGGAGACAGCTTTTCGCGGTGCGCTGGCAGCGGACCCGGGCGACGCCTCCGCGCATCGGGGACTGGCGGACATTGCTCGTCGGCGAAACAAGCTGGATGATGCAGTGAAGGAACTGCAAGCCGCGTTGGCGCGGCGCGACTCGGCCGTGGATCATGTTTCTCTTGCGCGGATCTATCTTGAGCAGAAGAAAAACGATTTGGCGCGAACAGAACTCGAGCGGGCCCTGAAGCTTGCGCCGAACTATGCGGAAGCAAAACAGCTGAAGGAGCACTTGCAGCCCACGAAACCTGGCGGAGTGAAGAAGTGAAGTTTCTTTCAAGACAGCGAAACGTGAATCTGCGCCGATGGGCGGGGGCATCGGCGTTTTTTGCCTTGCTGACGATTTCTTTTGGTTTGAATGGAACGCACGCCGAGGAGAAGCCGAGCGGGCCGCTTGTTCTTGAAATGCAGATCGATGGAGAGATCGGCCCTGTTCTCGTGAGCTACATCGAGGAAGGGCTGGCCGACGCGGCGAAGCGTCATGCATCGCTCGTGCTCATCACCATGGATACCCCCGGCGGATTGAGCGATTCCACGCAAAAAATCGTGCAGCAAATTCTGGATTCGCCCGTGCCGGTGGCCGTGTACGTTTCTCCGAAGGGCGCCCGTGGAGCTTCGGCTGGATTTTTCATTCTGCTGAGCGCAGATGTCGCGGCGATGGCGCCCGCAACTCGAACCGGCGCAGCGTCACCAATTCTGATGGTTGGCGGATTTACGATTGGCGTGGACGAAACCCTGAAACGCAAAATCATGAACGATGCACAAGCGTTCCTGCGCAGCTTTTCCGAAAAGCGAGGCAGAAATCCTGCTCTTGCGGAAACGGCGGTAACGGAAGCAAAGGCGTTCACCGCTGAAGAAGCGCTCACTGGAAAGCTGATTGATTACGTTGCGGATTCTCCCGAAGACCTGCTGCAGAGACTAGACGGCAAAGAAGTCACAAGATTCAACGGAACAAGAATAAAGTTGGAGCTGGGAAATTTTGCTGAACGGAAGTTCTCATTATCCCTGCGGCAATCCTTTTTGGCGCGAATTGTTGAGCCGGACGCGTTCTTCCTGCTACTGATCCTTGGGGCGTTGGGCTTGTACACGGAGTTCACGCATCCGGGAATGGTTGCCCCCGGGGTTGTCGGCGCAATTTGCATGGTGCTGGCGCTTTACGCCATGCATTTGCTCCCCGTAAATCTGGCCGGAATTGTTTTGATTCTCGTTGCCCTCACCTTGTTTATTCTGGAGGCCAAATACACAAGCCACGGAGTGCTGCTTACGGGCGGAATTGTTGCGATGATGCTGGGCGCGATATTTCTAGTCCGTTCGCCGCTTACCGGCAGCGGAGTAAGTCCGATTGTCGCTGCGGCAGTCACGCTGCCGTTTGCCGCGATTTCGGTATTTTTGATGCGGTCTGTTTTGCGTTCGCGGAAGTGGAAGCAGGCGACCGGACTCGAAGAAATGATTGGAGAGGTCGGCATGGTCGTGAAGACGGTTCCAGCGGCGGCTGGCGAAGGAATGATTCGCCTACACGGAGAACTGTGGCGCGCTTTTTCGTCGCAAGCGATTGCAGAAGGGCAGTCAGCAAGAGTCTTGAAGGTAGATGGATTGCGAGTGCAAGTTGCGCCGACGGAGTCGTCGGCGGAAACGCGGAATTAGTTTTCAGAGTTTGAGGGAGGAAACATGGAGAGCTGGCTGCCAGTCCTGATCGTGGTCGGTGTCGTCCTGCTGTGGTTTGGAAAGTCGTTCAACATCATTAAGGAATGGGAGCGTGGTGCGGTGCTACGTTTGGGGCGCATGCTGCCGGACGCAAAGCCAGCGGGCCTGCGCATCATCATGTGGCCGATCGAAACGCTCTATCGGATTCCGCTGCGTATTGTAACGCTCGACGTGCCGCCGCAAGACATCATCACTAAAGACAACGTCTCAGTGAAAGTGAACGCGGTTTGTTATTTCCGAGTCGTGGACGCGAATCGTGCTTTGCGGGAAGTTGAGAATTATTTGTACGCGACGTCACAGCTTGCGCAAACAACGCTGCGCAGCGTGGTTGGCCAATTTCAGCTGGACGAAATTCTTTCCGAACGCGACAAGGTGAACGAAAAACTGCAGCTGATTCTGGACCAGGACACGGAAGCTTGGGGAATCAAGGTCACGAAAGTGGAAGTCAAGCAGGTAGACATTCCCGAACAGATGCAGCGTGCGATTGCGCGGCAAGCCGAGGCGGAACGCGAACGGCGTGCGAAGATTATTCACGCGGACGGTGAGTTCGAGGCGTCGCAGAAGCTGGCCGATGCCGCTCGCGTGCTGGAAACGCAGGCCTCCGCTATTCAATTGCGCTACTTACAGACGTTAACGGAGATAGGTGTCGAAAAGAACACAACGATTGTGTTTCCGCTGCCTGTGGATATCATTAGTAGCTGGGTAAATTCGCTAGGGGGCAAACAGAAGTAAGAATGGCATCAGGGGGAAAAAGG
>Ga0126376_10000109_pt1 | contig 34505 bp, 29 predicted proteins | sample PanSoiMetPlot_15_FD_92760 | JGI IMG/M metagenome (GOLD analysis project Ga0126376, IMG submission 92760) | Tropical forest soil microbial communities from Panama - MetaG Plot_15 | ecosystem: Environmental > Terrestrial > Soil > Tropical forest > Bulk soil | place: Panama | collected 2016-02-17 | reverse complement strand
CGAAGACTTGCCGTGCAGCGCAGGCCACAACAGTTGCTACATTTCTCCTTACGGCGAGGTTTACGCTTGCGTTCAACTGCCAATGGCTGCGGGTAACCTCCGCACCGAGCGCTTTGAAGAGATTTGGAAAAATGCTCCCGCCCTCGAGCACATCCGCAACGTCCGCGAAAGCGCACTTCCTGTGTGCGCGCAATGCGAGATTCGCGACTACTGCGAGCGCTGCCCCGGCTTGGCGTGGATGGAGGGCGGCGATTTGCACGGTCCTTATGAACGGGCATGCTCGCTTGCAGAGCAAAAAGCCAGGGTAGCCGGCTTCGGCAATCCACAGAGTGCCTGGCATAAGAAAGTTTCCGCAGTAACCGGAGTGTCCCCCGTGAATAGTGACCAGGCCCAGACAGAATCGCTTGTGTTGAATTAAAGGAGAAAGTCAGCTCGTATGGCCGAGGAAAAGAAAGATAATCCGGGAAAAGCGAGTTCCGCTGATAACAAAAAGCCGTACGCCAAGCCAAGCGTACAGTCGGAGCCGATCTACGAGACGCTCGCGCTGGCTTGCGGCAAGCTGCCCGGCCAGGGCGGCGTTTGCAACGGTGCACCGCGCCGCTCATAGCCCTGGGGAATAGCAGGCGAAACGGGAATTATTTTAGCCTCTAGACAATTTATCGCTGAGTGAGCCTATGGTTTTGAACACTCCAACCTTACGATTCATTGACTAACCCAAATTGGAACAAACATCCTAGAGAACAGGTTGATTTGGTTTCTATTCCGAATGCCCCCGGAATTTCCTGGTTTGGAACTGGAAGATTAAAGGACGTTCATGCGCAAATCGTGTGCCACAAAGACTTTGGAGGCCTCGCATATTCACAAGCTGGCTCTTGCTTTCGCGTTCATTTTGGTGAGCGTTAGTCCGGCCTCATTCGGTCGCGAAAAAAAGACTCTTACGTTGACTTCTTCGCAGACACGCGGCGCGGACGCGCAGCTAGACGCATCGGCCGCTACGACGAATTTCGGAACCGCGACCAGCTTGAATGTTGCCGCGCGGACCGGAACCGGCCAGGCGTCGCGGGGCGTTATTCAGTTCGATCTCACTTCATTTCCAAACGTGGCTGTCAAGCAGGCAGATATGAGTCTTACGGTTACTTCTGGGGGAAACAAGAACGGCTCTTACGAGGCACACCGGATTACCAGCCTATGGACGGAATCCGCCGTTACCTGGAATAACCGCGTCGCGTCGACTCCCTGGACCGCCGCGGGGGGCGATTTCAGCGCGACAATCACTGCCGCCACAACCATAAATGCCGGTGCTACCGGCACTTTTACATGGGGCTTAACTGCTGACGTACAGACCTGGTACACCGGAACGCAGAATTTCGGACATTTGCTTCTGGAAATTCCTTCCAACGGCAATGATCCAGCTGGAATTAACTTCAATTCGAGGGAAGCCTCTTCGAATCAGCCGCAGCTCGCGCTCACCTTTTTGCAACAGGTTTCGAATCTTAAAGCGACTGCTGGCAATGGCTCTGTTTCATTGACCTGGACAAACCCAACGACCTTGAGCGGTTCGACCTCGCTGGAAGGCTACGCTGGCGTTTTGATTCTGCGCCAAGTGGACAAGCCCGTTTCAGCCACTTCCATTCCCACTGATGGAACGACATACTCCGCTTGCAGCACCATCGGTACCAGCAATGACGTTGTGGTGTTTGTGGATAGTTCCAGCGCCACGAGTTTTACCGACAATGGTGTGTGCAGCGCGCTGAGCAACGATCACGTTTATTCCTACAAAGTTTTTGTTGTGGATACCGCGCATTACTATTCGACGGAATGTAGCACGGTGATCAGCGGAAGCGGCGTCTGCTCCACAAATGCATCTGCCATCGTGCCCGAAGTTGCGGCTGTGCCTAGCGCAACGGCCCAGTCCCAGGCAGTGTGGGTTTTCAATACGCTTGCGGGATCGCTCTCGGCTCCGGGCGTCAATCCAAGCGCAAGCATCGTGTCAAGCAGCAACACATTGTTGTTTGATATCAATCCCCAGACGGGAATTCCCGTTGCACCGCCGGTGAGTGTGGGCGGAGCTATTTCCGGACGCCCCACGCTGATTGACAGTGCGGACGATTCCATCGCGCAAAATGTGGCTTACGTTCCTGCGCAAGACAACTTTATTTACGCGGTGAATACGGATACGGGTGCCCTTTCCTGGCTAGTGAATCCAGCCAGTGTCCCCCTCGTGGCGAGCGCAGGCATTCAGGCAAAAGCCTTCAGCACGAGTTCGTACACGCTGGCCCAGGACATTGTCCTCCTCGGCACGCACAATGGCGCTACCACCAGCACAAACAAGTTCATAGCCCTGAACGCGAACACTGGCGCGACCGTTTGGACCTACACGGGCGGTGTGACGGGAGGATTGCTTGCACTGGATGTAGTCAATGCCCCTCCCGCGATCGACTATGTTCACAACGCGATTTGGTTTGCGAGTCGTAACGGCAGCTTGGTATTACCACAGAGCTTATGGAAGCTTAATCCGAACACAGGCGCAGTTCTGTTTTCAGCGAATCTGGGCGCGAGCGACTACAGCCCCAGCCTCACGCCAGGCTCGGACGTTTTGTTTGTTTCCATCACCGGCGGAGCTTTAACCGCAATTGACCCCGTTTCCGGATCAACGCTTGCGTCGGTGAATCCGGGCGACGGCGGGCTCCACAGCACGGCTGCGGTCGTTACGCAAAACTCGCCTTACACAGTAGTCTTTTCTACGAGCGCGAAGGTTTGGGCATACGTGTTTTCCTGCGCAACAAATCCGTGTACTGCCGGTGGCGGCACATTCACCTTGCTCTGGGGTGGTACCTCCGTAAGCAATCCGTCAGCACCGCTGGCGTTCGTCGGCTTGAACAAAGCGTATGTGGGCGGCGGCGATGGAAAGATTCACGAACTCGATCTCGCTACGGGCGTGGATGGAAAACAGCGTCTGCTGAATCCGACGGCGACGGTTGGAGACGTCGGTATTGACGTGACGTTGAACTACGTCGTCGCGTCTGCTTCCGATGGGCGAATCTATGCGTTCGCGTTCCCGTTTTGAAAGGCGCAAGATGAGAATGACCAAGAATTTTGGCAAATCAAATTTGTGGGTTCTACTTGCTCTTTCAGTGCTGGCCGGCCTTTCAGGCTGCGCCCAGAGCGATTCGCCCATAACTCCCCCCGTGGCCCAGCCGCTTGTCATGAGCGTAAAGCTTTGCGATACGGGTGCGCAGGACTGCACCGGCTCCGGAAATTTCAGCGTTTCGACGATCCGCGATTTGAGTCTCGATGTTGAGTGGAAAAACGTTCCAGCGGGCACTCACACCCAACAGATCGCACTGGTTCAACCAAACGGCGTCGTCTATCAGACCGTTTCACATGCTTTCTCCGTGCCCGATGGAACGATTGGCTCCCCGGCATTAAATGACGTCATCCCCGTGGCGGGAACATTCATTACACAGCGTTCTTTGACGGGCCAGTGGAGCGTCGAAGTTTCTCTGGATGGCGCGACTATAGGAAAACAATCCTTCGAGTTTGAGCAGTGAGTTTTCGCATGATGGACAAAAACAAAATCGAGAAATCAGTGGACGCCTCGCTCCTTGGTGGCGAACGGAGGCTGGACGATTTCGTCGAAATCATTCAACAACTTGCGCAACAAGGACGCGTAACTCTTCGTGTTCGCGGGTCGAGTATGCTGCCTTGGGTTCGACCGGATGACGTTGCCGTGATCCGCCGCGCTGGAATTGACGATGTGCGCTGCGGCGACGTGGTTTTGTTTCAGCGGGAATCTCGCTTATTTGTGCACCGGTTGGTGGAAAAGCACAGCACCCCTCGCGAAACGCAGTTCCTGGCGAAAGGAGACGCGCATCCTGGTCCTGACGGCATGGTCGATCGCGAACTGGTACTGGGCCGAGTTGTGCACATTCACCGGGGAGACAAACGAATTGATTTGGATTCGCCGCGGCAGCTAGTGCTAGGACTGATAGTTTCTCAGCTCTCGCGCAAGAGTGCCTACTGGTATCCGATCGCGCGAGCCATCGCCTTGTTCATGCAATCCACGTGGCGCCTCATTTCTCCGTTTGGCGATTCCGAGAACGCCTCGGAATAATCTTGCGCCTGTTTGCAATCCACTTTAGTTAGCAAGCGCAAATTCTACGCGATGGCGCATCGGATCTATGCGTTCCGCGCGGACGCGCACCCGGTCTCCCAACTTCCACGAACGCTGTTTTAACTTGGCCGATGACCCTCCGCGGCCGCGGCCTCGCTCGTGGCTTTGCATTGCAACAATTGCGTGCTCATGCTCGCGGTACATGCATCGCGTGCCCGCGGCTTCTTCAATAGCTCCGATGGGCAGTAGCCCCTCGACAAACACTTCCATCAATTCCACAAAGCATCCGTACTTCTGCACGGAGACGATCAGCCCTTCGTATTCGTCGCCAAGATGCTGTTCCATGAATTGCGCGGTCTTCCAGTCGCGCAGTTCGCGTTCCGCCGTTGCAGCTCGCCGTTCTGCGTCGGAAGTTTCCGTCGCCAGCTCTTCCAGGATTTTGTGCGGATAAAGTGCCGCGGCAGAACCCTTCGCCAAGTGTAGGTCTTTCGGCGGGCTAACATTGGGATTTGCGAGCGCCCATTTCAACGCGCGATGAACAATCAAGTCCGGGTAGCGCCGAATGGGTGAGGTAAAGTGCAAATACTCGTCGAATCCTAACGCAAAATGCCCGAGCGAATCCGGTGCGTAGCGTGCCTGTTTCAGCGAGCGCAGCATCAGGTAGGAAACAATTCTCTCTTCGGTCTTTCCCGCTAGTTTTTTCAGCAATCTCTGATAGTGCTGCGGCGAAATGCTTAGCTCTCCCACGCCGGGCAAAGTCACATTCATTCCACGTTCGCGGCCGTGCCCCGCGGAGTCCGGACGGCCGCGCTTCGCGGGGGCCGGAACACGTCCGTGCTTTACCGCGATTTCGCGCCGGTACAGGTTCTCCACACCTAGTGAGTATCCAAACGCCCGCGCTAGCTCTTCGAACTCCAGCACTTTTTTCGCATCAGGCTTTTCGTGTATTCGATGCAGCGTCGCAATTCCGCGTTTCAACAAATATCCCGCCACGGCGCGGTTTGCCGCCAGCATGAATTCTTCAATCAGGCGGTGAGCAATATTTCGTTCGCTTCGCGTGATGTTGGTCATTTTCTGGTCTTCATCGAATTCGATTACTGGCTCCGGCAAATCAAAATCGATCGAGCCGTTTTCGTTCCGTCTTGCGTTCAGCAGCAGCGCCAGTTCCTTCATGTTGCGGAAATGCGGCGCCATCTTCGCGTAACGTGCGTTCATCTCCGTGTCGCCTTCGAGAACTTTGTTCACGTTCGTGTATGTCATGCGCTCGGCGGAGCGAATCACGCCCGAAGTCATACGCGATCCCGTCATTCCCCCGGCGGCGTCAAATTCCACCAACGCGCTCATCACCAGCCGGTCTTCGCGCGGATTGAGCGAGCAGATTCCATTCGAAAGCTCTTCCGGCAGCATGGGCACAGCGCGATCCAGAAAATAGACGGAAGTTCCACGCAACCGCGCTTCGTTATCGAGTGTCGTCAACATGCGGACATAGTTTGCAACGTCGGCAATATGCACCTGCAAATGCCAGCCGCCATCGGCGCGTTTTTCGACGTAAACGGCGTCATCAAAATCGCGTGCGGTTTCTCCGTCAATCGTCACAATCGGCAGCGAACGAAAATCTTCCCGGCCCGCGCGGTCCGCGTCGTTCACGGAATGGGCGCGGTCTGTCGCTTCACGCAAGGCCTCTGGGGAAAATTCGTGTGGCAGGTGATGCTTGCGAATGACGATCTCTGTGTCCACGCCAAGATCGCCAGGATTCCCAAGAATCTCGATTACCTTGCCGACGGGCGCCAGGCCGCCTCGAGGGTAGCGTACCAGCTCCGCGTTCACGACGGTGCCATCGAGCTCGGACAAACGCGGCAATCCCCGTCCGCGATGTGCCGTTTCTTCCGGTGGAGTTAAGCCTAGTTTTTTTCTGAGCGTCGCGGTTAGTTCCTGTCCGGGCGGAATTTCCACTTGATGATGGATCCGCGTGTCATACGGAAGCACGACGTTGCCATGCGGACCGTAGCGAAACAATCCGACGACGCTCGGGTGCGCGCGGTCGAGCACGCGCACGATACGCCCCTCGATTCGTTGCCCCTCGGCGGAAAACCCACGCCGGCTAATCTCCACCAGCACGTGATCTCCGTGCATCGCGTCTTCCGTCGCGTCGCGCGGAATGAAAACATCGCCTTCAATATTAGGGATCGGTTCATCAGGAATCACGAATCCGTATCCGTCCTGATGGAGAACAAGGCGGCCGCTCACGCCTCCTTGGCTCGATTTGCGAGCAGGGACTTGCTCCCTTTTCTGTGCTGGCGCGGTCTCTTTCCTTGGCTTCAAACGGTATTTCCCTGCCGCAACTTCTACGACTAGGGCGCGTTTCTTCAGTTTGGACAGCATTTTCCACAAGGCTTTGCGCTCGGTCTTTGGCAGGCGCAATCCCTCGGCAATTTCCTGTGCCGAAACGTTATCGTGTCTAACTTGTAGAAAACGCAGTATGTTATCTGGACTTAGTGAAGAGCTTTGCGACATGAGGTTTCAGGCTAACCGAAGTTTATAAGGATTTCGTAAGGATCTTGGTTTTTTCTTAATTTTTCTAGCAACACTTTTCCCCAAAATTGTGTTACATGGATTAGGCCAACACACGACCGATAAGCCACCCTCCGTCAGGCTTATCGGATTCCCCGTAAGGGGAAGAATGGGGAGGCGAGAAGACCTGGCTCGCCTCCCTTTTCGTTTCTCGTGGAACATTTCCCGCCTCCCATCCATCCAATGTTATGATCCCATATGGGTGTCACGTTAAAAGACATTGCGCGGGACCTCGGCGTCAGCGTCATCACAGTTTCCAAAGCTCTCCGCAATCATTCCGACATCAGTGAGCAAACCAAGGCGCGCGTCCTGAAGCGTGTTCAGGAACTCAACTACCGTCCCAACCTCTCCGCACGCGCCCTCGTCACCGGCCGCACCAACCTCATCGGCTTTGTCATTCCCGATCTTCTCCACTCTTTCTTCTCCGAAGTTGTTCGCGGCGTTTCTTTGTTCCTGCGCAACAGTGGTTACACGCTCGTGGTCACTTCTTCCGAGCAGGATCCAAAGCTAGAACGCCAGGCTGTCGAACAATTGATCGCGCGCCGAGTAGACATTCTTCTCATCGCTTCAACCCACTGGACTGTCGAAATGTTTCGCCGCATCGAAGAGGCGGGCATTCCCTACATTTTGATTGATCGCAGCTTCGCCGGCCTTGCCGCACACTTTGTCGGCGTCAACGACGAGGAGGTTGGAGCTCTCGCCACGCAACATCTGATTGACACGGGTTGCAAGCGGATCGCCCACATCGGCGGGCCCGCGCTTAGTTCCTTGCTTGGACGCCTCGAGGGCTACAAGCGGGCGCTGGCCAAGAACAACTTTGTCTTGGATCCAGAGCTCGTCATGAGCACTGACCGCGCCGAAGAACATGGCGATGTCCCAGCCTACAACGCTACGCAGATTCTCCTCGGCCAGAATCCCCGCCCCGATGGTATCTTTTGCTACAATGACCTCGCTGCCTACGGCGCCATCAGTGCCGTTCTGGATGCCGGACTCCGCGTTCCGGAAGACGTTTCCGTCATCGGCTGCGGCAACCTTCTTTACAATAAATTTCTTCGGGTCCCGCTGACCAGCGTGGACCAGCAAAGTGCCGCCATCGGCCAGCGCGCCGCCAAACTCGCGCTTCAGCTTCTCGAAGGCGGCCAGCCCGTGGTCCCCAAGCCCATTTATCTGGAGCCTCGACTTGTGGCTCGTGCTTCTACGCACAAGCAGAAATCGGCCGCCCAGAGCTGACTTGCGCACGTGTTAGTTTAATTCTCGCCCGTTTCTGAATTGTTTCCGCACCATGTCCGGCAGGAAATTCTTTGGTGCCCGAAAGAGGACTCGAACCTCCACTCCCTTGCGAGAACTAGCTCCTGAAGCTAGCGCGTCTGCCAATTCCGCCATTCGGGCACTGTTTGCGGCTTGCGTTGACGTTTGAGGCCGTACAACGAGGCTTTTTTATTGTGCCCGCCGCTCGCCGTTTTTGTCAACGAAAGTGAATCAGGCAGTCATCGCGATTCATCCGTGAGAGACTATGCGAATCTATGGTGGCAGTCATCGTGAATCGCGGGGGTCCGGCCTGAATCTCATTGTCTGTTGCCTGTTTGATCTTATTCCTGTCCGCTGCCTTCAACCTCTTATTCTTCACGGCGTCGTTCTTCCAGGGATGATGGTAACGGCTAGTATTCTAGCGGTGCCTCAGCCGCAGCGTCTCCCAACTTCCGTCTGCGGTCCAGCCGCCATCCACGACCAGCGTATGCCCATTCACAAAGCCACTCTGTTTTTCGTCAGCTAAAAACGTAATCGCTTTTGCAATGTCATCCGGCGATGCGAATCTCCCCATCGGCACGCGTCCCGTAATTTCCGCATCTGTGTAGCTTCCTCCTGCTTGGTCCGCCTCATCCATTTCCGTTTTCACCCAGCCCGGACACACGGCATTCACGCGCACCCCACGTCCGCCCCACTCGGCCGCCAGCGTTCGCGTCAATCCAATCAATCCGTGTTTCGAAGCGTTATAAGCCGCGCGATCCGCAACTCCCACCAGCCCCGCAATTGAAGCCACGTTCACGATGCTTCCCGAACCTTGCGCAAGCATCACTTTTCCAAACGCCTTCGCCAACAAAAACGGCGCAACCAGATTCACTTCCAGCACGCGCCGGAAATCCGCCGCGCGAATCTTCTCCGCATTCTCAATAAAGCTGATCCCCGCGTTATTTACCAGCACGTCCACGCGGCCCCATTTTTCCATCACTGTCTTTGCCGATTTTTCCACCGTCGCTTCGTCCGCAATGTCTCCAATCAATAAAATCGCTTCCGCTCCTGCCTCGGTTGCAACCTTCAGCGTGTCGCCTGGTTCGCGCAAATCGGCCAGCGCTAAGTTGTACCCTTCTTCCGCGAACGCTTCCGCCACGCGCCTGCCGATACCCTGCGCCGCTCCGGTAATTACCGCAATCCTTGCTATTTCCGTCCCTCGCACCGTCTCCTCCAACCCGCTGCCAAGTATTTCTTTTGATAATACTAGCCACTAGCTTTTCTAATTCTTGGTGTTATACTCCGCCCCAGAATACCGTTTTACCCCTTGCCTGCCTTCCGACCCTCTCTGGGAGGTCGGCACCGCGGATCGGTTCCAGTAGGAGGTCATTATGGAATCTATTCAGGGGCCCGTCTTGTATCTACTGATCGCCTGCGGAGTCGTTGGTGCCGCGTTCCTCGCAATGGTTATTTGGCGTAGCTTGCTCGAAAGCCACGAGGACGATCAGATCTTCCTTGACGCCGCCGAGCAGCACATGGCCCGCGAACAGCAACAGCTCGTTGCTAAAATCAATACGCTGTCCCGGCCCATTATGATGACAGGAATTCTTGCGGGTGCGCTCCTGCTCTTGGCAGCAGGGCTCTGGATCTACCAGGGTTTAAAACAAAATTTCTAGCCAAGCTTCTCAACCGCATTCATTGCGAAGGCGGCTTGTTCTCCGTTGGAGGTGTGTTCGCAGGCGCGCTGGCTGGGGCTCCTCCCGGCTGATTGTCTTTTCTAGTTTGCACAACGGACGTATGATCGTGCGCGATCAACCACCGATTGTCCTTCTTCACGAGCACTAACGTTGTCTGTCCGTGCGCCCACGTTGGCGTTCCGTCCATCGTCGCGGCGAATTCCCACTGGTAGCACGCCCACGCCGTCGTTCCATTCACCTTGATGTACGTATTCATGCGGTCCATGCGAACTTGTTGCATGTGCGACCGCTGTTGCTCGTAGAGCTTCGCATAGTTTGCCCACCCGAGAACCGGCGCCGCCCACCCACCGGTCACGACCGATACGTCGTCCGAATAGTCCTTGTGCATTCGCTCCGTGTCGCCCAGTTGCCAAGCGCCAAGATACTCGCTCAGCATGTAGTCAATTTGCTGTTGGTCCGTCAGCGGAACAACCGGATTCGCGCTGTCGTTGTTCACGACAGGCTGGTTCTTTTTTTTCTTTTTGTCATTTTGTCCATGCGCTCCGGGCGCCAAAACCAAGAACAAGACAACAGCAAACACCAGGGATAGCGCCGTGACGAAGCGTCCTTTCCTGTTTGCATCCCTCAATGTATTTTTGCGAAATCCGGCCATGAAAGTCCCCCTAGCTCGACTCTTGCGTTCCAACCCATGTCATCCCCGAATCCGCGCTATTGGCGGATGAGGGATCTGCTTTCGCAGTTTTTCTCGGGAAGCCAAGCCAACGTTAGCAGTTTACGTCAGCGCGAGCGCGGTGCGGCGAGCAGGTTCACAAAGAGGCGATACGCCCCAGGCACGCCTTCTGGAAGTTGGCGGAAGAACGCCAACCCTGTATAGATATACGTTCCCTTGCCGTACTTCGTGTAAACGAGCGCGCCGTTCAAATCTTTTTCTCCGGGATCGTTCATCGCCAGGAGCGGCGTGTACTGCTTGTCGTATTCGCTCCAGAAATAGAGCCCGCGCTCCTGCACCCAGCCTCTGAAGTCGTCTTGGGTGATTTTGTTTGGTGTGTTCAGCAGCGGATCATCCGGTTTCAGGAATTTCACCAAAGAAGCTTCATCCGTGATGCGCGGCAGCGGATCGCCTTGCTTCGGCGTAATCTTTGCCGGATAAGGCGCGTAGTTTTTCCCATCCCAAGCAAAGTCCCGTTCGTACTGCACGAGCAGCGTTCCGCCGTTTTTCGCATAGTCAAGCAGCCGCTGGTTCGCTCCCGGCAATTCGCTGCGCAATTCATAGGCGCGCACGCCCACCGCAATCGCGTCATATTTCGAAAGGTCGCCGAAGTTCAGCACATTCGCATCCAGCATCTCCACGTGGATGCCCAGCATCTTCAGCGCATCCGGCACCGGCTCGCTCTCCGCGCTGATATATCCCACGCGCAAATTCTCGGGCACTTTGATGTCGAACGCGTGCACCACCGTCTGCGCCGGCTCTTCCCACACCAGCGTCGGCATCGACAGGAGCGGCTCAATCGACGTCGTGAACTTTTGCTCGCCGCGCTTTGCGTATGCCGTAATCGTGTAATGCCCCGCATCTAATTTCGCCGGCGGCGTCAACGTAATCTTGGCGTACCGGTCCCCTTCGCCTGTAAAGCTCAGCTCCTCCGTACCGCTCGTTTTCCATCCTTCCGGAACATCGAGTCCCACCGTGACCTTCGCCGTCTTCTGCGAATACGAATGCACTCGCAAAAACACATTGAACGGTTCATGCCTCGCCGCCAGCTTCTCAATCTCCTGCTTCGGTTCCACCGCCAGCGTATATGCCGGCACCACTTGCGGCGAGGTTAGTTCAACGTGAGTCGTCTGGGCGGTCACATAGTTTATAGGAGCGCTTACGACCATGGGATGTGCGTCTATACGCATTGTCTGTCCCACAGCAAATCTTGGCGTTCCAATCGGTGCTTCTATATCGGCACTAAGTGTATTCGGGGGAATTCGCTGCGCTTGAATCGTCGCAGTCTCGCTGTTTGGGTCACTACTCTTGCGATACTGCGCCGTAGTCCCTGCCGGCACCGTCAAACTAAAACTTACAAAGGAACACAGTTCCGAGACCCTGCAGCCTTTCGTAGTCGTTACCTCAACCGATTCGCCGACCGGTACGAATCTGGAATTCGCTCGCGCGACGATCTGAACTCCTGCAGTCAGCACTAGTGCGTGTTCCATTCGCGCCTGCACTTCCAGCAACTCTGCCATGCCGTTCGGAGTACAACCCGGCGGATTAGAATTCATCTTTATGGGAACGGACAAAAGCTCAGTTGCTTCTGCGATATCCTTCGTAGCGCTCGCCCAGTCCGCCGCCAGTGCCGCCCGCCTCGCGTCATCCAGCTTTGCTTCCGCTTTGGAGATCGCCGATTCGAGATACTCCTTCCCTGAACAGGTAATCACTCCTTTATCTAAGGCCAGAGCCGTAAGTGTCCGTGCAAGCCATGCCGGATCGAACTTGCCCCCGTCTTCCCGCTTTAGTGCAAGCGGCCGCCGGAAAAAAGGGGATCCCAGAAATACGGGAACGCCTTGCGTCCGGTGATTCGCAAATGCATCGAGTCCAATTTCGCGCCAAGACTTTCCCCATAACGGCGATATATCCCCCAACGGCAAAACATAACCGGTCGGTTTGTCGCTGCGGTCCAAATCCAAAACCACAACCTCATTCTGCGCACCGCCCCACGCGGCCAGGCCCTCTTCTAACTGATCGGGATAAGCACTCACATCCGCGGCGCGCTGCACCGCAGTCGATGTCAACAATCCTGCCGCCTGGTGATGTCCGTGTCCTCCGTGTACCCCGCCCCAGTTGTTAATCACGATGTTGGGACGGAACGTCCGAATCACGCGCACCATATCTTCCAAAACTTCGTCACCCCAAACCTTTTCGGTCTCCTCTGGTGTCTTCGAGTACCCAAAGTCCTTTGCGCGCGTGAAATAAAGTTTCACGCCATAGCCGCGCGTCGCCGCAAGCAATTCCTGTGTACGAATCAATCCAAGTTGTGGTGCCTGCTCCGGCCCTAGCGCGTTTTGCCCGCCCTCGCCGCGTGTCAATGACAACAGCGCCACATCCGCATGCAGCCCCCGCGCCAGATACGTCAGCACATCCGCACGTTCATCATCCGGGTGCGCAGTCACGTACAAAATCCGCGTCGTCACGCGCGCGCTGTCAATCGCTTCAATCGTTTCCGCAAGTCCCGGCCCCGTGCCCGGTGCCGGAGGAAACTGCGCATAGCTCCGCGACCCAAACGGACTCAACGCCACTAGTAACGTCGCCACAATCGCCATCTTCCGCATCTTTTCTGCGCTCCCGGACCTATCCATCTGACGCTGTAACTCTTCGTGGCGTTACTTCTCCTCGCTCGTCACTCGTCACTCGCCACTTTCTTTCTCAAACGGCCACTGCTTCGTTTCCCGCGCCCAAATCAAATACGCAACTACGCCCATCGCGATTTGCAGCAGGCCCCATTTCCGCGCCGGCCCCGTATGCCAAAACAGCCAGCCCCATCCAGCGATGGTCAGCACCGCCGGCGCCGGATACAGCCACATTTTGAACGGAAACTTTTCCGGCCCCCAACGTCGCCGCAACCACATCAAGCCCGCTGTTTGCCCGATGAACTGCACAATCAACCGCACTGCCAAAATTCCAGTGATTGCCGTCTTCAAATTCAAAATCACGCTGAAAACAAACGCCAGCCCACCCAACACTAGCAGTGAAAAATGAGGAAAATGTTTCGTCGGATGAACGCGCCCGAACACCGGGAAAAAATTCCCGTCAATCGCTGCCGAATACGGTACGCGTGAAGCACCCAGCAGCACTGAAAACACGCTCGCCAGCGCTACCCACAAGATCATCCCCGTCGCAAACTTCGCCGCTGTCGCTCCGTAAAGCCTCTCAATAAAAAGACTCGCCAAAAATCCCGATTCTTTCGCCTCGCGCCACGGCACCACGCCCAAAATGCTCGATTGCATCAGCAAATACAGAATCGCAATCCCCAGCACCGACAGAAAAATCCCGCGCGGAATATTCTTCTCCGGGTCGCGGATCTCTCCCCCCAAGTGGCAAATGTTGTAGTAGCCCCAGTAGCTGTAAACCGTGTTCACCATCGCCGAGCCCAGCGCCGCAAACCACAAAGCCGAAAACGAAAACGCGTTCGGCGGAAAATCAAAGGCAATTTTTCGATCGAAATGCGTGATGCCGCCCCAGATCAGCCACAGCATCGTGCCGATCACGCCGACCCATAGCAGCACGGAGATTTTTCCGATGGTTGTAATGCGTCGATACAAAAGAACAATCAGTAGCAGCACCAACGCGCCGCTGATCGCTTTCGCTTCCCACTTGGTGAAGGGATGCAGATATTTCGCGTACTCCGCAAATCCAATCGACGCTGAAGAAACCGAAAGCGGCACGTGCAAAAATGTCTGCCACACGAACAAGAACGACATCAGCCGCCCGAATTTTCCCGGCCCGTACGCTTCGCGCAAGAAAACGTACGTTCCGCCGGCTTTCGGCATCGCCGCGCCGAGTTCGCTCCAGACGCACGCGTCCAGCGTCGCGATCACCGCGCCGGCGAGCCACGCGAAAATCGCTTGTGGCCCGCCCATGGCTTTAATCACCAGCGAGCTCACCACGAACGGGCCAATCCCGACAATCTCAATCATGTTGAGCGCGACGGCCTCTTTCAGCCCCAGCCCCCGCTCCAGTTGCCCAGTTTGGCCTTCACGCATCGTCTCGCGAGAATAGCAAACCCGCTGCTTTGCCCCTAACGTTTCCGAACTGCCTCGCCATCACGATCGATTTTCGTTGTCATGCCCTTTGTGTCTCCGTGGCAAATCTTCTCTACTTCCCCTTGACTATGCTCAGCACCATCGCAATCTGCCCGCCGTGCCAAATCGTGTGCTGCACAATTCCGTTCAGCATGAATTCATACGGATAGTTCCGCCCGGGTATCTGCTTCCCCAGATCCCCGACCGGAAAACTCCTCATCCGCTCTTCCAGCAAGTCGCGGCTCTTATTCCATCGAGTCACGAGTTCGTTCCACGGAATCGGCGCCTCGGCCCATTCCTTTTCTGCTTCCCACTTCGGCATCGGACTATTTTCATTCGTATTGCGAATTCGCTCATTCCAAAGCAACAAATGTTGTAACAATTCCTGAATCGAATGTGTCCCGTCGACCGGCTTCGTCACGGCCTGCTCCGGTGAAGTCTTCGCCAATAACTCGGCAATCGTCGGTCCGTACCAAGCGCCCTTCACCGTCACAGCGCGATAAGCATCCGCGATTTCCTGACATCTATTCATGACTCTCCTCCGCCGTTCGCACTCGGTTGCAGCGTTGATTACAGTCCAGTTTACCTTAGCCATTCCTTCGATGTGCGACCCTCGCAGATGGCTCTTTGCAAAAATGTTTCACTCGATTCTCTTTTCGACACTCATTAGCGAACTAACTTAACTTTTACAATGGCTCCGGTATGGACGAAAAAACGCGCGCCCAAATTTTCGAGCCGTTTTTCACCACGAAGCCGCAAGGCAAGGGCACTGGCCTCGGCCTTTCCACCGTGTACGGCATCGTCAGCCAGTCTCATGGACATATTCAGGTTCACTCTGCGCCTGGCCAGGGCACGCGCTTTGAAATTTTCTTTCCTGTGGACGATTCCCCGCGCAACGGCGAAGCTCATAAGCCCGCTGCGGAGCACGCCGAACCCACCCCGCATGCCACAATTCTTCTCGCCTATGGCTAAGCCGCGCTCCGCCATACTGTCGCGGAGATTCTCCGGCAGACCGGCTACACCGTTTTCGAAGCGGACACCGCGCTCGACGCCCTCGAACTCGCAAAGTCCCACGCGGGTGAAATCGAAATTCTCCACACGGACATCGTCATGCCAGGCCTTCGCGGTACGGAGCTTGCCGCCCAAGTTCGCGTGCTTCGCCCGGGCATCAAAGTCATTTACATGTCCGGGTACGCCGAAGGCATCTCCGAAACGCAACTCCCCGACGACGCCCAATACCTCCAAAAGCCCTTTCGCTTCGCCACTCTCCTGAACATGCTCCACATCGCTCTTCGCAAATCTTAGTGCGTTTTGTGTTTTTTCTTGGGGCCCGCCCTTGTTTTGTAAGGGTGGGCCTCTTTAAGTTGGCTGCCGTACAGTCGCCGTGCGTTGATGCTTCTGGCTGTAAAGCGCCTCGTCCGCCGCACAAAGAATGTGCTCGATGGTGCTGCCGTCGTGAGGATATTCAGCCACTCCCATGCTCGCCGAAATTCTTGGGCTCTCCGGATCCTGCCCCAGACGTTCCGAAATGCGCTGCGCCACTTGGCACGCTTGTTCGAATGGCGTCTCCGGCAAAACGACCGCGAATTCGTCGCCACCGTAGCGCGCGGCCGTATCAATTTCGCGGCTATGCAGTCGCAGCACTTCCGCAATGCGGCACAGGGCGCGGCTTCCCACAACGTGTCCAAACGCATCGTTGATCTTTTTCAGTCCATCGAGGTCCAGTAGCAAAATCGAAAACGGCCTTCCCGTGCGCCCGTAGCGTTTGATCTCCTGATCGATGCGCTCCAACAGCAGCCGGTAGTTCGCCAGGCCCGTGAGCGGGTCCGTCACCGCAAGAAGCTTCATGTGCTCTTCCTGCTTCCGCCGCTCGGAAACTTCCGCCGCGAATGCCAACGTCATCACCAGATTTACTGCTAAAAAGCATTGCAGCAACAATAGCGAATTGTTAGCCGATGATCTGACGAACGGCCCATAACCTAGGGTCGTTCCGACAAGAGCCATGCACGCAAAAATGAAAATCGCCGCTGACGATTCCCGCTGCCCGAACCGAAACGCCGCCCAGATCAGAAACGGCGTGCACAAGAACGTCCAGGGATCGTTTTTCATCTGTGTGTGAAAAATCGGCCCAAAGACGATTCCTGCCGTCGTGATGAGCGACCCGAGCAGCACCGCCGCCTCGAGCCACTGCCGCTCGGTCCATTTCGGCCGCGGATCGGCTGTCCACAGAAGCAGCAGCGGCGTAATGACCAGAGCGCCCGCGCCGTCGGCCAGCCACCAAGTGCGCCAGATGATCCAGTATTGGTTCCAGTCGGCGAATCCGCCGAAGCTTAGGCTTATCACGCCGAATGTGGCCGCAACGGCCGTGCTCATCACGCCCGCATACAACCCAAAACGCAAAATGTCCCATGTTTTTTCAAACGCGTGACGCCCGTTGGCAAACCGGTTTACAACATATGCGGCGATGACCGCCTCGAGCGTATTACCGGCGGCAATTCCCAGCGAGGTGTATGCCGTGCCTACCGTCGTCAGGTTCACCACAAACGCGCCGACGAAAATCGCCGGCCAAAACCGCGCGCCAAGCGCCAGCAGCGCCGCAATGGCAATGCCCGTGGACGGCCAGACAGGTGTAGCACTGGGATGAATCGAGGCGAAGCGCAGGCTCAACTTGGCCGCAACGATGTAGCCTACGCAGAGGGCAAGGCCGGTGAGGAGGTCCTTCGGGGCTTTCAGACGCTTCATAGTAAGCTCCACGGCTTTAGCCAAGGGAGAAGTGGCCGGGACCTTCCGTCACCCTCAGGGTCTCATAGGGGTTTTTGTGTATGCATCTCATTTCGGGAGTACCAGAACCCAAATGGTTACTCCGGTTCTTTACGTACTTCGCCCTTAGTACCGTTTCGGGCCTCTCCTAGCCGTTGCTTAGAGGCACCGCGCCTAGGTTTCGAAGTTTCTTGTGGTCCTTGTTCTTGCGCAAGCAGGGGAATTATGTAATTGATCGGTGCCCGAACGCACACCTTTGCCCTGATTGCGGACTCTTACTCTGTCTCCAGTTTCCAGACGGGCTGTCCTCCCAGCGAGCGATAGAAACCCCACCCTGCTATGACAAGAATACTGAGGAGGCCCAGGATGGAGGTCGTCATGTACCACGTGGAGAAGTCAGAAGAGAAAGGAATGTTGATTGTCACGTCTATCGTAAAGATGGCACAAACGAGCGGTACGAGGCCGAAACGCATGACGATTAGCAGGGCAATACCATAAACCAGGATCTCGGCGGGAAGCTCGATTTTCCAAAACGAGCCGCTGAGTCCGCGTGGCAGTGCGAAGATGGCCACAAAAACAATCGCGGCAATCCATTCCCTACGCAGCAAAAGTTTCAGTCCAAACAGGACCAGAAAGAATACCAGGGTGGTCTGAATCGATTGCGGCCACTGCTGCAACCAAGCACCCAACGCGAAGTGTCCTCCCATCAGGACATCGGGTGAGCCTATCGAAGGCGCCGCGCCCATGTGCATCATGGGGATATAGCGAATCTGGAAGACTAGAACCCAGACCACACCCAGGGCCACTCCAAGAAGTATGTCTCGGCCGACAACCGGATCGCGCCAATTGCCTGCGAGGAGCCGGCTCCAAGATATAATCGACTTCGGCCACTGTCGCCGGACCCAAGGTTCTATCGCCATGTAGAAGATCCACATGGCGCCCGAGAGGAACAAAGCAGTGCTGATGGCGATAATCGTAAGGCCGATTGTATCGACGATCGTCACAAAATGCCCGCGACAGGCAAACAAAGCCATTTCGAGAAGGAACATTACAACTGCCAGCCGCAACGCACCTTCGCGATCGCCACGACCTCTAAGGTAATTCCTCCGCGCAAGAAATGCACCTCCGCTCAGCCCAAGAATGAGTATCAGTAGAAAAGTGAATGTCTGCGCTTGTTCGCCAAAGGATTTCTTCTCGGCGCTGACCATCCGCGAGGGTTTTGTCCACTCGCCGATCAGACGGAAGAACACAGGCTTGCGCTGAAAAGAAGCGGCTTCTATTCGCAAGAGACGCGTCGTGCCGGGCCAAACTCCGGTCCAAGCCCCGCGTGCATCGGAAGAAGCCAGCGAATTCCACTCCGGCTCGGCGGGCTGGAATTTTGACTGGTCCAACCCGGCCGCATTGAACAGGGCGCCCCAATCAAAGGAAGCAGCGGTTTGTGATTTGGCAGCATCGGATGACGTGGTCAACTTTTCTAGTGGAATCGCTTGAAAATAAGTCAGCCGGCCCTGGGGATCAAGTTCAAGGTTCACCATGCCTGAAGTCACAGTCTGAGGGTCATTTTCCTGAACAACTCCCGGCGTGCGTAGATTGTCGTTGAATTCAACCGCCACCATTTCTTTGGGACTTTGCCGGTACCAGTAGCGCAGCAGAGAAGGGCGCGCAGCAAGAACTCTATTCCAATCGGGGCGAGGCTTATCCTTCTCGACCGAATCGAGAAAGTCGCCGTCGACATCGAGTCCAAATGCGCTGTCGGCGGGCCGGCCTTCATATCCGAGGCGAGAAATAATTTCCCGAGCTCTCTGTGTGAGAACCTCCGGCGTCAAACCGAGGCCCATCTTGTCGTAGGCGCTGTAGTGGATCGAGAAGTAGACGGAAAATGCCAAACCTAGAAGAATCCCTCCAAGGACTGCGATGGCCATTGGAGGACGGAATCCCGCGGACTCACCGGACGCGGCAACCAGCTGTGGAGACGGAGTCTCACCAGCCGCCAGCGCGGCGGCCAGCGCGTCACCGCCCGGCAGGGCCGCTGATACGGCGAGCGCATTTGGCGGACGCGACGCCGGATTTTCTTCGAGACAGCGCATAATGACTTTTTCGATGACGGGGTCAAGATCTTTGACGACGGAGGAAGGGCGCCTTAGCGTGCGACCATCGTGGCCGCGCACAGCTCCTTCCGTTTTTTCTGCGAAAGCGCGCTTGCCCGTAAAGATTTCGTAGAGGACCAGCCCGAGCGCATAGATATCGCTCAGCATCGTAACTTCACGGCCTTCGATTTGCTCGGGAGCCATATACGCGGGAGTCCCGCTGCGCACTTCGGAGCCCCGGATCTCGTCCGCCACACCGGCAAGGCCGAAGTCTGTGATCACGACTTGGCCGCGGCCATCGAGCATGATGTTGGCAGGCTTCAGGTCGCGATGGAGAACACCCTTGGCATGTGCGGCGGAGAGACCGGCGCAGGTTTGCTGGGCGATTTCAACGGCCTTGTCTTGCGGAAGGCGCCCGATGCGTCGCAGCAGCGACGCCAAGTCTTCTCCATCGGTGTATTCCATGGAGAAGAAAGTGGCGCCGTCAATTTCCCCCACGTCGAAAACGCGGCATACGTTCGGATGAGAGACGCGGCGGGCGATGCGCACTTCATTCTTAAAGCGCTCCAGCATCCCTTCGTCGCTGGTCGCTTCTTCGGGAAGAAACTTCATGGCGACCGCTTGCCCGAGCGTGAGGTCATCGGCTCTATAGACTTCGCCCATGCCTCCCTTGCCGAGCAGAGCGATGATGCGGTAACGCCCGGCGATTAGGCGTCCGGGAAGAAAGCGTCCCTCGCTGGAAGTTCGCAAAGCCGAAGGCTGCGATGGAGACGATGGCGAACGCGGCGGGAGTGGCGACGTAGCGGTGGCCTCGTAGTCCATTCCAATGGTGGCGATGTCGTCCATGCTCGGGTTGGATTTGGACTTTGACTTGGAGACCGGCTTGCCGCAGTCGGGACAAAAGCGTCCATCGCCAGCGAGTTCCGTGCCACAGAAGGAGCAGTAACTCATGAAATTCCTCCTCCGCGCGTATCAACAGAAGGGGCAATTTCATGAGGGACAACTTTTGCACCCGAAGCTAGAGCCATGATCGGGGCGATTATACTCTGGGGATAGCGAAAGGCGCTCTGTCCTGCAGGCGGTCTTCTACAGCGCGCCTTCTTTCGTCAACTCCACCGCCGTAAGATAAGCCCTTTGCAAACCGCTTGAGGAGTGTTTCTGACTCTGCTGGAAAATGTGCGTCAACTCATGCGCCACAACACGCGAAACCGCTCGCGCAAATTCCTGTTGCCGCTCTTTGGCGTTCTTCCCGCGGATCTGGCGTTCCAATGTTTGGCCGATTCGGTCGCAATCCACGTAAGCAACCGGTTGAATTTCGCCGCCGATCAGGTACACCCATCCAAGAGGGCCGTCGGCGAATCGCCAATCGGCCCTCAGGTCTGCATTACAATGGCCACGCAACCGCACCTGCACCACTTCGGGATATTCCAAGCCTTCCTTGAATTGCTGCCGCTTCATCCACGTCATCGAACGTTCCGGGAAAATCGGCGCTGCGTTCTGATCCAATTCGCCTTTCAACTCTTCCCAAAAAGGCCCCGATGCTGGCGCGGAAAACTCGAAGAGCACCGCCGTTGGTGTTGGTGAAACAGAAGGTGCCGGCGCAGCCGAAGGGCGCGGCTTCGCAAAAGTTGTTCCGCCGCAGAGAAACAAAGTCGCAAACAAAAACAGCGCACGCATGGTGCGCCATTTTTGCAAAAGTGCGGAGCCGCTTTCTATCCGTGCGGAACCGTCAAACTTTTTTCTTAGATTTATTCGAGCGGAAAGTTCCCGCCTGCGCCTTACAAAAAATGTTGTCCCGAACCTTGGCCCGTGACCCATGGCTCCAGTGTTCGAGCCTTCTGTACATCAGTCCAATAGATTGTTATGATAAAGATGATTCTTGGCAGAGATTATCCCGGCAGATTGGACGGCCCGCCATGGAAATGCGTCAGCTGGAAATTTTCCGCGCCCTCGCCGAAGAGCTGCACTTTACCCGCGCCGCCGAACGCGTCCACTGTGTCCAGTCCAACGTCACCACACAAATCCGCGCCCTTGAGGAAGAACTAGGCACGCCGCTCTTCGACCGCCTCGCGAAGCGCGTCATCCTCACCGCCGCCGGCCGCCGCTTCCTGCCCTACGCTGAAAAAGTTCTCTCCACCGTCAGCGACGCGCAAGCCGCCGTCGTCCAGGATTCCGTACCCTCCGGTTGTTTGTGCGTCGGCGCTCCCGAATCCGTTCTCAACTACCGTTTGCCGGATGTCCTGATCCGCTATCGGAAGCTCTATCCCAAAGTGGAGCTCACGTTTCTGCCGTATTGGGACATCAGCCTGGTGCAATCCATCGAGAGCGGAAAAATGGACTTGGCCGTCTGGATGAAGGACGACATCTCTCATCCAAATCTCAAGTCGTTGCGCTTGCGCTCGGAAACTGTCCTGCTTGTCGCCGGCCGTGGTCATCCGCTTGTCTCGACCAGGAAAGTCCAGCCGCAGGATTTGACCGGCCAGACGCTACTGCTCACGGAAGGCGGTTGTGCTTATCGCAAGAAGCTCGACCAGCTTCTTGCCCTCAGGAATATTCGCCCGGGCCACGTCACGGAATTTTCCACCGTGGAAGCCATCAAGCGCTGTGCCTCTTTGGGCATGGGCATCGCCCTTTTGCCGGAGATCGTCGTTGCCAAGGAACTCGCGCGCAAGCAGCTCGTCAGTTTTCGCTGGGACGGGCCAAATCTAGACATCGCCACCCACGTTGTCTGGCACAAGGACAAATGGATTTCCCCCGCTCAGCAAGCCTTCGTGTCTTTGCTGCAGGAAATGCTCGGCGACCCGGCCACCAACGCCAAGCCTTCCAGCGAAAGAAACGGAAACCGCCGTGCCAAATCCTAGTCAGCGCCGAATCGAGCGCTTTCCTTGACTCTGCTTGACTCGTCCGGTATATCCTGACGGCGCGCAAGGGTGTATGGAGTTCGCTTTGACTCAGCCGCTTTTCTTTATCCTGCTTGATACCGCTGTTTGGCTTGCCATTGGCCTGATTGTCTTCCTGCTGGGCGGACTTCTTCTCGCCTTCTTCCTCTATTTCTGCACGGCCTTCAAAGCAGGTGGATGGGCCAATGTCAAACGCTCAGCCTGAATTGCCCTGGGCGCTTTGACGCTGTTCGTCATCGAGCGCATTCTTCAGAATCACACTTTGGAATCGTTCAAGAAATTCCTGGCTGCCCGCAATCTCAGCGTCACCTACACCGATCCCTATAATCTTTACATCACAGCGCAAGGCAGCATCGCTGACGCCCAAGCCGCTTTTGCGACGCAAATAAACATCCAAGGGCTGAACGATTTCGAATATGGTTCGCATGTGACTCCCGCAGTCAACCCGGAAACTGGAGCGCCTTTCGACATGCTGCCGCTGGACAGCCCCAGCCCCAACGGCCTTTTCTTCTCCGCGGACTGTCTCCGGCCCCCGCAAACGATCACGTTCACTACGAACGGCAGTCAGCCCTCCGCCACCTATACAGGTAATCGGTATGGGGGGGACATTACCAACAAAGTGCCGAATCTGCCTTCCTGCGGTTACGACGCGGCCAACATGCAGCAAGCCTACGGTCTCGCCGATTTATATAAGAATCATTTGGACGGCACAGGCCAAACCATCGTGATTGTGGACGCCTTCGGTTCAAATACGATCCTAAGTGATGCGAATTTGTTCTCTGCTCTGAGCGGATTGCCCACTTTCACGCCATCGAACTTCGCAATCTTTAAGCCCAACGGCTCTGCCACGTGTGGCCAAAGCTGCATCGCGGGGAACTGGCAGTTCGAAACTACTCTCGACGTTGAGTGGGCCCACGCCATTGCTCCCGGCGCGAACGTTGCTTTGGTACTCAGCGTGGACAATCGATTTGCAAAACCTGGACATCGCCAATCTGTTCGCCATCGAAAATGGGCTTGGCAACGTCATTTCAAACAGCTTTGGTATCCCGGAAATTGCGCTCGTCGAGCTTCTCCCATCGGAACTCACTGTCGAGAACCTCATCTCGGAAATCGGAGCTGCTGTCGGCATTTCTCAGCAAGTCTCGACAGGCGATTCGGGCGACAATCTGGCCGTCGACAATCGCTCCTTCGGCATCAATTCCATATCCGCTGGTGCGAACGCAGATTCTCCTTTCGTCACCGCAATTGGCGGCACCAGCACATTCCTGGATCCGAATAACAACTTCAAACTGCAAACCGGATGGGGGATGAACTTCGTCAGAATCGCCGAGCCGAATCCAAATCCTCCCACGATTCCACAGCTATTCTTTGGCTTTCAGGGAGGGGCCGGAGGCGGACCAAGCGTCGTTTATCTCAAGCCAAAGTATCAAAAGGGCGTGCCCGGCGGGTTCCGTCAGACGCCGGACATTTCGATGAACGCGGATCCCGAAACAGGCTGCGAAATCATTGTCACTCCGGACAGCGTTCCCGGCCATTGCAAGTCCGTCGCAGTGTTTGGCGGCACGAGTCTCTCCGCTCCGATGTTCAGTGGTTTCTGGGCGATCGCGGATCAGGCGCTGGGTGGAACATTAGGCGAGGCAGCACCGCTGCTTTATGAACTCGAGCCAACCGCTATCAATGATGTTGACCTCAAGCCTCCCGATACGACTTTGAATGTGACCGGCGTTATCACTAATCCGCCGGCCGCACCGACATTCGAAAGCGCCGATTTTCTGGCGCAGCCCGGCAACGAAGGTTGCACCACCGCCTTGGACGCTACTGGTCATCAGGTGCCGATTACATGTCCTGATGCAAAGACAACGAAGTCTTATCTCAGCACGCTGTTTCAGAGCAGCTCTTCCACTCGCTGGGACGTTTTCACTTTTGGTACGGACTCATCTCTCAGCACGAATCCCGGTTGGGACAACGTGACGGGGCTGGGTACGCCCAACGGCGGAACCTTCATCGATGCCATTAAGAAAGTGTTGAGCCACCCGTAACCTGACATTTCCTTCCCCAAGCTCGCGATTCGAACATGCAACCAAGAGAGCCGCCCCTCTGGGCGGCTCTCTCGTTTCATCTTCATCCAGTCTTTATGTTTTTGCCCAATTTTTGAGGCCATGTGGCAATAATGATATCAAATATGGCGTTCCTGCCACTAGCATTAACGCCCCCGGGAACCTAATCTCCTAACAGGCCGTATTCGGCCTAAGGAGAATCAAAAATGCTTTCACTTGGATTGTTTGTACGACTTGAAGCCAGACCCGGAAAGGAGCAGGACGTCGCCGCATTCCTGGGCCAAGCCCTTCAAATGGCAAATCAGGAAGCGACCACTCCGTTGTGGTTCGCGCTGCGTCTTGGCCCTTCCACCTTTGCCGTATTTGATTCGTTTCAGGATGAGTCGGGGCGCCAAGCTCACCTCAACGGGCCCATTGCCAAAGCACTCATGGCCAACGCCCCAAATCTCCTGGTCGCGCCGCCGTCCATCGAGAAAACGGAAGTCCTGGGAGCCAAGATCTCGCCGGAAGCACGAGCGGCAGCCACGCCGGCGTCGCGCTAAAGCGCAGCCAAAATCCCGGCAGAAAGAAAAACCCGCACCCTTGCGCTGCGAAGGGTGCGGCACTTCCAAGATCGGGCAAGACTGCTATTTTTGGTATCATATTTGCCATGCGTGTTCATGTGCTTGCACTCAATAATGTTTTCGATCTCGGCTTGTCCGCCGTCCTCGACGCCTTCGAGACGGCCAACGAACTCGCCGCTATGTCCGCATTCCCTGGCGAACGATTCGACTTGCGAATCGTCGCTCTGAGCAAGTCGATCAAAACCTCGCAGGGCCTGACCGTTCCCGTGCAGGCGGTCGGCTCAAAAGTGCCCGGCTGCGTCGTTGTTCCCGCGATTGGGTTCAAGATGCCCGAGGCACTGGAGGCAGCGCTGGCGCGGCCGGACATTCGGGATGCCGCCGCTCTATTGAGGCATTGGGCGCGCAAAGGTGCCCTCATGACCGCTGCCTGCGTCGGTACCTTCGTCATGGCCGAGTCCGGCCTGCTCGATCATCAACGCGCCACCACCACGTGGTGGCTGGCGCCGATGTTCCGCCGGCGTTACCCTAACGTGTCGGTCGACGAATCGAACATGCTTGTAAAGTCCGGCCGTTTCGTCACAGCTGGAGCTGCACTCAGCCACATGGACCTTGCGTTGTGGATCATTCGCGGAGTCAGCCCGCAGCTCGCGTCGCTAACGGCGAAGTACCTCATCGTGGATTCGCGACCATCGCAGTCCGCCTATGTGTTGACCGATCACCTCGTTCATTCCGATCCTCTTGTCCAGCGTTTTGAAGATTGGGCGCGCGCGAGATTGAAGCACGGGTTCTCCTTGCACGAGGCCGCCAGGGCCGTCGGATCCAGCAAGCGAACGCTCGCGCGCCATATGCAAGCCGTATTGGGTAAATCGCCGCTGTCCTATTTCCAGAGTCTGCGTGTGGAGCGCGCTGTTCATCTCCTGAAAACCGGCAACGCCAGTGTGGATGAGGTCGCCTCCCGCGTCGGATATGCCGACGGCACAACTTTACGCAACCTTCTGCGCCGCCGCTTAAAGGTCGGCATCAAGGAAATCAAAAGAACCGTATGAGAGCGAGTACGCCCGGCAGATTTCCTCAAAACAGTCATTTGCATTTCCGTTCACCACTTGCCGGCGTGCGCCCCACCGTCTACATGCAAAACTTCACCTGTCACAAAGGTCGCTTTCTCGAAAAACAGTAAAGCATCCACGATTTCTTCTACCGTCCCGAGCCTGCGAATCGGATGAAAATTCTTGAGCGCCTCGTGGGCTTCTTGTTTGTGCATCGGGGTGTCGATGATTCCCGCGCCGATCGCATTAAAGCGAATGCCTCGGTCTGCGTACTCAATGGCAAGGCTCTTGGTGGCCGTATTGATCCCGCCTTTGCTGAAGTACGTCCCGAACGCGTTAAGGCCCTTCACGGGTTGCACGGCCAAAGTAGTCGAGATGCTTACCACATGGCCGCCGCCCTGCTTAAGCATCTGGCGAACTGCAGGTTGAGTAACATAAAAGAAGCCGTCGGCGTTGGTGGACATAATTGCCCGGTATTGCTCGTCGGTATACTCATGAAAGTCACCTGGCACAAAAATTCCGGCGTTATTTACCAGCAGATCGATCCTCCCGGTTCTGGCCACTGCCGCTTCACTGAGTTTCACGCCCAGAGCCCGATTTGCCACGTTCCCGTCCAACAGAACGCAGCTTTCGGAGGATTCGAGTACTCCAGCGTTCGTGATGTTTCTCGCAGTGGCAACGACGTGATAGCCGTTGTTCAGTAATGTTCGGGCGATGCCAAGCCCGATCCCACTTGAGGCGCCGGTAACAATCGCGGTTTTCGATTGCATGGAAAAGCTCCTTTTCTACGAAACGCTATTTCTGAAACATTTCGCGCACGGACCTAAAGTAGCCTGTACATGTCTATTGATCAAGTACGCACCTTCTGGTAATAATTGGACATGTCAAACAAACGCCGAAAAGCCGATCTTTTCGATCCCAACTGCTCGTCCCGCGACGTCCTGGAACTCATTGGGAGCAAATGGAGCATGCTGCTGCTCTGCGCGCTTTACGACAGCAAAACACGCACAGGGCAGCTCAAAAGGAAAGTGCAAGGCATTTCGCAGAAGATGCTTACGCAGACCCTGCGGGAGATGCAGCAGAACGGCATCGTGAAAAGGATCAGTTACCCTGAGGTTCCGCCGCGCGTCGAGTACGAACTCACCGAATTGGGCTACTCTTTGGCGGGGCTGGTCGTGAAGATGGAGCAATGGATTGTGAAGCACCATTTCATCATCCTCAAGGCACGTCAGCAGCGCGCCCGACCGCAAAACCCCATTCCTGGTTTGTGAGCCTAGCCTTCCTTGAAATCTATCGCAAACGGCTCACGACAAGAGGCTTGCCCCGTTTGCTTCGTCTCCCCAGACATTGCTTCTTTTTCCCAGGAATGAAATGATTATCCGGCTCGTTTACGGCAGATGCGCGCTTAGGGGTAGACAGTTTTGGTCCGGGTTGGCCCTGTCTGGTGACAGGCTTTCCCAGTCAACGCCGCGTGGTTTGCCCGCATCTCATTTTGGCATCGAGATTGACGACAGGAATGGCGCCGCGGCTCCCCGCCGCGCGCGCGGTTCAAGAGAGGGACGTTTCATGAAGCGGTTTGGGACAGCTTTCGCTGTCGCGCTTGCGGCGCTCTGCGTCGCAGCCGGCTGCAATGATTACGGCAACACGTTTCAGACCAACACGGGAGCTTTGCTCACTTCGCTTTCGCCGAGCACCGTCAATGCAGGCGGTCCCGACCTCACCCTGACCGTGATCGGCCAAGGTTTCGTGAATACATGCAAGTCCGGCACAACCAGCCCCAGCTGCGCAACCGTGGTTCAGTGGAATGGAAAAACGATCAGCACGACAACGACGGTCGATTCCAACACGGGAAATGTTATTAGCGTGACCGCTGTCGTTCCCGCCGCGCTCACCGCTACTCCGGGCCGCGCTTTCGTCAACACGCTCAATCCCGCAACCAGCAAGCAGGACAACGGCCTTTCCAACACCATCGCGTTCATCGTTGACCCGAAGCCCAATCCCGTTCCTACGATCACAGGCATTTCGCCCAACAGCGCTGCCCCCGGCAGTGCCGATATGACTCTGACCGTTACTGGCACCAATTTCATCAACATCGCCAAAGCAAGTCCTTCCGATCCTCTGCAAGTTTCCGTGGTGAACTGGAATTCTGGAGCCGTGCAAACCACTCTCTCCTCTACGGTCAATTCAGCTTCGCAGATTACGGCCACAATACCAGCGAGCTTGCTCACGGCTGAAAGCTGCGCGACGGTAACCGTGTTCAACCCGCCGGCTGTGGACACTACGAATCACGTCTATCTTACGAGCGGCGGAGGCGGCACAAGCCCGGGCGGGCAAACCTTCACCGTTTCCACGAACTCGAATTTCTGCCCTGCGCCGGCAATGGCCTCGCAAGCTTCGAGCGCGATCATCACGGAGGAAACGCCAGCAGTGAGCCTTGATGGACGCTTCGTTGCCTACGCTGGCGAGCAAGGCGCGCACACGCAAATATTTTTGCGCGACACCTGCGAAGGTGCCGCAAAAGACTGCAAGCCGCAAACGACCGTTCTCTCCGCTGCTCAGGACAACACCGAAGGCAATGGCGACAGCCACTCGCCTTCCATCACTTCCGATGGGCGCTATGTAGCGTTCAGTTCCGCCGCGACGAATCTTGTGGCAAACACGCCAAGCGGCAAACAGATTTTCCTGCGTGACACGTGCAATGGCGCGGACGCTTCATGCAAGCCGCAAACGCAACTGATTTCGCTGGATCCGAATGGACTGCTCAGCGCGACCGATAATTTACTGCCCTCCATCAGCGCTTCTGGGCGCTTTGTCGCGTTTTTGTCCGTGACTTCATCGAAATCGCCGAACGCGAATTCCAACGCTGGCCAAGCAAACGCTCCCGGCCAAATGAATACAGGAGTTCGCCAAGTCTTTGTGCGCGACACTTGCATCGGCGCGACTGGCTCCTGCACCCCGAAAACGACGCGCATTTCCACGCAGCCGGGCGATGCAAATTCCGTCGGCGGAAAACCCGCCGGCCCCGCGATGAGCGGCAGCGGCTCCGGCGTGGGGATCGCGGACAATCACTCCGCGACACTGTTCACGCGCGCGGTCGCCGTCGACGACCGCGTGTTCTTAGCCATCACGAAGCAAAAATAGTTGGTCTAATGTAGCGCCGCGGCTTAGCCCGGCATGGTTGTTGTAGGGCCGATCTTCCGAGATGACTTCTTCTACGAAAGGGAAAATTATTTTTTCGTGTATTTTTCCGGCAGCGAATTTTCTGGACGCTCTTCATCCCAGAAAATACTCACCACATACCAGCGCTTGCCGTCGTTGAAAAGCTGAATGCTGTTGATGCCGCGCGCAAACGGTTTTTCGCCGGGCGCGTTGCGCGATTCGTAAGTGCTGAAGACGTGAGCTTCATGTCCGAACTCTTCCGTCTTGCGGGAAAGTTCGTTCTCGTAGAACGCATGCTCTTTGAAGTAGCTTCCCGCGCGTTCGACGTAACCTTCCGCGGTGAACGTGGAAGCGATGAACGTTCCATCCGGTTTCTTGCGCACAGCGCCCATCCGCGCTTCTGGAAGAAAGAGGGAACGAAAGCGGTTCCAGTCGCGCTCGCCTGCGGGCCCAGAGATAACACCGTAAAGTGCGGCGATAACCGCGTCCATGCTCTCCACGTCCTTAGGATTTGCGGCGGGAGTTGCAGAAGGCGCGGCGGATTTGTCGGGACTCTTTTCCTGCGGAGTTCGCGCAGCGGTAATGGAGACAACTGTAACGGCGGCAATAAATGCGATTGCAAGCTCACGAATTTTCATAGGCGCTCCTTTCGATTTTGTGACGCGAAGTTCTGTAAGGCGCATTAGTAAAAGCGAACTTTGACGTCGGAACGCTTCTCGAGATGAACGGTGTCAATGAAGCGCACCTGGCGATCGTCGAGCGTAAGAATCATGGATTGCAAACGAACACCGTCGCCGAAAAAACGAACGCCGCGGAGAAGATTTCCGTCGGTGACACCTGTGCAGGCAAAAATCATTTTCTTTCCCGGCGCAAGGTCGGTCGTGTCGTAAACGCGTTTCGGATCCTTCACACCCATTTTTTCGAGACGCTCCGCATCCTGCGGCTTGGCCACGACGAGGCGGCCGAGAATCTGTCCATTTAGACAACGCAAAGCAGCGGCGGTGAGCACGCCTTCGGGCGCGCCGCCAGTGCCCATGACCGCGTGAACGCCGGTGCCGACGACCGCTGCGGAAATGCCGGCGGAGAGATCGCCATCGCCAATGAGACGAATGCGCGCGCCAGCCTTTCGAATGTCTTCGATTAGTTCCTCGTGGCGAGGACGGTCGAGAACGATGATGACGAGATCTTCGACGTCGCGGCTGAGGCGCTTGGCGATGGATTTTAGATTATCTGCAACGGGAGCGTCGAGATCGACAGCGCCTTTGCAGGATGGGCCGACGACGATTTTTTCCATGTAAAGGTCCGGCGCGTGGAGCAAGCCACCGCGTTCACTGGCGGCAAGAACGGCGATGGAATTTGGCGCGCCTGTGGCGCAGAGATTTGTTCCTTCGAGCGGATCCACGGCGATGTCCACGGCGGGAAAATTCGCGTTGGGCGCGTGCGTGGCGAGGCCAACTCTTTCGCCGATGTAAAGCATAGGCGCTTCATCACGTTCGCCTTCGCCGATGACGATAATGCCGTCCATCTGTAGCGAGTCCATGGTTTTGCGCATAGCTTCGACGGCGACCTCGTCGGCTTTGTGGCGGTCACCGAAACCCATGGTGCGTGCAGCGGCGATGGCAGCGTTTTCGACGACGCGCAGAAATTCGAGACTAAGCTGTGCTTCCATTTCGTTCTCCGTGAGAAACCATCAGGCAGGGAGCGCCGAACATCGTAAGCCAAGTTACGCTCACGCGTCGAGGGTGCAGAGAAAGGTTGCGCGCTTTCTACTGTTCCCAAGGGAATTTGGGAGGAGAGGCTGGCTTCGAGCTGTTGTAATTCTGGAATGCGGTCTGCATCCATGTGGAGGCGCGTGGCATGTCTTCTGGATGATCGTTCAAATGCATGAACATGGCGCGGATGTCGAAGGGGGCGCCGCCAAATTCGCGGAAGGCCGAAGGAAGAGGCGGACCGCTGGCACTTCCCGCCGCAGGAATCGGGGAAGGCAATAGCACTGCGTACATGCTCCCGGCGGCCAGGGATTCGTGCGGATACTGCAAGAGCCATGCGCAGTTGTGCCCGTCGAGAATAAAGTTTGCGGAGAGAAGGACCCACTGGCCCGCATCTTCCCGCGAAGGATCTTGGCAATTCCAGTCATGAGAGTGGGGAATCGAAACTGTGGGGTCTGAAAAACCGTACTGATCGAGGCCGATTTTCTGGAGCTGGTGCGCTTCTACAAAATGCTGCGCTTCGGGAAGGGATTGGTTCCAGTCTACGTTCGAATCGTTGACAAGAGCGTAGGCAGGATGGCTGAAACTCAATGCGTTGATGTAAGGGAAGTAGTAGGGATATGCACGCACGGCAGTGAAAAGGCACGCGGCAACGAGCGCAGCGAGCACAGCGTTCCCTGCCACGTTCCAGGAGCGCAGCAGTTCTCCCAGCACCCGCGGAAGCGGAGCGAGCAGAAGAATCAGCAGAACCAAAGGAACACTAAAATGCCGAATGCTGATATCAAGGGGGCTCAGGATGCACATGGCAGTAAAGACAAGTAAACCAACCCAGAGAACCCGCCAATGCGTTGCGAATTGCTCGGGGATCGGTGAGGAAGGATTTGTTTTGCTCCGGCTCCAGCGGCTCAGCGCCGCAACTGAAGACGTCAGCAACAAGACGAGAAAGCCAAGGGACGATTTCAGAACAAAGACAACCGGGAAATAAAACCAAACGCCGTGCGAATAGGAATTGCCGAGAATAAACGTTGGCCGTCTGCTGCTAACTAGCACCCAAAACACGCCGCCCAGATAAAGCAAGGGAGGGAGAAGCAAGCGACGTACGATGAGCGCCACTGGACCAGTTCCTATCCGGCTTAGGAATGTCGTTGGCTGATGCCAGGAAAGAACAAAGTAGAAGAGATAAACGACTAGGGCCGCCCACAAAACGCCCTTGAAGGTTGCTCTCCATCGAAGGCGGCGCCACTCGCAGGCTTCTGCTTTGTTTTTCGGCTGGCCAGGAATCGCGCGCACACGCAAGCTCAATAGAAAGGCCAAGAACACAAAGAAGAGAATTCCCGCGGTAAATTTTGAAAGCAAAGCTCCTGCGAGACTCAGACCGAACAGCAACAGGTTCTTTTTGTTTGGTTCCCGCCAAACCTCAGCAAATGTCCAAAGCGTAAGCAGAGAAAATAGTGCGACAGCAATGTCGGTGTGAACCAAGGGGCCGAAGGCGATAAACGCAGGTGTGCTGACAAAAACACTTAGGCAAAGCAGTCCACCGGATGGGCCGCCGAGTTGTTTCGCGCACGCATATATCGTCCATCCCAGGACTAGAGTCAACAGCAGCATGGGAAATCGCGCGCAGGCGAGCGTGGTCTTCGGGTCGTTCCATTTTTCCAGTAGCCATTCTCCGAACACCCACTGGCCCAAGAAGGCCTGGAAGAACTTTTCGCTGAAGGTCCAGGAGATGTGGTTGTAGTCTGCGTGAATTCCGCGAATGACCAAGGGAAGGGCTGCCAATACTTTTGGGAGGGGAGGATGCTCGGGATTCAGGCGAAGGTCCAGTTTCTGCAGGTAACTGACGCCGGAGCCAATGTGCGAGACCTCGTCAACGGTGACGGATTCGCGCAAGGCCGCGCCACCCGCCAGCACCGCCATCAGCGCTAACAACAGGACGGCCAGCAACGTGGCGGGTACGCCCCACAGCTTGTTTTCCCTATTCATAGCGCTTTTGGCCGTCTTCGAAACAAAACTACCTCAGCCCCTCGACGACATACAGGTCGGCCAGTCGCCGATTTATGCCGTAGACGTATGCCTTTCCGTCAGGTGTAATCAGCACGGGAGCGATAAAATTGGCGCCGGAAAGCTCAACTGGAGCAAGTTTTCTCCAGAATGTGCGCTTGCCGGTTGCTACCTCAACGCGGAAAACTGGCGACGGCAACTCTCTGCGACCCACATAGATCGAACGGTTGTCCTCTGTCCAACCTATCGCTATCTCGCCCGCTTCAATCCCTGGAACATCCCGCCCTTCGCCTCCATCGACCGGATAAACGACAATCTTGCCAGACGTCATCATTGCGGAGACATATTTCCCGTCTGGTGATGCTTCAACATGTGCCACGCCCTCCGGAGTGATTGCCTTCGCAGTCTGCCCATCAATATTCTGGATGTAGGCTTTTTGCCCATGACCCGCTTCCGTACCTGTAAAAACAAGATGCTTTCCGTCTGGAAGCCAGCGCGCGACAGAATGGAACAAATGGTCGTCCGGGAGTCTTTGTGACAGGCCAGCTTTAGTGGGAACCAAAAGGAACGGCCTGGGCTGGGCCTGCATATCGCAAACTGCCCAATCGCCGTCTGGTGAGAGACCTGTGCAGTATCCCTCCGTCAGCTTAGTCGGCACACCGCCATCCATGTCTCGGAGATAACTTGCTCCGTTACTGCCGCCGGCTTCGCCCGCTTCGTGAAACAACAAGAGCTTGCCGTCTGGCGACAAATCATCCGGGAGCGAGAAATCGAACCAGCTGAGTTCATGCTCCTGTTTGTCTCCAGGTCCAGCTCCGTAAATCTCGGCGTGCCACAATTGAGTTGTCAGGAGCACTCGGCCGTCGCGCGTGGCATCAAGGATTGTGAGGTCTGTTGGGGCCTTTAGGATTTCCCGTTCTTTACCGTCGAGGGTCACACCAATCAAACCGGAGGCGCCACTTACGCGCGTTCCCGTGAACCACACCTCGCGCTCATCAGGGGACCAAGCGAGCCCAGTCAAATCGGACCAATTTTCCGATAGGGTCTTTCGATGTCCTTGGCGATCGACAATCTCGACGGATCCGCCATCTTGGCTGCGGTCGAAGTATTCGAAGAAGGCTATATGAGTTCCGTCGCGCGAAAACCTTGGGAACGCGAAGAATCCGCTGGTGCGCGCCAGAGGTGTACCAACCGGAAATTCCAACACGCTGCTTCCGGACTCCTCGCGAACCACGGCAAGGTTTGAGCCATCGTCGCTCCAATCCGCAAATTCCACTTCGTGCAGAATCTCCCTCGGACTGCCACCGTCTAGCGGAACGCGTGCCAATGTACCCATCTGGACGCCGGAGTCGACTGTGGCGAAGGATTGAATAACCGCAAGCTCTCCTCTTACAGATACTCCGAGTAAGGCCGTTCCGTGCAAGTCGATGGGGCGCGATTCCGGACTTTCTAGACGAGTGACGAACAGCTCGAGTGGGCTGCCCCTCCAGGCTGCACTGTACACAACGGTCCGCCCGTCCGGCGCAAAACGAGCGGACTGAATCACTCCTTTGCTGAAGGTTAAGCGGTGCCATTCGGGGACCCTTGTTTTTCCATAGCGCATTCCGACCAGGAAGGTGCCTATGAGCGCCAGCGCGAGTCCACTTGCTCCCAGCGTCCACGAAATCTTGCGAGGCCGGCGGCTTTCTGCTCCCGCAAGAGGGGAGGTCCCAAAGGAAGAGTTAGTAACCGTATCGAGATCGAACTGCAAGTCTTGTGCGGATTGAAAGCGTGCTGAAGGTTCCTTCTCAATGCAATGGAAAACGATACGCTCGATGGCTGGCGGAATT
>Ga0126376_10000108_pt1 | contig 34515 bp, 28 predicted proteins | sample PanSoiMetPlot_15_FD_92760 | JGI IMG/M metagenome (GOLD analysis project Ga0126376, IMG submission 92760) | Tropical forest soil microbial communities from Panama - MetaG Plot_15 | ecosystem: Environmental > Terrestrial > Soil > Tropical forest > Bulk soil | place: Panama | collected 2016-02-17 | reverse complement strand
GAGAAATTTTCTATTCGCTGAAGGAGGCGCAGATGGTGATCGAGCGCTGGCGGGTACTGTACAACACACTACGTCCGCACTCGGCGCTGGGCTACAGGCCGCCTGCCCCCGCGGCCTGCCGCCCAATGGTGCCAAATCCAAATTCGCAGCCCATGGCTGTGATGTAGACTGTCTCACTGAACCTGGTACAAGAGCCCGGCTCGGTCACCAGACTCAGAGTCGCGTTCCTTGCCGGTGAATTTGTGTGTGGAGGAGGTATCACCGGCGATTTGTTTGCCGAAGGGCAGGTAGTCGAGAGAATCGTAAACAGAGTAAGTGGGAGGGGTCCCTGGGACGAAGCTGGTGACGAGGTGAGTGGAGAACGTGTCACTTGACAACGCCTTCTCTCTTATCGAAGGGCACTCGCCAGAAGCTTTTACTCAAGCAAGGGTAGGGCGGGATGCTACTGACTCAGAATTCTGAGGATTCCTTGCATTCATTTTCCTCCCAAGAAAAACGGCGACGCAAATCGAGAGCAATGCCGTGATCGCGATCATTAGGAGGCCGTGATTAGTATTCACGCTTACGCGTTGGTCGGAAGCCGCACTATATGCGCCATGGAGAAGAATAACGACGGGCAAGCTACAACCGCTTCCTTCGTAAAGGAAGGCAAATATTACTGACCACGCGACAAGATTCAGTATTGCGATCGAAAGCACGGGAAGGAGGCTGTGTTCGTTTAGGTGCAGTGTCACAATCCAAAGTGGAATATGCCAAACCGACCAATATGTCCCCATCAAGAGGAATGACGTAACGAGCTTATATCTTGTGTTCAGTATAGGCAGAGCATAGGAACGCCATGCTATTTCCTCCCAAAGCGGGCCGAATGGGAGCGTCAGGAGTAAGGACCGCAGGAATTCAGTCGCCGGAGGAAAACTGCGGGGAAACCAAAAGAAAAATGAATCCGACGCAATAAAGAAGATTATGCACGGAAGGACAAGCGCGAAAACATACCATTTCAGTGAAACTCGCCACCTAATGAGACTTACAAGGGCTCGCCGCGTTCGTTCTTTGTGCATAACAAACGAGTACGGTATTGCGAGGAGTCCAGGCATGCAGTTGCCAAGCAGGAGTTTGAGAAGTACAAGCGGAAAATACTGTACTTTCCCGAAGAGAACGAAATAAAACGCTCCTCGGGAGCTAAATGGCCAAAGCCAAATTGTCCACGAAACCACCGCGCTGATTACCAGGAAGAGCCAAAGTGGCCACAATGCTTCTCGTTTTTGCTCCACGCCAATGCCCTGGAACGCAGGATCACCTTACAGCTTACAAAGGAAGGGGCTCGATTTTCACTTTCCAATTTTCCTCTTGCGGCAACATGTCTTCGATTACGCCGAGCGGAACAGTGACGTCACCAGGATATTGGGGTGCCGTGTGAGCGTCGAGTGCGAAAGCTATACTTCCCGCCGCGCGAAATGTACTTCGGATGTCGCGCCTGTCACAACCTCACCTACGAGAGTGCACAGACCCATGACCATCGAATCTACCTCCTGATGAGGGATCCGGTTGCCGTAATCAAAGCAGTCAACAGCGACAATCCTGATGAGAAGATCCGCGGCCTACAGGCCTACGCCAAGCTCATGGGGCTACTGTGAGCCATTCACAAATGAATACGGTCAGTACAACCAAGAATGCCCAATGTGGAGGAAGACCGAACTCGATGGGAGCTGGTTGCCTCCTGACCATCGAAGACGTGGCCGAGATGCTGAAAGTCCCAGTGTCTTGGGTGTATGACCGCACGCGAACTCGCGGCCTGAATCGACTGCCTGGCTTCCGTCTCGGAAAGTATTGGCGCTTCGATGAAATCGAGGTGCGCACTTGGCTAGAGCGCCAGCGGTCCGGAGGGCGCGCGAGTGCTTGACCTCAGTCGTACAATGATGGCCGACACAGGAAACGGCGGACGAGCTACAGCGGAAAGGAACGCGATGGCTCGACCGCGGTACCAAGACGGCAGTTTGGTGGTTCGTGGCAAGAAAAGAAAACGCTACGTCATCCGCTGGAGGGAGGACGTGGTGAAGCCTGACGGAACGATCGGCCGCATTCGGCATGCGGAGACGGTTGGCTTCGTCAGTAGCATGAAAAGGCAGCAGGCACTTGAGATCCTCCAGTCTCGGATGAGTCTCGCAACAGAGCAACGACGCCAGCCGAAGGTCACTATGACGCTTGCAGAATTTGTCAGGGCGGAATGGAAACCAAATGCGGAGCTGGCGCTGAAGAAAAGCAGCATGCGCATCTACAACTATCAGCTCGAGAAATACATCTTCCCTGCCATCGGTGAGACGCCGCTACGCGATGTCAACCGTGCGCACATCGAAGCGTGTTTGTCGAGGCTGAAGCAGAAAGGCCATGCAACCTCGACGCTGCGCAGTGTTCGAGCAACGTTCTCGACGGTGCTGGAAACCGCCGTGGGACGGAAATACCTGACTGAAAATCACGCTCATGGGATCCGCAGTCGCGAAGCGGATACCAAAAAAGAGTGGCGATACTATCAGCCGGCGGAACTGCGTCAGTTGCTCGGGGTTCTGTGCGAGCCATGCCGTACCATCGTCGCGATCGGAGTTCTTACCGGGATGCGCATTGGCGAAATCCTGGCGCTGCGATGGAAACGGATTGATTTGCTCGGCAGCAAGATTGAAATTGCGGAGAACTACTCGAGTGGAGAGTTCGGGCCGCCGAAAACGCGGAGCAGTCATCGCGTAATCCCGATCAGCTCCGCACTTCGCAACCAGCTTGAAAGTCATCGTGCTCGGGCCACGCGCACCGGGCCGGAGGAGCTTGTTTTCCAAACTCCGAAGGGGTCTCCTCTTGATGCCAAGAACCTGTACAACCGGGAGCTCGCGCCTGCTTGCGACGAAATTGGGCAGCCACGAATTTCATGGCACTCGTTCCGTCACACACACGCAACGCTCCTGCATGAAAACGGCGAGTCTCTGAAGACAGCTCAAGCGCTGCTTGGGCATTCGGATTTAGAGACGACGCTGAACACGTACACTCATTCCGTTCCCGACTCGCAGAAGCGTGCCGTAGAGCGAGTGGCGGGGGTTTTGTTCAACGGAGTTTTGGACTCAGTTGGACTCAATTCGGCTTCGGGCGAAAATCCGAACAGACGGTTAAATTGATGGAAGTAAATAAGTTAGGAGAAATCATTTGGTGAACCGGGGAGGACTCGAACCTCCAACCCGCTGATTAAGAGTCAGCTGCTCTACCATTGAGCTACCGGTCCATTGCCGAACCTTCCTATTTTACATGGCGCGAAAAATTTTGTCGAACGGGCAGATTCTCGAAATTCATCTCAGCAAATCTTCCATCTGCACTCGTGCTTCGGTTTTGTCGTCGCGATATTTCACTATGACCGCCGTGTAAAGCGAAAGACCCCACTTTTTCCCCACCGGATGCGTTATCGCTCGTGAACCTGGAACGACAATCGCTTCTTCCGGAATCACCAGCGGCTCGTCATCCGTCGCGGCATAAGTTTTTTCCTTCACCAGGTCATACACGGGAGTCGAACGATTCAGAATGGTCCCCGACCCCAGAACCGCGCGCTTCTTTACAATCGTTCCTTCGTACACGCCCGCATTTCCGCCGACCATTACTTCATCTTCAATAATCACCGGCAACGCGCCCACTGGCTCGATCACTCCGCCAATCTGCACCGCCGCCGAAATATGACAACTCTTTCCAATCTGCGCGCAGCTGCCAACTAGCGCGTGCGAATCCACCATCGTCCCTTCATCCACATAAGCGCCGACATTGATGAACATCGGTGGCATGCACACGACGCCTCGCGCAACATAACTTCCGTCGCGAATGCTCGAACCACCTGGTACAAACCGCACGCCGGCATCTTTCGTGATTGTCTTCAGTGGATAACTCGATTTGTCAAAGAATGGTTGCCGCGAAGGATACGGCCCCATTTCGACCGTGGTGCCCATCCGGAATCCCAGCAGAATTCCTTTTTTCACCCATGCATTTACGCGCCAACCGGTTGGAGACCTCTTATCCGGCTCGGCCGCTCGTGCTTCGCCGCGATTCAGCAAATCCTTGAATGATTCAAACAGTTGCCGGTGCTCCTCCTCATATTGGGCCGGTGGATGGTCGAACAATTCTTCAATTTGCTGTGCTAGCTGCGGCAACGGCCACCCTTTCCACAATCTCAAGCAATTCCAGGACCACGCGAATCTTCTCGAGATTCTCCGCCCTCGGCGCCACCATCGGCAACCGCCAGACCGGCTCGAGTAGCCCCATCAAACTCATCGCGGCTTTCACCGGAATCGGATTCGATTCGACAAAGTTAATTTCCATCAGCGGCAGATATTTTCTGTGAATCGCCCGCGCGCCCGCAAAATCGCCAGCCAATCCGGATTCGCATAGTTGCGCCATCTCGCGCGGCACTTCATTCCCTGCCACGGAAATCACGCCTTTCCCTCCAAGCGCGAAAAGTGGTAGCGCAACCGAATCATCTCCCGCAAGAACGGAAAAATTATTCGGCACTGCGTTCAGCACCGCTGACATTTGGGCGATATTTCCCGATGCTTCTTTCACACCGACGATATTCTCAATCTTCGCAAGCCGCGCCACCGTCGCCGGCTCCAGATTCGTCCCGCAGCGCCCCGGCACATTGTAAAGAACAATCGGCAACCGCGTCGCGTTCGCAATCGCACGGTAATGCTGGTACAAACCTTCCTGCGTCGGCTTGTTGTAATACGGTGTCACGGAAAGCAAACCATCCGCGCCCATCGCTTCGAGCTCGCGCGCAAGTTCGATCACTTCCGCCGTGTTGTACCCACCGGCACCCGCAAGCACTGGCACCTGCCACTTCGCCTCTTCGAGCGTAATTTCCACGACGCGCAAATGCTCGGCGTGCGTCATCGTCGGATTTTCTCCAGTGGTCCCGCACGGCACAAGAAAGTGCACGCCCGCATTGATCTGGCGGCGCACTAGCTTTCGCAGCGTTTCTTCATCCAAAGAAAAATCATTTTTGAACGGCGTAACAATCGCTGTCCCGCAGCCCTCAAATTTCATTTTGTCCTCCCGGTTTCATACTCTGAGCCAAGCTCTTTTACAATCTCGCGGAATTCGTACACGCCCTTTTTCCCGATTACCCAATTCGCAGCGCGCAACGCGCCGCGTGCGAATCCTTCCCTGCTCCGCGCTGTGTGCCGAATCGTGATCGTGTCTTCCAGCGAATCAAACCCAATCTCATGCGTTCCCGGAACCGCACCCGCTCGATTCGCGCTTAAACTGATTTCCCGAGCGTAACCGTTCCGCTTCATGTCCTCGGCCAGCGCCAACAATGTGCCCGAAGGCGCATCCTTCTTTGCAGCGTGATGAATCTCCCATCCCCATGCGCCGTAGCTTTCTTCTCGCGCAAATCTCCTTGCCGCTTCCGCGACGACTTCGCGAAATAAATTCAGGCCGACGGAAAAATTCGCGCCCCACACAAGTGCATTTCCGTTCTTTTCAAACTCTTCCTTCGCCCCCGGCAGATCCACGAACCATCCAGTTGTTCCGCAAACTGTGGTGATTCCCGCATTCGCGAGCCTCCGCAAATTTTCCACGGCCGCGTCCGGCCGCGAGAATTCCATAGCCACATCAACGTGCTTCAATGCTTCTGCCGTCAGGGCACCCGCTCCTCCATTCTCTTTGCTGGAGATTCTCGCACGCACTTCGAAGCCGTACTCCGGCGCGAGTCGCTCAATCATCCGGCCCATCTTCCCGTATCCGATAATCGCAAGTCCGCGTTTCATGCTGCGTCCATCTGAAGTTTCTTCACCATCGTTTCGTAAATTCCAACCGCCCCATTCAACTCTTTCTTCGAAATTCTTTCTTCTGCCGTATGCGCGACGTGAATGCTCCCAGGCCCAATTAAAAGCGGTCTCCCCCATGCCCCCGCAAAATTCGGGATGTCCGTCGTGAATGCCACTACCGTTGTTTTCAGTCCATCTACTGCTCGCATGCGCAACGGTTCGGTACATAGCGCTTCGCTCACTTCTACTCGTCCGCGCACCGCGCGCATAAGTGCTTCTCGCACAACGTTCGAATCACCAACCAGCCGGAACATCAACTCAGCCCGCGCAGAATCCGCAATGACGTTTGGCGCCCGGCCCCCCGCAATCGTTCCAATGTTCAGTGTGGATTTTCCGAGCAGCTCATCGCTCGGTAGCGAAATTGTTCGCACGTCTTCCAAAACTTCGAGCAATTTGTCAATCGCGGATTCGCCTAATTCCGGATAGGCCGAGTGCGCCAATTTGCCGCGCCCAATCAGCTCAAATCGCAGTGCGCCCTTCGAACCGAGAGCGAGCAAATTCTCCGTCGGCTCTCCATTGATCAGGAATTTCGATCCGCGATTCACTTTTGCCGCAGCGAGAGATCCCAAACTGTCCTTTTCTTCTCCCACAACGAACAGCAATCCAAAATCCTGCGTTCCTGCGGCAAGCAATCGCTCCGCGGCGGAAATCATAGCTGCGATAATCCCTTTTGCATCGCACGAGCCACGTCCCCAAACGAATTCCGCATCTTCCTCTGAAGCAAAATACGGCGGCACCGTATCGATATGAGTGGACATCGTGACAACCGGCATTCCCCAAGTCGCGAGCACATTGAACCGGTCCGACGCCACCGGCATCCGCTCCACACAGCCCCTTGTCCGCGCTGCTAACGCTGCCAAATAGCCGTAGAGATATTCAGCTGCACGAGCTTCGGCGCCCGTTGTGGATTCAATGTCTACAAGCGCGCGCGTCAATTGCACCACGTCCACGGGCTATTTTGTCTTTCTGGAGGAAACGCTTCGGAGGAAGGAACTGCGCAGAAGCTCTGCGGAGAACGCTGCCTCTCGATAGCGCTCCATCCGTCGGCTCTCAGGCCGCGCAATTCATCGTTCCGTTTGAAACGATCGGATGACAGTGAACGCGCTTTCGCCACGTTCCCCAATTCCCATTATGTCCGCTCTAACAGGAATTTCGGCGGAGAAACCTCTTTGCCCCTTTCGCCTGGGCTGCCGAAGCGAATCGGCCTTGCAGCCCGGCTACTCCTGACCTCCGCACCTCTACCAAGAACCCTCTTAGACTACTGGACGCCTCAGCCGAATGCAAGAAACTTGCGCTCTCGAAGCCCGCTACAATTTGTATTCTTCAAATCACTTTTTCGTTCTGTCGTAGTGTCGCTGCCAAGGCACGCGCCACTTCCCTCGCTCGTTCAATGTCCTTGGGGTCAAACGAAATCGCAGCCACGCGAGGATGGCCTCCGCCTCCAAATTTTTCCGCCAATGAAGCCAAATTCTGATCCGCCGTCGCTTGGTTCCACGGGTTCGTTCCCAGCGAAACTTTCGCGCGCGTCGCAGAAGCGCTTACGCTGATCGAGTACACAACTTCCGGGTGCAACAAGTACGGAATGAATTTGTTGTAGCCTTCGAGGTCCAGGTCGCTCACGTCGAAATAAATCACGCCATCTTTCGCCTCGCTCCGCTTGCGCAGAATCTCGATCGAACGCTTGTGCCGCTCGAGCAACGGCCCCAGATGTTTCGCCACGATCGGAAGCTCGATCACTTCTTTCAGCGGTTTGTAGGCAAGTTCGCGAATGATTTGCGCCGGGATGTCGTCCTCAGGCGCGGCCTCAATCACCAACGCCAATTGTGTCGCCGGTTCTTTCAATTCCACAGCCGACTCCGGTGTCGGGAACTGGGCGCCATCAATAATGTCGCCCCAATGAATCAGCTCCGCGAGGGGTTTGGTGTAAAATGCGAATTTTTCACGCGCGGTGTCGGCAATCAGCATGGTGCAGGATTTGTATGCCGGCTCATAAAAGAAGTGCTTCCCCGGCGATTTCTTGAACTGTTCCGCATCCGCGGGCGTCAAAAACGCGCTTTGGTGATGGTCGAACCACCAGGTCACTTTCGGCGAATTCGAATATTTGAAGTCAACGATTACGTTTTCATCGCCGTCAAACAAGCCCGGCTCCCAGGGTTGTTTTGCCCGGTGGGTCATGCCGGTAAACCCAAATTCTGCGTTCGCGTCGAATTTTTCGCGGTAGAAGCGATAGAAAAGCGCGGCCGAAGCGGTTCCGTCAAAGCAGCGATCGTGAAAACAGAGCCTGACTCGGGTCATATTCTGGCGGTTCGGGCCTTTCTCGCCTGTCAGCGGTCTTCGCCGGCAAGTACAAAGCCCTTAACGATGCGTTGCCCTGAACGGAATGTCAAGAGCCAAACCAGCACAAAGAGAAAAGCCGCCCAACGAACGGAGCGGCTCTTCTTCCTGAACCTCTTGGATTTGGGGGGTGGCTAAGCCCCGATCATTTTCTCAGCGAAGTCCCCAACGATCGGGACTTTGAACTTTTCGTGTTTGTACGCCTTATACATACAAAAGATCCATGCAGCGAAAAATCCAATGGAAACAACCGGCCAAAGGAAGAAAGCCAAGAAGCCGACAGGAATATGAATGACGGCCAGGAGAAACGTGAGGAACAAAACGACAATCCAGAACCCAATCCCGATCACGATTCCCGCAACGCAAAGACCGATGGATTGGGCGGCATGGAATCGCACAAAGGGACGCTTATCGAGGAGTAGAAAAACCAATCCGGTTATCCACGTCAAAACGTAGCAAAGCACGCCGGCCACATTCTCTTCAATTCCTGCTGTAGGCGAATCGCTGCTACCGGCGACCGTAGCCGGCGCCGCGGCTCCCTGGTTGGCCCCGCACTTCGGACAAAACGCTGCATCGCCAATATCTTGTCCACACGCCTTGCAAAATGCCATCGCGCACCTCCGCGCTCCTTCTATTGCGCGAGAGGGTAGCAAAGGCCCAGCTTCCGCACAATCTGTTTCGCAAGACAAAAAGGGGCGCTGCAGCAACAAGCGCGGCGCTTGTCGGTTAGCCAATCGGAATTCTTTATATTTGCTTCCCGAGAGAACTTACAGTCCCGCAACCTGGTGCATCGTATTCGTCCGCCGCGCTCGCAACGTGAACTTGATTCCAAAATAATGTGCCTGCGCTAGCGTCTTTTGAAAATCCACGTCGTCTACGTATAAGCGCTTCGGTATCCGCCGAGCCAGTATGCTCACCTCGAGAACATCACGCTTGAACGGGTAGGGCGAAAGGGTCAGCACGTTGCCGCCTTCGTTTCTCAAATCCAAATCCACTTCATGCCCCGCGGCATCCACTGGCACCGCGTCAATCACGCAATTCTCTTGTGGACTCAAGCACAAGTGCAGTGAGAGCCGGTCGAGTGCTTCGAGCCGTTCGAAATTCGCCTTCAGCGTATCCTCAACGACCAAATCCTTCAGCGCCGGATTCGCCCGCAAATCCACTTTCAGCCGCAATTGCTGCAGCCGCAATCTTTGCACAAAATCTGAAACTATTGCGGAATCCGTCGACTTCACATACTTTGCCGAATATCCCGGCATCGTCGCCCGCGCGCGGTCATAAAGCCCTACGCAATGCATGCTCACGAGCAGCGCCGCGTAATGGTCTACCTTCACTAGCCGCTCGATTCCGCGTTGATAAAGAGCGATGTGCTCCTCCGTCGGAATCGACATAAACGTATTTGGAGTGCGCGCTCTCGCGTCCAGAGTCGGCCGCAGTTCCCACTCGCTCCAACCGTTGTCGTGCTCTTCCACGGCCAGACAGAACGAGCCGAAGGGTTCCGGCCGCGGAAACTCCTCATTTCCCCATTCCTTCGCGAAAAAACCAGCAAGGAAGGCATGGTCCGTCTGCCGAATGAGCAACAGTTGATCGCCTTGTTCCTGGATGATCAAGCGGCTTCCCCACGCTAACTAGTACGGACTCTAGCTTGTGCTTTCTGCTGGAACTTCAAATCACGCCTTCCCTCGAGAGGCGCTCCAGCTCGGCGGCGGGGTAGCCAAGCCAGTCCCGGTAAACTTCGGTATTATGCTCCCCGAGTGACGGTCCAATCCAGCGCATTTCTCCTGGCGTCTCCTCCATGCGGGGAGCCATCCGAGGCAGCTTCACATGGTCTCCGCCACTCAAATCCGTCTCTTCAAACACTCCTCTCGCCTGATAATGGGGGTCAGCCAGCATTTCAGCGGCAGAGTAAATGGGTCCGGAAGGAACGTCTGAATCGCTCAATATCTTCAATGCTTCCAAAGAGTTATGGCCCCTGGTCCAATTCGCAATCGCCTCGTCAATCTCATCAACGTGCTTCGACCGCCCTTCATTGGTGGCAAATCGCGGGTCGGCTACCAAGCCCTGCCGGCCAATAGCCGCCATAAATCGCCGAAAAATACTGTCGCCATTTGCCCCAATTACGATGTACGCGCCGTCCGCACAAGGATATGTCCCGCTTGGCACTATCCCCGTTAGCCTCATGCCTTCGCGTTCTCGCCTCACTCCAGCTTTGTCGTACTCCGGAATCGTGCCTTCCATTAAATTCAAAACCGCCTCATACAAGGCCACATCAATGACTTGTCCGTTTCCGTCGCGCACATCGCGATGATAAAGCGCCATCAAAATTCCAAGCGCCGCGTGCAAGCCGGCTACAGAATCACCCAAACTCAGATTCGGTCGCGCCGGCGGACGGTCCGGCTCGCCCGTCACGTAGCGCAAACCTCCGAACGCTTCGGCCACCGCCGCAAATCCCGGTCGTTGCGCGTAGGGCCCCGTCTGCCCGTAACCCGATATGCGCGCCAGAATGAGCTTTGGATTCTCCTTCTTCAGCTCTTTGTAACCGAGGCCCCATTTCTCCAGCGTGCCCGGACGAAAATTCTCAATCACTACGTCCACGCGCTTCGCAAGCTCACGCGCAATTTTTTGTCCTTCCGGCACCCGCAGATTCAGAGTCACACATTTCTTGTTGCGCGCCATCAAATGCCACCAAAGCGAAGTCCCTTTGTGCACCACCCGCCATGTCCGCAGCGGATCTCCCGTTCCCGGCGGCTCAACCTTGATCACTTCCGCGCCAAACCATGCCAAAAATGCCGTCGCAAACGGGCCCGCAATTAATTGCCCGAGTTCCAGCACTTTCACCCCAGCCAGTGGCCCCGCGCTTTTCTTCGCAATCTCGCTCATAGGCAGGCCCGAATTGTATCCGAATCCACACACCAGTACTGCGCAACTCTTCTGATTTCTTTGGTTGGTTTGGTTGGAAACTACAAAAGTTGGCCTAAGCACATACAAATTCTTGTTCGCTCGGGCGTCCTGACGTTCAAACGTTCTTACGGTTCATACCAAAACTGGATCTTCACTTCCACGTGCGCCGGCACAGGCTTCCCGTTCTCTGTCGCCGGCTGGTACAGATATTCTTTCACCGTAGTGATCGCCCTCTGATGCAATGCCTTCGGTCCCGAAATCACCGTCGCCGATTCCACGCGTCCAGTCTCATTCACGAGCGCATCCAATACCACATTTCCGCTGGTGTACCGCCAAAGCGCTTCTGGCGGTGACAATGACTTAATCGCCTTCACCAGTTTCGGCGGAACAAATACGTCTTCGCCTTTGCTCGCAACCGATGTTGTCTCCGCTGCAGCCTTGCTGGGAGTGGCAGCGCGTTTACTGCTGGCTCTCTCAGGGACTGGTTGTGCATTCGGTTTCGCCAGTGCCACTCCTCCGTGAGAAAGCGGGGATTCCGTTTCCGGCATACTCGCTCCAGTCTTCACCTCGGGCCGAACCCCAGGCTGTGTTGCTGAAACATGATTCGCGCTCACAGGTTTTTCATTCGCTGAAGCGCTTGCCGCTTCCGTACTCAGACTGTTCGGCGGCTCCGGCTGCATATTTTCTGGCGTTGCAGCCACCGGCGTCGGAAACGCGCTTTTGCTCGCATTGTTTTTCGCACTCTTCCCGCCAAGCTTTGAAAACCATCCAAGCTGATATGCGGCGATCCCCGCCGCCACCAACAAGAGAACTGCCGCTACCATCGCCCCAATCGGCCCGCTCAGGCTCCTGGTCGCTTTCCCACTAAAAAGCTTTGTCTTCGGCTCGACCGCAACTCCCGGAAACCGCTCAAAATCCAGGCTTGTTTTCGGCAAAAGATGGTCTTCGATTGCGTGCGTGATTGCCGCGGAATCTGCTGCAAATTCCGAAGCACGGTTTGAAGTTCCAGCAGCCGCTTTCGGAAGCTGCATTCGAATCGGATAGGGGGAAGTCTGCTGTTCTGCTTGGTTCTGCGAAGGTTTTGCTTCTTCCTGGCTCGCCGCTTCAGATGGTGGAGGCAACGGCGCCGGCTCGTGCGGGCTCATTATTTCAACTTTCGCCACTGCCGGTTTTGCTGCTTCCGGTTTCTCCTCTTCTTCAGGCTCTTCCGCCGCCTTTTTCGATTCCAGCAATGACTTCAGGTTTTCCAGTTCGCCCGTAGAAGGCTGTTGTATGTCCGTTGAATGCCCTGCCGTCTGCTGCTCAGACGTTGTCGCGACCGTCTTCAGTTGTGCCTTCAGAGCTTCCACTTCTCGCCGAAGTCTGACCACTTCCGCTTCATCCGGTGGTGGTGCCGGCTGGCCGAACTCTTCTTCCGTAATCTCTGCTTCGGCTATCTCCGTGGCTTCGCCGCCTTCTGGAAAATTTGGTTTCGCATCCGCCTTTGGAAATTCCACTCCCCAAAAATCCGGCGCGGGCTCCGTAAAATCCAACTCCACATAACACGCCGTCGGCTTGAAGCTTCGCTTCCTCAATACCTGCGTGACGATCTCTTTTCCCGATTGTTTGTTTGTCAAAAATACCAGCTGTCCCACGGCTACGGCCGCGGACAGCCGGATCACCGCGCCGTGCTCCAGCACTAGCACTGTCTCGGTTTCTTCGTTGAATAACTCTCGTTTTTCCGATTGATCGCCTGGACGCGCACCCGTAGCGACCACTGGGACTTCCAGTGCCACCGGCTGCGACTTCGTCATCGTGCGCGAATCTGCGCCTGGTTCAGACGACACGGGGCCCATTCCGTGCGATCTCCCTCAAGTTCCCCGGGCCGGAGTTCGGGGTTTGTACTTACAAACCCTGCTAGTGGGTCAGTTTGAATTTTTTTGTTCGTGACACAATAAGTCAAAAATTCAAACTGACCCACTGCCCAAACCCCAAATGGCAAGGGGAACAATTTAGCCAACACTTCCGCTGGTTTAGGGGCCGCGGCTCGCTGGGCAGCGGCACCGCGAGCCCCACCATCCTGCCACGTCAAATGCGCACACCGCCATAGTACAGGCGTACAGGCGCGGCCAATTTCGCAACAGGCCTTTGAAGCTTGCATGAAACGCAATTCACCCCAACCTCACTACCTCTTAGCGATATGAGCCCAGATACAGCCATAGACCGGATCCTTGACCTCTCCGCCGAAGCCCACGCCAAGCGGCGCGAAACCGGCGAGAATTGCCCCGAATTTCACCGACTGACGGGAGCGATATTGGCCTATGGCCAGGCGCTCAATCTCCTTACAAGACTCCGAGCGAATTACCATCTCCAGCAAGGAAGCATAAAAAACTTGGCGTTCGCCTACCTGTCCGCAAAAGACTTCGGTGATCGCTATCAACGAAGCTGATCTCGAAGTCAGTGGCGCAGCCATTCCTGCATGAGCTGCGAAGGGGCCGTGCGCGTTTTCATTCCCGCAGTCCTGCGCTTCATTTCTCACCTTCTCGTTGTATATTGGTATTCTCCGGTGCGGGAGTGGCGGAACTGGCAGACGCGCAAGACTTAGGATCTTGTGGGGTAACACCCGTGGAGGTTCAAGTCCTCTCTCCCGCACCAAAACCTACCGCCTTCTCATCATATGTTGATTTATCAGCAACGTTGCAGAGCGTAATTTCCCGTTTCTGATGCAATCCCAACACAATAGAAAAAGCTGAGGCAGGAGGTGCGGGCATGTTTACAGTTGTGGGATTGACTTTGGATGATGTTTGGTCCGGAACACTTCCTCAAGTGCGCTTAGCAGATGCACTCAAGGCACGCAAAACGCAGGACAATCCTCGGCATGAGACAACGCACTCCATTGTGATTTACACCACGGATCCTGGCGACACCCAAGGTCCCATAACCCGTTCAAAATATAAGGGCAAAGGAACTTTTGTGACGATCCTGTACTTCAATGACGCCGCTGTTGCCGCATGCAATGAGCTCAAAATTCCACTTCGCATTCTCGACCACGTTGAGGAAAGCGGGCTTCCGGCGAGAAGAGTCGTCGCTTTCAAATATCCCTCTTTAGCACCTGCCATAGCCTAAAATTCCGGCGCTCGTCAGCCGAACGGCCGCGCGATCCTTCCGCTCGAGAACTCACTCCATGGCCAGCGCCTGGATCTGATTCCCCTTAACCTTCACATCGATGGCGTACGGCGGCCGAAGATCGTATCCCTTCACGATCGCGCCTCGTACCAAAATGTTCCCCGGCAGTTCTTTCAGTTGAACAGGATCAAAAACGGAGCGGCTGCAGGGATTTACTACCATCGGATGTTTGGCTGCAAATTCGTATTCGGAAGAAAGCTTCTCGACGTCGTCGATGTACGCAAACTCGCACTGGCTAAACGGTGCTTCCAGGGAGAACGCCCAATAAGACCTGCTTTCGGACGCGGGGCCCGGCAACCGAATAATGAGTGCCGCAGTGTACTTAGGGGCTGTCGAACTGCGGAAGAAAAATTCCTTGTAAGACCATGGCCGAGCCAACTCGCTGAGCGTAGCAACTTCGGGATTGGTCTCTGTAATGTTCGGCGGCCTCGGAACTGAGCCCGTCTTCGTACTCTGCGGCTCGGTGGGGGGGCTGATGTCCTGCGTAGCTGGTGGCACATTCGAATCGGCCCGCTGCGTGAGCGTTTTGAAAGCAAAAGAACCGAGCATTCCCACCAGCAAGGCGCCACCGGCAATTGTCGCGAAGCGCTTCACTCTGGCAAGGCTCACCTTCGTCGTCGGCCCGGGGTAAACACCGATGGCTTGATTTCCGGCCTCTCCTTGAGACTGGCTGCTCGCGGTATCCTTCGAAGCTGGCGCGTTGGAACTTGTCTCGACTTTGGTAGTTCGCGCCGCCTGTGCGTTGTTGTTTTTGTCTGCCTTTTCACGAACGGCATGCCGCGGCAACTTAATGGTGGCGGGAGGTTCTTCGTTTGGGTAAGCCGTCGCTTGCCCCGGTCGGTAGTGCTTCAAATCCTCTAGCAAATCGCCGCAGCTTTCGTAACGCAGGAAAGGGCTCTTGGTCAGAGCTTTCATGATGGTGCTGCTGACGCCCAGTGAAATACTTGGGTTGACCTGGTGTGGCGGCACGGGCTCTTCGTGCAAAATGCGGTACAGGATTTCGGCGGTGTCCTTGCCTTGAAACGGCTTTTGGCCTGTACCCATCTCATACAACATTACGCCCAACGAAAAAACGTCCGTGCGTTCATCAACGGCCTTGCCTCTGATCTGCTCTGGTGACATGTAAGCTGGAGTGCCCATCACGTCGCTCTGGCGCGAAGCGCCGTACTGCAAGATTTTGGCTGTGCCGAAATCGGTGATCTTCACAAAATCGTCTCTTGTGAGCATGATGTTGGCAGGCTTGATATCCCGGTGCACGACGTGGTTGTGGTGTGCGAACTCTAGCGCGGAGCAAATCTGCTCCATGATGCGCAAAAGACGCGTAGCAGGAAATCTCTCACCAGAATCCAGCATCGATTGCAGGCTCTTTCCGTTCACCAGTTCCATCGTGATGTAGTACACACCGTCGGATTCGCCGACGTCATAAATCGCCACAATGTTGGGATGTGTCAGACGTCCTGCGGCTTGCGCTTCGGTTTGGAAGTAATGGACTAACTCGGCATGGGACATCCCCGCGTCCTCCTCCGAGAGCCGAAGGGTCTTGGTCGCCACAATGCGGCCAATCAGGGGGTCTTTGGCGCGGTAAACGACACCCATGCCGCCGCGGCCCAATTCGCCTAGGATTTCATACCTGCCGGCTTTGGTGGCTGTTTCCATCTTCCTTCCTTATTCCCAAGGAAAGACACACAGCGCCTTACTCTGACCTTCGCGCCGTTCTCAGCAGCGGTCAATGGCCCCTCTGAACTAGTGTTTCGCAGTCGCCACGAGCGGACTTTCGATAGTCCGCGCAAGACTTAGGATCTTGTGGGGTAACACCCGTGGAGCCTCAAGCATCCGCTCACGAAATTCAAGTTAAGAATTGGTCCCACGCCAAAAAGCAAAAGCTGGCCAAAGGCCTCGCGCCATTCAATTTCGCTCAAAAAATCTGGACTTCTCTCTGTTAGCTCAGCCGCGTCTGGTTAACCTTCGTTGCAACTTCCTTGAAATCAAGCGAAAAACGGCATCATCATCGGTTATAAGTTATTCGTCTGAACCAAACGTCTCGCAGTTAGCAAGGATGTTATGAGCATCGCAACCGAAATTCTCAGCCTGCGCCAGAACCAATTCAGCAGCGTTACAACGCTCCTCGCTATGCTCGACTGGCAGAAATCTGCGCTGGAAGATGAACATGTCTTGTCGCGGGGTTATGCGGTTATGGAAGCGGCGGACTCGGTATTGTTGAATGTCGCCGTCCACGCTGTTGACGCCCTTAGCGAACCGCCCGTGATTGGTAGAACTCGGCGTACTCCTCAACTAGCTCGGCGTAAACGACGTCCCGAAGCGCCCAGGTCCCCGCAAAGCCAGCCTAAGTCTATACGGCCCTCGCTCCGTAAAACGCCGGCCCTGCGGCGTTCGATTCGCCGAGGGCGGTAAGGGGAACCGCTGTCTATTTCACCAAGTTCTCGTACAAGTGCAGCACTTCCGTGGCGCGCTTCAGCAAATCCGACGGCATGTCCCCCGGCCGCCAATCAACTGTCCCGGTAGAGTAGACGAGGTCTACTCTCCGCCCCGTGCAAATCATTTCTAGAGAACCAATCCGCTTCAAAACCGTCCCGGCTTCGCTCACGCTGCATTCAGGCAGCACCAAAAGGAAATCGTCGTTACTCAACCGCACCGCAAAATCCGAACCCCGGCAAGCCTTCTTCAATCGCTGGCCCAGCTCTTTCAGCGCCGCGGTTGTGATCGATATTCCGTAACGCTGTGTCAGCAGGTCAAATCCATCCAGATGAATCGTCGCCAGGGTCAAGGAAGTGTCCATCCGTTTTGCGCGCGCGATCTCTTTCCCAAGTTGTTGCTCGATGAAACCGCGCGTGTGCAGCCCGGTAATCGCATCTGTGCCGGCCAAATCGGAAATCAATCCATTCGTCGCTTCCTTTCCAGCGCTGTCTGGAGAGAGTGCTCTCCGCAGCCGCCGGAACGTCCATTGTCTGTATACCTGCCAGCCGTTGAAGAGAAGCAGCAGACACAGCACTCCCCAGCGCGCTTGGTCGGGCCGAATTTCGTAAAAATGCTCGCTGTACCGGAAATAAGCGGGGTTGGTGGTCAACGCAAGAGCCGTCGCCGAAAGCAGTGTGATCAAAATTGCGAAGAACCAAAGCCACCACTCGTTGCGTTTCACCTGCCGAAGACCGGATTCCGTCTGCTGCGCGCGGAACATCGGCGTACCCGCAAGTGGCGAGTAGGAAGTCTTGCCGCCGCGAACGCCTAGTATCGATTCCATTTTGCTCGGGGCTCGGGGTTTGTACTTGCAAACCCCGAACTGAAAAGTCAAAAATTCGAGTTGACCCGCTACCCAGACCTTTGCATCTTTACATTAGGCCGCCCCTTCGGACGCGGCAACGGGAAAAAGGTACAGGTCCGTTTCTCAGAAGAACCTGACCCAATGGTCAGGACTTGAATCGCACCGGGCAACAAACAGCAAGTTCTGTTATTGCGTTACCCATACGACAAAGCGTAACTCCGCGTCATCCTCTCCCACCTGTATCCAGAGTTTGTTTGTGCCAAGAAAGAATGAACCTTCACTGGTTTTGTTGGGATACGGCGCAGGCGGTGTGAATGCGCGGGCCGGAGGCTTCATAGCAGGGCACGATTCAGGAACCTCTTTTTTCACAGCGTAGTGTTGAGGCGATGCGGAGGCGAGAATAGCTTGCGCTGAGTAAGGACGTTCCTGGACTACGAAACAAGCCAGCGTGAGCAAGCAATAGCTAGCAGGCAGACGATGAATTTCATGGCCTTCCCCTGAATGCAAGGACGGATAGGATATTCGACTGTTAACAAGGAGCCGCTAGAAAACGTCGCGCCGACAAGAGCTATTGAACCAATTGCACTCTTCCTATTTCAATCCGCTGACCCACTCGGAAATCTTTTCTGTTCCGCGGCTGCCGTATTTCGCGATAATTTGTTTCGCGATAAAAAGAAAGCGAGCGAACGCCGCCGTCTTTCTTTTTGCGAGGAGCCGCCATGGAACGCACCCTCTCTTCCCTTTTGGGTCTCTACAATCCGAACGATCCCCTCGAAAGAGCGTGGACGATTCCTTCCCCCTGGTATTTTGATCCAGGAATCGCGCGCCACGAACTCGAAAGTGTTTTTGCGGCCACATGGCAGGTCGCGGGACGTGTGGATCAAGTCGCCAGGAAAGGCGATTTCTTCACCACCGATCTCGCGGGAGAGCCCATTGTCGTTGCGCGCGGCGAAGATGGCGTCCCTCGCGCTTTCTATAACGTCTGCCGGCATCACGCCGCGGCCGTTGTCACCGAAGCGCAGGGCTGCGCCAAGAATTTTCGCTGCCCGTATCACGGATGGACCTACGGCAACGACGGCTCGCTCAAAGGAATGGTGGAATTTGAAGGTGTCTGCGATTTTGACCGCACGAGAAACGGCCTCGTCCCCATCGCCGTGGATACCTGGGAAAATTTCGTCTACATCAATCTCAACAGCAAAGCCGATTCGCTTCGGAATTTTCTCGGCAAGGTTCCGGAAATCGTTGCGCCGTTGCAGCTCACAAAGAAACTCACATTTTTCGACCGTCGCATTTACACGCTGCATTGCAACTGGAAAGTCTACGTGGACAATTATCTCGACGGCGGTTATCACGTTCCGCACGCGCACAAAGGGCTCAGCAGCGTCATCGAGTACACCAGCTACACCATCGAGAATTTCGAGCGCTCCTGTTTGCAATCGAGCCCGCTCAGCTCCGGATCAAAATCCAAGAAAGACGTCGCCGCGACGCGCCAGGGCCGCGCCTTTTATCTCTGGATCTATCCGAACTTCATGCTTAACGCGTACGAAGGTGTCATGGACACCAACCTTGTCATCCCGCTCGCCGTGGACAAATGTGCCGTCGTCTTCGACTACTATTTTTCCGACGTCAGCGCGAAGGCCCTCAAGAAGAATCAGGCCAGCATCAAAGTCAGCGAAAAAGTGCAGGACGAAGATATGGCCATCTGCGATTCCGTTCAACGCGGCCTCGGCTCGCGGGCTTACATCGCTGGACGACTCTCTGTCCGCCGCGAAGCCGGCGAACACCTTTTCCATCGCCTGCTTCATGCCGATATGATGCGCGCCCTCGGCCACTCCGCCGCTGCGGACTGATTCGCGCCCATGAAAAAATCTGGGCTCATTTTTTCGGCGTGTGCCTTCCTTGCGCTCTTTGCGCAAATCGCAATCGCGCAATCAAACGAAGTCTGGCGAATCGGAATGTTCGATGGCTCTTCCGCCGAATTCGCCGGTGGTCCTCCGGACAAACCGCTCGTTTTCGAGATCGGCAAAGATCAGCAGGGAAAATCCTGGCACGCCTTCGCGCCGGCATTTCTCTCCGGTGGAAAATCGACCTCAGCGAACGCGCCGCGCTCGATTCGCTTCGAGTTGAAAGAGAATGTTCAGAGCAATTTTCGGTTGCGCGTTTCCTTGCTGATCGAAAATCCGAGCGTGCCTGCGTTGAAAGTTTCAATCAACGGGCGCGACGGGCTCTTTTATCTGCATCCGAAACTCGACTACAGCATGGGCGACACGATCGCCGCGTTTTTTCCCGCGTACTCGCACGCACTGGTGGAATTCGATATTCCGCGCGGCCTGCTTCATTCCGGCACAAACACAATTTCGCTGCAAGCAATTGCAACGGCGAGTGAAGAGGCGCCCGATTCCGGATTTGCTTACGACGCAATCTCTCTCGAAAGAGCAGAACAAACCTCTGAGACAATTCTGGTGGATGTGGAGCCGACCATCTTCTATGAAACCAGAAACGGCAAACTCTGGGAACAAATCGCCGTTTACGCGCGCTACGCGAAACGTCCACGGTCCGCCGAAATAGAGCTACAGCTTGCCGGAAATCGCTTCAAGATGCCACTCAAGGCCGGTCAGGATTTCGGCGAAGAGCGGCACTTGATTTCTGTCCCGGAATTCGCTGCCGGAACGAATTCGAAGATTCGGGTTAATTTTAACGGTCACACTTCGGAATTTGCGGAAACCTTGAATCCGGAAAAGAAATGGAAGCTCTACGTGGTGCCGCACGTTCATCTCGACGTGGGATACACGGATTATCAAGCGAAAGTTGCCGCGATTCACAGCCGCATCCTCGATGAAGCGATGGAGTTGGTTGCGAAGCATCCTGGATTTCGTCTCAGCACAGACGGCGAATGGAACTTGGAACAATTCCTCAAGAACCGTTCGCCAGAGGAGCGGCAACGCATCATCACCGCGATTCAAAAGAAACAGATCTATATTCCCGCGCAATCGAGCAACGTGCTCACCGGCTTTCCAACCGCGGAAACGTTAATTCGTTCACTCTATCCGAGTGCGAATTTCAGTAGGAAGTACAACACTCCGTTTGACTACGCGAACATCACGGACGTGCCTTCCTACACATGGTCGTATGCTTCGATTTTGGCCGCTGCAGGAATTCCGTATTTTCTTGCGGGAAGCAATAACGACCGCGCTCCGGTGTTGTTGCAGGGGCAACTGAATCGCAATTCTCCTATGTATTGGGTAGGGCCGGACGGGAAAAAAGTGCTCTTCTGGTATTCGCGGCACTACATGCAAATGCAGTTTTTGTTTGGGCTTCCGCCGCTTGTGACAACAGGGGAAGAGACGTTGCCCTTGTTCTTGCAAATGTATGGCGGTGAAAAGTACCACGCGAATGCAGCGATTATTTTCGGGACGCAGGTCGAGAATACGGACCTATTCCCGGAACAGGCAGAATTGGCTGACAAGTGGAACGCAGTATATGCGTATCCGCGCGTGGAGTATTCCGGCTTTCACGATGCGCTCGAAAATATTGCGAAACAGTTCGGTGAAAATATTCCCACGATTCGCGGCGACGGTGGGCCTTATTGGGAGGATGGAATCGGCTCAGATGCATTCTACGCCTCGATGGAAAGGGAGAACGAAAGCCGCGCGCCTTCCGCAGAAAAGTTCGCGACCATCAGCACGCTCGCAAATCCACGCCTCGCGGTAGACCAAGACTTACTCAGCGAAATGTGGAAAAACATGATCCTCATGGACGAGCACACATGGCTTTCGGGCGACAGTGTTTACGACCCGACGAGCGATGAAGCGAGAAATCAGCTCACCGTGAAGGACTCGCGTGCAATCAACGCGCGCGACCAGCGCGAGCATCTCTTGCGCAGCAGCTTGGCGAGTCTTTCGGATTCCGTAGCGGCTCCAGCGGGCAGCTTCCTCGTTTTCAATGCCTTGAACTGGAAGCGCGACGGAGTCGTAAGCATCGACCTCGACAACGAGGCTCAGCTAATCGATCGCGCGACGAATGCGCCAATACCTTACTCCGTGGTGCGCAAGGGCAACGGTTTCCGACGGGTTGAGTTTGTTGCCAAAGATGTCCCAGCCGTCGGATACAAGACCTACTATTTGAAACCTGGCCCAGACGCGGTCCCTGCAAGCCCAGAGAAAACCACAACGCTAGAAAGCCAGCATTATTGCGTCGAACTCGATCCAGAATCAGGTTCGGTAAAAAGCATCTACGACAAGGAATTGAAGAAAGAATTCGTCGACGCGAGGAGCCCCTACAAATTCGGACAGTATTTATATGTCAGCGGTGGAGACAAAGAGCCGAACAGTTTGCTGCAGTACCGCGTGGTTTCTCCGAAGCCGGAGTTGCAAATCCATGGTTCCGAGCATGGAAAACTTCTCGCAACGGAGCACACGTCATACGGCTGGCGAGCCTTGCTTGAAAGTTCCGCGGAAAACACTCCAAAAATCGAAACGGAAATTCGTCTGTTTGACAACGAAAAGAAAATTGAGCTTATTGAGCGCGTTTCGAAAAAAGAGATTCTTGCAAAAGAGGCGGTCTACTTTGCGTTTCCTTTTGCAATGAACCGTCCGCAATTCCAGTACGAAATTCAGAATGGCGTTGTTGATCCTTCGAAGGACATGTATCCGGGGGCCGGACATGAATGGTTCAACGTGCAGCACTGGGTTTCGGTTCAACAGGATGGCATGTCAGGAACCGTGATGCCGCTGGATGCCTCGCTCGTGACGCTGGGTGACATCAATCGCGGCGATTGGCCGACGACTTTTGGCGAGCGCCCTGGCACGATCTTCTCTTACGCGATGAACAATTATTGGCACACGAACTATCGCGCGGCGCAGGGCGGCGACTTCGAGTTTCGTTTTGTCGTAACGAGCGCGGTGTCCACAGACGCAGCAGTCCTGAGTCGCAAAGGCTGGGAAGCGTTCACATCACTCGAAGAAAACGAGATTACGCCGCAGGACAAGGCTCTCGATTTGCCGAGGCCGCTGGACGGGAACCACGCGAGCTTCCTGCAAATCGACGATCCGGATGTTTTGCTCGAAACGTGGAAGCCTGCCGAAGACGGAAATGGAACGATCTTGCGATTGCTGGAGTTCGGTGGCAAGAATCCGAGGAAGTTGACCGTCGCTGTTCCGCTGCTCAGCCTCGATAAGGCGACGGAGACGGATGCGGTGGAACGAAATCAGAAAACACTATCGCTGCGAGATTCCGGCGCGTTTGAAATCGAAATCCACCCGCACGAGATTCTGACGATTCGTCTTGAGGGCAAATCAAAGATGCGTTCAGCCGCCGAATGAGCCGAATTGACGGTGTTTTGCGCATAATTTATACTGGAGTTTCGATTTTGCAGGGAAAACGCAAGCCTGTCTCACCTCGTTGGCCCTGATCCGAATCAAGCGAATCGCAAAAAGGAAAAGAGGATAGCCGCATGGCAGAAGCAACGTGCCGCCGCGAACTGGAACTGGAAATCCCCGCGGAGGAAGTGTCGAAGGCGACCGACAAAATAGCGAAAGATTTGATGCGCGTGGCGCGCGTTCCGGGATTTCGTCCGGGGAAAGCACCAATTACTTTAATCAAGCGGCGTTTTGCGGAAGAGATTAAAGGCGAAGTTTTGCAAACGCTCGTTCCCGAAAAAGTGGAAAAGGCCGTTGCGGAGCAAAAACTGACGCCAGTGTCGCAGCCGCAGGTGGACAAGCTGGATTACAACGAAGGGCAAGCTGTGAAATTCCGTGCAGTATTTGAAGTACTGCCGGAATTCGACTTGGGGAGTTATAAGAATCTTGAAATTGAAATGCCGGCGATGGACGTCACGGACGAGGACGTCGCGAAGGCATTGGAAGAAACGCGCGAGCGAGCGGCGACGTTTGCTCCTGTGGAAGGGCGTGTGGTGGAGAACGGCGATTTCGTGCAATTAAAATTGATGGGAACGCCGGAAGGCGGCGGCGAACCGCTGCAGGCGGACAATGTTTTGTGCCACGTAGGCGCGGAAGAAACGATGGAGCCGTTCAACACAAATTTGATGGGCGCAAACACCGGCGACCACAAGAAATTTGCCGTCGAATACCCGAAGGATTATCCGGATCCGAAGCTCGCGGCGAAGAAATTCAATTACGCGGCGGATGTTCTCGGCATCAAGACGAAGAAACTGCCTGAATTGAATGACGATTTCGCGAAAGACGTGAGCGACGTAAGCTCCCTCGACGAACTAAAGAAAAAGATTCGCGAGAGCTTGGAGCACGAGCGGGATCACCGTCAGAAGGACTTGCAACGCGAGAAAATCATCGCGGAGCTGGTCAAGACGCATGACTTCCCTGTACCGGAATCGCTGGTGGAGCATCAAATGGATGCTCGGCTCGAGCGGGTAGTGCGTTCGCTGGCGCAACAAGGCGTTGATCCCCGCGCAGTAAATGTGGACTGGGTGACGCTTCGCAACCGCCAAGCGGACCGCGCAAAGGATGACGTGAAAGCGGAATTGATCGTGGATAAGATCGCGTCGACGGAAAACATTGACGCCACGGAAGAAGACGTAACGCACGAGCTGGAGCACGCGGCTAGCCATAGTAACGAATCGGTAGAAGCGATTCGCGCTCGTTTGACAAAGCAAGGTGCGCTGGATAGGATGAAAGCCAAGCTGCGGAGTGATAAAACTCTCGACTGGCTCGCGCAGAATGCCAAGATCCGAACGGCGGCCGCAGCAGCAGGAAAGTAACCAGGGAACCTGCAGGCGCGTCCAAGAACAATCAACCCAATGAAAAGATACGACGACCCGGAGTACCGCGCTACAACGCTTGTGCCGATGGTGGTGGAGCAAACCAGCCGCGGCGAGCGTGCCTACGACATCTATTCCCGGCTGCTGAAAGAGCATATCATTTTTATTGGCACGCCGATTGACGACCACGTAGCCAATTTGGCCACCGCGCAGATGCTCTTCTTGCAGGCGGAAGACCCGGAAAAGGATATTCAGCTGTACATCAACTCGCCGGGCGGCTCGATCACCGCGGGCTTCGCGATTTACGACACGATGCAATTCGTGAAGCCGGACGTGGTGACAACGTGCGTGGGCCAAGCGGCTTCGATTGCGGCCGTATTGCTGGCAGGCGGCGCACCCAAAAAGCGTTTTGCATTGCCGAACGCTCGCGTTCTGATTCACCAGCCGTGGATGAGCGGACTCGGCGGCCAAGCGACGGACATCGATTTGCACGCAAAAGAGATTTTGCGGATGCGGACGACCATCAACCAGATTTTGTCCAAGCACAGCGGGCAGCCGATTGACCGTATTGAGAAAGACGTCGAGCGCGACTACATCATGAATCCCGAACAGGCCAAGGAATATGGGATGATTGATGAGATTATTTTCAAGCATAAGTAAGAACGGACCGAACGAGATTTGTGGCGCAAAGCGAGACTAGGTTTTCCTGTTCCAAATAGTTAGCGGCGGTGTAGGATTGCGTTTGGTTTGCGGAAAGTTTCGGCCTAGAATTGGGGATAGAAGCTCCTCCGCACGCTCAGCGGAGGCGAGGCGTCCACGCCAGTGAAAAAATACAGCACAGACGAACCGTTGCGCTGTTCCTTCTGCCATAAGACGCAGGAGCAGGTGGAAAAGCTGATCAGCTCGCCGTCCGACTATCCGCGAGCGTACATCTGCAATGAGTGCGTAAGCGTTTGCCAAACGATTTTGGAAGATGAGAAGCGGGAGCAGGCGACTTCGCCGACGAAGCGGCTGCCGCGCCCGCCAGAGATCAAGCAGTTTTTGGACGCGTACGTGATCGGGCAGGACCGCACGAAGAAGAAACTGGCTGTCGCCGTTTACAACCACTACAAGCGGATTATCCTCAATAAACAGCCGGGCGACGTGGACTTGAGCAAGTCCAACATTTTGCTGATTGGCCCCACCGGCACGGGCAAAACGCTTTTGGCGCAAACGCTTTCGCGGATGCTGGAAGTTCCTTTTGCGATTGTGGACGCGACGACGCTCACGGAAGCTGGTTACGTTGGCGAGGACGTAGAAAATATCATTTTGAAGCTGCTGCAAGCCGCCGACGGCGACGTGCAGAAAGCGCAGCAGGGCATCATCTATATAGATGAGATCGATAAGATCGCGAAGAAGGATGAGAACCCTTCGATTACGCGCGACGTGAGCGGCGAAGGCGTACAGCAGGCACTGCTGAAAATTTTGGAAGGAACAGTTGCCAACGTACCACCGCAAGGCGGGCGCAAGCATCCGCACCAGGAATTTACGGCAGTGGACACGACGAACATCCTGTTTATTTGCGGCGGGGCGTTCGTCGGTTTGGAAAAAATTATTGAGAAGCGCGTCGGCCAGCGCTCGCTTGGTTTCCATACGGAAGTTGCGCCTGCGACGCCGCAGCGCCGCAACACCCAGCTTCTCGAACAAGTGCAGCCGGGCGATTTGATTCGTTATGGATTGATTCCGGAATTTGTCGGCCGCTTGCCCGTCGCGGGCGTAATGAGCGACCTCGACAAGGGCGCGCTGGTGAAGATCTTGACGGAACCCAAGAACGCGCTGCTGAAGCAATATCAGCGGCTGTTTGAATTTGAGAATGTGCGGCTGCGGTTCACGGACGACGCGATCGAGACCGTGGCGGAACTGGCGCTGCAACGGAAAGTTGGCGCCCGCGGCTTGCGAATGATTCTGGAAGATTTGATGCTGGAGCTGATGTATCACCTGCCGATGCAACAGCGTAAGGTGAAAGAGTTCGTGGTGACGGCAGAAATGGTGCGCGGCCACGAAATCAACTGGAGTTTGCTCGAAAAGGCGGGATGACCGCCGTTTGAGCATGGAACTGCTTCACAAGAAATATCCGCCGGTAATCCCCTTCTGGTTGTAGTTTAATTCTTAGGGGAATTCAGGGGCCCTGATGTTTAGCCGAGAGAAACAGGAGATGAAGCGCGTACCGATGATGCCGGTGCGGGACATGGTGATTTTCCCGCAACAGATGACGCCGTTCATCGTGGGACGCGAAGCGAGCGTGCGGGCGCTGGAAGAGGCGCTGGCGGGCGACAAGAAGATTTTTCTCTCGACGCAGCACGATGCCTCGGTAGACGACCCGAAACCGGAAGAAATTTACGCCGTTGGAACGCTGGCGAACATCGTACAGAGCGTGAAGCTGCCTGATGGGAACATCAAGGTCCTCGTCGAAGGCGTGGAGCGAGCGAGGGCGGTTTCGGTGGCGACCGAGGAAGGGTTCTTCCGCGCAACCGTGCGCCTTTTGAGCGCGCGCATTGAGCCTTCCCCACAAGTGCAGCAAATCGTCGAAAAAACGACCAATCTGTACGAACAGTTCATCAAACTTTCGCAGAGTCTGAATTACGAAACGATGATCGCGGCGGCGCGGGTGGATGATCCCTCGAGGCTGTCCGATACGATTGCCGCGAATTTGCAGCTCCCCGTTGACGAAAAACAGGATTTGCTCGAGACGGTTGATCCGCTGGAGCGGTTGAACCGGATTTGCGACATTCTTGAGATTGAGCTGGAAAAGCTGAATGTGGACCGCAACATTAACACGCGCGTAAAGCGACAGATGGAGCGGGCGCAAAAAGAGTACTACCTGAATGAAAAGTTGAAGGCCATTCAGAAGGAACTTGGGCGCGGCGAAAAGAGCGAGCTGGACGAGCTCAAGAAAAAGATTGACGCGGCGGGAATGCCGAAAGAGGTTCACGAGAAAGCCACGACGGAACTGAAGCGGCTGGAGTTGATGCCGCCGATGTCCGCGGAATCGACGGTTAGCCGGAACTATCTGGATTGGTTGCTGGCAGTGCCCTGGAAGAAGCGTTCGAAAGAGATTCGCGATATCAAAGCCGCGGAAGATATTTTGAACAAAGAGCACTACGGCCTGGAAAAAATAAAGGACCGGATCCTTGAGTTCCTTGCGGTGCGGCAACTGGTGAAGAACCCGAAGGGGTCAATTCTGTGCTTTGTCGGGCCGCCAGGCGTCGGCAAAACTTCGCTGGCGATGTCCATTGGACACGCGACGGGAAGAAAGTTTGTGCGTGTGTCGCTTGGCGGCGTGCGCGATGAGGCGGAAATTCGCGGCCACCGGCGGACGTACATCGGCGCGCTGCCAGGCCAGATCATTCAAATGATGAAAAAGGCGGCAACCACGAATCCGATTTTCGTGCTGGATGAAGTGGATAAGATGTCCACAGACTTCCGAGGCGATCCCTCGGCGGCGCTGATGGAAGTGCTCGACCCGGAACTGAATCACGCGTTCACGGATCACTATCTGGACGTGGAATACGACCTTTCGAAGGTGATGTTCGTGTGCACAGCGAACGTGCTGCACACGATTCCGCAGCCCTTGCAGGATCGTATGGAAATCCTGCGGATACCGGGCTACACGGAAAAGGAAAAGCTGGAAATTGCAAAACGGTTCTTGGTGAAACGAGCGCTGGAAGCGACGGGGTTGAAGGAAGAAAATCTCAGCTTCACCGACGAGGGCTTGCTGCACATAATCCGGCATTACACGCATGAAGCGGGCGTTCGAAATCTCGAGCGCGAAATTCAGAATATAGCGCGGAAGATGGCGCGCAAAGTCGTTGCCGAAAAAGATCCGGTGAAAGTGGAAATCACGCAGGAGAACATAAACGATTTCCTCGGCGTTCTGAAATACCGCGAATTCTGGCTGGAGAAGCACAACGAAATTGGTTTGACGACGGGCCTGGCGTGGACCGAAGTGGGCGGTTCGGTGCTGGTGACCGAAGCCGCGATCATGGAAGGCAAAGGCCGGCTGACGCCGACCGGCAAACTCGGTGAAGTGATGCAGGAATCAGCGCAGGCAGCGATGAGCTACATCCGGTCGCGCTCAGGGCAAATCGGTTTGCCGAAAGATTTCTACCGCAACCTCGATATTCACCTGCACGTGCCGGAAGGCGCGATTCCCAAGGACGGGCCTTCGGCCGGTATCACGATTTGCACTTCGATTGTGAGCGCGCTGACGAAAATTCCGGTGCGCTGCGACGTGGCAATGACGGGAGAAATCACGCTGCGCGGGAAGGTCCTGCCCATCGGCGGCGTGAAGGAAAAGCTTTTGGCGGCCCATCGAATGGGCTTGCGCACGATAGTGCTTCCGAAGGACAATGAGAAGGACCTGGCGGACATCCCGCAGGAGATTCTCTCCAGTCTCACGGTACACCTAGTAGAGACCATGGATGAAGTACTGCAGATTGCTCTGGAGCGGCCGATTGTGCCGTCCGAGCAGGCGGCAGTTGCGCCCGTAGCCGAACCGTTTGCGGCCGGCGCCGAGAAAGACGCGAGTTTGACCAACTAAAAGCAGCGAAGTGCAGTTGCGGTTCGATGTTCGGGGGACCGCCGCACGAAGAATGAGCACGACGCTGAGTGCGGTTGGCCGTAGTTCAGTTTGCCCCTCCTGGCCGGTTCTTCCCGGAACTGCCCAGCGCGGTGCATCATCCCGTGCAATCCAAATCTAAGAAAATTCACCAAACTAAAGTTAAGGACATATGGCGAAAGAAACAGCAGAGAGCAACAACCAAATCAGTATCAGCCTAGCTGAGCTCAAGGAGAAGAACATCACGGACCTGGCGAAAATCGCCAAGGAGCTGAATGTTCCCGGCGCGAGCGGCATGCGCAAGCAGGAATTGATCTTTCAAATCCTGCGAGCCCAGACGGAAAAGAGTGGGCTTATTTTTTCGGAAGGAGTGCTGGAATGTCTTCCGGACGGATTCGGATTCCTGCGCGCGCCGGAATACAACTACTTGCCCGGTCCGGACGATATTTACGTTTCGCCGTCGCAGATTCGCAAGTTCGATTTGCGGACGGGCGATACGGTTTCCGGCCAGGTGCGGCCACCGAAAGACGGCGAGCGGTATTTCGCGCTGATCAAGGTCGAAGCGGTCAATTTCGAAGATCCGGAAGTCGCGCGGAACAAAATCTTCTTCGACAACCTTACCCCGCTGTATCCACAAGGCCGGTTGAAGGAAGAGACCTCGAAAGAAAACATGACGGGGCGGGTGCTAGATTTGCTTTGCCCGATCGGCAAGGGCCAGCGCGGATTGATCAACGCGCCGCCGCGCACCGGCAAAACGATGATGCTGCAGTCCATCGCGAATTCCATCACGACGAACCATCCGGAAGTGGCTCTGATCGTGCTGCTGATTGACGAGCGGCCGGAAGAAGTTACGGACATGCAGCGAACGGTGAAGGGGGAAGTGATCAGCTCGACGTTCGACGAAGCGCCGCAACGGCACATTCAGGTTGCGGAAATGGTTCTGGAAAAAGCGAAGCGGCTCGTGGAACACAAGCGAGACGTAGTCGTTCTGCTGGATTCGATTACACGACTCGCGCGCGCATACAATGCGGTAACGCCGCCGTCGGGCAAGGTTTTGTCTGGCGGTATTGACGCGAACGCGCTGCAGAGGCCGCGGCGTTTTTTTGCGGCGGCACGAAACGTGGAAGAAGGTGGATCGCTGACGATTATCGCGACGGCGCTGATTGACACGGGTAGCCGCATGGACGACGTGATCTTTGAAGAGTTCAAAGGCACGGGCAATATGGAAATTTACCTCGACCGGAGACTTGCGGATAAGCGCGTGTTTCCGGCGATTGACATTCAGCGATCTGGCACGCGCAAAGATGAATTGTTGCTACCGGCGGACGAGCTGAGCCGCGTGTGGGTTCTGCGAAAAGTGCTGAGCCCGCTTTCGACGGTGGAAGCAATGGAATTGTTGCTGAGCCGGCTGACGAAGACGAAGTCCAACACGGAATTTCTGGCGTCGATGTCCACGCCAGCTTGATGCGGTTCGAATACACCCTTAGAAATTGAAATGCGCGGCAGGTGCGTTACTGGAAATGCTTCCAGAAGCGCCGTGCCGCGCATCAGTTTTTTACGCGCGGAACTCGTGCGCCTTGGGCTGAACATAACCCAGGACTTTCTTCGGAGACTAGACCACTTTTGGGGGCCGACCTTAGTATCGGGGCCCCCTCGTCCCTCTAAATAGATCCGAAGAATAGTCAGCAATAGAACCGCCAATTCAAACTTCATTGGTTACTCCGCCTTTATGCCTATCGATTCCGATTCGATCGCGGCGATGTAATCCACGACGCGTTCCGACCAGCCATCAATGTGCGTCCAGCCGTTGCCGTAGCTGACGCCGTGCTGATATGGCGCAACGTTCACGACGTAAGCCTTCGGCGTCCACGCGGGAGCAATCCCGTCGTGAGACTGTTCGTCGGTGATGACGATCACGCGGTCGAGATCGCTCCAGGCCCGCTTGTCGCGAAGCTCGATAAGCGCACGCTTCAGGCACGTCGAAGAGTGCGACTGAGACTTCACGATGGCGTCGCGAAGGGCGAAGCCACGGCGCGGAGGCACCATCACGCAATTCTCCGAGAAAGTGGCGGCTTCAAAATCAGCTGCAACTTCGCGGAGAAAAATGGCGAGGCCGGCGGCCGCGTCCATGCGCGTGGTCTCGCTCTTGCGGGCGAGCGCTCCGTCCATCGACCCGGAAACGTCCACAAGCAATCCGGTGCTTCCGGGAAGCTTTTCGAAACCGGCGATGCCCTTGAGCATTACCTTCTCGATCGCTTCCTCGAGCTTCCGAGCGTAGCGCGCGGCCGTAACGAAACGGAACGGAAGCGCACGAGCGATTCCCTTCTCAAGCCGCGTGGCGATGAGCTTCGGAGCAACGCCGGATGCAAGCATCAAGCGAAGGTTGCGAAGCACGGCCATGCCGCCAAGCTTTTCCTCGCGAAGCAGGCGCTCCCAGGTCTCGCGCTTGTCCTTCCCTGCGGACAAGGCAACCTCCCAGGTGTCGGGAGATTCGAGCGTGTTCTCAACGAGACGCTTCCAAAGAGCAGCCTGCTCGGCATTGATAGGCTTGGCGTGGCTGAGAAAGAGCACGTCCCGAAGCTTCACGACACCGTCGCGGTTGTACTTTGCGAGCTGGTAGGCGTCGAACTTCGTGAACGCCTTAGCGAGCCCGCGCTTTACACCGGCGGAAAGCGGCTGCTTGCGCTGAAACCAGTAGAGCGCAACGAACTCACTGAGTTCGTCCGCGCGCTGGATCACGCGCTCGAGCGTTTCCGCTACGAGTGCTCCGGTTCCCTTGCGGCGAGCAAGCTCGCGGACAAGGAAGAGCGGCGCGTGGCGAAGCTGCATTTTGTCGCGAGCTTCGCGTGCGAGCGCGGCTACATCTTCCGGCTTGTTCTTTGCGACAAGCTCGGCGATGCGCTCTGCAATCTTGCTTCCCTTCTCGTAAAACGTGTCTTCCCAGAGCAGGCAGGTCAGAACCGTTCGCCGCAGTTCGAGCCGCGGATTGACCTTCTGCGCTGCCGCTCCTTCGTGAGTCTTGGCGCGAGCTCCATCCGGGAACAGGCGCTTCCATACGTTGAGTTTTGCCATCGTGCTACTCCTCCTTTCTGCTGCGCGCCTTTGCGGCGTGCTCGCATTTGCAAAACTGCTGGACGGGAACAAACGGCCAGGGAACGTAGGCGCTCTATCCGCTGAGCTACTGATTCTTGCGAACCAGGTAGCAAGCGAAGTAACCCTGCCCTACGCCACGTCCAGTTTTGTTTCCTCGACGAGAATTTTCCCGTCGAGGAATTTCTTGCATGGCCGGTGAGTTCTTCACCGGCCGCCCCGGCGCGAATCCTGACCGGTTGCGATTCGCGCCGGACAACTTCAAGCCGGGAGGAAAAGTCGGGCAGAGTTGCGGGGCTCATCCCCGCTTCTTGGCGAGAAGTATCCCTGCACTGCGCCATCCCGGCGTCTTGCTCCGGCAGGAACGAGCGGCTCGCGTGAATTGGTTTGAGCTTTTGCCTCAAAGCGGCCGATCCAAAAATCGGCCATCACAAAGCAAGCGGGTTTCTAAGCCGCACCCTTTCCGTCATTCGACGGACTGCTCTTTGGTAGAAGTAACGCGCACCTTCACCTCGCCGGAATCTTTTGTGGCGGGAATCGCCGGACCGGGAAGTAACGCATTGTCCACTGCTCTAACCACTGAGCCACGCCAGCTTGCGCTAGCGGCAGGAGTCGAAGTATCCCGTGCCTTCACCACGTCACAAACTCAAAATATGTTTGCCCTCCCATTGAATCGAAAATGCATCATTCGCGCACACCCGTAGTACTACTCCGTTAACCACGCTTCGTTTCGCCAAACGTCGCGGGGCGAAGATGCCGGGAGGAACTGGCGTTCACGGTTCTCGGGATTCGAACCCGAGCCCTTGGGAGTTACCAGTCGAAGTATCCGTGAACTACGCCATCCCGGGGCAAAACCCCGCGACAGAAAGCGTTGAAAAGAAACGATTTACAAGGAGTTTTCTTACAGTCGCGCGAACCAGCAGGATGCGCGACCGACTGGTCTTGCTATCGTTCCGACCAAGTTTTCATCGTCGTGTTGCATCGCTGCCTTTCACGCTCAGTGAGGATTCCGCAAAACGGAAAACAACTGAGGTAACGCGAAGGTAAATGGGATTCGATTTTCTGTCAAGCGTTTTTTCGAGAGGGGCAGAAAAAAAGAGGATTTTCGCTAAGTGATTGATTTTATTGACTTGCTCAGGGTTATTTTTCTTGAGTTATCCAAGTTTTGACGTGCGTCTCCAAAAGCTTCAATGGAATGGCCCCATTTTCGAGAACGGCGTCGTGGAACTTGCGCTGGTCGAATTTCGGACCGAGCTCTTTTTCGGCCAAGGTGCGAAGCTCACGAATCTTGAGCTGGCCGATTTTGTATGCGAGGGCCTGGCCGGGCCATGCGATGTAGCGGTCGATTTCAACGGTGATGTCCTGGTCGGTTTTTCCCGTGTTGTCCTTGAAGAATTGAATGGCTTGATCCCGCGTCCAGCCCATGGAGTGCATGCCGGTGTCCACAACAAGCCGAACCGCACGCCACATTTCGTAAGTAAGCTGGCCGAATTTCGAATAGGGATCTTTATAAAGGCCGAGATCTTCGCCAAGGCTCTCCGCGTAGAGTCCCCAGCCCTCGACAAATGCCGAGTAGCCGACATGGCGACGGAACTCGGGAACATCTTCGAGTTCCTGGCCGAGTGAAATTTGGAGGTGGTGGCCGGGAACAGATTCGTGGAGCGAGAGCGCTTCCATTTCCCACTTGGGCCGCGCCTTGAGATTGTACGTGTTCACAAAATAGTAGCCCGGACGGCCGGCAACCGGAGCGCCAGGTTGATAGTAAGCGGTCGTCTGCGAAGGCGCTTTGAAGTCAGGAATAGGGATGACCCCGTACTGATTGCGCGGCAGCTTGCCGAATTCTTTTACGAGTTCTGGATCGATGGACTTCGCGATGACTTTGTAGGCGTTGATGAGATCTTCCGGCTCTTCGAAATAGAAACGTGGATCAGTGCGAAGAAATTCCGTGAATTCGCCGAAGCTACCTTTGAAGCCGGCGGACGCGATGAGCTTTTCCATCTCCGCGCGGATGCGTTTGACTTCGGAGAGTCCAATTTCGTGGATTTGTTGCGCGGTAAGATTCGTGGTGGTCTGCCAACGGATGTGAAATGCGTAGGTGGCAGCCCCATTAGGGAGCGCGATGGTTGCGATAGCATCGCGGCAAGCGGGGATGTACGTATTCGCGACGTAGTCGTGGAAACGCGTGACGGCGGGCAGAACGGATTTGGCGTAGATCTCTTCGGCGCGGAGTTTGAGGCGAGTGCGCTCGGATTGTGGAATGGAGTTTGGAAAATTGTTGAAAGGATCGAGAAGCGCGCTTTTCGAAGGATCGGCAGGAGCAAGATCTGCGATCTGCTTTGGAACGTCGCGCAAAATAATTTTGGGATGGGAGTAGCCAGCCTTTAGGCCTTCTTTTAGCAGGGCCGTATCCTGATCAAACGCTTTTGGCAGCGCTTCGAGGCGCGCGAGGATGTCTTCGTAATCGGTGACAGTTTCGTGCGGCATGCTGGCGAGGGTTTCCGCTGCGCCTTGCGGAACGCCGCCCATTTGATTAAGCGGAAGCCAGACATTTCCCGGGACGACATTGCGG